>Ga0070734_10002975_pt1 | contig 18912 bp, 15 predicted proteins | sample Coa_R1_8_FD_66444 | JGI IMG/M metagenome (GOLD analysis project Ga0070734, IMG submission 66444) | Surface soil microbial communities from Centralia Pennsylvania, which are recovering from an underground coalmine fire - Coalmine... | ecosystem: Environmental > Terrestrial > Soil > Unclassified ... | reverse complement strand
CACGCCGGTCTTGCAGCCGGCCTCACCCGGCCATCAGGCGGCCTGCCATGTCACCGCGCCGGCCGCGGCGGCAGCTTGAACCTCTCGGGGATTGACAACTCCGCCCGGCCGGCTCGATGGCCGGCAGAGGATAGCCGACCGATCGGCCACCCTTCCAAGCCGCGCAAGACACGGGAACATGGCCAAGGCGTCAGGAATTCGCTGGTCGAAGATATCGGCGATAGCGGAAACTCTCGGATCGACTGGCCGAAGCCGTCTCTGCGAGCTGGACGATCGCCTTGTGATCGGGCGAAAGTTTGCAGACCGGGTCGGTATTGTCGGCCCGTCCGGTGAGGGCCAGCGCCTGGCACCGGCAGCCGCCCCAATCGATTTCGCGCTGGTCGCAGCTGCGGCAGGGCTCCGGCATCCAGGCGGTGCCGCGAAATGCCTCGAAGGCCGCTGAAGCACGCCAGATCTCCGCCAGAGTCCGATCCATCACATTGTCGAAGATCAATCCCGGGATCGTTTGCGCCGCATGGCAAGGCAGCACCTGGCCATCCGGCGCAACGTTGAGAAACCGACGGCCCCACCCCCCCATGCAGGCCTTGGGCCGCTGAGCGAAGTAGTCCGGCGTCACATGGTCGATGACCAGACGGCCCTTCAGCCGCGCGCGGGCCTCCTCGACCGTCTTGGCAGCTTCCTCAATCTGGGCCCGCGACGGCATCAACACGTCGCGGTTCTTCAGGGCCCAGCCGTAATATTGCACATGGGCGATCTCCAATCTTCCCGCTTCCAGCGATAGGGCAAGATCGATGATCGCTTCCAGGCGATCGAGATTCTGGCGATGAACCACTGCGTTGACGGTCAAGGGAAGGCCGGCCTCGCGGGCGTCGCGGGCAAAGGCGAGCTTCTTCGCCTGAGCGCCGTGCAAATGCCCGATGCGCTCCGCCGATCCTGTCTCGGCATCCTGAAAACTGAGCTGCACATGATCCAGGCCGCCTCGGGCCAGAGCCTCAAGCCGGCCCGCGCTCGAGAGCACGCCCGAGGTGATCAGATTGCTGTACAGGCCCGCGGCGCGCGCATGGCCGACCAGGTCCTCCAGATCGCGCCGCACCATCGGCTCGCCGCCGGAAAAGTGGATCTGCAGCACGCCGAGCGCTGCGGCTTCATCGATGACGCGCTTCCAATCCGACGTGGAAAGCTCGTCCCGCGAAGACAGAAGCGCCGGCGGATTGGAGCAGTACGGACATTGCAACGGACAGCGATGAGTCAATTCGGCCAGCAGCGCCAGGGGCGGCTCCGGCACTGTCCCGCTCATCGGCGCAGAATTCCCTTGCCGGCCAGTTCCTCGACCATGTTGCAGACATCCTCGGCGATGACCTGCCGATCCGCGTCGTAGGCCGCGGCAAGCGCGTCGATAATCGACCCCAGGCTCGCGCGGCCGTCGCAGCGGCGCAAAATCTCCAAGGCCGTCTCGTCGGGCATCATCACCCGCTCAGGCGCCAACAGAATCCAGCAACTACGAATCTCGTCATATCTCAGCCGGACGCCGGTCGCGAATTCGGGCACTGTCGCTTCCGTGACCTGGGTCACGTAGGATCCCCAGGCTGAAACGCTCCCGGCGGGATGTGCCGTGGCTCGACATAGGCGTGATAGAGCGCATCGAGCTGCGCCCAGAGGACATCGCATTTGAAGGTCAGCGCGGCCAGAACGGCCAGCTGCTGGTCCGGGCACCGTGCCTCGCGCTTTACATAGTCCAGCGCGAAATCGACATCGCGCGGCGCCTGGTCGAGCCGGCTGTCGAAATAGGCCAGCGCACCCTTCGAGACGAAATCGTAGTGGGCCAGCATCCCGGCCAGGCGATCGCGGATGATGGCCGGCGAAAACAGCTCCGTCAGCGAGGAAGCCACCGCCTCGAGCAGCGAGCGTTCCTGTACGAAACGGACATAGGCGTCGACGGCGAAGCGGGTTGCCGGCAGCACACCCTCGCCGGATTGCACGTAGGCACGATCGAGACCGAGCGCGTCCGTCAGCTTCAGCCAGCGCTCGATGCCGCCCTCGCCGGCTCGCTCGCCGTCGTGGTCGAGGATTCGCTGCCGCCAAGCGCGACGCAGCGCCGGGTCGTCAGTGCGCGCCATTAGGGCAGCGTCCTTCATCGGAATCCGGCTCTGATAGTAGAAGCGATTGAGCGCCCAGGCCTGGACCTGACCCCGATCGAGCTTGCCGTTGTGCAGCAGCGCGTGAAACGGGTGGCGGCTGTGATAGCGCGCCTCCCCGATGGCCTGAAGCTTCACGACCAGTTCTTCCGCCGAGAGCAGCGCGTTCATAGATCGATCTCCATGCCGTCGGCGGCGATACTCCATCCGGCGCGATTCAATTCGGCGCGCTGGGGCGAGTCCGCGAGCAGCGCCGGGTTGCTGTTGTTGACGTGGATGAAGATCTTGCGACCGATTTTCAGATCGCGTAGCAGGGCGATGCTCCCTTCGGGGCCCGAAATGCTCATATGGCCCATGCGACGGCCGGTCTTCTGGCCCGTACCTGCGGCAATCATCTCATCGTCGCTCCAGAGCGTGCCGTCGAAGAACAGCAGGTCGGAGCCATCGATCCTGTTTCGTATTCCGGGCGTAAGGCTGGCGCAGCCCGGAACATAGTGGAAGGTCCTCTCGCCCGCGGAAATCTCAAGCCCGATCGAGCCTTCGGCCGATCCCGCCAGATCGCCTCCCGCCCGCTTTTCGAGATAGAGCGGCACCTTGCCGGGCACGGGAAAGGCGAGCACCCGAATGCCCAGCTCCCCCTCCGGACCGGTGATGGCGACGGACCGATCGAGCGGCAGTGGGCAGCGCTGCACGAGATCGCGGTCAAGTGCCTCGAAGATCGGATTGTCGTCGAGCATGGCCAGAACCTGGCGGGTCGCCCACAGAGAAAAGGCCTGCCGTTCGCGCATCGTCAACAGACCCGCCACATTGTCGATTTCGCCGCCGGTCAGCAGAACCGCCTGCACCGGCGAATCCCGCAGGCGTCCGGGCCGCGGCCACAGCTGGCGTTGCTCGAGAAATTGCTGGCGCAGATCCGGCGACGCGTTGACGAGAACCCATCGCTCCCGGTCGGACGAAACGGCGATCGAGGCCTGGGTCCGGCAGGGGCTTTCGATACGCCCCTCGCGCACGCCCGAACTTATCGATGCATTGCAATTCCACTGCGGCACACCGCCGCCGGCTGCCCCGCCGAGGACCAGAATTCGCAAGGCAGGAGCCCTGTGCCCTGTCGCATGCCCCGCCGGCAGACCGGCGGGGCATCCAGCTACATCTTCGCGCAGGCGTAGGCGTTGATTTCCATGCCGACCGCGATTTCGCGGATGCGCGGGGTTTTCCACTTCTTCATGGTACGATCTCCAATGCGGATTCAGCGTCGGGGCGGCTGTCTCGGGTAACGTTAGCCTGCCGTACAGGGCGGAGCAACCGTCCTAAGGCTTCTATGCCTGCGCCCATTTTTCGGCGGCCGCGTGCCATCGACATGAAAGTTTTGACACGGCGTTAGCCACGCTCGATCATCACGCCGCTGGCGCAGCTACCATGCGTGGCTCTCAGGGGGTAAACGCACCATGAGTCTATCCGACATTTTTTCACGCTTCGTCGCTCTCATCGGTGCCATGGCCATCCTGTGGCGGCGGATGCAGTTCGTTCCCAGGGAGCAGGCAGTGGGCACCACACCGGCGATCCCGACAGCCCGGCCGCAGGGCAGCATCCCGACGCTCAAAATGCCGACGGCCAAGGGCTGGACTGAGGGACAAACGCCGATCGCCGCGCCCGGGTTGAAAGTCAACGCGTTTGCGACCGGTCTCAAGCATCCCCGCTGGATCTATGTGCTGCCCAATGGCGACGTGCTCACCGCGGAGGCGCTCTTCACGCCGGGTGGGATCACGTCTGTTTTCGACTACGCCATGGTGAGCACCATGCGGCGGGCGGCAGCGGTGGGAGTCAGCCCCAACCGCATCACCCTGTTGCGCGACGCCGACGGCGACGGCAGGGCCGAGGTGCAGGAGCGCTTCATGGAGGGGTTGAACCAGCCCTTCGGCATGGCATTGGTCGGCGACACGTTTTACGTCGGCAACACCGATGGCGTCATGGCCTTCCCCTACGCAACGGGCGCCACCCGGATCAATGCCCAAGGCCGACGGATCACGACCTTCAAACCCGGCGGCCATTGGACGCGGAGCCTGTTGCTCAGCCCCGACAAACGCAAGCTTTACGCCGGCGTCGGGTCGCTGAGCAACATCGCCGACGAAGGCATGGAAGCCGAGGAAGGGCGTGCGGCCATTTACGAGATCGATCTTGCCGGCGGGCAGGCCCGCATCTACGCCTCGGGCCTGCGCAACCCCGTGGGCCTGGCCTGGGAACCGAAGACCGGCACGCTCTGGACGGTGGTGAATGAGCGCGACGGGCTCGGCGACGAGACGCCGCCCGACTATCTGACCTCGGTTCGCGACGGCGGCTTCTATGGCTGGCCCTACTGCTATTGGAATCGGATCGTCGACGATCGCGTGCCCCAGGATCCCAAGTTGGTCGAGAAGGCAATCACGCCGGACTACGCGCTCGGCGGCCATACGGCGTCGCTGGGACTTTGCTGGCTGCCCGGTGGCGCGCTGCCCGGCTTCCCGGACGGCATGGTCATCGGCCAGCACGGCTCGTGGAACCGAAGCACGCTTGCCGGCTATCGGGTCGTCTTCGTGCCCTTCGTGGCCGGCCGTCCGAGCGGCCCGCCGCGGGATATCCTCACGGGCTTCCTGGCACCCGACGAGAAGGTGTCCTACGGACGGCCGGTGGGCGTCACGATCGGTCCCGACAATTCCCTGCTGGTGGCCGATGACGTCGGTGACGTGATCTGGCGGGTGACGGGGCAATAATCGGCCGTTTTCATGGTCTGCGCCACCAAAGTCTCCCTCTTGCCCAGGAATGGCCTAAGCCGGGCTCCAACGCCGAGGATCACAGCTTGAGGGTGGATGCCCGGTAGATTTCGTCGACCGTTTTGCCGAGCGCGGCATTGAACTCGGCGTCGCTCATCTGCAGCCTCAAGTCGCCGACCAGGGCGCGCGAGAAGCTCGCGATCATGCCGTGGTTCAGCGACAGCCGTCGGCAGGCGTCACGAAGCTCATAGCCGCCTGACAGGGCGACGACCCGAAGCGTCCGCGGATGATCTATGACCGGCTTGTAGAGGTCCGGCACCTCCGGAATGGTCAGCTTGATCATGACTTTGTCGTCGCGGCCGAGCGCGTTCAGTCCCTTCAGCAACTCGTCGCGCAGGATAGCCTCGGCCTCGGCCTTGTTCGGGCTCTTGATCAAAACTTCCGGCTCCATGATCGGGATCAGCCCGTGCCGCAGCACCTGCCTGCCGATCTCGAACTGCTGTGCCGCGATCGCGGCGATCCCACTCTTGGAGGCAAGATTGATGGTCGAGCGCTCCTTGGTGCCGAAGATGCCGAGCTTCCCCGCGCGCGCCAGCAGCGCGTCCAGGCCGGGCATCGGCTTCATCATGCTGACGCCGTCCGCCTCCGGCTGAAGGCCCTTGTCGATCTTGAGAAACGGGACGACGCCCCTGTCCTCCCACAGGTAGGTGGGAACCGGCCGGCCGGCGGCCTCTCCATCCATCGTTCTCTCGAACAGGATAGCGCCGATGATCTTATCGCCGGTGAAGGCGGGCGAGGTCATGATGCGCACGCGCATCTGATGCATCAGCCGGAACATCTCGTCATCGCCGCTATAGGCGCTGTCTGGTATGCCGTAGGTCCTGAGGGCGCCCGGCGTCGACCCGCCGCTCTGGTCGAGTGCGGCCAGAAAGCCCGGCTTGCTGGAGATTTGCGTCGTCATCCTGGGATCGGCCATGGTCGCGGTTCTCCTCGACTACCCAATAATTTCCGGCACCGTGCCCCATCGTGGCTGAGCCGATGGGAGCGGGCAAGTTCGGACAGCATACTTCAGGCGCTGGCATATAGGGAGCAATCCTCATCGGCAGGAGGCCCGCCCGTGTCAGTTTGATGGCGATATATTCTTTGAAGAATATCGCTGGCTCCGCTTCCTCCCATCTCAACCCCACGACTTCTGCTCTTTAGCAACCGACCATGTCGACCGAAGATGCTGCCCTGAGCTCGAGAATGTCGCTCTGGCCCTTAGTCGAGGAGACAAGGCGCGCGTTCCACCATGACCGCCGACGCCACGCCAGCCCATCCGGATCGGCTCTTCATCAACGGCGAACGAACGCGGCATCGAGTCAAGACGGCGATCTGCCGGCTCTCTCAGGAAGGCCACGGGCAAACTGGCGGACGGGGCGTCTGTCGTCGAATCGGATGGCATGTTTGCCAATCGTCCATTTTGTCGAGTATGTCATCCCTTCGAACGTCCGCGGCACCAGAGCAAGCCAAGAGCAATAGCCAATCGATGCCGCCGCGACGGGATCGAGATAGAGCGTGAGGCACCAAACGAAGGTTTGAGGAGAGTTCCGCGATGCGCTTGAAGGACAGGGTTGCCGTCATTACCGGGGCGGCGCAGGGGATTGGTCTTGCTTGCGCCGAGCGCTTCAAGGCGGAAGGCGCGAAGCTCATGCTCTCCGACATCAACGAAACTGTCGGCCGCGCCGCGGCGACGCGCCTGGGCGCGCCCTTCCTACGCGCCGACGCCGGCCTCAAGGCCGACGTCGAAGCATTGATCCGGCACGCGGTGGAAACCCATGGCCGCGTCGACATCATGCTCGCCAACGCCGGCATCACCCATGCCGCGGAATTTCTCGAGCTCGAGGAAGCGGATTTCGACCGGGTCATCCGCACCAACCTGAAATCCGTCTTCCTGGCCGGCCAGGCGGCAGCCCGCCAGATGGTGGCGCAAGGTGGCGGCGGGGTGATCGTCAGCATGTCCTCGGTCAACGCCATCCTCACGATCCCCAACCAGGTCGCCTACGCCGCCTCCAAGGCGGGCATCAACCAGCTCACCAAGGTCATGGCCATCGCGCTGGCGCCCCATGGCATCCGGGCCGTCGCCATCGGCCCTGGCACCATCCTGACCGATATGGCCCGAACGGCCGTGCTCAAGGACGAGGCGGCGACGCGCCAGATCCTTTCGCGCACGCCCATCGGCCGCTTCGGCGAGGCCTCGGAAGTGGCGGCGATCGCCACCTTCCTCGCCAGCGACGATGCCTCCTACATCACCGGCCAGACGATCTACCCCGATGGCGGCCGCTTGGGGTTGAACTATACCGTCCCCGTGCCGGGCGACCCCAAGCACTGATGCGGCCGGTCACCCACCTCATCTGATATGTTGCCCCTGTGACCGGTCCCGCCACCCGCAAACGCCTCGCCGTCGATATCGGCGGCACTTTCACCGACATCGTCGTGGAATCCGGCGCCGAGCGCTGGACCCGCAAGGTGTTGACCACGCCCCAGGCGCCGGAGCAGGCGGTGATCGCGGGCACGCTGGAATTGCTGGACGAAATCGGCGTCGCCCCCGGCGAGATCGGCCTCTTCATCCACGGCACGACACTCGCGACCAACGCCATCATCGAGCGCAAGGGCGCGGTCACCGCCCTCATCGCCACCGAGGGCTTCCGCGACATCCTCGATATCGCCGATGAAGGCCGTTACGACCAGTATGACATCTTCATCGACAAGCCCGTCGCGCTGGTCCCGCGCTACCGCCGCCTCACGGTGCCGGAGCGTATCGATGCCGCCGGCGCCGTGCTCCTCCCGCTCGACGAAGCGGCGGTGCACGCCCTGCTTCCGGAGCTGGACAGCCTCGGCGCAGCCAGCGTCGCGGTGGCCTTCCTCCACAGCTATGCCAGCGCGGTTCATGAGCGACGCGTTCGCGAGATCCTGGCCCAGGCGCGCCCGCATCTTGCGGTCACGCTCTCCAGCGAGGTCTGTCCCGAAGTGCGCGAATACGAACGCACGTCGACGGCGGTGGCCAATGCCTATGTCCAACCGCTCATCGCCGGCTATCTGGGCCGCCTTGGCGAGGCGCTGACCCAACGCGGCTTCCGCTGCCCGGTCTATCTCATGACCTCCGGCGGCGGCCTCACCACGCTCGAGACCGCGAGGCGCTTCCCCATTCGCCTGGTGGAAAGCGGGCCCGCGGGCGGCGCCATTCTCGCGACCTGCATCGCCGCCGAATGCGGCGAGAACAAGGTGCTCTCTTTCGACATGGGCGGCACCACGGCCAAGATCTGCCTGATCGAAAACCAGAAGGCCCAGGCCTCGCGCAGCTTCGAGGTCGATCGGGCGGCGCGCTTCCTGAAGGGCAGCGGCCTCCCCTTGCGCATCCCCGTCATCGAGATGGTGGAGATCGGCGCCGGCGGCGGTTCGCTCGCCCGCGTGGATGCGATGAACCGGATCATCGTCGGGCCGGAGAGCGCGGGAGCCGAACCCGGCCCCGCCTGCTACGGCCGCGGCGGCATTCATCCGACCGTGACCGACGCCGATCTCGTCCTCGGCCGCATCGACGCGGCGCGCTTCGCCGCCGGCCGCCTGCCGCTCGACGGCGCCAAGGCGGCATTGGCGCTGCAGTCCGATATCGGAGCGAACCTCGGCCTCTCCACAACGCTCGCGGGCTACGGCGTGGCGGAGATCGTCGACGAGAACATGGCGAACGCCGCCCGCGTCCATTCGGTGGAGCGCGGCAAGGTCATCGCCGAGCACAGCCTCATCGCGTTCGGGGGTGCTGCACCTCTCCATGCCGCCCGGCTTGCGGAGAAGCTCGGCATCGCGCGCGTCATCGTGCCGCCCAATGCCGGCGTCGGATCGGCCATCGGCTTCCTGCGCGCCCCGATCGCCTTCGAGGTGGTGCGCAGCCGCTATATGCGGCTCTCGACTTTCGACGCCGCGGCGGCCAACGCCATCATCGCGGAGATGCGGACGGAAGCGCTGGAGGTGGTGCGCGCCGGCGCCGGATCGGCGCCGCTGATCGAGCCTCGGTCGGCGTTCATGCGCTATGTCGGCCAGGGTCACGAAATCGTCGTGCCATTGCCGGCGCGCGACCTCACCGCTGCGGACGCAGACTTGCTGAGAGATGCCTTCGACCGGGAATATGTCGCCCTGTTCTCCCGCACCATTCCCCATGCGGAAGTGGAGATCCTGACCTGGTCCTTGACCGTGAGCACGGTGCCCGAGCGCGCCGCGGCGGCGGCGAGCGCTGTCTCTGCCGTCGATGCGCCGCTCAACGCCGGCCGCCGCCGTCTCTTCGATCCCGAGACCGAAAACCCCATCGAGGTGCCGGTCTATTGGCGCCCCGACCTGGCACCGGGAGTCCGGATCTGCGGCCCCGCGATCATCGCCGAGGACGAAACGACCACCTATGTCACCGCCGCCTTCGACGCCGCCATCAACGCGCAGGGCTGCATCATCCTGGAGCGCAGAGGATCGGAGTCGTAGATACTGGGTAAAGGCCGAATGCCTGCTATTTTTCCATTTCCTGCGGCTGTCACCCCGCATTCATGGGATACACAACCGAATAGACTAGAAGGGCCAGAGCCAGCGTGACCGAAACTCCCCACGGCCTCTCCGGCATCCGCCGCCAGATCATGTGGAACCGCCTGCTCGCCGTGGTCGAGGAGCAGGCGCAGACCCTGCTGCGCACGGCCTTCAGCTACATCGTGCGGGAGTCGGGGGACCTCTCCGCCGGCGTCTTCGATCTCCAGGGCCATATGCTGGCCCAGGCCGTCACCGGCACGCCGGGCCACGTGAATTCCATGGCGGAATCGGTACGCCACTTCATCGAGGCCTTCCCGACACAGTCGATGGCTGAGGGCGACGTCTACTGCACCAACAATCCCTGGAAGGGCACGGGCCATCTGAACGACATGGTGGTCACCACGCCCGCCTTCCATCGCGGCCGCCTGGTCGGCCTGTTTTCCTGCACCAGCCATATCGTCGATCTCGGCGGCATCGGCTTCGGACCCGACGGCACCGATGTCTTCATGGAGGGCCTCCATTTGCCTTTCCTGAAGCTGGTGGATCGCGGCCGGGTCAACGACACCCTGATGCAGATCGTCAAAGCCAATACGCGCCTGCCCGTAGAGACCGAGGGCGACATCTACTCGCTGATCAACTGCAACGAGATCGGCTGCAGGCGCCTGAGCGAGATGATGGCGGAGTTCGACCTGTCGACCCTCGATGACCTCTCCGCCCATATTCTCAAGAGCTCGCGCGCCGCGGTCCTGGCCGAGATCGCCAAGCTGCCGAAGGGAAGCTGGCGCTACGAGATGACCATCGACGGCTACGACGCGCCGATCACCCTCGCTGCCTCCACGACCATCTCGGGGGATGCCGTGCGCGTCGATTTCGCCGGCACATCGCCGGCTGCCCGCTTCGGCATCAATAGCCCGCTCGCCTATACCACGGCCTATTCGGTCTTCGGACTCTCCTGCGCCGTGGCGCCGCGGGTACCGAACAATGCCGGCTCGCTCTCCGCCTATGGCGTGACAGCGCCGCCCCATACGATCGTCAATGCCCTGGCACCGGCGCCGGTGGCCCTGCGCCACATCATCGGCCAGATGTTGCCGGACGTCGTCTTCGGCTGCCTGCGCCAGGCGATGCCCGACCGCGTCCCCGCCGAGGGCACGTCCTGCATCTACCTCATGACCTTCCGCGGCCGCGATGCCGAACCTGAGCGCCGCTTCGCCATCTCCGTCGTCACCAACGGCGGCACCGGCGCGCGGCCCGGCAAGGACGGACTCTCGGCCACCGCCTACCCGAGCGGCGTGAAGGGCACGCCAGTGGAGATCGTCGAAACGACGACCCCGCTGCTGTTCTGGCGCAAGGAGTTCCGGCCCGACTCCGGCGGCCCTGGCACCCAGCGCGGCGGACATGGGCTGGAACTGGAGATCGAGAACCGATCCCCCGCTCCGATCGAGATCCTCGCCGCCTTCGACCGCACCAAATTCCCGCCGCGAGGGTGCGACGGCGGACGCCCTGGCAGGCCCGCCTATCTCGGCCTCAAGGCCGCGGGCAAGCAGCTCGATGGCAAGGGCCTGCAGGAAATCCCCGCCGGCGAGCGTCTCGTCCTCCACACGCCGGGCGGCGGCGGCCTGGGCGCTCCCCACCATCGGGATGCCGCCGCGATCGCCGCCGATCGCAAGAATGGCCTCGTCTCGCCGGATTCTGCTCGTGCCGATTACGGGGCCGAGTAGGATGCCCCAGTCGTCTTTGCCGCGCAGCTTGCGACGCGAAGGGGCCAGGACTCTGCGCTCGCTACAAGCTCCGCGCCTTGGCCCGTTGCTTCGATTGACCAGATCGAGTCAATCAGTGACCTGCCCCCAAAGCATGCGCTCCAGTCGTCATGTCTGCCCCTGCCACAGCCGATTCCTTCTGGCCTGCATATTTCGTCGATTCGAATACGTGAGCTGGGTGCCGCGATAGGTCCAGGACACTGGGCGCTGACGATGCCCAGGACGACGCCGGATCTGCAAGCCATCATGCGCGCCAATTGGGCCAGCATGCGAGTTCGGACGTGGCCTGCAAGCCCTTATGCGGATCGCCCCATGCATTCCATTTCGTTATGGGGGCGACTTATAGCGCCTTGAAACTCATGGCTAGGCCGGGCAGGGTTTTAGCAAGAGACAAGGTCCGGCAATGGGCTCGAATCACGGCGGCGAAAGGGAGCATCGATATGCCTGCAAAGCTGGTGGATGGACGAACCGCCTTGATAACGGGTGCCGCCCAAGGCAACGGCGAAGCAATCGCCAAAGGCTTGGCGGCGGCCGGTGCAGCAGTAGTGGTCACAGACCGCAATTTGGAAGGTGCCAAGCGGACCGCGGCGGCGATCACGGCCGACGGAGGCAGAGCTTGGGCCCTGCAGCTCGACATCACCGACAAGGCCGGCTGCACGGCCCTGGCCGCGGAAGCTATTCGCATCGCTGGACCGATCTCCATACTGGTAAACAACGCCGGCATCATGCCACCGCACACCATCGACAGCCCAAATCTCGACGATGCCTGGGACCAGACGATGGATGTGAACGTCAACGGCACCCTAAACATCACCCGGGCGCTCCTACCGGCGCTTCGCCAGACCCGCGGCAGCATTGTCAATATCTGCTCGCTCGGCGCCTTCATCGCGCCAGGTTTGCCTATCGCGTATTGCGCATCCAAGGCGGCGATCAAGATGATGACCCAGAGCTTGGCCGCGCAGCTCGGCAAGGACGGAGTCCGCGTCAATGCCATAGCGCCGGGCATGATCAAGACCGAGCTTTCCCGCGCTTCACGCGAAAACCCCGATCGAATGGCCTTTCTCATGGCGCGAATTCCACTGAAGCGCATCGGGGAGCCGGAGGACCTGGTCGGCCCTGTGGTGTTTCTCGCCTCGGAGATGTCGGCTTATGTCACCGGAGCGACGCTCGTTCTCGACGGAGGCCTGCTCGCGGTCTGACGCCGGGCCGCTGTCAGCCCTTGTCGGAAAGGCGACGGGCGCGTCTACTTCTGCCCGTTCGAGCGCTCCTCTTGCGGAGCGCAAGGGTCAGCTGGCACAAGCTGGAACCAGTCGCTCATGCGCGTGTACCAGCCCCTGCCGTGCATACGGCCGATGAGATTGAGCTTCGGTGTATCAATGTAGCAGCTGGCGGCATCAAGTACCGCGTCGTCCCGCACATGGACGGCAAGCACTTTCCCGATCACAATCAGGCATCCTGACGGCATTTCGACAATGTCGTAGCGCTCGCATTCGAGAGCGACAGGGCTTTCTGCAATGCGCGGGGGCCTGATACGGCTCGAGGGAAGCGTCGTTAGGCCTGCCTCCTTCAGCTCGTTGACCTCGGGATGGAAGTTGATCCCGGTCACCACCATCGCCTCGGCGACTTCGGCACTCACAAGGTTGACGGCGAATTCACCCGTCCGCCGAATATTGACGCCCGTGTCCTTCGAATCATTCAGACCCCGCTCGCCGATCCCGATACCCAGACAGATCAGGGGTGGATCCTCGGCGAAGACGTTGAAGAACGAGAATGGAGCCAGATTCAGCTCGCTCCTCTCGTCCTCGGTGACGACCCAGGCGATGGGCCGGGGCACCACGGTCGAGATCAAGATCTTGTGCCGCTCTCTGGTCGACAAGCGAGCGAAATCGAACAACATGGGTTTCTCGGTGCCTCAATAGCCTTTGGCCGGATCGACCACGTCCTCCAGCTCGTCGCCGCAGGAAAACCGGCCGAGATTCGCCAGCAGCTTCTCGGTCAAACGCTGGTGGTGGGTTGCCGAATACCATGCCATATGCGGCGTCAGCCGCACCCTGGGATGGCTGTAGAAAGGGTGACCGGCGGGAAGCGGCTCAGGCTCGGTGACATCAAGAGTGGCCATGCCGACATGGCCGTGATCCAGGGCCTGCAGCAACGCCTGGTGGTCGAGCAGGCTCCCGCGCGCCACATTGACGATATGAAGGCCGGACTTGGCCCCCGCGAGGACCGCGGCATCAATGATGCACCTGGTCTCGGGCGTCGAGGGTGCGCAGAGAACAAGATGATCGGCTTCGCTGGCAAGCGCCTTCGCATCGGGTCTGAGTTTGACGAAGTCGAAAGGCGAAACGCCAGACGAACGACGGGCCGCTAAGATCCGCATGCCGAAGGCCGTGGCGCGCCGAGCTATCTCCCTCCCGATGCAGCCAAGGCCAAGAAGACCCAAGGTCTGACCCGTGAGGCCGCCCAAAGGAATCTTGGGCCAGTCGTGTTCGTTGCCCAAGCGCCGATAGTCATCCAGACTCCGCACCCACATGTCGGGAATTCGCTTCTCCTTCTCGAGCAGAACGGCCATGACATATTCCGCGATCGGACCTGCCGTGATGCCCCGCCCGCAGGTCACGACGGTGCCATGGTAGGCCCAGGCGGGAAGAGCATCGACGCCCGCCGAAGCCAGCTGGATCCATCGGAGATTGAAGGGCCAGCCTGCGGGCTCCTTATCCGGTGCTTTCGCCCATGCCGAGGCAAATGTGAACAAAGCGTCAGCCTCGGGCGGCGGCAGCCAGACCGGCCGGCCGGGCATGCCATCAATGAGCCGCGGCCGCGAGACGTGTTCCACGAACTGCCCGCGGCTTTCGGGAGAGAGGTGGTAAGCCACGACCGGCGACCGCCCTTTGGCAGCGGCGGCTGTCATTGCCGCCTCTCATCCCGCTCATTCATCCCGACTCGCATGTTCAGCTGCGGTAGTCCTTGGGGTCATTCTCGATCAACCGCAGGCAGGCCTCCCAGGCAAGCTCCTGATGGTGGGAAAAGCCCTCCGGATTGGCCTGCTTCTCCGTGAGGCGTCGCACCTCCTCCGGCGGAAAAACGAGGCTCATTCCACCCGCCAGCGCCGCGACTTGCGCCTGACAGGCGCGCTCCAGGAAATAGACCCAGTTGAAGGTCTGGGAAGCGGTCGGACCGCCCACGAGCAATCCATGGTTTCGCAGGATCATTGCGTTGTGCGGCCCCATGTCCCGCACCAAGCGCTCGCGCTCACCCAGGTTCAGGGCGATGCCTTCGTAATCGTGATAGGCGACGCGATTGTAGAACTTCAGGGCGATCTGCGTGATCGGCAGCAGACCTTCCTTCTGCGCCGAGACGGCCATGCCGGCAGCAGTATGGGTATGAACCACGAATTTCAGATCTTCCCGGGCCATGTGAATGGCCGAGTGAATGGTAAAGCCCGCCGGATTGACCACGCGGGATTCCCGGTTCGGCTGATCGACGACATTCCCCTCGACGTCTATTTTCACCAAATCGGAGGCCCGCATTTCGTGGAACAGCAGGCCATACTGGTTGATCAAGAAATGCTGCTCGGGTCCCGGCAGGCGGGCACTGATGTGGGTATAGATCAGGTCGGTCATGCGGAAATGGGCGACCAACCGGTAGAGGGCGGCCAGCTCACAGCGAATGCGCCATTCATCGTCGGAGATGCCGGGAAGAGGCGAACGGTTGAGCGGGATATTCATGAGGTCCTCCGGGCCTGTTAGGATGGTGCAAGTTCGAGCGACTATCACGGACCTGATTGCTTGATCTTGTTCATCGGGTTCCTGGGTGCCGGCATTTAGGCGCCTGGGTCGACGCGGATGGCAACCAACTTGGTCTCCAAATACTCCTCCATTCCCTCGCGGCCGCCTTCCCGACCGATCCCACTTTGCTTAACGCCGCCAAAGGGGGCTTCCGCCGCTCCGATGCGAACGTCGTTGACGCCCACCATGCCGGTTTCCAGCCGCTCGGACACGCGGATGGCGCGCGCCATATCCTCCGTAAAGATGTAGGCGGCCAGGCCATAGGGCACGTCATTCGCCGCCACTACCGCCTCGGCCTCGGACTCGAACTTGAAGAGGGGCGCCACGGGACCGAAGATTTCCTGACCCGCCATGCGCATGCCGGGCTTCATGCCGGTGAGGATCGTCGGCGCATAGAAGAGGCCTCGGGCGTAGGTCCCACCGGTTAGACGCTCCCCGCCCACGAGGAGCTCGGCGCCTCGTGCCCGTGCCTCGTTCACCAGCGTCTCGACTTTTTCGACCGCTTGGGCCTCGATAAGGGGGCCCATCGTGATGCCCTCCTTCATCCCGTCGCCGACTCGCAGCTTGGCCACATAGGCCTTCACCCTTTCGGCGACGGCATCATGAATCGACGCGTGGACGTAGATGCGGTTTGCCGAGATGCAGGCCTGGCCGGCGTTGAGGAATTTCAAGGCGCAGAGAGCAGGGATCGCTTTGTCGAGGTCGCTGTCCTCGAATAGGATCACAGGGGCGTTGCCACCGAGCTCGAGGGAGATGCGCTTGATATGCTCGGCGGAGCCGCGCAACAAGAGTCGCCCGACCTCCGTCGAGCCTGTGAACGATATCTTGCGTACTCGTTCGTCGCCGAGCATGGCCTGACCAATGGCTGGCGCGTCACCCGTTACGACGTTGAAGACGCCCGCGGGCAGATCTGCTTCCAGGAAGGCCTCTGCGACGAGGAGCGCGGTGATGGGCGTCTGTTCCGCCGGCTTCAGCACCATCGTGCAGCCAACGGCCAGCGCTGGCGCTGCTTTCCGGGTAATCATAGCAGCGGGGACGTTCCATGGAATGATGGCGCCGCAAACCCCCACTGGCTGACGCATGGACAGGAGCCGACGATTGGGCACCGGATCGGGAATCCAGCTCCCGTAGGCACGGCGCGCCTCTTCGGCATACCAATGAAGGCTGTCAATGGTCAGCCGCATTTCGTTGCGCGATTCGGCGAGCGGTTTGCCTTCTTCCATGGTTATGGTTACGGCAATTTCTTCCCGCTTGGCTTCCAGCCTGTCAGCGACACGATGCATGAGAAGAGCGCGATCGGCGGCGGTCCTCCGCGACCAGGCGGGAAAGGCCGCATGCGCGGCGTCGACTGCGGCCCGCGCGTCCGCGGCACCTCCGAGAGGCACCTGCGCCACCACTTCTGCATTCGCCGGATTGACGGAACCGAAAGTGGCGCCGTCCAGTGCGGAGTGCCAGCCTCCGCCATACATCATCTTGCGATCGGGAATTTTTTGCGACATGTGCGTCGTTGCTCGATCCAGATAGTTGTCCTGCTCTGACCTTTAGCTTCCGCGAACCGGAACGGCTCGTCGCCATCCGGTGAGAACGGCCGCAAATAAGGGCTGCCCGCCCGGGCGACAGGAAGCCCGGGCGGGTTTCTCCTAGGGACGAGGCATCACTTCGCCGTATACCACTCCAGCCAGCGGCGATTGACGGCATCATTGTTCTCGGTCCACCACTTGGCGTTGATGAACAGCTCCTGTGACAGGTTCTGCGGTGCCGTCGGAAGGCTGGCGGCCACCTCCGGCTTCATCAAGGCATAGGCCTTCTGATTCGGGACGCCGACGGGGAAGAGCGAGACGAAGTCCGCCTCGATTTGCGCCTGGGCCATCCACGCCAGAAGCTTCATGGCGTTATCCGAGTTGGGCGCTCCCTTCGGGACGATCCAGTAGCTTTGCTCCCACATCCCCTCGTTGAAGGTAAAGTCGACGGGGAAGCCTTTTTTCTTGGCGCCCCAGGAACGTCCCAGGCTTCCCAGCAGCAAGTCCACCTCCCCGTTTTGCTGCAGAACGTCGTATTGCCCGGTGTCGGCCACCCAGACGTCGATATGTGGCTTGATTTGCTGGAGCTTGTTGAACCCCCGATCGACATCGAGCGGATACATCTTGTCTCTCGCCACGCCGTCGGCCATCAAGGCCGCTTCAAGGAGTGGTTTCGGCTGGGCATAGGCGGCCCGCCGACCTTTGAATTTTTCCACATCCCAAAAGTCGGCCCAGGTCTGCGGGGGCGCCCCGCTGACGGTTTTGGTATTCCACGCCAGAACCCAGCCGAAAGCGACCGAAGGCAGGCCATTCGGATCCAGGGCGTCCGCGATCAGATCATCCTTGGGCACGACCTTGTAGACCAGGTCGTAGTCCACCGGCTGAAGTTGCCCTTGCTTCGCCGCCAGATACATCATCTGTCCTTCGGCATCGATGATGTCCCATTCGACGTTGCCGCTTTCCTCCATCAACTTCAGCTTGGCAGCATCGGGCGTTCCGGTGATCACCACTTCGATTCCCGTCGCCTGGGTGAACGGGTCGTACATCGCCTTTTTCTGAGCGTCGGCATAGGTACCTCCCCAGGTCGAGACGACCACCTTCCCCGAGCCCTTCAGCATGTCCGCCACCATGTCGGCCCGCGCAAAGCCCGGCGCCGCGAGCGCGGCAGCCCCGGCCACTGATCCAGCCAGAAATCCACGTCGTGTCAGGTTGTAGGTCATCGTTCAGTCTCCTGTCTGTTGCTTGATGTTGTTATTACGCAAAGCCCGTCCAATCATTCGTTCCTCCGCTCTGCTTCTCTCGCTCCCCTTTCAGTCATCCATCACGTGGGTGAGCTGGCTGGTCCAGGAAATGCGAACCTTCGAGCCCACCTCGGGCGACGCTGCCGTCGATGTGATCTGCCGCGTTGCCGTCAGCGACCCCAGGGCGGTCTCCAGCTGAAGCCGCAGAATGCTGCCTTGAAAGCGCGTGTCGACGACTTGGCCTTCGACGACTGGGAAGCCCTCTGCCGGCGGGCCCAGCTGAACCAGCTCCGGACGCACGCAGAGCACCGCGGGGCCGGAGTGGGCGCGGGGTAGCGGGAGTCTCCCTCCGCCCGGCAGCGTCAGGATCTGGCCGTGGGCATTGCCACGAAACAGATTGGCCTCGCCGAAGAACCTCGCCACGAAGGCATTGCGTGGCTTGAGGTAGAGATCGCGGGGAGAATCGACCTGCTGCAACCGCCCGCCCTGCAGGACCGCGACACGGTCCGAAAGATTGAGCGCCTCTTCTTGGTCATGGGTCACATAGACAACGGTCTGGCCCAGCGAACGCTGCAGACCGCGGATTTCGCCCTGCATGTCCAGTCGCAGATTGCGATCAAGAGCAGCCAGCGGTTCATCCATCAGAAGCGCGCGCGGCCCGAAGACGACACTTCGCGCGAGCGCCACCCTCTGCTGCTGGCCGCCAGAGAGCTGAGATATCCTTCGGTCGGCGAACCCCTCCATGTGAACCAGTGCAAGGGCCCAATCCACGCGCCGCTTGATTTCCGACGGGGCAGTTCCCCGCACCTCCAGCGGAAAGCCGACATTGCGCCGCACGTCAAGATGCGGGAACAAAGCGTAATTTTGGAACACCACGCCGATGTCGCGCCGATAAGGCGGGATAGAGGAAATGTCCCGGTCGCCCAGCAGGAGTCGCCCCGAATCCGGCGTGACGAATCCCGCGATCAGCATCAACAGCGTTGTCTTGCCGGAGCCGCTAGGTCCCAGCAAAGTGACGAACTCGCCGGGCTCGACCTTCAAATTGATCTCGTCCACCGCAATGTGCTGCCCGTATCGCTTGGTCAGCCGGTCAAAGCTGATCCCGACCCCGTGGGTCTCGCCGTCGTCCACCTTCCCAGGCCCGCCGGACCGGTCGAATTTGCGCCCGGCCCCTGGAGCAGA
>Ga0070734_10002974_pt1 | contig 18929 bp, 10 predicted proteins | sample Coa_R1_8_FD_66444 | JGI IMG/M metagenome (GOLD analysis project Ga0070734, IMG submission 66444) | Surface soil microbial communities from Centralia Pennsylvania, which are recovering from an underground coalmine fire - Coalmine... | ecosystem: Environmental > Terrestrial > Soil > Unclassified ... | reverse complement strand
AACGTTCCGTGGCACCTACGAAGAGTATCTCTCCGTTATCCACCCCGAGGATCGTGAACATGTCCATCTGTCGCTCACGGAGCTGCTTACCGGATCCCGATCGGATCTGGAGATCGAGCATCGCTCGCTCCTGCCCGATGGCAGCGTGCGCTGGTTGGAAGGCAGAGGCCGCGTCTATCGCGATGAAACCGGTCAACCTTATCGTATGAGTGGGACCGTCGCAGACATCACCGACCGCAAAATGGCGGAAATCGCCGTGCGGGAGCGAGAGGCCGCCGCAAACCGCTTCTCAGGGTTGTTGAAGCAATTGCATAAGCTCAGTATCGAGCTGTCGCGAGCGGATTCGTTCGATACCCTCTGCCGCATGGCAGTGGAGCGCGGGCGCAGCGAACTCGGTTTCGACCGCCTTTCGATTTGGCTCTTTAACCCGGAACTGACCGAATTATACGGCACTTATGGCACGGATGAACACGGTACGACCCGGGATGAACATGGTCAGGTCTGGACCGTAACGGACGCCTGGATGCGGGAATTTAACGACTATGGCATTCCGCTCAATATCGGCAGATCGGCGCCGCTGCGGAACGAACAGGGTGAGGACATCGGGACCGGCTGGATCATCACGGCAGGGCTTCAGGATGGCAAAGCCCCGATCGGGGTACTCTCCGTGGATAATTTGATCCATGGCGAACCCCTCCATGAGAGTCAGATCGAGCTCCTAGGGCTCTATGGCGCTGTCGTGGGCCACCTCTGCGTTCGTATGAAAGCAGAAGAGGCTTTGCGGGAGAGCCAATCTACCGCGCGTGCGCTCCTGAACGCCACCTCAGACGTGGCTTTTCTGGCAAATGCCGATGGCACGCTCATCGCGTTCAACGACGCCTTCTCTAAAGGCTTAGGCAAAGATCCGAAGGAGCTGACCGGCTCTTATGTCTGGAACTACCTGCCCCCCCATGTTGTGGAAAAACGCAAACCGTTTGTCTATTCCCTCATTCAGACCGGACAGCCCATGCGCTTTGAGGACCAACTGGAGCAGGGTGTTTTCGATACCTGTATCTATCCGATCTTCGACGTCCATGGCAAAGTGACGCGCATTGCTATCTTTGCCCACGACATCACCCAGCGCAAGCAGATGGAGATGCAGTTATTGCAGGCGCAGAAGATGGAGAGCATCGGCAGGCTTGCCGGCGGGATCGCCCACGATTTCAACAATCTGCTCACCGCCATCCTGGGATATACGGATTTGGCGAAAGAACACCTCCCACAGGACGAGTATGCGCTCGGGTGCCTGGAAGCCATCCATCAAGCCGGCCAGCGGGCCGCGAACCTGACAGGGCAACTCCTCGCTTTCGCCCGGAAACAGATCATCGAGCCCAAGATCGTCAACCTGAACGACCTGGTGCTCAACACGGATAAGTTGCTGCGACGCCTTATCGGGGAGGACATTGAGTTGGTGACGCTCCCAGGAAACGACCTATGGCATGTCAAGATCGACCCCGGACAGTGCGAGCAGATCCTGGTCAACATGGCCGTAAACGCCCGCGACGCGATGCCGAATGGCGGCAAGTTGATCGTGGAGACAAAGAACGTCGTCGTGAATGCCGCAGCGATGGGGGAAACCACCGACATGCTGCCCGGTGAGTATGTGCTTTTGGCCGTTCGGGATACGGGCGTTGGGATGGAAAAATCCGTTCAGGAGCATATCTTCGAGCCCTTCTTCACGACGAAGGCGCTGGGCAAGGGAACCGGCCTCGGATTGGCGACCTGCCATGGGATCGTCCAGCAGAATGGCGGCTATATTCGGCTTGCGAGCGAACCCGATCTCGGTACCCTCTTTGAGATCTATTTGCCGCGTTCGCTTCAGGTATAATCTCTCCACACCGCCTACAGGGAGATCCCGATGACCGCCTCACAGCCCCCCCATAATACGCCGGTTCCGAACGTCACGCCGCCAGATTCCAAGCCAGATTCCAACCACCGCCCTGCTGAGATCAAGTTTCTCGCCGGCCCTCAAGTACGCGGGTTTGAATTACGTCTGGCTTTCGATATTTTTATGGAGTTTATGCATGGCTTTCGTCGTCTGCACTTCGTCGGCCCCTGTGTAACGGTATTCGGCTCGGCGCGCTTTCGAGAAGACCACCTCTACTATGCGCTGGCGCGCGAGGTAGGCTCTCATCTGGCCCAGGCCGGCTTTACCGTGATGACGGGAGGAGGCCCCGGCATTATGGAAGCCGCCAATCGCGGCGCCAGGGAGGTGGGGGGACGCTCTGTCGGTTGCAATATCCGATTGCCGCAGGAGCAGATGCCCAACCCCTACCTCGACATCATGGTCGAGTTCGACCACTTCTTTATACGCAAAGTCATGCTCGTCAAATACTCATACGCTTTCATTGCAATGCCGGGAGGTTTTGGAACCTACGATGAAGTATTTGAAGCCCTGACACTGATCCAGACTGCCAAGATCCAGGATTTTCCGGTGGTGCTCGTGGGGCGGGAATTCTGGCAGCCGCTCCTCGACATTATGAAGAACCGTTTATTGCACGAGGGGACGATCTCACCCTCCGACCTCGATCTGCTCTACCTGACGGATTCTCCCCAGGAGGCGGCGGACTATGTGCGTGATATCGGGATGCACAAGTTCGGATTGACCTACGGGAAGCGAATCAAGCGGCGCTGGTACCTGGGTGAGTAGCTCCACCGTGCCGGCAAAAAAATATTCAATACGGACCACCACTTCCATTACAGGCAGGAATATCGGTATTGCTGCAGAAATGGTGTTTGACGTGCGCTTGATCTTGTCCGGCGACGAGAGGTTCGGAGGCCGATATGAGCGATGTGAAGATTACTCACACCGAAAAAGTGAACGGGCTTACTCACGAGGACCCGAACTATGTCTTAACTATCGGACATACCTCCTTTGATGAGGCAGTGGCCGGGGTGGAAGTCCGTTCGGATACCCCCGGATTGTTGGAGCCCTTGAAGACGCTGTTTGCCGTAGAGTGGGAACTGGCACGTATCGATTCTTCGGATGAACTCTGCCGTCGCGCCATCGAATTGGGATGCCAACGGCTGGGGTTTGATCGCCTGGGGATCTGGTTTTTCGATAGTCAACCCGGAGTATTGTGCGGCACCTTCGGAACGGATGAGAATGGGCAGGTACGCGACGAGCGTGCCTGGCGCATCGAGAGCTTTCCCGAAATCTTCACGACCGCCTTCTTGGAGAACCACGACCCGCTGGTTATAACTGACAACGCCACGCTCTATAACGGCCCGAGCGACGCTACCGGAACAGGCCAACATGCCGCCGCGGCCCTCTGGGACGGTAAGACCGTCCAGGGGGTCCTATGCGCAGACAACTTACTGTACGGCAAGCCGTTCAGCCAGCATCAGCGAGAGATTTTAGTCGTCTATGCCTCCCTCATCGGTTTTCTCTGCTCGCGTCTCCGCGCCGAGGCGGAGCGAAAAGAGCAGATCGCGATGTACCGCCAGGCGATTGGGACGGCCAATGGCGTCGTTTATCAACTGGATTTCCAGTCTGATTCCTATGTACACCTGGACGAAGGCATCGAACGGCTGCTCGGTTATTCGGCAGAAGAGGTCACTCCGACCATATGGTCGAAGATCGGTAAAATCCATCGCCTGCATGGGGAACAGACCGGACTGATCCCATCGGAAGCCGCGCGCCGCTTCCGTGCGGGGGAGGTGGAGGTCTGGCATGCCGACTATGTGTGCCGCAAAAAGCAGGGAGAACTCTGCTGGCTCTCCGATTCCTCGATCCTCTTACGCGCTGCCGACGGCACAGTACAAGGTTGCCTAGGCATCCTGCAAGACATCTCCGAGCGGATCCTTGGGGAGCGCGCCTTACGCGAGAGTGAGGAGCGCTATCGCGCTGCTGTGACGGGTTCGAGCGATGGGCTGTATGATGCCGATCTAACCACCGGGATGGTCTACTATTCGCCCCGTTTTCTGGAGCTGTTGGGCTATGCCGACCACCCGGAGGAGTTTGATACCCGGTTGGATGAATTCGATCGGTATCTGCATCCCGAGGATCAAGAATTAGCCCGTGTGCAACTGGAGGCCAGCCTGACTTCCGGCGTCCCGATCCATACGGAGTACCGGCTTCGGACCCGATCCGGAGAGTACCGCTGGTATCAGGTTCGAGGCGAAGTGTTTCGCGATGAGAACGCTACGCCGATCCGCCTGGCGGGCTTCCTCACCGACATCACCGAGGCCAGACGGATGCAGGAACAACTGCTCCAGGCGCATAAGCTGGAGAGCATCGGGCGACTGGCGGGCGGCGTCGCGCACGATTTCAATAATATGCTCACGGCCATTATGGGTTACGCGGATCTCGCAAAATCCGGGATCCCGGAAGACAGCGAACTCTCCGCCTACATAGACAATATCATTCATGCCGGAGAGCGTGCGACGGAACTCACCCGCCAACTCCTGGCCTTTGCACGCAAGCAGATCATCGCACCGGAAATCCTGGACATGAACGCCCTGCTACAGGATACGGAGCGTATCCTCCGACGCCTCATCGGGGAGCATATCGACCTGATTACCATGGTGGATAAGGAGCCTGCGCTGGTGCGCGCAGATCCAGGGCAGATGCAGCAAATACTGGTCAATCTGGTCGTCAACGCGCGGGATGCGATGCCCGAGGGAGGCACACTCACACTCGAAACCGCCAACGTTACCCTGGACGGCAAGTTCGCGATGCAGCACCTGGATGTCCTGCCCGGCGCGTATGTCATGTTGTCCGTAAGCGATACCGGCATGGGCATGGAAGAGGTCGTACAACGGCATATCTTCGAGCCGTTTTTCACCACCAAGGGGCAGGGTAAAGGCACAGGATTGGGTCTGGCTACCTGTCACGGCATCGTCAAACAGAACGGCGGCCACATCTGGGTGGAGAGCAAACCCGGTCAGGGTAGTACGTTTCAGATCTATCTTCCCAGGGTACCGGGTCCGACGGTCACGCCGACGCCGCAACCCAGTATGGCGCCTCTCTCCGGTACGGAGACCCTCCTGCTGGTAGAGGATGATACGCTCCTCTGCAATTTCGTTCGAGAGACACTGCAGGAGCGAGGGTATACTGTACTGGCGGCTTCGCGCGCGGAGCAGGCGCTGCTGCTCGCACAGGAGTATGAGGGCCAGATCGATCTCTTGATCACCGACGTCGTGATGCCCTTTATGAGCGGCACGTTGTTAGCCGCACGTCTGCTGGAATTACGTCCCGACGCGAAAATCCTCTATATCTCCGGCTATACGGACGACGCCATCGTCGAACAGGGAGTATTGGCGGAGGGAGTCGCCTTTCTCCAGAAGCCGTTCTCGTCTCGAGGGATCGCCCTCAAAGTGCGCGCGGTGCTGGATGCAAGCGCCCCAATATAACCTATCCTTCAGGAGGCAGAGTGGTTGATGGACAGCCCCACCGGGATCGGGTGGGTGTCGATGTAGGTGGAACGTTCACCGATTTCGTCTTCGTGAGCGCGACGGGTGAGGTCATGGTGCGCAAGCGCCCCTCCACACCCCATGACCCCTCCGAGAGCGTGCTGGCGGGATTGCAGGAAGCGCGCGAGGAGGGCATATTGCATCCCCGTTTTGCGCTGGTCCATGGCACAACGGTGGCTACGAACGCCCTGCTGGAGCGACGCGGCGCAAAGACGGCGCTCCTCACCACCGCCGGCTTTCGGGACGTGCTGGAGATCGGTCGCCAGCACCGCGAACATCTCTACACATTCCACCCGACGAAGCCTCTACCCCTGATCCCCCGTGAACAGCGCTACGAACTCAGCGAGCGTGTGGACTGGCAGGGCGAGACGCTGCTCCCGCTCGATGCCGGGCAAGCCGACACCCTGCTCGATCGCCTCCAGCAGGAGGGTTATGCGTCTCTGGGCGTCTGCCTCCTCTTCTCCTACCTCAACCCCGAGCATGAGCGCACGGTGGGCGAGAAGGCTCGGCAACGAGGCTTCTCGGTCTCGCTCTCCTGTGAGATCGCCCCGGAACCCCGTGAGTACGAGCGCTCGGCCACCACAGCGGCCAATGCCTTCGTCGCACCGATCATGGCGCGCTATCTGGGCCGGCTGGAGGCCCGCTTACAGGAGGCTGAGGGAGACAGTCTGCGAGTAATGCAGTCCAATGGCGGCGCGCTTTCGGCGCGGGAGGCGGCGGAGCGTGCCATCAAGACCGCGCTCTCCGGCCCGGCGGGCGGCATCGTTGCGGCGGCGCAGATCGGAACGCAAGCCGGATATGCGCACCTCCTCACTTTCGATATGGGCGGAACGAGTACCGACGTCGCCCTCATTCAGAACGGGCAGTGCCCCATCGTGACCCAGGGCTCTCTGGGCGGGATGCCTCTCAGGACGCCGCTGCTGGACATTCACACGGTAGGGGCCGGCGGCGGCTCCCTGGCCCGTGTGGATGCCGCAGGCGGATTGCGCGTCGGACCCCAGAGCGCCGGCGCCGACCCCGGTCCGGTCGCCTATGGCCGGGGCGAAACGCTGACCGTCACCGACGCCAATCTGCTGCTGGGCCGACTGCCCTCCGACGTGCGCCTGGGAGGGCGCGTCCCTCTGGACGGTACGCGCGTCCGCTCCTATTTTGCCCGTTTTGCCGCCGAACTGGGTTCGACGCCGGAAGCCGCCGCCCTCGGCATCGTGCGCGTGGCAAACGCCGCCATGGCGCGGGCCCTGCGCCATATCTCCACCGAACGCGGGCACGACCCGACCCGCTTTACACTCCTCAGTTTCGGAGGCGCAGGCGGGCTGCACGCCTGCGGTCTGGCCGACGCGCTTGGGATGACGTCCATCCTGATCCCCCGCTTTCCGGGCGCGTTCTCGGCGCTCGGCCTCGCCCTGGCCGACACGCGGCGTGAGTTTATGCAGGCCCTCCCCATCTCACCACGCCCTGGCGGTCTGTCGCAGCAGGATTGGGAGGCCCTTATGCCACACTTCGAGCGGCTGCTCGCCGAAGCCGAACGCGTGATGGCTGACGATGGCTTTGCGCCTGATACCTGGCACGCGGAACGCTCGCTCGATCTGCGCTACGTGGGCCAATCCTTCGACCTGCGCGTTCCCCTGCCGGCCCATGCCAACCTAAATGCCGCCCTCGCCTCTTTCCACGCGCTGCATCTCGCCCGCTATGGTCACGCCGATGCGCACGAGCCTGTGGAGGCGGTCGCGGTGCGCCTGGTCGCCGTCGGCAGCAATCCGCTGCCGCGCCTCACCGTTTCCATGCCCTCCGCTCCTGGCGAGCCGATCCACCACGTCGCCCTGACCACTGCAGAGGCGCAGGTCTCCGCCCCCGTCTTCCTGCGCGATTCGCTCGCAGCAGGACAAACGCTTCAAGGGCCGGCGCTCATTCTACAGACCGATGCGACCACTTACCTCGCCCAGCGCTGGCACGCTGCCGTCGACGCGGAGGGCAATTTACGGCTACACTCCATCGGAAAAGATCTGGCATCGCACTTCTAAACATCGGCATATTGGAGGAGGCAGGGTGAAAACGAAACGGATCGTGATCGTGGGCGGCGGGGTCATCGGGCTGTGTACCGCCTGGTATGCGCGGCAGAAAGGGCATGAAGTCACCATCGTTGAGCGAGGCGCGCTCGGGCACGACTGCTGCTCGCTGGGCAATGCGGGCTTCGTCACCCCCAGCCATATCGTTCCGCTGGCGGCTCCCGGCATGGTCGGAATGGGCATGCGTATGATGTTCGACCCTGAAAGCCCCTTCTGGATCCATCCCCGGCTCGACAGCAATCTGTTTCGATGGGGATGGCGCTTTATACGCGCGGCGACCCCGGCCCATGTCAATCGCTCCGCACCTCTCCTGTGTGAGATGAACATGGCCAGCCGCCGCTGCTTCGAGGAGTTCGACGCCCTGTGGGAGAATGAGTTCGGTCTGCAGAAAAAAGGGATGCTGCTGCTCTGCAAGACGGAGGAGCGCCTGCATGAGGAAGCGGAAGTCGCGGAGATGGCGGGCAAATTGGGCCTCGCGTCGGAGATCCTGACGCCCGCCCAGACCGCAGAGCGTGAGCCCAATGTGCGGATGGACATCACAGGAGCCATCTACTTTGCAGATGACTGCCATATGACGCCCCAGAAATTCGTAGACAGCCTGACCCGGCATGTCCAGGAGCAGGGCGTCACCATCGCGTGGTCTTCCGAAGTCACGAATTGGCGCACCAACGGAACGAGAATCGAAGCCGCTCTCACGCCCAGGGGCGATTTTGAGGCGGACGAATTTGTCCTCTCAGGCGGATCCTGGTCCGCAGAGATTGTGCGCAATTTGAAACTCTCGCTGCCGTTGCAGGCGGGCAAGGGCTATAGCCTGACCCACCCGACCCCACGCTGTCTGCCCACCCACTGCTCCATTCTCTCCGAGGCCCGTGTCGCTGTCACCCCCATGGGCGACACGCTCCGCTTCGGCGGGACCATGGAATTGAGCGGATTGGATCTCTCCATCAATCCTGCCCGTGTCCGGGGCATCCTGAAGTCCGTCCCGCGCTACCTGCCCGACTTCTCTCCGGACGACTTTCGTGATGTGCCGGTATGGTGCGGCCTGCGCCCCTGCTCCCCGGATGGCCTGCCCTATGTCGGACGCTTTGGGCGCTTCTCCAATCTCTCCGCCGCCACAGGCCACGCCATGATGGGCCTCAGTCTCGGCCCCATCACGGGCAAACTGATGTCCGAAGTCCTCTCCGACGAACCGCCCTCCATCAACATCGCAGCGCTCAACCCAGACAGATACGCATAAATTTGAACCACAGAGGCACAGAGACACAGAGATCACACAGAGAAAAACGAGAAAAGAGAGAAGAGAATAACGATTTATCCACAGATTACCACAGATTACAAACCCGAGAAGAGGACAACCTGACTGCATCAAGACGGGAATAATATGAAGCAATATCTTATTGATGCTTGTACTCCTGTGTTTCTCTCTCCCTTCCCTCGTTTTTCTCGGTGTGATCTCTGTGTCTCTGTGCCTCTGTGGTTCAAATTATAAAGCTTGGCGGGTCCACTCGCCATCCAGAAGGCGCCAGATTCCGTGCGCGTTCGCGTCCTGCAGTTCGACAGGCAGCGCCTCCTGCGGGAAGTCCTGGTAGCACACAGGGCGGGCAAAGCGGAGGATGGCTGCCGTTCCGACGGACGTGGTCCGGCTGTCGGTGGTGGCGGGATAGGGACCGCCATGCTGCATCGCGGCGCACACCTCCACGCCGGTCGGGAAGCCATTGAAGATGAGGCGACCGGCTTTCGTCTCCAGCACGGCGACCAGTCCCCGGTAATCGCGCAGATCTTCGGGAGTTCCATGGATCGTAGCGGTCAATTGCCCCTCCAACCCGTTCGCTACCGCTTCCATCTCCTCCGGAGAGCCGCAGACCACCAGGAGGCTGGAGGGGCCGAAGACTTCCTCCGAGAGGGCGTGCGTCTGCAGAAATGTCTGGGCGTCCGTGGTGAAGATGGCGGCGTTGGCCTGGGTCAATGCGGGGTCGGCGGGCGTGGTGGGGTGCGTCTGCTGTTTCACGCCCTCGGTCTGCTGCAGGCGCTCGATGCCTCTTCCGTAAGCCTCACGGATACCCGCATAGAGCATGGTCGCCGGCGCGGTCTGAGAGAGGCGTTCGGCCAGGGTCTCGATAAAGGGCGTCAGCGCCTGGTCATTCAGTCCGATGGTGAGGCCGGGATTGGTGCAGAACTGCCCCACGCCCTGGGTCACCGATAGGGCCAGGCCCTCCGCAATCTTCTCTCCGCGTGCGCGCAGTGCGCCGGGAAGCACGAACACCGGATTGATACTGCCCATCTCCGCATAGACAGGGATCGGTTTCTCGCGCTGGTGGGCGGCATCGAAGAGCGCCCTTCCCCCTATCAGGGAGCCCGTGAAGCCGACGGCCTGGGTCTTGGGATGGCGCACCATCGCCAGGCCGGTCTCCTTCAGGCCATGCAGCATAGAGAAGACGCCCTCCGGCATTCCGGTCGCCTCCGCCGCCCACAGTATGGCGCGGGCGGCCAATTCGGACGTGCCCGGATGCGCGGGATGCGCCTTCACGACGACCGGACAGCCTGCGGCCAGCGCGGAGGCAGTATCGCCGCCCGGAACGGAGAAGGCGAGGGGGAAGTTGCCGGCCCCAAAGACCACAACGGGACCGAGAGGAATGAGCATCCGACGGAGGTCGGGGCGCGGCGCAGGTTGTCGGTCAGGCTGCCCGCGATCGATCCTCGCCTGGATCCAGGAGCCTTCCCGTACCACTTCGGCGAACATCCGCAACTGGCTCACGGTCCGCCCCCGCTCCCCGGTCAGGCGGGCGAGCGGCAAGGCCGTCTCCTGATGGGCACGCTCCAGCAGCGTGTCCCCCAGTTCCAGCAGCTCCTCCGCAATGCGGTCCAGAAAAGCGGCCCGATCGGCGACCGGAAGGCTCCGGTAGGCGAAAAAGGCGCTCTCGGCCAGCTCCAGCGCACGATCCACCTCCTCCGTGGTGGCGATATGAAACGGTATACCGAAAGCCGCACCCGTCGCCGGGTTCACCGCCGGAATCGTCTCGCCCCGTGCCGCCGACGTCCCATATCCGATCAGGTTCTGCCCATGCAGTTCCATAATTGCTCCTTCTTTCACGCGCTATGCGACGGTGTTGACCAGCTCTCCGATGCCATCAATGGCGATCCGGATCCGATCTCCGGATTGCAGGGTAAATGCATTGGGCGGAACGATCCCGGTTCCGGTCAGCAGGAAACAGCCCAACGGGAAGCTGGCCTCCCGGTAGAGATAGTCCACTAATTCCCTCGGCGTGCGTTTCAATCGCGCCAGTTCGGTGGCGTCGGCAAAGGCCGTGTCCGCGCCGCGCGCGATGGTCAATTGGATCCGGGTGGTGGGCGGAAGCGGCTCCGAGGAGACGAGGATACATGGGCCGAGCGCGCAGGCGCCGTCGTAGACTTTCGCCTGCGGCAGATAGAGCGGGTTCTCTCCCTCGATGTCGCGCGAACTCATATCATTGCCGATGGTATAGCCCACGATCTCGGCGCGTGAATTGATGACTAACGTCAGCTCCGGCTCGGGCACGTTCCAATGCGCGTCACGCCGGATCCGCACCGGCTGTCCATGCCCGACCACGCGGTGCGGCGTCGCTTTCAGGAAGAGTTCCGGACGGTCCGCCTCATAGACCCTGGCGTAAAAATCCTCGCCACCTGCCTCCTTCGCCTCCTCCATGCGGGCGTCTCGACTGCGATAGTAGGTCACTCCTGCCGCCCATACCTCCTGCCCGCCAATCGGCGGCAGCAGCTCTTCCGGTGCGATCGCATCTCGCTGTTTTCCCGCCTGTGCCAATCGCGCGACCGTGGCGTGCAGGTCGTCACTGTTGAGCAGGGAATCCCATTCGGTACTCTCCAACAATACGAAGCGACCCTCAATTTCTGCTACCGGCCCCACACCGGTAAGGTAGAGTTTCACATGCTATCCTTTCCACCGAGCTTCCGCTCCGGAGAGCGATGGTGGCCCAGATTTATCCGTGCATCGCATCGGTTTCAGTATAGCATATCCGCGAAGGCGCGTCGGCCCGTTGGTGAGAGGGATTTTTCTCTAACAATGCGTGCGAATCCGGGCAAAACGAGGTATCCTGTTGTAGCAATGATGCCCGATCAACTGTTTGTTCATACAAAGGAGAGACCTCAATGTCATCGTCCCCCAATCGTACAGCTGCTCCCCTGTTGGGTCTGGCAGTGCTGGCACTGGGCGTCGGCGGGATCGTCGTGCGCGCCCACGCCGATGAAACATCCAAAACTCAGGAGAAACCGATCACGGTCAAACTGACCCTGGACCCAAGCGCCCTGGATATCAACGGCAAGTCCATGCTGGTGGGCTACTACCCGATTCCGCTTCAGCTCTCTGCCCAGAAGCCAGCTTCCGTCAAGAAAGAGCCGGTATATAAGGGCACGCCCCAATATGCGATCATTCATCTGGGCAACGGCCCGAAAGCCGATACCGTGGTAGCTCTGGACACACCGGCGGACGGCGAAGCCAAGATCTATGTGGACACAAACCACAACGGCAACTTGACCGATGACGGGGACGGCGCGTGGAGCAAGAAAACCCCAGGCTCCCGGACCCAATACGGCCCCAACTCCTATGTGCTGCGCGCCTCCTGGGGCACGGACAAGCGGGAGAAATCCTCGGGCAAGTATGGCGTGGGGCTCTACTATTTTGTCGGCAAGGACCAGAACGGCAAGCCGACCAGCAACCTGTTCATGATGCGGGAGACGGAGCGGGTCGGCACGATCACCCTCGATGGCAAGAAGCATAAGATCGCACTGATCGAGAACGATGCGAACGCGCTCTACAACAAACCGGTCGAGACGGATGATAAGGGCAGCCCTGTCAAGCCGCCTGCCACGCGTCCGGTCTGGCTGCTGGTGGACGTCAATGACGACGGCAAGTTCGGCCTCACCCCCACGAACCCCGCCTCGGACATCCGCGCGCCGTTTGAACTGGCCGGAAAAACCTATGAGGCCAGTGTGAGCGATGATGGAGCGATCCTCAAGCTCATGCCCACGACCAAGGTCGTCGCCACCTTGACCCCCAAGCCCGCCCCACGCCCGGAATTGCTCAAAGCCGGCGTCGAGGCTCCGAACTTCAATGCCGAGAAGTGGGGCGGCGGCACACTGCAGCTCTCCGACTACAAGGGCAAGATCGTCATCGTGGACTTCTGGGCGACCTGGTGCGGCCCCTGCCAGCTATCTATGCCGCATATCGAGAAAGTCTACAAGGCGGTCAAGGATAAGGACATCGCCGTAGTCGGCATCTGCGTCTGGGACGAGAAGGAAGCCTACACGAAGTGGGTTCCTGAGAATAAGGAGAAGTACACTTTCACCTTCGCATTCGACCCGGCGGGGAAAGACAACGCCAAGAGCATTGCGTCCAGCCTGTACAAGGTGAGCGGCATTCCGACCACCTATATCATCGATAAGGACGGAAAAGTCGCCGCGACCATCGTCGGCTATAGTGATGGAGATACCCGCGTGGAAGAGGCCCTGAAGAAACTGGGCGTCGAGGTTCCCAAAGCGAGCGCCAGCGCTACCGACACGAAGGGTGCCGGCGCGCACTAAACGTAATTCCGAACCGATAGCTGGTACGGGTTTGTGATTACAAACGGTACAAGGGAGTAAACTCCCTCGCTGCGGGCGCTTTGCGCCAAGTGTCGGCCTTCGTCGACACGTACTATCTGCCAGATAGTTCGTGTCCCCGTAGGGGGACACTTGGCCGGAGGCCCGCAGCGAGGGAGTTTACTCCCTTGATCCAAGTTGTCCATGCCCCTTCAGGGCACCATGCAGACATGAAAATAGGCGCATTTGTGTAGACTGACCTTGACTGGTACGGCCTATTTTCACAGCAGTGAAGAGTGCTCGTACCCCCTTAGCCCAAAGCCTGCGCCAGGTCGGCGATCAGGTCGTCGCACTCTTCGATGCCGACGGAGAGGCGCACCAACGCCGGATCCATCTCGATGGGAGAACCGGCCAGGCTCGCGTGGGTCATCGCACCGGGATGTTCAATCAGCGATTCCACGCCGCCCAGGCTCTCCGCCAGCGTAAAGAGTTGTGTGCGGGCGACCATACAGCGCGCCACGGCTTCGCCCCCGCGTGCAATAAACGATACCATGCCCCCGAAGCCCGCCCGGTCTATCGCAGCCTCTGACGGGGCAGTTCCCTCCACGCCGCCACCGCTGGCGGTGTTTTTGCGTGCGACTGCATGGTGGGCGTCACCGGGCAGGCCTGGATAGAACACCCGCGAGACCGCCTTATGCTCCGAGAGAAACGCGGCGACCCGGAGCGCATTCGCGCCGTGTTGCCGCATCCGCACCCCCAGCGTCTTGATCCCCCGTAGAACCAGGAAGCAGTCCACCGGGCCGGGAACGCCGCCTACGGCATTCTGGTGGAAGGCGATCTGTTCGCGCAGGTCGGCATCGTTCAGGACGATCAGCCCGCCCACCACGTCGCTATGCCCTCCGAGATACTTGGTGGAGCTATGCACCACGAAATCCGCACCCAACTGCAGCGGGCGCTGCAGATAGGGAGAGGCGAAGGTATTGTCCACTCCCAGCCAGGCTTTCCGGCTATGCGCCAGGTCCGCCACGGCCTGGATATCGATCGTCTTCAGCCAGGGGTTGGTGGGCGTCTCCAGCCAGACCAGTTTCGTTTCGGGCCGAAAGGCCGCCTGGGCCTTTTCAGGATCGGTCAGGTCGGCCAGATCAAAGGCGATCCCGTAGCGGCTCAACACGCGGGAGAACAGGCGGTAGGTGCCTCCGTACACATCGTCACTCAAGACCACGTGGTCGCCGGGACGCAGCAGATAACAGAGGGTGGTGATCGCTGCCATTCCGCTGGCGAAGGCCAGCCCGTAGGCGCCGCCCTCTAGCGAGGCGATGCACTCCTCCAGCGCCTTGCGCGTAGGGTTGTGGGTGCGGGAGTATTCGTACCCGCCGTAGGTCTCCCCTACGGCGTGCTGTGCATAGGTGCTGGTCTGGAAGATGGGCACCGAGACAGCCCCCGTCACCGGGTCCGGCGCTTGCCCGGCGTGGATCGCCCGTGTATCGAAGCCTTTGTTAGTGGCATCACCCTTCATTATGATTTACCTCTTCTGGCTGGTGCGCTGGTGCGCGACAAAGTCCAGCAGGTCGCTGCGCGTGATGACGCCGACCGGCTCCCCATCCCGCACCACTACAGCGCCATTGCCGCCGTCGGTGAACAGGGGGAAGAGCGATTCGAGGTCGGCCTCCGCGTTCACCAGGGGCAGCGGATCCTCCATCACAGTCTCCACCGCCGCGTCCACCGTTTCGGGATGCCGGAACACCTTCTCCAGCAGGCTCCGCTCTTCGATGACGCCCACCAGCGAGGCCAGCGCAGGTTTGCACCCCTCGGCAGGAACCCCGCCCTTGACGACCGGCATCTGGGAGATCCCATGGTGGTGCATGCGATCGATCGCCTCCCGGACCTTCTCCCCGGCGGCAGCACAGATCATGCGGGTCGCGGCGGGCAGCAGGTGCCCCACCTCGCGCCGGTCGCCGAAGCGGTCGATAAAGCCCTGATCGCGCATCCAGTCGTCGTTGAAGATCTTGGAGAGGTAGCTGCGCCCGCTGTCCGGAAGCAGGACGACCATGACCTTCTCATCCTTGACCTTGCGGGCGTAGCGCACCGCACCGGCCAGCGCCAATCCGCCCGACCCGCCGATCAGGACGCCCTCCTCGCGGGCCATCCGGCGCGCCATCAGGAACGCCTCCCGGTCGCTGATGGTCTCCCAGGCATCGATCAGGCTCAGGTCCACCGTGCCGGGGATGAAATCCTCGCCCACCCCTTCGACCTTATAGGGCTTCACCTCTTTGTTGGTGTAGAGCGACCCTTCGGTATCTACGCCCACAATGGTGATACGGGGGTTGCGCTCCTTGAGGTAGCGCGCTACGCCGGTTATGGTGCCGCCTGTGCCCACGCCCGCGATAAAGCAGTCTATCTTTCCGCCCGACTGTCTCCAGATCTCCGGGCCGGTGGTCTCATAGTGGGATTGGGGGTTGTTCGGATTGAAATACTGGTTCGGCTGAAACCCGCCGGGGATCTCATGCGCCAGGCGTTCGGCCACACTGTAGTAGCTGTCCGGCGATTCGCGGGGGACGTTGGTGGGGGTAACGATAACATCCGCACCATACGCTTTAAGAAGGCTGATCTTCTCCTGGCTCATCTTGTCGGGCATCACAAAGACGGTCTTGTAGCCCTTTAAGGCAGCCACCATCGCCAGCCCTACGCCGGTATTGCCGCTGGTCGGCTCGACGATCGTGCCGCCCTTCTTCAGCAATCCAGCCTGCTCCGCCGCCTCGATCATCCGCAGGCCGATGCGATCCTTCACCGAGCCGCCGGGGTTCAGGGCTTCCATCTTGGCATAGAGGGCCGGCTTGATCCCATGGGCCAGCCGGTGGTTCAGGCGTAGCAGCGGAGTCTCGCCGATCAGATCCAGCACGCTGTCCACTGCCTCGATGCCCAATTCATCTCGCGAAATCCGCGAGGTTTGTGCTGCTTCCTCCCGATCCTGCTCCAGCGATGGGAGGCTCTCCGGAACGACAGCCGGTTCGGCGAATGTGGTCATGGAAACTTCTCCTTATACGCTGCAGGCAGGTCACATAAAATCGGTCAGAGTTACACGGGGCGACGCTGCCCTGCGCCTTTCCCTATATTATACGCACAATTGCACCTCGCTGTGCAGGGCGAATATCCCGTCCTCTGTCTGCCTGGGAAAAATACCGGCTCATTGACAAATAATGGGGTTGGTTTCACGGCACTGAAGTGCCGTGTCGAAAGGTTGACCCCAGGATTCGTCAATGAGCCAAAAAATACTGGCTCTGCCCCCAATGTGTAGCTTACCAGGCGCGTTTGTACTGCGCAGGCGCCTGTACCTCCTGGCGCAGCTCCTTCGCCGCTCGCAGGGGCCAATAGGGATCGCGCAGCAGTTCCCGCGCCAGCAGCACCATATCCGCCTGGCCGGTGCGGAGGAGGTGATCGGCCTGCTGTGGGGACGTAATCAACCCCACCGCCCCGGTCAGGATACCGGCCTCGCGACGGATCCGTTCGGCAAAGGCGGTCTGGTATCCCGCACCGAGAGGGATGGTCACGCCAGGGATCACGCCTCCGGAGGAGCAATCGATGAGATCCACCCCCAGCGGTTGGAGTTGACGGGCGAGCTCAACCGACTGTTCGATGTCCCAGCCGCCCTCGACCCAATCAGAAGAGGAGATACGGACAAACAGCGGAAACTCCTCCGGCCAGCGGCGACGGATCGCCTCCGCAACCTCGCGCAGCAGACGGGTCCGATTGTGGAAATCGCCTCCATAGCGATCCTCTCGCCGATTGGTGAGCGGGGAGTAGAACGAGTGAAGGAGATAGCCATGGGCCGCATGGATCTCGATCACACGGAACCCGGCGGCAAGCGCCCGCTCCGCCGCCCTGCCGAACGCCTCCACCACCTCGGCGATGCCTCCCTCATCCAGCGCTTCCGGCGTCTGATAGTCGCCATCGAAAGCGAGCGGGCTCGGTCCGACAATGGGCTGCCATCCTCCCTCAGCCTCCGAGACCGGCTTGCCGCCCTCCCAGGGGCGGGCAGTGCTCGCCTTGCGGCCCGCATGCGCCAGTTGGATGCCGGCGATGCTGCCCTGCTCATGGATAAAATGGGTGATACGCGCGAGGGTCTCGGTATGGCGGTTGTCGTAGATCCCCAGGTCATTCGGGCTGATCCGTCCCCGCGCCTCGACCGCGGCGGCCTCGGTCAATACCAGCCCTGCACCGCCCACAGCGCGGCTCCCCAGGTGGACCAGATGCCAGTCCGTGGCAAATCCGTCCGTGCTGGAGTACTGGCACATCGGCGAAACGGCGATCCGATTGCGAAAAGTCACGCTCCGAACCGTGAGCGGCGTAAACAGAGACATAGGCGAATTCCTCCCTTTCTCCCCGTATTACGTTCGGCATCCGGCAGAGTGCAGCCACTTCCCGAACAAACCGACAATGGGAAACACGATTTCCTGGGCAGGACGGCCTGATCGCCGGTCCGCATCACATGGGAGCTTGCCGCCATCATGAACCGTCATCTCTTCCTCTTTGTCGCGCTCGGCCTATTGCTGGATGCGTTTCAACCCGCAGTTGCCGGAGCGCCTTTGCCTGCACCGGACGGGCTCATGTGCAACCTGTTGGCCAAGCCGGAACTTACGGAGATCACCGACCCCCACCCGGCATTCAGTTGGGTTGTCCGCTCCTCCCAGCAAAACGAGGTCCAGCGCGCCTACGAAATTCGTGTTGCGGCGTCCGTGCTGGCCCTGACTGACCCCAAAGCCTGCCTCTGGACTACGGGCAGAGTTCCCTCCGATCAGAACCTGGCAGTCGTCTACGCAGGCCACCCTCTGGAATCCCGCCATAACTACTGGTGGACGGTGCGCATCTGCAACGGGCGCGGGGCAATCAGCGACTGGGCGACGCCCCAGCATTTTCAGACCGGCGTGTTGCGCAATCCACTCGCGCCTATGACGCAGGGAGAGCGTATTACCGTTGACCGGTATCCTATCGTACAGACGGAAGTTGCTCCCGTCCGCCTTGTCACCATCGGCAGCGGACACCTGTTTGCGGACTTCGGGCGAGATGCCTTCGCCGGGCTGAAGTTGACGTTGTCGGCCGCTCACCGTGGGAAAACCTTGACGGTGCATCTGGGCGAAGCGCTGGATATGCAGGATCATATCGACCGCAATCCAGGCGGCTCGCGCCGTTATCTCCGGGTAGACCTTCCCCTGCAGGTGGGCAAGCATACTTACATCGTTCCCCTGGGCAGCAATGATGGACGCCGGATGCCGGACGCTATCGGACCTGTCATGCCCTATCGCTATGTTGAGTTGGAGAACTACCCTGCAACGCCGGATAAGCGCGCCATCACGCAGGTGACGGCGCACTACCCCTTCGACGACGAGGCAGCGGCATTTACCAGTTCCGATCCTCGTCTCAATGCTGTCTGGGACCTCTGCCGCTACAGCATGAAGGCGACGAGCTGCTTTGGGGTCTATGTGGATGGCGACCGTGAGCGGACGCCCTACGAGGCAGACGCCTATATCAACCAGTTGGGTCACTACGGTAGTGATCGCGAGTTCACGTTAGCGCGCTATAGCCTCGAAACCCTTATTCTGGAACCCACCTGGCCCACCGAATGGTGCCTGCATACCCTGCTCATGGCCTGGGCAGACTATCTCTACACCGGAGACACGCGCTGTATCGCTGCCTTCTACGACGACCTGAAGGCGAAGACGCTGATCGGGCTGGCTCGCGATGATGGGCTAATCAGCACCACCAATCCCCCGCCCACGCCGGACCTATTGGCTGCGCTGCATGCCGACAACCTGCATCTCCAGGATATTGTAGACTGGCCTC
>Ga0070734_10002972_pt1 | contig 18938 bp, 20 predicted proteins | sample Coa_R1_8_FD_66444 | JGI IMG/M metagenome (GOLD analysis project Ga0070734, IMG submission 66444) | Surface soil microbial communities from Centralia Pennsylvania, which are recovering from an underground coalmine fire - Coalmine... | ecosystem: Environmental > Terrestrial > Soil > Unclassified ... | reverse complement strand
CAATAGCAGAGCGGAGAACAACCCTTCGACGGTCCTTCCGAATTGCCGTGGCATCGGCGAGAGTTTAAACTCAGGCCCAAGTTTTGCATCGTGTCCAGCCGCAGAGCCTCGAAGAAGAACCTCGACTTTGCATCCAGGTCGTGAGCGACTGCGAGTGCGTTCGCCCTCCCAGTGGAACACTGTTCTCTAATGGCTACCCCTGCACTTGCGCGAAGCCGCCGTCGACAAACAACTCTGCTCCTGTGACGAAGCTTGCGTCATCGGAGGCAAGAAACACAACTGCCTTTGCGATCTCATCGGGCGTGCCTAGCCTTCCGAGCGGAACATTGTTGGAGATATTCTTTAAGCGTTGCTGGCCCGTTTCTGAGGAACCCAAGAGCCCACTCAGTCCGGGCCTGTCGATCGAACCTGGGCTTACCGCGTTCACGCGAATGCGACGATCCTTCAAGTCGGTTGTCCACGTCCGCGCGAACGAACGAATGGCGGCTTTAGTGGCGCTGTAAACGCTATTGATTGGTAACCCTTTGCTTCCGACGACGGATGAATTCAGGACGATAGAAGCGCCATCCGGCAGAAGAGGCAGTGCTTTCTGCACCGTGAAGAGCAGACCTTTGACATTGATGTCGAAGGTCCAGTCGTAGAGCTCCTCGGTGATCTCGCCGAGAGCGGCAAACTTCGCGACCCCGGCATTGGCGAACACAATATCGAGTTTGCCCTTTTCTCGCTTGATTTGTGAGTAGAGACGATCAAGGTCGCCAAGATTCGACACGTCTCCTTGGATGCCTGTTACATTTCTGCCGATCTCCTTTACCGCCGCTGCCAACTCTGCCTCACGTCGGCCGGTAATGAAGGTATAGGCTCCTTCGTTGACAAACGCTTTTGCTGTAGCGAAACAAATCCCCCTTGTCCCACCCGTAATGAGTGCGGTTTTTCCTTCAAGCTTGTTCATGTATTCCTCTCCTCTCAAGTTGCCAGTGAGGACGACCCTGCCCAGGAGGGCGGCCTCCACGAGGCTTCGATGTTATTGTTTCTGGTTACTTTGGAATCATCGGCACATCATTGGCCTCAAACCTGAACAAAATCTTGCCGCTGCGATTCGGTTTCAGGGACTGCTTGAAAGCTTCCTTGAACTGGTCGAGAGGGTACACATGCTCCACTGCAGCGGAGAGCGATCCGGCTGATACCAGGTCTCCCAGCTTCTGGTAGATCTCTTCGATCTCTGTGCGCGGTGCGTTGCGTATCCAATTGATGAGCCAGAATCCGTGAAGGCTAAGACCACGGTAGATGAGGTCTCCAGGCGGGATGGCAGGGAACTGGCCACTTTGAAGGGCGTAGACGACAATCGATCCGCCAGGTTTAAGCGATTTGGCCAACTCGCCCACCGGTGTTCCTCCCAGAGTATCGAGAACGAGGCTCAGTCTCTTCCCGTCGAGAGCCTCCCCAATGTCCTTGTGTAGGTTGTCGCTTTGGAGTACTACGCGGTCACCTCCCCACTGCCGCACCTGTTCGGCAGCTTCTTCTCGCCGGACGACATTCAGCGTCTTGACTCCTGCAAGCTTCGCGAGCGCAATAATGTACTGCCCCATGGCGGCGTTGGCTGCGGTTTGACCGATCCAGTCACCGGGCATCAGAGAAACGTATCGGTTCAGCAATAGATAAGCGGTAGCCGGGTTAATCCCTATCATCGAAAGTTGCAAGGGATCCGCTTCGTCGCCCATCGGCACGAGGTTACGGACCCGGACTACAACCTCATTTGCCCAGGTGCCCTGCTCGTACGTCGGAAGAATCAGGACTCGCTTGCCCCGCAGAGCCGGATCAACCTTCGATCCGATCTTGGCGACTCGGCCAACACCCTCCGCCCCTACCGGGGATGGGAAGGTCGGTCGAACGCCGTACATGCCTCGGACGAACAAAAAGTCCGACGGATTCATCGGGGCCGCTTCCATCGAGACGAGAACATCCTCCTGACCAAGAGCCGGCTCGGAGGCCGTGTTGAGTTTGATGACCTCTGAAGGTTCGCCGTGAGCTATGAGTTGCAACTGCCGCATAAGAAACTCCTTCACGAAACAATTTACCGATTTACTGCGCGCCGAAGGCTGGCGGTCGAGATCGAGGACGTGCCTATCCGGGGAATGACCTGCCGAACATCGGATTCCCGCTCTTGGACTGTGCACGTGTTGCTTCGTCTTGAATGACATCCCAGTGCTCGATCAAAACCCCTTCCTCGATGACGAGTATGTCGGCTGCTATCCAACTGGCTGGAGCACCGAAACCGGAAAAGCGTCCGTGAACGATCACGAGATTGCCTTCGGCCACGATCATGTCGTGTTCGTATTTCAGCGTGTCCGGCAGACTCTTAACGAGTCCGAAGAGTCCGTCGCGCCCCGGAGCGATGTGGGCACTGTGCTGGATGTAATTCGGTGACCAGAACCTTTCCGCCACCGCGTAATCGCGCTTATTGAACAGGGTTTCGAACGCTTCGAGAACGATGGCCTTATTTTTTACGGCTGTTGATTTGCTACTCATCTCGCCTTCCTTTCTGGTGAGCAGTCTGGATTATTGTTATAATCCAGATATCGGATTAGATTCGTGATCCTGAATTAGTTTCAGTTTATTTTTCGGGGGAAATGCGTGGGCCATTCCAGGGTTGAAAAGACAAAGACTCATAAGCGCATCGTTTCGATCGCTTCCAAGAAATTTCGCGAGGAAGGCCTTGCTCGGGTAGGAATCGCAGATCTGATGAAGGAGGCGGGTCTTACCGTAGGCGGGTTCTACAAGCACTTCGATTCGCGTGACGATCTGGTTGCCGAAGCGATTAGCTCGGCTTTCGGCGGCTGGAATCGTCGAGTGGACGCTGCCAAGACTGGCGGTCGCTCACTATCCGTCGCAAAGTTAATTGATGACTATTTGAGTGAAGCGCACCGCGAAAATCCCGGCACGGGCTGTGCCTTCAGCGCGCTGGCGCCGGAGATCGCGCGCAGCGATGAGAAGACCCGTGCTGTCACCTCCGAAGAGGTCCGAAACGACATTCAACTGATCACCACATTGCTTCCAGGCAGCGACAAGCGAGCGGCAAGATCGAGAGCGATCTTGATTTTTAGTGCGCTCGTCGGAGCGATGTCGCTGGCACGTGCCGTATCCGATGAGGCGGTTTGGCGCGAAATACTAAAGACCGTCGGAGAACTTTTGAAGATTTCCGTCACGAATTAGAGTTCCGACACACCAACTACCGACGGCCTCACATCCTGCCACAATCTAAGGAGCTCGCGGATTGAACTGAGAACAAAGCGCGAAAGTCTTCTCAAGGTGCTCTATGAGAATGCGCACTTTGGTGCCAAAAATTCATGAAGCCGTCACGATCTCTCTCTGTGAACGGCCCCTGTCCAGCCCCAATCCGTTGCATCTTCTGCAGAGAGTCCCGTACATTCCCAGCCAACGCCGATTGAGTTATTCAGTCGCGACATCGGATCCCTGAACAGGCGTCAAATTCTTGATTTGAATCGTTAGACGCTCAGCGATCGACTGCAGTGCGTGGGATCATTCCGACACATATTGTGGCGGATGACGTTACAGTATGACCAGCCCACGTCTGACCCCTATTGTTACCGCCTCAGTTCTCGACGTCGCTCCCAATTTCGAAATGATCGAGCTCACATGGAATTTGACAGTGTTCCGCGAAATACTCAAGACACGCGCGATTTTCGGATTGGAAAGACCATCCGCAACTAGATTCAAGACTCGTAGCTCACGATCTGTGAGCGGTTCGACAAAGGCCAATTCCGCTTCGTTCTCGACTGTCGCTGAATTATTAGTTCGCGCAATTCTCAGTCCGACTGCCACTGCCATTGCCGCTGCCCTGATCTGCGGAGCACTCGCATTTCGCGAAGGCACTGCGTTTTTACCGGCTAATTCCTTCGTCTGAGAACTCTCGTCGGGTAGAAGGTAAAGAGTTGGGATATGTGGTTCCGGAAAAGAGGCGGTGCGGACAATTTGAGCCGCTTGAATGATTGCGACATCAACGCTCGCAGCCTGAAGAGCTGAGGAACTCGACGCGGCAGTGACCCCTACCACAACGAATCCAGCGGCCTCCTCAAACGTACGGCTCAGTTTGCGACACTCTGTGTCGTTTTCCGCAATGATGAACACGCGAAGAGCTCGCTGCATTCATGCCTGCCGCCGCGGGCGCTCGCCGACATGGATGGTTGTAGAGAAGTGCTGCCCACCTCGAATACCAGCAATCTTCGCATCGCGATTGGGTTCTAGCCGAAACACAAGTGAAGTGGGCCCATGATGGCCGAACTTTTGTTCATCAACCCCTAAGAGAATATCGCCTGGCAATAATTCGGCTCTGTCGGCCGGGCTCGCCGATTCAACGTGAACCACGAGCGCACCCACGTCCTGATTTAGATTCAATCTCTGCCTCAAAGACTCAGGCACGCGCACTGGCTGGAGACCTACTCCTAGATATGGCTTTGGAATGCGACCCTTCTCCCTCAGCACCGCTGCAACCCGCTTGATAGTGCTATAGGGCGCTACGGAAGATCTCCGGCGCAGCGCGTTAGTGTTCATGCCGATGACTTTAGAGTCTGCACCGACGAGTGCTCCACCTGAAAACCCAGAATAGAGATTCAAATCTGGGCGGATGAAACTCTCGATCTTTTCACCGCGAGGAGTGTGCCATTCACCCATCAAGCCGGAAAGGATTCCGGAGCTCGCTACCAGATTCCCTCGCCACCTGCGACCGATGGCGAGGACTAGGTGACCCACTTCTAACTTCGGATCCTCCGCAAACACGGCGGGAGAGCCGACTTGTTGTTCTGGCTTAAGCACGGCAATATCAGTGCCTCGATCACTGCCGATGACGCTCGCATCAACCTGCTGATCTGGCGAGACCCAAGCACGAACCGTTTCGCCATCACCGATCGCAGAGGCCGTCGTTACGATTGTGAGGTCATCGAGAACGATGCCACTGACAGTCCTACTGCTTTCAGCTCGCACGGTAATTACGCTTTGGCCCGCTGCTTGGACCGTCTTGTGAAGCTCATTCGATAACTCGCTCCAGGTAGACATGTTTCCCTCCGGAACGAGAATGACAAAGCATGCAGGTTTTCGCATCCGCCAGGTGGGTAGGAACTGTAATAGCGCTGGTCCGGAAATAAAACAGATTTGCGCGCGTTAGACTCTTTTGTCGGGCCCGGGGCGTCATCTCGGCACAGAAGTCTTAATCGCTCGGATTGCCAGACGCAAAACTCGCCTATTCAAGGGCAAGGGTGCTGAATCGGAAGATGCGCCGAAGCATGTGCTGATGAATGATCCGGTTTCGGCAGAAAGCAGCGGAATCAGTGTTAGCCTAATTGCTCGATGGACCACCACACGGTCGCGGCTATCAGCATCACCGGTACATGCCTTGATGTGCTCGGCAGTCTGTATCTTGCATACGACTTGCTGGGTGGACAGCACGGTCCGTTACGATTGCTTACCCGCGCTGTGACGTACTCGATAGTTTTCGGAGTCGGATACGGTTTGGGGTTGGGTCTTGTTTTTGGACTGGCGGCTGGAATTACGACCGGAGTGACTCTAGCGATTGAACTCAATCGAGCAGCCCGTGGACTTGATTACTACTCGTTGCCTTGGGAAGGAATGTTTTCCGCCATCCGAGCATTTGGCTTTGGAGCTGGATTGTATAGGATCGTAGGCATTCGATTCGCAGTCGCATTTGCCCTGCTCATCACGATCGGCCAGATCGTCGCTTACTCTCGCGGGATGCGTCCTGCCATAGATTATGTGGCGGCTCGCCGTCCTCGCCTTTCACGTCGCCAGTTCTGGGGAACCTTGGTCCGTACTATTGGCTACATCGCCAGTGCCCTTGTTTGTAGCGCCTTTATCCATCACGTCGATCATCCGTGGCGATTTGCGATTCGGGTGGGCTTAGTAACAGGGGTCGTCAGCGGCATTGGAGCGACTGTCAATCCTTACATCGAATACTACGCAGACAATCTTCCGGAGCGACGGCTAGGCGCGTTCGGCATTGGGCTTATCTTCTCCGGTTTCGTATTGCAGTCCCTTCAGTATTGGCTGGCGCTGTTTGATGTCTATCTGACCTAGTTAGTCTGAGAACATAATGGCGGATCGAGGATTCCCAAAGCACTTCGACGGACGACATTTCTACAACCCTGATGCGCCTCAGGCGCGTGGTTTTCTTGACGCCCTTCGATGGAAGCTGACGAGTGATCCCGAACCATCGCCACCTTTCATTGAAGATGTGATGCAATCTGTACCACCCCGGAAAGTGGACCCCCGTCAGATCCGCGTCACGATGGTGAACCACTCGACAGTGATCGTTCAGCGCTCCGGGTTCAATCTATTGACGGATCCAATTTGGTCACAACGAGCAAGCCCACTGTCCTGGATAGGTCCCAAGCGCCGGAGACGACCTGGAGTGCGGATGGAAGATCTTCCGCCCATTCACGCAGTTCTAATCAGCCACAATCATTATGACCACCTGGATCTGCCGACTCTGCATCAAATTGCCGGTCGTGGAAGTTCTACTTTTATCGTGGCCGCTAGGTGCGCTCGCCTGCTTCGCTCTCAAAGAATCGAATCTGTTCACGAGCTGGATTGGGGAGAGTCAGTGACCATTTCCGGCGTCACCATCCATTGCGTGCCGGCGCTGCACTTCTCAGCCCGTGGCATTCTTGATCGTAACAAGACCCTGTGGTGCGGATACGTGATTGAATATCCGCATAGCCTCGTATACTTCGCGGGGGACACTAGTTTCGGAAGTCATTTCGCCCAGATTCGGGAAAAGTTTGGCTCGCCACAGCTTGCATTGTTGCCCATCGGTGCATATGAGCCACGCTGGTTTATGTCGCCGGTGCACATGGCTCCCGAAGAAGCCGTTTGTGCCCACGAAATTCTCGGCGTTAAAACTAGCATCGCGATTCACCACGGGACTTTCCAACTCGCGGATGACGGCATCGATGCTCCAGAAAGGCAACTTATTGCTTGCAGGAGAGACGATTTGTTTCTGATTCTTAGGAACGGACAATCAGTCGAAATCCAATGCTGAGCATCCAACGCCGCGTGCCGGACGTAACGCTCGCCATCTCAAGGGCAAAGCGCCGAATCGGAGGAAGGACACGCACACGCAACAGCAGAAGCCTAGCGGTCTACGCCTAGCGACGCTGGCATTGGGGAATGATTCGACCCTGCGCTGTAACGACAATGCCCAAGTTATCGAAAAGCACCCCGACGTCCAGAAATCCGCCGCAATAGTAAGGTAGAGTCTCTAGATGGCAAAGCTTGCACTTGACCGACGCTTAAGCGGCACGAGAAGCGCCAGGATGGTGCTCGAGATCGAGGAAAGGGTCGCCCGCGATAGTCAAAAAGTTGAAAGAGCGCGGATCGGTGAGCGCGTATTTGCGATCGTTGTTGTAGCGCGAATCAGCCCGCTGCGATGGATTAAGGACGAACCTGCACCTCTCGAAGATGTTCTGAAAACAATGCGCGAGCGCGTAACGAAGTTTAATGTCGAGAAGGTTAAGCCTCAGGAGCTCGCCGGCGGGGCGGGTCCGCCCGACGACGAAACTCGAAAGCGAGAGGACCACGAATGACCAGTTTGTCAGCTAGAAAACACGCGGAGCCAGGGTCAGCGACTGACCTGCCGCCGGTTCCTGAGCCCACGTTCGCCGAACGGGAACGCACATTAGTGTATCCGGGCCGCATCGGCAGTCTCTCTACCCTATCGCGTAAACAACCTGGATTCCCATTTGGGTCCGTAATGCCTTATGGGTTGGATAATCACGGCCGTCCTATCCTCCTGATCAGCACCATGGCTATGCATACGCAGAATGCGCAAGCCGATGCCCGCGCCAGCTTGCTGGTTACGAAGGAGGGTACCGACGGCGAACCGCTCGGCGCATCGAGGGTAACGTTGCTAGGAAATGTTCTGCCGGTACCGAACACCGAATTGGCTGAGGCGCGCCAACTGTATCTGGAGCGTCACGCCACTAGCAAATATTGGGTAGATTTTGAAGACTTCTCTTTTTATCACATGGACGTGGTTGATGTTTATTACGTGGGAGGCTTCGGAGTGATGGGCTGGGTGCGCGCATCCGTTTATGACAGCAGCCAACCCGACCCGCTTGCAGATTCCATGGCTGAAATCATTCAGCACATGAACGCCGACCACAAGGATGCGCTCGTCATGCTTGCCCGGGCATTTGCTCACATCGATTCAACGGAAGCGACAATGACCGCAGTCGATCGCCTCGGCTTTCATGTCCGCTTGAAAACCGCTGAGGGCATGCGTGGCGCCCGCATCGCCTTCTTGAGGGAGGCAAGCAGTCAGGGTGAGACCCGGAAAGTCTTGGTGGAGATGGTGCAACAGGCGCACTCGCAGGTCAAATGAACTCTAAACTTGGGTGTCATGCGGACAATTCAATCACTTGCCTCCAAACCAAGCCCGCACGGAAGCACTTTGACGTGGAATAGAAAAGTCTCGATTTAGCGCATTACGAATCGAAGTATACGGCTCATTTGCGGCACACTTTTGCTATGTGGCTCGAAGTCACTTGGTTCGTTGACTGTTAATCAACGAGTGTCTCCTATTCGCAGTCTTACGTGAGAGCCAGAACAATAATTATGGAATACTCCACCGACGGAACGATCCGGAGCTCTTGACTCTGGCCCTTCTTTTTTCTAAACACGACAAAGTCCTCACCCAATCAAGTCTGATGAATTGCTCGGCGCTTCGCCATTGAGAGAATTCAGGAAGACCAACACGTCTCTGCGTTTCTGGCCAGCATGGAAATCCAGCCTCGTTGTTACCTTTTCTACTGCTGCCATCCGCCGCCCAGCGACTGATAAACCTGCACTAGTGCTAACCGTTCGTTGAGCTGGGCTTGGACCAGGTTGAGTTCCGCTGAGAAGTAATTTGTTTCGCTGGTCAGCACTTGCAGGTAACTCGCGCCGCCATTTTTATAAAGCACCTTAGAGAGTTGGTCAGTTGTCTGCGCTGACTGCGTGAGCAGTTCCTGTTGTTCGCGGAACTCACGATCCTTTTGAGAAGCAATGAGCGAATTGGAAACCTGTTCGAGGGCATTCTGAACGGTTTGCTGATACGAGAGCACGGCACCTTGCCAGCTCGCGCGAGCGAGTCTGAGTTGAGAGCGAAGTGCGCCACCCTGGAAGACGGGTTGACTCACGCTGAAGGCCGCGTACCAAGTCTCCGAGGGCTCCGTGATGAATTGGTGCAAGGCGTTGCTCTCGAGTCCTCCCAGTCCGGTGAGCGACAGGCTAGGAAAGAATGAGGCTTTGGCAACGCCGATTTGCGCGTTGGCGGCGACCACGATCTCTTCCGCTTGGCGGACGTCCGGCCGGCGCTCGAGTAATTCCGAGGGGAGGCCGGCCGGAACGTTTTGGGGGACGGGCTGTTCGGTAAGCGGGCGTCCGCGGGGAATCGATTGGGGATTTTCGCCAAGGAGGACGCTGAGCACGTTCTCCTGCTGCTGAATTTGGCGCTCGAGGTCAGGAATCGCTCCCGAGGCGGTATAAACCAGTTGCTCCGCCTGACTGACGTCCAAGCCTGAAGCCCCACCATGGCTCTCAAGCGTCTGAATCAACTTCAAGGATTGTTGCCGCGAGGCCAGCGTGCCCTGGGAAATTTCGAGCTGGCTGTCGAGCGCACGAAGTTCGAAATAAGCTGTCGCTACGTTCGCAACCAGCGAGGAGATTACCGCTCGCTGCCCCCATTCAGTTGCGAGTAACTGCGCACGAGCCGCCTCGGTTTGCCTACGGTATTTTCCCCAGAAGTCCAAATTCCATATCACCGAAAGGTTCAGTTCGCCGCCATTGACCTGGTAGGCGGGAAACAATTTTGTGACCTTCGCATTTTGCTCGCTGAAAACATCCGCACCTACGTTCGCCGAGGGAAGCTGGTTCGCGCGGATGATGCCGACTTGTGCCTGGGCTTCGAGCACGCGGGCAGCGGCAATGCGCACGTCATAGTTTTGCGCAATGGCTGTGTGGATCAGCTGCGTGAGCACCGGATCCTGATACACCTGCCACCATTGCTCGTTCCCCAGCGACGAGGCTTGGGAGGACTGTTGCGGTTCCGGCGTCCGGTAATCTTGCGGAACATTGACCGCAGGCCGTTTGTACTTTGGTCCCATCATGCAGCCGGCTTCCAGAACCAGCACGGCGATAATTCCTAAGAATGCAGTGTTCTTCATAGATCAATCCCCCTGACTGGGCACTTCGGCGGGCGTGAGTGGGAGCGCCTGCCGCCGCTCAGCACCAGAGATTTTCTCGACCACGTAGAAAATGGCGGGAACAAAAAATCTGCCGATGAAGGTTTCCGCTACCATGCCTCCAATTACCGCCGTCCCCATGATCTGGCGTGCTACCGCTCCTGCTCCGGAGGCAGTCCAGAGCGGCACGCAACCGAGAATGAAGGCGAGCGCGGTCATCATGAGCGGCCGGAAGCGAAGTCTCGCCGCGGAAAGTGCTGCATCGTAGATGGACATTCCGCGTTCGTAGTCCTCTTTGGCAAAAGCCACGATCAGAATCGAGTTCTTGGCAGCCAACCCGATCAGCATGACCAGGCCAATCTGGGTGTACACATCGTTCTCGATTTGGACCATGTACGGAGGCAGAAAGAAACCGAGCACGAAGCGACGTAGCCAGAGTGCAGCCAGAGCGCCGAAGACTGCGACTGGAGTGCTGAGCAGTACGCTGAAGGGCACGGTCCAGCTCTCATAGAGAGCCGCCAGAATCAGGAAGACAAAAAGCAAGGAGAATCCGAAGATGACCGACGGCGGCACTCCCTCTCGCGCTTTCTGTTCCTGGTAAGACATGCCCATGTAGTCGAAACCCATTTCGCGAGGCATAGTCTGCTTGAAAACATCTTCGAGAGCTGCTGAAGCCTGATCGGCGCTGTAACCGGGCGCAGCACTCGCATTGATCTGTGCGGATCGGTACTCGTTGTAGCGCATGGTGAACTCGGGACCAGAACGGTTCTCGAATCTTGCCAGCGCAGACAAGGGCACTGTCTGCCCCTGGCCATTGCGGACATAGAATTGGCCGAGGTCATCGGTTGTCGACCGATATGGCGCTTCGGCTTCCACATACAGCTGCCAGGTTCGGCCGAAGTCGTTGTAGTAATTTACGAACAAACCGCCCATATACGCTTGAATGGTGTTGTAGACGTCCGTCAAATTAACGCCTTGCTTCAACACTTTGTCCTTATCCACATTGATGAACTCTTGTGGCACGCTCGGGATAAACGTGGTGCTGACCCTGCCGAGTTCAGGACGCTTGCGCGCGGCTGCCAGAAACTTGTTCAGGTTAGCTGTAAGAAAGTTGACATCCTTGCCGGCGCGGTCTTCCAGAACAAACGTGACTCCGCCCGCAGTGCCGACGCCCGGAATCGCCGGGGGCGAGAAGGCGAAAACCGTCCCTTCCGGCAGACGACTGAGTTCCTGGTTCAAACGTGCTTTGATGGCTTGATATTGTTCGTTCTGGCCTTTGCGATCTTCCCAGGGTTTGAGACTGACAAAAAAGAAGCCGTTGTAGCTGGTCCGAACGAAACTCAGCAAGCTAAAACCGACCACGCTGGTCGTGTACTGGACCCCTGGCGTCTTCGCGAGAACTTCCTCTACCTGCTTTGCGGCTTCGCTGGTGCGCTCCATAGACGCCGACTTGGGAAGCTGCATGTCGATATACATGTAGCCCTGATCTTCGTCGGGCAGGAAGCTGGTCGGCAGATGTTTGCTAAAGATCCAAGCTGCCACGCCAGCGAGTACAAGCAACACCATCACCACAGCGGACTTGCGAATCAGGTCACCGGACCAGCGGACAAAACTGTTGGTGGAACGCTCAAAGTACGCGTTGAACCAATCGAAGAATTTTCCCAGCGGTCCCCGCGTTGGCTTCTTAGGCTTGAGGAGTAGTCCAGCAAGTGCCGGGCTGAGCGTCAACGCGTTAAATGCTGACAGCATCACGGAGATCGCGATGGTGAGGGCGAATTGCTGATACAGCCTGCCAGTGATGCCGGGAATAAAGGCTGTTGGTACGAATACGGAAGCCAGTACGAGAGCAATCCCGACGACCGGACCCGAAAGTTCTTTCATCGCTTTTCGAGCCGCATCCTTCGGAGCCAAACCTTCTTCTATATGGTGCTGCACTCCTTCGACAACGACGATGGCATCATCGACAACGAGGCCTATCGCGAGCACCAAGCCGAACATCGAAAGCGTGTTGATCGAGAAACCAACCAACGGGAAGAGAATGAACGTCCCCACCAACGAGACAGGCACGGCGAGCATAGGAATCAGCGTCGCGCGCCAGTCTTGCAGGAATAGATAAACGACAAGAATGACCAGCACAATTGCGATTACGAGAGTCCAAAGGATCTCTCTCATGCCTTCTGTGACCGGGAGTGTCTGGTCAAGCGAAACGGTGTAATCGATGTCCTGTGGGAAGCGTTGCTTCATCTGTTCCATGAGCTTCCGGAGGCCTTGTACCGTTTGAACCGCATTGGACCCAGGCAACTGGTAAACCGCAACAATGGCGCTCGGCTTGCCATTCAGTCGAGCCTTCAAGCTGTAGTCCTGTGTCCCGAGCTCGACTCGGGCCACATCTTTGACGCGAACGGTCCCGCCATTTGGTGCTTCGCGCACGATCACGTCGCCGAACTGTTCGGGTGAAGTCAGGCGGCCTTGAGCCAGCACCGCATAGGTAAATTGTTGATTGCTCTGGGCCGGCTCGCCACCGACCTCGCCAGCCGGATTCACGGTGTTCTGGGCCTGAAGCGCGTTAACAATATCCGTAACGGTGATGCCGAGCTTTGCCAGTTGATCGGGCTTCACCCACAGCCTCATGGCATACTGCCCCGATCCGAAGACTTGGGTCTGACCAACGCCGTACGATCGTGCGATCGGATCATTGAGGTTGATGTACGCGTAGTTCGCGAGGTAGTTCGAATCATGGGTGCCGTGCGGTGAATAAAGCGCAACCAGCATGAGCGGTGCAGTGGTCGACTTCTTCAAAGAGATTCCGTAGTTGTTAACTTGTGGCGGCAACTGACCGTTTGCCAGCTGCTGGCGCGACTGCGTGAGTAGCAGATCGGCGTTGGGATCAGTCTTGAGATCAAAATCCACAATCAACTGCGTCTGCTGGTTCGCGGTGGCGTTGAGCGAGTACATGTACGTCATGTTGTCCACGCCACTAACTTGCTGCTCAATGGGTACGGCAACCGCCTGCTCTAGAGTCTGCGCGTCTGCTCCCGGATAATTGGCCTGCAACCTGATCTCAGGTGGAGCGATCTGGGGAAACTGCGCTATCGGCAAGGTGAAAATTGTGATCACGCCGACGATGACCGTGAGAAGTGCAATCACGATCGCGACAATGGGGCGTCGAATGAAAAAGTCTGCCATGGCTCAGCGGCCCTCCGTTTCTTTTTCTTTGTAAGGCATGGGATTTACCAGGTCGCCGTCTCTCGCCTTCTCTCCGCCAACCGCGACAACACGTTCTCCCCGATTCAGTCCTGACGTAACTACCCACAGCGGGCCGACCCTGGGCCCGACCACTACGGTGCGGAGCTGCGCCCGCTTATCGGCGCCGACCACTGTGACCTGATACGTTCCTTGCTGCTGATTTACTGCTGCCTGAGGCACCAGCAGTGCCCCATTTAGTTTCCCGGTTGGCGCCTGAACGCGTGCGTACTGCCCGGGCCGTAACAAATTTCGGGCGTTGGGGAACTCGCCTACAATCTCAATGGTTCCGGTCTGGGTATTTACTTGGCGATCCGCGAAGATGATTTTGCCGGCATGCGGGTATGCACTCCCATCGGCCAGGGTCAACTCCAATGGGATTCGCGAAGCATGCGTGATAAAGTCCACGCTCCCCGGGCCTCCTCCGTCGGCCATACGCAGGTATTCCTGTTCGCTGATAGGGAAATAGACTTTGATGGGACTTACCTCCGAGACCGCCGTGAGGACGGTGGAAGGTCCGACCAGGTTGCCTACCTGCACCGTGTTGATTCCGGCAATTCCGTCGATTAAGGAGACGACTCTTGTATAGCCCAGGTTCAGTTCGGCCTGTTCGACCGCCGCCCGGCTGGCTTCAACCGCTGCCTTCGCGCCGCGCAGCGACTGTGTGTCCGTTTCAAGCTGGCTCTGGGGTATGGCATGAGCTTCCGCTTCGGGAATGTCGCGCTTCACGTTGAGGTCGGCATTTGCCATCTGCGCCTCAGCCTGCGCCAGTTGTCCGTTAGCTTGATCGAGTAACGCCTGAAATGGACGTGGATCGATTTCAAACAGGAGTTGATTTTTCTTGACCAATGCGCCTTCGTGATAGTCCTGCCGAATCAGGTAGCCGCTGACTTGAGGCTGAATCTGCGCATTGACGTAGCCTTCGAGTGTTCCTACCCACTCTCCGTGAACCGGCACGTCTTTCTGAATAACCGGTGCGACTTCGACCAGCGGCGGTGGCGGCGGACCGGCGGCTCGCACCTTACCGTCGCTGCAGCCGAAAGCACTCACCAGGAACATCGTGGCGAACAGAGCCAACGACGTCCTTCCCATCTTGGTTTCGTCTTTAAAGAGGCCACGAAAACGTAACAGCAGAGAATTCTTAAACATGCTTCTTGCCCTCACGTGGTAGAGAAGGCAACGCACATGCCAAACCCACGATGCCCTAAGTCCTTGAGATCCTTGGAGCAATTTCGATAACAGCGTTGTTGCGAGTTGACACTGTCGAGACAGTTCCGACAGTTCGAGCCTGGAATCGCAGGAGTCTCAAGACTCCAAGCGGGCAATGTTCTGAATGTCGAAACTGTCGACACAACGCCACCAGGCGAGAGACAGAAGGACTACGCACATCTGCGGACAAGGTCATTCAAGCGCTTGAGAACACTGCAGGAAGCCGTAGTTCTGTTGTGCCAGCGGGGTCTGGCAATGGGGGTGCCTCAAGTTCAAAAGCAAGCGAGATTGAGCCAAGCCAATGGCTAGGGCCCGTCAAATCCAGGATCGAAGGAACAGCTGTTTATGGTTTATGAGCAGTACGATTTTATTCGTAATCCCATCGTTGAGAATCAGGTGTTTTTCCCCGAGTCTAAATGTGTTCGCTGCGGTTTTTCAGTTGTGGCAGGCTCGCTTGAAGAACTTCTGGAAGAGGAAAAAGGTCATCGTGCGGAATGCACTCCGAAGCGGGCTGTCTCATAGTGGGGATCCATCACATTGGCTAGCCACGCTGCCCGAAATGCGACGCCGACTGCTGCCCGTCTTTTCGATGAGGCCTCTTTACTCTCTCACTTCTGCCCCGAATTGGACGCCTTGCGCATGAACACAACGGTGCCATGTTGCTCGAAACGAACCTCGTCCATCAGCGTTTTCATTAGGTAGATCCCACGCCCCTTCGCGAGCAGCCGGTTCTGCAGGGTGGTCGGGTCGACCACCAAGTCAGGGTCAAACCCTCGTCCTTCGTCCCGAACCATAATCGAGACTTCACCGTCTGTCGTGCAGCGGCACTCAATATACACACATTTGCAAGAATCTTGCTGGTTGCCGTGGACGATGGCATTTGCGAGGGCTTCACGCAGTGTCATCTCGATGTCCTGTTCGCTCCCGTCACTGTTTCGGAATCTCGAAATGAAATTCATGAGTTGGTCGACGAACGGTGAAATGATCGAGATCCGACTGGGGAGCGTCTGCCGCAGTTCAACGAAAGGAACAAAACGAAAAGCCGGTGGTCTAAGTGGAAGAACCTGTGGGTATGCCATGTCTCCGAACTCCGATGGGAATTTCCCGTTAGCTACTAGGAAACAAGGCACGGCGCATGCCAAAGTTCGCGTTCGAGTAAATGATTGAAGCTCAATAGGGGAATGAGAAATTCTGCGCCAGTGCTGAATGACTGTCGAATGTGTTGAAACGGGCCGACAGCCACTAGCTGCGAAGAACTAAGAGAGTTCTAGAAAGCCGGCGATTCACGATTCGAATGCTATCGAAGGTGTCGTTGTATCACTTCAAGTTCAGCGCGGCAGATTTTGCTGAACTCGAGCAAAGGATCTTGACGCTTCGCCGCCCTGGACTTGAGTTCCTCTGCCGATAGGTTGGGTTCGGAATACGTTCCAATAACGTGCTGAACAACCTTTTCAGCGCTTGCGAGGACGTCGGGTGAGGAACTCAAACGTATGCGGCTAAGGAGTGCATGAGTAGGAGTGAGCTTACTCGGGTCTTGAAGATCGTGTTGGACGGCGTCGGCGAGGGCGCTCGCGCTTTCACTGATGAAGTCTGAATACAACTGCTCACGGTAGAAAATTCGCTTAGCGAGAAGATCCCGCCGATCCTGGTGTCTCTGCGCGATCCACGTGCTCATACTGGATGCGAGTGCACCGGTAAGCGAGCCAAAGATGGCCGCCAGCACCGAAATGCTGACCGGATCCAAAGATCCACCGAACAATCTCATTCGCACACCTTGCCAGGAACCCCATCACCGCAAGTAGAGCCAGAAGACCGCCAGGCAACCTAAGACCGCGACATATAGGCAGACACAGATTACGACACCGTCATCGTAATTCTGCGGGCCTGTAGGAGGATCGGAGTCTTGAGCACTTTTACATCCCGGAGCCGGCTCCAGGTAACGAATCGCGGCATAAATTTCGTCATCGCTTAACTCGTCGATATTCCGATCCGGCTCGGGGTTTGTCAGCATAAGACGCCCTACATAAGACGTTCTTGCTTGTCCATTGGAACTTTGCCAATTATCGTTTGGTTTTTTGCCAGACTACGAGATCGCGGCTTGAGCGCGCGTTGCATCAACTTCTTGACCTGTTTTCGCGCACGTGCTGACCGAGCTTTCACAGTACCGCAAGGTACTTTCAAAATCCGCGCGGTTTCGCGGATCGATAAGCCGCCAATATCGCGTAGCGAAACTGTTCTGCGCAGGGTGGGCGAAAGCTGCTCATAAAAGTGGGTCAAGCGTGTGCTGAGCTCAGAGTGTTGGCACTCATCCTCGGGACTAGGTCTGTGATCGGCTATTTGCTCCGAAACCGAAAGCGTTTCGAATTCCCCGATTGGCTCGTCGAGAGACACCTCGACGTGACGTAGTCGCTTCCGGAACTGCAGGCGGACGCAATTATGCAGGATGGCAATCACCCACGTGGACATCTCTGACTGCCCCTTGAACTGATCCAGGTGCACAAAGGCAGCGAGAAGAGCATCCTGAACGGCATCTTCGGCGTCGGCGGCGTTTCCCAGCATCCGGTAGGCCTTTCTGTAAAGGGCGGTAAGATGGCTAGACAAAACTTGCCCAAATGCCTGAGTTGTCCCCTCTCTGCTTGGAATTTCGAGAGATGCGGCGGCTACGATGGATGCATTCGTATTTGACATGCGTCTGTCCTTATCTCTAGCTGGGCACTGCATCGCAAGCTAGGGTGTGTAAGAAACCGCTTGGCTTGAGCGAGCCAGCTGTTCGAAAGCTTGGAAGCGAGCTTGGCGGACCTCCCAGACCGAGCAACCGAGAAGGAGAGCGCATTCGTGGTGCGAATAGCGCTCCAGAACCGACATCACGAAAACAAACCGTTCAAAGTCCCCAAGCCCAAGCACCATGTCCACATCGAACTGGCCATCTGGATCGCTTGACCGCTCGCACTGGGAGAAAACACTCGCGACATTGGTCGTGCCGCGGAAACTGGGCTGCGGCTTCAGTTCACGAATTGCGTTTTCGACGATAATGCGCCTCGCCCAGGAACGTGCCCACTCCCGGAATACGTGATTTTCTTTAACGCAATCCTCAATCCCGGCTACAAAGCACTTTTCTGCCTGTTCGTGGTTTCCGGTTAGCAGAAAGGAAAGGTGATAAAGGCCATTCATATCCTCATGAAAAACGTTGATAAAGTCCTCGGCAGTCGCGTATGCATTTAGCCCGCTACGGAGAACTCGATTGCCGGTTTGCTCCCTCATTTCGCCGCCTTTCCCGGGTTTCCGTTTGCGCGACGAGCAACCTGCTTCAAAACGTGTTTCGTGAACACACCGCGGCAGCGAAACTTGACCCCCTTCTGAATCAATTCGAACAACAGGTTCTCGGCTTCCTGACTAATCGCCGTCACATGCCTCATATCTACAACGAGCGTGCGGCCAAGAAGATCTGTAGTCGCCTTTTCGCACTCAATCCTTAGCTCTGCCGCCCAGGGCCCAACTAGCTTGCCCTCCACAATCAAGCGCCGCTCGGTGTGGCCTTCAATGGTCTCGATCTTCAGCATGGATGCTTTCCTAACTTGGGGACACACGCAAGGTGATTGCCAAACCTCGTGAGCTCTAAGTGCAAAGATTGCAACGCTGGTTTTTCACCAACTTGTGTCGAGAGTTGAAACTGTCGAAGGCGGCGTTGACTGCGTCTGGCTGCTGACATGGTCTGCGTAAGAGGCGGGAGCCCGGGCAATATGCCCGGGCCGGCATGGCTGGCTTATGGGTGGGCGTAAAGCAAGAGTCGCAAGTCTCCAGAAGTCTCCAGGTACTCGCCTGGCAGTAATCTCTTTGCTTAGTTCAAGTGACCACCCCTTCGAGTGAACTTGCCGACGATAAATTCCTGGGCCAGACTTGCGCCGATCCGTTCAGCCGTGCCGATGGCAAAATTTCCAAACACCAGTCCGGCGCCACGATTGGCCTGAGGATAGTAGAGGTTTGAGAGAGCCGACGATGCCAGATCTCCGCCCAGGCTCGAATAGTTCGGCTGCCACCTTCCGTTGTCTCCCTTCGCGACAAACGGACTAAACATCGCATGGCGGACTCGGGAACCCGTGCTGCCAGTCCCCAGATAAAAGTAGCGAGGGTCCTGGTGCAGCAGTATGGCGCCGCCGATCATGATGTCAGAGAAACCATCGGCAGCCGTGGCGCCAAAGCGCTCTCCATAAGCGCCCCAACCTTGGCCGTACTTGG
>Ga0070734_10002969_pt1 | contig 18995 bp, 15 predicted proteins | sample Coa_R1_8_FD_66444 | JGI IMG/M metagenome (GOLD analysis project Ga0070734, IMG submission 66444) | Surface soil microbial communities from Centralia Pennsylvania, which are recovering from an underground coalmine fire - Coalmine... | ecosystem: Environmental > Terrestrial > Soil > Unclassified ... | reverse complement strand
CCGCGGACTTTATCGAATCGCAGCCGGAAATTGCCGCACACGTCGGCGACATCGCGATCCGAGCGGGTTTCCTGGATACCGCAGTAAAGATCCTGAATGGAGCCGTTGAGCGAAATCCGGGGCTCCTTGACCTACGCCTTAAGGTCGCCGCCCTGCGGCTCCGCCAGAAGAGCCCTCAATACGCTCTGAACCTTCTCGCACCGGTAGAAGACTCCAAGGATCCGCGCGTTTCGATCCTGCTCGCTCAGGCCTATCTTCAGGCGAAGCGCGCGGATCGCGCGAGCGAGTACATAAAGCGGGCCATCGACCTCGGCGGGGGCGAGGACCTGTTGTCTCTCGGCGCCGCAAGCGCCGTGAAGAGCGTCGGTGCGCGCCTCCAGCACGATGAAAGCAATGTTGATCTGCGGCGACTCTACGCCACTCTGTTATTGCGCGTCGGTGATTTTCCGGCGGCGCGCGCGCAATACGAAATCCTGGCGAAAGAAAAGGCTCCGGATGCCATGTCGCTGAACAATCTGGCGTGGCTCGTGCAGAAGGACGATCCCCGCCGCGCGCTCGAGCTTGCGCGGCGCGCCGTGGGCTTGGTGCCCGCATCGCCAAATTTCGAGGACACCCTCGGTTGGCTGGAACTGGCTCAGTCAGATCGGAAGTCTGCGCTGGCGGCACTTGAGCGCGCGCACCAGCTTGGACCCGATGACGACGAAATATCCTATCATCTCGCGGTAGTCCTGAGCGCCACCGGGGCGCGCGAACGCGCGAAAGCGCTCCTGCAGAGTGCGGTCGCGCGGGGAAAATTCAACGACATCGATCGAGCAAGACATTTGCTCGAGTCCTGGAACTAAGAAGGGCAACTTGCAGGTCGCGCTGCGGCTAGAGTTGCTCGCTCTGCCGCTTCCTGCGTCGGAAGATCGCGGCCCCGGCCAGACCAGCCCCGAAAATAAGGAGAGTCGTCGGTTCAGGCAGCTCGTTCGAGGCCACCTCGCCGGTTTGGCCATTAAACAAAATGTCTGCGGCGAAAAAGAATCCCCCGGGCGAAGTTGCGATGAACTTTGCAGGGGTCAATCCCGTCGCGTACACGTCAAAAACCAATGGACCGGGTTGCTGATTGTTTCCGCCCGTCCCTCCAGTCGACGAGATCCCGTAGTCAAAGGTGCCGAAGTTCCCCGGCGGCGCTGTGTTGACCTTATCAAAAGCGAAATTGGATGACACGAAATTGATGCAATCGTTAGCCGTGCAACCCGACATCAGAGTTGGATCAGAACTCAGGTTGAACGCAAAGGTCACATGCGGCCCACCCGTGGCCACGAACGCAGCGCCAGCGCCTGACGTTAGTGTCACGGTCACCTGGACTTCGCACAATGTGGTGTTGGTACAGCTCCCGACCTGTTGGAGCTTGACGGTTCCATAGGGCCCGCTTCCCAGAGCCGAGCCCGAGTCTTTTGTGTTCAGGATGTAATCGAGATTGGCCGAAGCCGGCGCGGCCGAGAACAGCACCGCGGCGAAGGCGATCAGAATGGCGGAGACGCGCGAACTCACCCTCGATACCCCAAAGCCCAACCTAGACCTTCATGACCATACACGAATTGGCCCGTTTGCAGGCCGCCGGATTCGGTTTCCGGTAAACTACGAAGGCTTCGCCGTTGCGCTCCGGCGGCGCACGAACCAGCCAAGACCCAGAAGGCCCATCCCGAACAGAGCGAGCGAAGCTGGCTCGGGAACCAGGCCCGTCTGCGAAAACAGCTGCTCGATCGCGCTGATGCTCTCTACACCTGTGCCGGTGTCGAAAATGCGGATGTCCTTCGACACGTGGATGGCGGTCGACAAGGTGGTCAAATTGCAAGAGGTCTGTTGGCCTGGCGTTGCTCCCGTGGCGGTCATGGAGCAGCCGACCCCGCCGGGGGCCGTGGAGGTAATTGTCTCGCTTACGCCAACATCTGACGTCGGATCGCTGGCGAAGGAAAGATGCGCATCGCTGATCTTCTGCGCTCCCGAGATCACCTGAACATTATAGATAAGCTGAACATCGATGAATCCGCCCGGTGCCGCCGCGGCCGCGCCGTTGAAAGTGAAGCCTATCAATTCGCCCGGACCACTTCCGACCACGTCTGCCGTGATCGTGTAGTTCTCAGGGCATGTTGGTGAACTCGTCGGGGCGGTAGGTCCAAAGGCAGTTACGCTGCAGGATTGAAATGTGAATTCCTTGTCGCCGATGATGACGCCACTTGCGGCCGCGCTCGCATAGCTGATCGTCTGCCCGTTCGTCAGCGTGATCGGCGTGGCGCTGGCCGGCACCGCAATGACCGCCGGAAGCAGCGCGGAAACGACCGCTGTCAGAATTCCCCAACGAATGCGCATGTGAATCCCCAATCCCAAGCGAGAACGTACCAATCCGATCAATACTCAAGCAAGCACCGTGCCAGTCTTCTCGCTTGAAGATTCAATGGCTTACGGTGGCACATGTGTCCGAACTGTAAAATCCCCTGACAGCCGTTTTCGCGATTAACCAAAGGCTTGCCCTTAAGCTCGGGCTCGCAGGCGTTCTTCAAATCTTTCCAGCCAGCGGGCTTGGGCATCCGTTTCCGGTACCCTGAGCCCGCGCGCCGCCTTGATCATGTCGAGGGCGGCTTCACGCTCGGCACCGAGCCGCATCAGGATACCGGCGGCAATCGTGGATGAGCGGCCGATGCCGGCGCGGCAGTGAACGGCGACCGGGCGGCCCGCCGCGACCCGATCGCTCAGACCCCGAATGAAGCTATCGGCCGCCTCCATGGGGGCGGGAGCCTCCTTGTCGGGGATGGGAAACGAGAGAAACTCGATTCCGACGTCCTTGCAGAGTGATGCCTCGCGGGCGGCATCGAGGTCATGGACTTCGCCATCCTCGAGCAGGCTTGCCACGACTTCGATGCCCTCGAAGCCCCAGCGGCCGACATCGAGGTTGAGAGCAGCGCCGCCGGCCGGCGCCGGCATGACGGCGAGGCTTCCGTCCATGAACTGGTTGATCCAGTAGATCCGCATCGTGAATCGCAGCCTGGGCGCTCGCGGGCCTTCATTCTATAGGGGCTGTCACCGAACAAAAAAAGCGGCGCCCGAAGGCGCCGCTTTCCACTATGAAGGCCAGTTTTCAGGCCGGTTTCCCCTTCTTCAGGCGCCGCATTCCAGCGAGGCCGGCGATGCCAGTTCCAAATACGATCAGCGAAAGCGGCTCGGGCGTCTGCGTCTCGTTCACGTCGTCGGAGTAGAAGAAGTAATCGTTGTTCGCGCCCTGCGAGAGGCCGGAAAAATACGCCGTGGGGCCGCCCGGGTTTTCCTGCAGGAAGGTCGGGCCTGTGACGGTGGGAAACGTGGCCCCAACAGACCACATTTCGACGATCCCGCCCCCGTCGCCGTTGGAGAATTCGACGACATCGCTCCAGTTCGACGGATCATGGCTGCTGCCGTTCTCGAGAAGAACGACAAAGCCGGCACCGACGCTGTTGCCAATCGAGACCGGGCCGGAGTCTTCCGACGGCGATCCGTTCGCATTGGTTTCGTAGATGTTGCACGTGACAAAAGGTGAAGACCCGCCATCCGGGGTACAGGAACTCAGCTGTGGGGCCGCCGCAGCCGGCCCGACCGTCCAGCAGATCGCCGCTGCGCAAGCCAGAAATCCCCAACGGGTCGAATGCATTTTATGCCCTGCCAAATATCATCAGTTCCCAAGCAACCATTGTGCCAGCCTGGAGCAGATGGGAGTTCAAGGGCTTAGTCGCTTTTGGCCGAAGGAACATCCAGAAGTTGTAAAATTCTCTGACGGTTTCCGGGCACTCCGCGGCGAGTACGGCGCTCAAAAAGGAGCTGCGCGCCCACCTGCGGCTTCCACCATCGCCAGCGCGCTCCCAAGCGCGAGCATGATCAGCAGCCCGATGCGCGGGCTTGCGGTGCGCAGAACAGCGGCCGTCCAGCTTTCGCCGTCCACCCGCATCAGGCGCGCGTCCCTAACTCCGACTTCGATCAGATAGAGCGACAGAAAAAGAACAAAAATTCCCGCGAGGGTCAGGCCGATATTCGCGATGCTTTGTGCAACGGGAAGCGTGCTCGCAAACCCGGCAAGCAGAAGAACAGCACTCGCGATAGCGACCAGACGCAGATCGGCCCGCGACCAGCTCAAGAGAGAGCCGAACCAGCTCGCACCTTCGCGATCGAGAAAGCTCGCGGCCCAGAGACTGATCCCGAATACGAACAGCAAGTAGGCGGCGAGAGGAATGGCGGCGAGAAGTGCGTTGGCGAGGAGATCCTGTCGCGGCGGGTCGATCGGAAGCGTGCCGAATGCCACGCCGGCCAGGAGCGCAACGAGAAAACCCCAAATGACGGTGAAAACAGTTGTGCCGCGGCCGCCGGCTTTCCACCAGAGAACCGAAAGCGAGAGAAAGTAGAGCCAGAGAAGAATGAAGGCATAGCGCCAGTGCGGCTGCAACTTCAGCTCAAGCCCAATCTTCCTTCCCGCAAGATGCACCAGTTTCGCCAGCGCCGGATCGCCCGAGAAAACCAGCGAGGCGGCGGCGTCGAACGCGCCGAGCACCGAGCTCAAAGGCGGAGCGAGCGAAAGATGAAAGCCCGCGGCCGCCAGTGCTGCAAAGCAGAGCGCAGCGAGCGCTGTGCCCGCGAAACCGAGCAACCAGATCAGCAAGTTTTTCAATTGGGGCCCCCGCCCGGCGTCGCGACCGTAGAATCTGCACGCCGAACGATCAAGGCGAACGGCACAGCAACAACAAGCCGTTAGGGCGCTGTCTCGATCTTTGATGAGGCCATCTCGTTCAGCAGCTTCCGTGCCATCGCATCGATCAACACGAGACGTTCCCTGATTTCCGGAGCGGCATGACGGCCTTCCAAAGTCGATTTCAGCCGGGCGAGCTCCTGGCCTAGTGCGTCGATCTGCGAAATCTGGTCAGGCGCCGCGATGTTTCGGGATTCGATCGGGATGCTGACGACGGGCGCGCACAGCGTTCTGACGGTGTCCGGCTCGACCACGTTGGTCTTCATGGCCAGTTGCGACAGCGCCGAGCGAATTCTGCTGCGCAATTCCTCGAGCAAATCAGTCAGGCTCCCTCCCGAAGTTATCTCCGGCCGCGGGCCAGGAGGGGCGACTCTCGGCCTGGGCCCGTCTGTCAGCGGCACCGAGGGGTTCGCGCGTTGGAGCGTGCTTGCGCGCAGTTTCGCCGATTTTTCAAGTGCGCGGGCGATCATCCAGCACCCACAAATGAAGAGGAGCCCGGCAAGCAGGATCTGCAATTGCTTGATCTCGGCGTAGATGTCGGAGAGCGCGATGGGCAGGCCGCGCCGCAGCAATTCGATCGTGGTCGTGGGCGATTCGAAATGCACGCCTGGCTCCCGGATTCCGCAACCGCGTGGTCACAGGAAAATACCTGTATACGCCCGGCCGTGGGGCCAAATGTTAATTCCGAAGAAAGAGACTCGGCTTACAAACTCGGCCGATAGCGCTTTCCGGATTTCCGATGACGTTATTGCTTGGAATTGGCCTTTGGTTTCTCGTCTCGATGGCCATCAGCCCGCTGGTCGGCAGTTACCTTCATGCCTTGGCGGAAAAAGGTGAGCCGATCGCTATGCCGGAGAGCGCGGCGGCCGTGCTCGGAGCCGGCGCACTGGAAGTCGTGACCTAAGCTGCCGCCGCACTGGCGTGAGGTTCGCGCCTGGTTTACCCAAGCCCTTTCCGTTACGGGCCTTCCCGCGCGAATGCGCATTCTGCACGTTTTCGATCATTCGCTTCCGCTGCAAAGCGGTTATGTCACGCGCTCGCTCGGCATCATCCGCGCGCAGCGCGCCAGGGGCTGGGACACGATCCATCTCACGACGCCCCGGCAGGGCTCTTCGGCAGGGCGCGAGGAAACGATCGACGGACTGACGTTCCATCGCACGCGAGGCGCCAGGCCGATCATGCCGGTCGTGAACGAACTGCGCGAAATGCGCGCCACGCGGCGGGAACTCGAAAGTCTCGTTCAGAAATCGCGCCCGGACATCATTCACGCGCACTCTCCCGTCCTAAACGCGATCCCCGCGCTCGGTGCGGGGCGGAGACTCGGGATTCCCGTCGTGTACGAAGCCCGTGCGTTCTGGGAAGACGCCGCCGTCGACCACGGAACAACGCGCGAGCACAGCGTGCGATATCGGGTGAGCCGGTGGCTTGATACACGCACCATGCGGCGCGCCGGTCATGTCGTAGCCATCTGTGAACCGATGAGACAGGAGATGGTCGGGCGCGGTCTGGATGCGACGAGAGTCAGCGTCGTCCCCAACGCCGTCGATCCGTTCTATCTCGCTCGCGCGGAAACGCTCGTGCGGGTGCGTGCAAAATATGGTCTCGGAGAGCAACCGGTCATCGGCTTCATCGGATCGTTTTACGCTTATGAAGGGCTGGATCTTCTTCTCTCGTCATTGTCCGCGCTCTTCCGGCTCGTTCCCGGGGTGCGAATCCTTCTTGTCGGCGGAGGACCGGATGAAGAACGTTTGCGCGGATTGGCTCGTGGATTCGACGATCGCGTGATCTTCGCAGGCCGGGTTCCGCAGGCCGAGGTGCCGTCCTGGTACGCCGCGATTGATCTCCTCGTTTACCCGCGGCGGCGTATGCGCCTCACCGAACTCGTGACGCCCTTGAAACCGCTCGAGGCTATGGCGCAGGGAAAGCCCGTGCTCGCTTCCGATGTCGGCGGACATCGCGAGCTCATAGCGGACGGGCATACCGGTTTTTTCTTTCCAGCCGATGATGCAGAGGCGCTGGCGCGCCGGATTGCAAAGTTGCTCGACGACCGGCAAGCGCTTGCGCGGGTCGCCGAGTCCGGCTGGCGCTTCGTCGAAGCCGAGCGCAACTGGAATACGGTGTCCGGGCGCTACGCAGACATCTATGGAAACTTGCTCGCGTCGCCGGATTTTGCGCTGCGCCGCAGGTCGATTGCGTGATGCGGACTCTGCTGCACGTCTTTCCGACTTTCGACGTCGGTGGCGCGCAGATCCGCTTCGTGCAGATCGCAAACCGCTTCGCGGGACGCTATCGCCATCAGGTCGTTTCCCTGGACGGACACCTCGGGGCGGCCACGCTCCTTTCGGCGGAAGCCGGTGTTGGCTTCGTTCGGATCGACGCGCCAAAAAAGTCGGGGTTCGAGAATGTTCTGCGGTTCCGGAAATATCTCTCGGAGAACCGGCCGGACCTGCTCGTGACCTCCAATTGGGGCTCGATCGAATGGGCCATCGCGAACCTTGGGATCGGAATCCCGCACCTTCACACGGAAGATGGCTTCGGACCGGACGAACAGGACGGGCAAAAGCTGCGCCGCAGGCTCGTGCGCCGCTTCGCCCTGCGCAATGCTGCAGTGATTGTTCCTTCGCAGCACCTGTACGGCATCGCGCTCAGGAGCTGGCGGATCGGCAGGAGCCATTTGCGCCACATCCCCAACGGCGCGGACACTGCGCGCTTCTCTTCCGGCTCACGAGCCGGGAACATTGACGGAGGTCTCGTCATCGGGACGATCGCAACGCTGCGAAAAGAAAAAAACCTGAAGCGGCTGATCGACGCCTTTGCGCGCGTGAGCGCAGATTTTGACGTTCGTTTGCTGATTGCAGGCGACGGACCGGAACGCGGGAATCTCGAAGCGCATGCCGCGAAGTCTCCTGCAGCAGCGCGGATCACGTTCACTGGCTATACTGCCGCGCCGGAACAATTCCTGTCACGCCTCGATGTTTTCGCCCTGTCGTCCGATACCGAGCAGATGCCGCTTTCGCTGCTGGAAGCCATGGCGGCGGGTTGTCCCGTCGCGGCAACATCGGTCGGCGATGTTCCATCGATGGTCGCGGCCGAGAACCGGCCTTTTCTCGTCGAGCGCAGCACCGAAGCCCTGGCAGATGCGTTCGCGTCGCTGTTACGGGATCCTACGGAGAGGAAGAGGGTAGGCGAGGCCAATCGACGACGCGCCGTCGAGTCTTTCGATTCCGAACGGATGTTGGAGGCCTATCGCCGTCTCTGGGATGGAGAATTAACGTCGTCTGCTCAGGAGAAGGCCGCTCAAGTGCCTGTGTAGCCTTCGCTTTCTTGCATCGGCGCTCCCGAGCCATTAGCCTCGTTCACCGAGCCGCGCGAACGCGCGCCGATGACTGGGGGCGAGAATGTATCCATCTGTGAAAAACATGTTGCGCGGATTGGCGGCGGCCTTGCTGATCGCTTGCGCTGCAGGCTTGCAAGCCTGCGCGACGGGCCCGGAAGCGCCGCACATGTCCAATCCCACCATGGCCGATTATGTGATCGGCCCGGGCGACTCGCTGCAGGTGATGGTGTGGCGTTCGCCCGAGCTCAGCGCCAGCGTGCCAGTAAGGCCGGACGGCCGCATCTCGACACCTCTTGTCGAGGACATGGTGGCCGCGGGCAAAACGCCGAGCATGCTGGCCCGCGATCTCGAAGCACGCCTCAAGAAGTTTGTCTCCGATCCGGTCGTGACGGTCATGGTCAGCAATTTCGTCGGCGCCCAGCAGGTACGGATCGTGGGCGAAGCGGCGCAACCGAAAAGCATGACCTACATGGCGCACATGACGGTGCTCGATGCCATGATCGCGGCGGGCGGCCTCACACCTTATGCAGCGGGCAACCGGACCAAGCTCGTTCGTGTCGTCGGTGGCCATGAGACCGACTTCAACCTTCGTCTCGAGGATTTGTTGAAGGACGGCGATATGACCGCGAACACCGACCTTCAGCCCGGAGACGTGATCATCATTCCGCAGACGTTCTTCTGACGCAGAGCGATCGCGCTGTTCGCGGCGAGGGGTTCGTTGTTCATGGGTGAGACGCGCGGCCTGGCAACCCGTCTGTCCAGCATGGCGCGTGCAACGGCGGCCGCGTCCGCATTCGTTCTCTGTCTCGCGGGCGCAAGTTGGGCCGACACCGCGGCGACGTCTGCGCCGGGTACGGAGGCGGGAAGCACCGGCAATGCCCCGATCGGCACAGAGACGGAGTCGAACCTTCCTGCCGCCGCACTCGCCGCGGGGGGGCCAGGATTCAATGAACACTATTTCAATACGGCAGTCGCGATCGACCTCAGCGAGAACTACACGACCAATGCGGCCGGCATCGCGGGATCGAACGCCTGGGACTTCTACAGCGCGCTTGGAGCCAATTTCTCGATCAATACCGAGCGGCGGCGATTCGCCCTGCATGCCGGTTATTCGCTGACCACCAATCTCTATGCGCGGCACTCGCGCCTTGATCAGCTCACCAACAATCTGAACGCGGCCGGCGACATCGAGATCATTCCCAATCATCTCCGTGTGGATGCGCAAGCCTATGCGGCGCCCCAGACCTTAAGTCCTCTCGGCGTGCTCACGTCGAATGGCCGCTCCGTGCCGAACGGCACCGTCGACACTTACGGATATTCGGTTCAGCCCGATTTCCGGTTCAGAATCGGAGACGCGCTCACCTCGGATCTGGTCGTGACACATGGCGGCGCGTTTTTCGTCCGCCCGCACAGCGCCAGTCCCGTTCCGGTCATTCCGGGATTCGTCAATCCGACCGACACGCTTTCGACCTCTGTCACCGAACGGCTCTCGAGCGGGCCGTTTTTCGGCCGCTTTCGCTGGGAGCTTGCTGGCTCCGACGCGGAGATCAGGGGGATCGGATCCCATACCGTGAAGGATGATCTTTCCGAACGAACGGGACTTGCGACACTCTCCTACGCTGTCACTCACGGATTTTCGCTACTTGTGACCGGCGGCTATGAGTGGATTCACACAAGCGTCAAGCTTGCGAAGAAGCTGAGTGGCCCGGTCGTTCTCGCGGGCTTTCAGGTCAATCTCGGACCAGCAGTCCAGGCGCAGTTTCAGGCCGGACGGCAGTTCAATTCTGCGAGTTATACCGGCAGTCTTCATTGGGAGCTGACGCCGACCTTGAGTGTCGCCGGGCTCCTGACCGACAGCGTGACCACCCCGGCCGCCCAGCTCATTTCGAGCCTCACAAATCTCGCGTCGACACCGACGGGGCAGTTCGTGAACGGGAACGATCTCTACGCGAGCGGCGCCGCTCCTGCGCTCGCCAACTTCAATCCCGGACTCTTCAATCCGCTATCCTTCCAGCAATCGATCTCGCGGGTCCGCGCCGGCCAGCTGGCCGTGTTCGAGGATCTCCACCGAAATCATTTCAGCCTCGGAGTCCATTTTGCGTCCAATGACTACCTCAGCCCGCTGCCGCATGGTGCCACCCGATATTCGCAGGCACTCTATGGGACATTTTCGGCAGCACGGGACATCCGGCGAAACTTCAGGGGCTTCGTCAGCGTCTCTTATGGAACCGACCAGGAGTTCGGAGGCCGGGGGAATATTCTGAACACAATGGGGGGGCTGGATTATCAGTTGAGCGAGAGGATGACCGTTTATCTTCATTCGAGCTATGTGAACCGGCAGTCTTCCCTTTCGCTTCGGAAACTCTCGCCGTTCACCGGCAAGCTGAACGAAGCGGTGGTCTCGCTCGGATTGAGACGAACCTTCTGAACGCGCTTCCCGTGGACGCCAAGCAGAGCGCTGCCGGCCCGGAGCAGACGAGCGTCCGCCCGCTCAAGTCGGGCGAGTCCGGGCAATGGGATCGCTTCGTGCGGTCCCGGCCGGACGCGAGTTTTTTCCATCTGAGCGCCTGGCAGGGGATTTTCTCCAAGGCCTTGCACCTCAACCCGCACTATCTAGTCGCGGAGCGCGCAGGCGCGATCACCGGCGTCTTGCCGCTCGTTCACCAGTCGAGCCTTCTGTTCGGAAGCGAACTTTCGGCCGCGCCATTCTGCGTGGAAGGAGGCCCACTCGCGGCCGATGAGGCATCGCGCGCGGCGCTCCTCGTGGGAGCGATCGCGCTTCGAGACAAGCTCAAGGCCCGCTATCTCGAATTTCGCAGCCGCAAGGCAAGACACGAAGGAGCGCTCGTCCGGCGCGACCTCTACGCAACCTTCCGCCGTGCGATCTCGCTCGACGACGACGCAAATCTCAAGGCGATCCCGCGCAAGCAGCGCGCCGTGGTGCGAAAGGCGATCGCCGGACCTTTGCGGAGCGAAGTGGACGCCGATACGGGTCGGTTCTTCCGGATCTATTCGGAGAGCGTGCGCAACCTCGGCACGCCCGTGTTTCCGAAACGCTATTTTGCTTCTGTTCTCCGGGCCTTTCCGGGCGAATGCGACGTGATTGTGGTCCTCGACGGCGATCGGCCGCAGGCCGCGGTGATGAATTTCTACTTCAGGGACACCGTGCTTCCCTATTACGGCGGCGGCACCCATGACGCGCGCAGAACCGGCGCCAACGACTTTCTCTATTGGGAGGTCATCCGCCGTGCCGCACGGCGCGGATATACGCAATTCGATTTCGGGCGGAGCAAGGCTGATACCGGTGCGTTCGCTTTCAAGAAGAATTGGGGCTTCGAACCGGAGTGGCTCGAATACGAATACTGGCCGGCGCCTGGAGAAGGCATACCTGAAAAGAACCCGAACAATCCGCGCTACAGGGTTCTCATCGAGACCTGGAAGCGGCTGCCGTTACCGGTCGCGAATCTTATCGGGCCGCTGGTCGCCCCCTGGCTGGGCTAGATTTCTTCGATCTGGCAAATGGAACACTAGTCAAGCCCGGCCATGGTGAGTAGGAAGAAACGAGGCGCGGTAAAGGCGCGTCGTTCAGCCTTCCCGGCCTTCACCGCCAGGTCGTGACCATTTGCTCGGCCTTCGCGTAATCGGCGAATTTTGTGCCGCTCGCCAGCACCGACTGAAGCAGTGCCTTCGCATCCGCGCGCTTGCCCGTCGCGTCGAGTGCAACGGCGAGATGAAAGGAAATCTCGCCGTCGGCCTTGCGCAGATTGTGGGCCTGCTGGAGGAGGGGCAGTGCGCCGGCGCGATCGTTCTGGCTGAACTTGAGCCAGCCGAGCGTATCGACGATGTCCGGAGAGTTCGGCGCCAGCGTCACGGCCTGCGTGACCAGTGCGACAGCGCGCGCCGGCTGATCCTTCTGCAGCAGCCAGCCGAGATTGTTCAGCGATACGGCATCGCCCGGCGCTCCGCGCACCACGATTTCGTACTGAGCCCTGGACGCATCATTGTCGCCGATCTGCAGCAGCAGCGTCGCATATTGCCGGCGCACATCGATGTCGGCGGGATGCTGGTCCACCCAGTCGGCGAGGAGCTTCCGCGCTTCCTCCGTGCGCCCGTTCTGCGACAGCACGTTGGTCAGGCTGGTGAGCGCATGCTTCTCGGGCCGCTCGGCGATGCTCTTCTTAAGAACCGCGATCGCCTTGTCGGTCTGATGCCCGCGGAGGAGGGCGTCGGCCAAAAGCAGATCGGCATCGGTGCTGTTGTGTCCGGCGGCATAGTCGTTTGCCACGCCAATCGCGCCGTCATGGTCGCCGCTCGCAGATTTCAGGGTGATCAGCGCGCGCCGCACCTGAACGGAGTCGGGATTGTCTTTCACGGCTGTTTCCAGAGTGTTTTCGGCGCCCTCGGCGTCTCCCGTCGCGCTGAGCGCATTGGCGAGCAAGAGTTTCACAGCCACCGATTTCGGCATCAGCGAGTCGAGCCTGCGATAGGTCTCCACCGCACTTGCTTTCTGCCCTGCCGCCCATTGAAGCGAACCCGAGAGCGCGAGCGCTTCGGGATTGTTGGGATGAATGTGCAGGAGATCGTCGTCGGTTTTGCGCGCGGCGACGAGATTGCGTTTGGACAGGTAGAAATTCGCGAGAGCCAGGCGCGGCCCGGGATCTTCGGGAGAGGCCGCGATGGCTCTGCCCAGCAATGACGGGACGTCGCCGTCGTGTTTCCGGCGCACCGCAAATTCGGCATCCTTGACGAGGACCTGCACGTTCTTCGGATCGCGCGCGAGGATCTGTTGAAGATCGCGATCGCCTTCGTCGTATCGGCCGAGTGCACCAAAGACCCCGGCACGGTAGTAGAGCGACGGGAGGAAATGCGGATCGTTGCCCAGCGACCCGTTGAATGCGGCCAGCGCTCCTGTGAAATCTCTTTTCGCAAACAGAATTTCGCCGCGGTAGAATCCGGGTGCCGGACTCTTGGGCAGGGCATGCCCCAGCGTGTCGGCAGCCTTCAGAGCGTCGTCGAAACGCTTCGCCCGGCTTAAGGCGGCTATTAGTTGACCCGCAGCCTCGACGTTCGTCGGCTGTTCGGCTGCGAGATCCGTCAGCTCCTTGATCGCCGTATCCTCCTGGCCGACTTGCATCTGCGTCTCGGCGAGTTGTTCCTTCAACAGGGGGCTGACGCCCGGAACAGCGGCGGCTTTCTCGAGATAGGCGAGTGCATCACTCCAGCGATGAAGCTTCAGGTAGGTCTCGGCGAGCAGGGACTGCAGACGCGGATCGCCCGAGTCCTTCATTGGCAAGAGGATGTTGAGCGCGTTCTCTGCGCTATTCTGCTGCAAGCGCGTCGCCGCAAGCCTCAGACGGATGTTCAAGTCGTCGGGATGCTTGGCGAGGGCCGAAGCGAGAATGGCGCCTGCTGTCTCGTAGTCCTTGTTTGCCGCCGCCAGTTCCGCAACCGCCATTGCGGTTCCGGCCTGCGCCTGCACGAATTCTGGCGGAAGCGACTCGGCGACGCCCCACGCGTCGCGGGTCCGTCCCGCGCGCGCCAGCAGGATGGCGCGGTAATAGACGGCAGCCGGAAGAGTGGGATGCACCGCAAGGATCGCGTCCACTTCCGGCTTCGCCTTCGCATCCATTTTCTGCTTCAGGTAGACCTCGATCCGAGCCGATCGCGCCGCAAGATTGTCCGGGTAATCGTGGACAAGGCGTTCGGCGAGCGCGAGCGCCTGCGCGTCGTGGCGGCTCTGCATGGCGAGGCTGATTTCGAAAACAAGGGCATCGAGACTTTTCGAATCCCTGCCGAGCGCTTCGTCCGCAAGTTTTTGCGCTGTCCCGATGTCCTTTTCTTCCTGTGCGATTTTTGCCCGGGTCAGCAATCCGGATACGTCGCGGCGATAGGCAAGAGACTGGTCCATCTCGGCGACCGCCTGCTGGGGCTGGCCAACGCGAAGCAGGGCCACCGCGCGTGCTTTCAGGACATCGGGCGCGCTGCTCTCTTTCGCGTGCGGTCCCGGGTCGGGAAATTCGGCAAGAAGCTGCTGTGCTTCGCCGCGCGCGAGCATGGCGTCAAAGAGTGGCGGCAGAACCGCCTGGTCAGGCGCATGATCTATGCGCGCCTGGCGGAGCTGCGATTCGGCGTCGGGGTAATTTCCTCCCATCAGGTCGGCGAGCGCGAGTTGCACACGCACCAGACCGTTTCTTGGGGCGGCGTTCACCGCGTTCTTGAGCTGGATGATGGCGAGCGGGAGATTGCCGGTACGGATGGCCTCGCGCGCGTCGGAGAGCATGCGCGCGACCTCGGGGCTGGTCGCTGGCGCCTCGCCCGACATGCTCTTTTGTGCAGCCCTGGGCGTATCGGCGAGCGATACATGCGGCCCGATTGATCCCAGGATCGCAAGAAAGGCGAGCAGCCGAAAACGGCTTTCGGACTTCGTCCAGTCAGAAATCATATTGCGGCCCTTTCAGCGCCCTCAGTCGGGCTTCTCGCGCATGAGGTTGTAGAGATGGGGACGGCTCACTCCGAGGAGCTTTGATGCCTTGGAGACATTTCCGTCGCTTTGCGTGAGCGCCTCGCGCACCAGTGCCGCTTCCAGCTTCTCGACTTCGAGACGCAGATTGAGGCTGCGCGATGTTCCTTTTGCACCGGTCAGTTCGAGATCCTGTGCCGTGATGCGGCGACCTTCCGCCATCACCACTGCCCGCTTCATCCGGTTTTCCATTTCGCGGACATTGCCGGGCCAGGGATGGTTTGCCAGCGCCGCCAGACCTTCATCCGTGAATCCGGTGAGGTTTTTGTAGTAGTTGCGGTTATAGATATTGAGAAAGTGGTGTGCGAGCACGGCGATGTCGCCCTCCCGTTCGCGCAAGGGCGGCAGGTCGATGCGGATCTCGTTGAGGCGGTAATAGAGATCGTCCCTGAACTTCTCTTCCGCGATCAGGGACTCGAGTTTGCGGTGTGTCGCGGAAATAACCCGGACGTCGACGGCGATGGAGTCTCGCCCGCCGATTCGTTCGAGGCGGCGCTCCTGCAGGAAGCGCAGCACCTTTGCCTGAAGTGCAATCGGCATGTCGCCGATTTCGTCGAGGAACAGGGTCCCCCTGTTCGCGAGTTCGAAGCGGCCATGCGTCCGCTTGATCGCGCCCGTGAAGGCGCCGCGCTCGTGGCCGAACAACTCGCTTTCGAGCAGATTCTCGGGAATGGAGGCGCAATTGATGGCAATGAAAGGTGCGCTGGCGCGGGACGATCTTTCGTGCAGCGCACGCGCGACGAGCTCCTTTCCTGTCCCGGTTTCCCCAGTGATGAGAACGCTCACCTCCATGGGACCGACACGCTCGACCATGCGGACGACCTGTGCCATCTGGCTGCTCGCGTGAACGAGGCCCGGCAGACCGTCGCCTGCCGCCTGGCGCAGGATCCGGTTTTGGTCTTCGAGCGCGTACATCCGCTCGGCGCGTGCGATAATCAATTTCAGGACTTCGATGTCGACCGGTTTGGCAAAAAAATCGAAGGCGCCCTTCGCGACGGCCTTGACCGCGTTGGCCTGATCGGCGTTGCCGCTTGCCACGATGACCTTCGTTTCCGGCGCGATCGACAGGATCGAATCCAGGGCTGCCATGCCTTCGCTGACGCCGTTTTCGTCCGGCGGCAGGCCGAGATCGAGAATGACGACATGGAACGGGGTTTCAGCGAATTTCGTGATCGCTTCGTCACGGCCGCTGGCCGTTTCGACGGTGATCGGAGCTAGCGCCCAACGCATCTGCCGCTGAAGCCCGGGATCGTCTTCGATCAGGAGCACGCGACCGGCTTTGCCTTGCGCCTTCTCGACGATCGCACTCGTGACGGCCGACGTTCGTCTCATGGGATTGCGGCAGTTTTTCCGCTCGCAGGAACGAGCAAAGTGATGGTCGTCCCCTGGCCGACACGGCTGTCGACCTGGATATCACCGCCGAGCGCCCGGATGAGTTCTCGCGCCTGCCATGCGCCAATACCGAGACCTGATGCTTTCGTGGAGTGCATGGGACGAAACAGCTCGTTGGCGATGAATTCGGGTGTCATTCCCTCGCCCTTGTCCGCGATGGCGATCCTGATTCCGCCACCATCCGTACCGGCCCTTATGTCGATTGGGGTTCCCGGCGGGGAAGCTTCGATCGCGTTCGAGATGACGTGCTCCATGACCGTTCTGAGCGTCTCCGGATCCGGGACGCTGGCGTCAGTCTTTGAGATCTCGCAAGTCAGAGGAATCCCGAGGCGCTGCTTTTCGGACGTGAATTTTGCGAGCAGGGCGTCGAGGCAAACGGCCCCGCTTCGATGGGGTGAGGGGACGCTGTCGGTACTCTGCAGGTGGTCGAGCAACTGCCTAAGTTTCCCAGCCGAATGCTGGAGCGTCTCAATCATGTCGGTTCGAAAGTCCGGGTCCTGTCCGAACTTTTCAGCGTTCGCAGCCAGCAGTGCCATCTGCCCGGCTGTGTTCTTGAGATCGTGAATGATGAAGGCCGATCGCCTGTTGAAGTCGGCGAGCTGGCGCGCATCGGCAAGCGCCTCGGCGATCTCTTCCTGCACGAGATAGACGGCAAGTTGTGCGGCGACGAGCTTGACGAGATTGAAGTCCTCCCAGTCGAGCGTTCTCGGCGCGCGCGGCTTTGCGATGACGGCAAAGCCCGCGATCGAACCTTGATAGGGGAGCGGGATCACGAGCCAACCGTTCTGAAAACGCGCTTTCCAGCCTTCGGTCGCGTCATTGTCATCGAGCACAAGACAGGCGGTTTCGGCGCCCTGCAAAGCCTTCAGCAAGGGGTCGGAATCGTTGATCGGCGGCAGTTCCCCAGAGAATGCCGAGCGCGCGACTGGCTGAAATTGCCGCCAACTGTCGCGCCGTGCCCAGAGGGCGCCTCCCGTACTGTCGAGGATCTCGAGCAGCGTTCGAAGCACACGCTCGGCCGTCTTCTGTCCGGGTTGAGAAGCAAGCGACCGGTTAAAGCGGTCCCACTCGACGCGATAGTCGTATTTGTAGCTGAAGAAATTCTCGTTGATGAACGTCCGCAGACGTGAACGCAGGCTCGCCGAAGCCGCAGCCGTGACAATCAGAACGAACGAGGCGAAGATGAAAAGGACCGCGAGAACGGTTGCGTTGTCACCGCCAAACGAGCGGACGTAGAACGCAGCGACGGCGGCGCCTTGGAGCAGTACGCCCATCGAGACGATGGCAGCGGTGTGAAAAACGAATTTGCGCGACGTGTGCACGCGCAGCTGAAGCGACCGGATGCGTATGGCCGAAACGGTCAGCAGCGGCAGGATGACGAGATAGACGACAGGGCTCGCAGCCTCGAGCGCGGCCTCGGGCTTGTGCGTGAGGAATTCCGGGAACGCACGCAGGATCTGGAATCCGAGCAGGCATGCAAGCGCGATCGCAAAATGCTTGATCGACCACATCTCGCCCGCCGGACAATTGCGGACGAGATTCTCGAGGATGACGACTCCGAGGACCGTGAGGATCACGCCCGTGAGCGCCGGGTCCACGATCACGCCGAGGAATTTTCCGAACGAAAGTGCGCCTGCCGTAAACACGACATGAAGAACGACCGCGAGTGCTGTGCCTGCCGCAAGGAGCCGCCAGGCGCGGTGTTGACCCGCGAGCCGGTACGAAAGCGCCAACGCTGCAACCGGCCACAGGCCATCGCGAATGGCCGCCAGCGTTGGTGCGAGTCTGTCAGGAACCGTCCATTCGAGGGTCACAGCGTTGCTCGCCGCCCACAAGGAGGTGGCGATTCCGGCGGCGAAGAGGCCGAGGGTCGATGGCGTTCGCCCTGCGCGAAGGGCGAGCGCGAGCGCGAACAGCCCATAGGCGGCGAATACCGCCGTGCAGGCAATCGCCGACACTGCCGAGATCATTCCCGCCAACCCATCAGGAAGATGGCCCCCAAAGACTATACTGCAGATCCTACTATGAGCCTTGCGTTCGCCCGTAACCTCTTGGCCGCTTTGGTAAACCTTAAAGGGCGACCGCCTCCATTTTGCCCCTTCGTCGATGGATTAACATCCTCCGCGCGAACGCGTATCGCGCGGGACCGGCCGCACCGTTTACGGATTTCATCCTGTTGACGCTGTGGGGGGATTTTGTTGGACGGCGAGCCCGGAACCCGACACATCGTCGACGGCGGCCTCACTCCCGCGGCCTGGGGCGCGGAAAGCGATGCATAAGCTTCTTGTTGTGGTAGGCACCCGCCCCGAAGCCATCAAGATGGCGCCGCTCGTTCTGCGCCTGAAACAGACCGAAGGAATCGACGTCGCCCTCTGCTCTACCGGACAGCATCGCGAACTCGTGCGGCAGGTTTTTGCGCTGTTTTCGATCGCTCCCCAATTCGATCTCGACCTGATGCGTCCGGATCAGCGCCTTGCCGACCTGACGGGCAAAGTTCTCGAGGGTGTGGATGATGTCCTCAGCCGGTTCCGGCCGGACCGCGTTCTGGTCCACGGTGACACGACAACGACCTTTTCGGCGACGCTTGCCGCCTACTACCGGAAAATTCCGGTGGGACACGTGGAGGCGGGTTTGCGGACGCAGGACATTTACGCGCCCTGGCCGGAAGAGGTGAACCGCAAGCTGACGGATGCCATCGCCGACCGGCTCTATGCACCGACGACGCGCGCACGCGACGCGCTGCTGGCGGAAGGTGCCCCGGCGGAACGCATTCTCGTCACCGGCAATACCGTCATCGATGCCTTGTTCGATGTCCTTAACGGACCGCTCAAGGATCCGAGCTTGCGCACGAGACTCGAGTCGCGCTTTTCATTCCTCGAGCGCGGCCGGAAGCTCCTGCTTGTGACCTGCCATCGTCGCGAAAGTTACGGCGAGGGTTTTGCCGCGATCTGCTCTGCGCTTTCCGCTCTTGCCGACCGACAAGATGTGCAGAT
>Ga0070734_10002968_pt1 | contig 19007 bp, 16 predicted proteins | sample Coa_R1_8_FD_66444 | JGI IMG/M metagenome (GOLD analysis project Ga0070734, IMG submission 66444) | Surface soil microbial communities from Centralia Pennsylvania, which are recovering from an underground coalmine fire - Coalmine... | ecosystem: Environmental > Terrestrial > Soil > Unclassified ... | reverse complement strand
TTCCCCTGTTCGTCGCTGAGGGGCTGAAATCACCCGAGCCTATTTCTTCCATGCAAGGGGTAATGCGCCACAGTTTTTCCTCCCTGGTCCGTGAAGCTTCGGCGGCCCACCGCCTGGGCATTCAAGCGGTGCTTTTGTTCGGGATTCCGAAGAAAAAGGACGCGGCGGCCAAAGAAGCCTATAACCCCAACGGTGTCATTCAGCGGGCTGTGAAGCTCTTAAAGAAAGAAACGCCGGCTTTGGCGGTGATCACCGATGTTTGCGCCTGTGAATATACCTCCCATGGCCATTGCGGCATCATTTCCCAAGGTGACGTGAATAATGACCAGACCTTGGGGCTGCTCCAAAAAATCGCGCTTTCCCACGCCCAGGCCGGTGCGGACATGGTGGCCCCCTCGGACATGATGGACGGACGAATCCGGGCCATCCGCCAGGCCCTCGACCAAAAAGGCTTTTCGATGACCCCCATCCTGAGTTATGCGGCCAAGTTTGCCACCTGTTTTTACGGTCCCTTCCGCGACGCGGCGGATTCGGCGCCCACCTTTGGGGACCGCAAGACCTACCAAATGCCCGCTTCCAACTCCCGGGAAGCCCTTCGGGAAATCCAACTCGACATCGAAGAGGGGGCGGATCTCGTCATGGTCAAGCCAGCCCTGACGGCCCTGGATATCATCACCAAGGCCCGCTGGCGGTTCCAACTTCCCCTCTGGGCCTACCATGTATCGGGGGAGTACTCGATGGTGAAGGCCGCAAGTAAACTGGGCTGGCTTAATGAAGAAGCGGCCATGGCCGAAAGCCTCCTGGCTATTAAAAGGGCCGGCGCCGACCGGATCATTACCTATTGGGCGAAGGAAGCAGCCAAGTTTTTCAAATAAACGGAACCCATGCCAAAACCCCTCAAAACCGACCAGTCTAAAAAACTTTTTCAAGCCGCCCAAAAACATCTTGTGGGCGGGGTCAACAGCCCGGTACGCGCGTTCAAAGGCGTCGGCGGCACGCCCCTTTTCTTTTCCAGAGGGAAGGGACCCTACCTGATCGACGTGGACGGGAACCGCTACCTGGATTTGGTGGGTTCCTGGGGGCCGTTGATCCTGGGGCACGCGGATACCACGGTCCTCAACCTCGTCCGCAGAACCATCCGAAAGGGCCTCACCTTCGGCGCGCCTTCCCCGTTGGAGACCCAACTGGCCGTCCAGGTTAAAAAAGCCTTCCCATCGGTTGAAAAAATCCGTTTTGTCAGTTCCGGCACGGAGGCTGTTTTAAGTGTTTTGCGGTTGGCCCGGGCCGCGACCCAAAAAAAGCGAATCATCAAATTTAACGGTTGTTACCACGGACACGGGGACAGCCTCCTGGTGGCGGCGGGAAGCGGGGCCGCAACCCTGGGACTTCCCGATAGTCCCGGCGTCCCCGAGGAATTTGCTTCGCTGACCCTCAGCTTGCCCTATAACGATTTGGGTGCGGTGGAATCCGCTTTTTCCAAGTACAGCGATATTGCGGCGGTGATCGTGGAACCGGTAGCGGGGAATATGGGCTTGGTCCCGCCTAAACCCGGGTTTTTGAAGGGCCTTCGGGATTTGACGGCGAAGAACCAAGCCCTGCTTCTATTCGATGAAGTGATGACCGGCTTCCGGGTTGCCTTCGGCGGGGCCCAGGAGCTTTACGGCATCAAACCGGACCTGACGACCTTGGGCAAGGTCATCGGAGGGGGAATGCCGGTTGGGGCCTATGGCGGAAGGCAGGAGCTCATGTCCCAAGTCGCACCGGAAGGGCCGGTATACCAGGCGGGAACCCTCTCGGGGAACCCGGTGGCGATGGCGGCGGGTATTGCGACCCTGAAAAAACTGGCCGAGCCCTCTTTTTACGAGAAACTGGGAGGGAGCGCCGCCTTCGTGGAAGAAGGCGTCCGAAGGGCGGTCCAAAAAACCGGAGCCCCCGTCGTATTCCAGCGGGTGGGCAGCATGGCGACGCTGTTTTTCTGCCCCCACTCGATTGAGAATTATGAACAAGCCAAGAACAGCGACCGTAAAAAATACGCGGCCTTCTTTTGGGCCATGGCCCAAAGGGGCGTCTATATTCCGCCATCCCAATTCGAGGCCTGGTTTTTCTCCGCCGCATTGACGCAGGAGAACCTCAAAAAAATCGTCAAAGCCATCGGTGAAAGCCTTAACGAGGCCCTTGAGGCGAATTGACGGGTGATGTTGCGTATCTTTTTGGTCACAAGCCTGGAAAATCTTGCTAAACTTTGAGGACCTAAGGAGGGATCGCGTGAAAAGTTACGGAATGAGCCTGCCAATATCGGTTTTAGCGTTATTTTTCCTGGTGGGTGGGATTTCAAGCTCCTTCGGCGACGAGGAGATCGACCTGGGCGGGAGTACCGCCGCTGCGCCGGCCACCACGGCCGCCCCCAAACCTGCCCCGACTGTAGCCCCGGCCCCGGCAGCCCAACCCAGCCCTACGCCCGCTTCCCAAGAAATCGAGATGGAAGACGAGAACGAAACCACGACCCAAGCGGCGCCCCAACCCACGCCCACGGTTTTTGAAGTCCACGGCACGGTGAAGATGAAGGATATCTATGACGCGGGCAAAGCCGCCTATCAGGAGAAGGATTACGAACGCGCCATCCGTTATTGGAAAAGGGCGGTCGGCATGAAGGACCCCTATACCCCGAAATTCTATTACGCGGAAGCCTATGCCATGATGGGGGTCATTTACCAATACCATATCATCCATTACGGCGACGCTTACCACTGTTACGCGGCAGCCCTGAAGTATGAAAAAGGCAACAGCACGGCCCGCCGACACATCAAGCAGGTTTCTAAGTACCGCCACCGGAAGGATTAAGTTTGACCTCATTGAAGCCCGGATGGAAACTAGCTTTCCTGTTGCTGCTGGCAGGACCTGTTTTGGCGGACGTCCAACCTATTTCCCTGACCTTTTTCGGCCTTTATGGCAGCCCGGTCCAGCCCCTGGGGTTGGCCTCTTCCACCACCGATATCCTGGGTTTCAACGTGCTAGGGGAATGGAACCCGTCTAACTATGCTTCCTTGGGGTTGGGTTTTGAGCAAGCCAACTTCTATACGGGTCCAGGTTTTAATTTCCAAACCGTCAATTTGGAGGGAAGGTTCTTCCCCCTCCAGAACGGAAAAGACAAGTTTTCGCCCTATTTGTATGGCGGCGCGGGTCTTAGCCTTTCCTCGGATGGAAGCCCCCAGCTCAAAGCGGGTTTGGGAAGCCGGGTGTCCTTCATGGGACCTGTTTACCTTGATTTAGCCGTCGGAAGCCATTGGATCCAGGCTCCGGGCAACTTTCAATACGTGGATGTGCGGGCGGGCCTAAGTTATTCGATCGAATTCAATCCCCAGCCTGCCGCCAAGGCGACGCCCAGCCCGACGGCCCTTCCGGCCACCCCGGTCGCGACGGCCGCCCCGGCAAAGGCGGCCTCCCTGCCCACCCCTCTTCCAACCCCAGCCGCAACGGCATCTGAAACGGTGATTCCGACGGCTGCGCCCGTAGTCCACCAGGCCCCTGTGACAACCTTGGCCCAGGGAAAGAAGTATTTCAAATTAGGTGTTAAGGCTTATGGCAAGAAGGATTACAAGTCGTCCTTTAAGTACTTCAAAAGATCACTCGAGCTGAAAACCAAACGCAAGCACGCCCCCTATTACGCCCAGGCCTATGCCAACATCGGAAAGCTTTACCAGTTCCACGCCTCAACGGTGAAAAACCACCTTCAAAAGGCCCTTGATAACTATCAAAACGCCTTGAATATTGACCCGAAGAACAAAGATGCGAGGCGGTATTTCAAGAAGCTTCGGCTGAAAGTAGCCCGACTGGCAAAGGCGCAGTCCCAGCCGACTCCCGCCACCGCCGTTGACACCCCTGCTTTGGGGGCACCTTCACCACCATTACCCGCAAAAACCCCTGCGCCTTCGGCGTCCTCGGATTCGATCACGATCAATTAAGCTTTGAATCAATGAACTGCGCTTGAATGACGGTGGGGCGGGCGGCTTTCCGGAAGGCAATCCCTACCTTAATTCACGAATTGGCGGATCCGCTCGATCTTGGTGGCTTTGCCCGTTTCCTTGTCCACGGAAATGACCGCAGCCTGGAAAAGGTAGGGAAGCTCTTCAGAAACTTCAAAACGCGAGGGGGCACCGGTCAGGAAGCGGGAAAGCACCTGCTGTTGTTTCATGCCGATGACGGAGTTGGGGGAGCCCGACATGCCGATGTCAGTCAGATAGGCCGTCCCACCCGGCAGGACTTCCTCGTCGGCCGTCATAACGTGGGTGTGGCTGCCGGTCACCGAGCTCACCCGGCCGTTCAGGTACCAGCCCATGGCCCTCTTTTCGCTGGTGGCCTCGCAATGCATGTCCACGATCACCACCTTGGCTTTTCCCTGGATTTCGCCCAAAGCCCGGTCGGCGGATTTGAAAGGGCAGTCGATGGGATACATGAAAACCCGGCCCATGAGGTTCAAGACGGCCACCGGGGTCCCTTTGCAATCATAGAGTCCCAACCCGCTCCCGGGGTTTTCGGAAGGATAATTGTGGGGCCTCAAAAGCCGGGGGTCCTTGCCCAGGATTTCCCTGACTTCCTTCTTGGACCAGATGTGGTTCCCGGATGTGACGACGTCCACGCCCATATCCACCAGGGCCTTGAAGGAATCGGGCTGGATGCCCGTGCCGCCGGCCAGGTTTTCGCCGTTGGCCACCGTGAAGTCAATGGAGTAGTCCGCCTTGACCCGGCCCAGGCAGTTATGGACCGCATGGCGGCCGGGTTTTCCGATGATGTCCCCGATAATCAAAATGTTCACGGTTTATCCTTTGACGGTTTGGTCGTGCAAGAGATTAATGAAAAAAATAGGGAAACACAACCCATAGCGAAAGGACAAAACGAGTCATTTACCGCAAAGATGGAAGTTTTTTTCGGTCAGTAAGGCCTTTAAGGGAATGTCGTGGGCCTCATCGGGTATTCGCTCCACCACCTGGAAGGAATAGCCCAAACCGACGGTCAGGGTCGTCTTCTTGAGCAGGGGCAGGACCCGGTCATAGTAACCCTTGCCGAAACCCAGGCGGTGGCCCCTGAGGTCGAAGGCCAAGCCGGGAACCAGGGCGATGTCGATCTCCTCCCAGGGGGCGGGATGGCTTCCGGTGGGTTCCAGAATGCCAAAGGCCCCGGTCGAGAGCTTTGTGAAATCGGAAACCGCATAGTAGTCAAAATGGGTCTTGTCCGCCGCCACCCGGGGCAGGTAGAGTTTTTTCCCAGATGAGAGGACGCCTTCCAAGATGGAGTAGGTGTTGATCTCGCCGGTTGTGGAAGCGAAGGCCCCGATTCCCCGGGCTTTCTGGAATTCAGCAATCCGGCTCAAGATGTTCCAGACCCCTTGGGAGGCTGTTTCAGCCAAGCCCGGGTCCACCTGGTTTCGCAGTTGTTTCAGTTTTTCCCTCAGACCGGCCTTGTTTTCGGGCTGCGGGGAGGGGTTCTTCACTTTTTTTGTTCCTCGGCCGGCTTGGGCCGGCCCTCCAGTTCCTTCAGGTGTTCCAGCCAAGCCTTGATCTTGGCCTCGTATCCCAAATTCGTGGGAATGTAATAGCGCCCGGGGTTGGGGGCATATTCCTGTTTGACATAGTGGTCGGGGAAATCATGGGCGTATTGGTAGCCCTCGCCGTGGCCCAAGGTCTTTGCGCCGGAATAATGGGCATCCTTCAAGTGGACCGGCACTTCCTTGGTGGTTTCCTTGTAAACATCCCCCGTGGCGGATTCCAGGCCCATATAGGCGGCATTGCTTTTGGGGGCGCAGGCCAGGTAAACAGTGGCTTGGGCCAAAGGAATGCGGCCTTCGGGAAGGCCGATGAATTCCAGGGCTTGCTGGGCCGCCACGGCCAGGGGAAGGGCCTGGGGGTCGGCATTCCCCACGTCCTCGGACGCCGAAATCACCAGCCGCCGGGCGATGAACCGGGGATCCTCCCCGGCATAGAGCATCTTGGCCAGCCAGTAAAGGGCCGCGTCGGGGTCCGAGCCCCGGATGCTTTTGATGAAGGCGGAAATGGTGTCGTAATGCTGGTCGCCGGAGGCGTCATATTGGACCATCTTTTTCTGGATGGATTCCTGCGCCACTTCCAGGTCGAAGGTGATGCGGCCGTTTTCAGCGGGTGGGGTGGTCAAAACTCCCACTTCCAGGGCATTCAAAAGCGTCCGCCCGTCTCCCGAGGCTGCTTTCAGCAAATGGGCCCGGCCTTCGGCGGAAAGGTCCACCAGGTATTTTCCCAGGCCCCGGTCCTTGTCCTGGAGGGCGCGGTCCAGGATGGCCGAAAGGTCCCTTTCCCCTAAGAGCCTTAGCTCGCAAACCCTGGACCGGGACAGGAGCGCGGTATTGAGGGCGAAGAAAGGGTTCTGCGTTGTCGCTCCGACGAGGACCAGGTTGCCTTGCTCCAGGTGGGGAAGGAGGGCGTCCTGCTGGTTTTTGTTGAAGTGGTGGATCTCATCGAGGAAAAGGATGGTGGACTGTTGGTAGAGCTTCTTGTGCTCGATGGCCTCTTCGACGACTTTCCTCAAATCGGCCAGGCCCGAAGTGACGGCGTTCATGGCCACGAACCGGCTTTTGGTGCGGCGGGCGACCAAGCGGGCAAAGGCGGTTTTTCCCGTGCCGGGGGGGCCGTAAAGGATGAGGGAGACGATACGGTTGGCTTCCAAGAGGCGCCGGAGCAGCTTGCCCGGGCCCACCAAATGTTCCTGACCCACGTATTCTTCGAGGGAACGGGGCGACATCCGGATGGCCAGGGGCCGGCTGGGGGATTCCTCGGCGGCGGATTCAAATAAGTCCATGGGAATATGATGGGGTGACGGGGTGAAAAAGGCAACCGATAGAAAAAACGAAAAAATAAAAGAACCCACCGCCTGTGCCGTTTGAAAAGGTACTCTTCTGAGGCCTGACTAAGTCAGGTGGGCGCCCGCGCAAGCGGTTCATCTGCTTCCGAAGAAGACTATCCCCGATTGGTAATGAGCACCCGTTTTTGTTTTTTGTGGCTCAGAATTTCCCATCCCAAGCTCGAACACTGCAGTAGGTTCAAGGGATTATTTTAAAAGCCCGTCCCCGCTTGTCAAGGCGGCTTACGGTTAAGCTTCGACGAATAACCACATATTTGTTGACTGAAACAAATAAGTTACCGCGACGTTTCGGCTTTTTCTTATCGGTTGAGAATTTGGGGCCCCTGTATGAAAATACTCCGCGTTGCGAAACGAGGCTGAAATGATGAGGTTGGAAGTCCGTTCTTACCAGGCGCCCCGGTGGATGGCGCCGATTTTGATCCTGGCGGCCCTGGCTCTGGTCCCTTTCGCCCTGATGCTGGCCCTGGGCTTGGCTGCCGCCGCCATCGGGATTTCGGCCTTCCGGCTTTTCTTGCCGGCGGCGGGCCGTTCTGAAAACCCCGCGACTTTTGGATCTCCGCCGCACCATTCCTTGAAATCCGGTTCCGTGATTGACGCCGATTACGAGATAAAGGACGAAAATGAAAAAGAACAGCGCCGTTAAGACCCCCAAAAACCACCGCCATCCGGTGGACCGGTCGATCGCCGAGCTGGAGCTTTACAAGGGCGTCCGGACCGAGGACTTCGAGCAATCCTTCCAGGAAAACCTGAAATACCGCCTTATCAAGGAACCCACCACCGCCACCGACTATGACCGTTATTTAAGTTTAGCCTACGCCATCCGGGACCGCCTGGTGGAAAACTGGACGGCCACCCAGAAGACCTACCGCGAAAAAAAGGTAAAGCGGGTTTATTATTTTTCCCTCGAATTCCTGATCGGCCGCACCCTGGGAAACTCGGTCATCAATTTGCAGGTGGAAGACAACGTGTCCAAGGCCCTCCAGGCCTTGGGGCTTACCCTGGAGGAACTGCGGGAAGTGGAGATTGACGCGGGCCTGGGTAACGGGGGGTTGGGCCGCTTGGCAGCCTGTTTCATGGACTCCCTGGCCACCCTGGAAATCCCGGCCTATGGCTACGGCATCCGTTATGAGTACGGCATCTTCCGCCAAAAAATCGTGCGTGGCTACCAAGTGGAGGAGCCGGACGAGTGGCTCCTGATGGAAAACCCCTGGGAGAAGGCCCGGCCCGAATATACCTACCGCATCAAATTCGGCGGGCATGTGGCGCAAAGGACCAACCGCTCGGGTGTGATGGTCTTCGACTGGGTGGATACGGAAGACGTGCTGGCCACGGCTTACGACACTCCCGTTCCGGGTTTCGGCAACAAGACGGTCAATAACCTAAGGCTTTGGTCGGCGAAGGCCACCGAGGATTTCGAACTCGACTTCTTCAACAAGGGCGATTATTTCGCCGCCACCTCCAAGAAAACCCAGACCGAATCGATCTCCAAGGTGCTTTATCCGAACGACAACAGTCCGGAGGGGCGGGAACTGCGCCTGAAGCAGCAGTATTTTTTCGTGTCAGCCTCCATCCAGGACATCATGAGGCGCTTCAAGCGGGAACACTCGGATTTAAGGGAACTGCCCGACGCCGTGGCGATCCAGCTCAACGATACCCACCCTACCATCGCGATCGCCGAGTTCATGCGAGTCTTGATGGATTTGGAAGGCATGGATTGGGACCAGGCCTGGGAAATCACCAAGGCCGTCTTCGCCTATACCAACCACACCCTCCTTCCGGAAGCCCTGGAAAAATGGTCCCTGGCCCTCTTCGGCCGCCTTTTTCCCCGGCACCTGCAGATCATCCAGGAGATCAACGCCCGGTTCCTGAGGGAAGTGGCCAACAAATACCCCGGCGATACGGACCGCCTGAGGCGCATGTCCATTTTTGAAGAGGGCAATGATCCCCACGTCCGCATGGCCTACCTGGCCATCGTGGGCAGCCATTCGGTCAACGGCGTTTCGGCCCTGCACACGGAGTTGTTGAAGAGCACCGTGGTTCCGGATTTCTTCGACTTCTTCCCGGAGAGGTTCAACAACAAGACCAACGGCATCACCCCCCGCCGGTGGCTGCGCAAGTGCAACGCGGGATTGGCTTCCCTCATCACCTCCCGCATTGGGGACAAATGGGTCACCGACCTGACCCATCTGAAAAAACTGGAAAAGTTCGCGGAGGACAAGAAGTTCCAGGAAGAATGGCGCCAGGTCAAGCGGCAGAACAAGGAACGGCTTGCCTCCATCATCGCTTTGGAACAACGCCTGGCCGTGGACCCCGAATCCATTTTCGACGTCCAGGTCAAGCGCATCCATGAGTACAAACGGCAGTTGTTGGATGCCCTTCACCTCATCACCCTTTACCGCCGCATCAAGGAAAACCCGAAGGCGCCCTTCGTGCCCCGGACGGTCTTTTTCGGCGGCAAGGCCGCGACCGGCTACCACATGGCGAAACTGATCATCAAGTTCATCAACGCCATCTCCGAAGTGGTGAACCAGGACCCGCAGATCAAAGGCAAGTTGATGGGCATCTTCCTGCCCAATTACCGGGTTTCCCTTGCTGAAAAGGTCATTCCCGCCGCGGACCTGTCGGAACAGATTTCAACCGCCGGCAAGGAAGCCTCCGGTACCGGCAACATGAAGTTCGCCCTGAATGGGGCCCTGACCATCGGCACCTTGGACGGGGCCAACGTGGAGATCCAGGAGGAAGTGGGGAAGGAGAACATCTTCATCTTCGGCCTGACGGCCGAGGAAGTGGCTCGGGTCAAGCGGGAAGGTTACCAGCCGCGGGATTATTACGAGCGTTCCCCCGAGCTTAAGGGAGTGATGGACCTCATCAACAGCGGGTTCTTCTCACCCGAGAATCCCGGCTTGTTTAAGCCCCTCTACGAATCGCTGATGAACCACGACGAATACCTTCTCCTGGCCGATTTCGACGCCTATGTGGAATGCCAGGACAAGGTGGCCCAGCTTTACAAGAACCAGGCCGAATGGACCCGGAAGGCCATCTTGAACGTGGCCCGGATGGGCAAGTTTTCCAGCGACCGGACCATCCAGGAATATTGCGACGAAATTTGGATGGTAAAGCCGGTAAAGATCGATTGAAGGGGTAAGCTGGGTTGCCCATCCCCGATTGCTATTCCAGGATGGCGTCGATCTTCTTGAAAAGGGAAGCGAGTTTCTCGTCCGAAGGCAGGAAAGCGGCATTGGGGGACGGGCCCGGCGCGGGTTTGGTAGGACGGCTTTTTTCAGCTTCTTGCCTCGCCTTTTCAAGGGCTTCCTTGACCTGGGTGAGTTCGGCGTTCAAGTGGGAAACCTTGGATTTGTAGTCTTCTTCCTCGATAAGCACTTCGCTGGCCTTGGCCTTCTCAGCGCTCAATTCACCTTTTAACTTCTCCAGTTCCTCCTGCAGCTTTTCCACTTCGGCCTTGTGTGTTCCGGCGGCTTTCTTAGAGTTTTCCCATTCCTGCTTCGCGTTTTCGGCCTCAACCCTGTATTTCTCGGCTTGTTCCGTGGCCTTGGACCCGGATTCGGAATCTTTTTTAAGTTTGAGGATCTCGGCGGCCGCTTCCTCGACTTTCTTCTTGTACTCGGCCGCGTCGGTCTTGGCTTTGTCCAATTGTTCCTTTTGCTCCAGGCTGTGTTTCAGGGAACCGTCGGAGGACTTCTTCATTTCCAACAGGTTCTTTTCGAGGGTTTCGATCAGTTTTAGGTTTTCGTTCTTGGCTTTTTCCAGGCGGTGGTATTCATCGGCGATGTTCATGGAGGCCAGGATGGCCACCTTGGCGGCGGGCGCGGAGGATTTTTTGCCGATCTCGGACATCTTGCCGTCGACGTATTTGGCCAGTTCCGCAATGTAGTTGGGGTCGGCCTCGCCCTTGAGGGTGTACTCGTTGCCGTAAATCGTGACCGTGACGGCTTTCTTGTCGCTCATGGGTTCAGTCCTCCAGCTTCAGTTCCTGCGCCAGGGTTTCCAGGCGCTGGAGGTTTTGCTTCACCTGCTTCAAATCCTGAAGGGCGGTTTCGTACTGCCTTTTGAGGAGCGTATTGTCCTCGGGGCCGGAACCCGCGGCCTCGGAATTGGCGGAGAGGTCCTTGACTTGGTTTTTAAGGTGGATGTTTTCTTTCATGAGTTGGGCATTGGCGTTGCGGAGCTTGACGATGCCCTCGAGGAGGCGGTTGATGCGCTTTTCCAGTTCTTCCCATTGGGCTTGGGGGCCCGGGGCCTGGCCGAACAAGTCATCGGAGTGCAATAGAATACCTCGATTTCAGTTCTTCCACGATGCGGGAGACCTTCTGGGCGACTTCCTGGTCCGTCAAGGTGCGTTCCTTGTGCAGGAACTGCATCCGGTAGGCCAGGCTCCTGAAGCCGGAGGGCAAATGGGGGCCGCGGTAAAGGTCGAAAAGCTCGACTTTTTTCAACTCGGGCTTGCCGCATTCCTCAATGGCCGCTACGACCTGCTCTGATGTTACACCATCGGGAACCACCAGGGCAATGTCCCGCCAGGCGGCGGGGAACTTCGGCAAGGGGCTGTAGCTGGGGACCTGGCGGGCGGCGTTTTTGAGGGCCGCCACTTCAATTTCCAGGGCCAGGCAGGGGACGGCAATGTCATATTCCTTGAGGACCTTGGGATGAAGGGCCCCGCCGCTCAATAAAACTTCGCCCTTTTGGGTCTTGATCTGGAAGCTTTGGCCGGCGTCATAAGGGGCGGGGGAACCGCCGAAGTGCCATTGGATTTCCTTCAGCCCGCATGCGGCGAGGAGGTTTTGGGCCAGGCCCTTGATGTCGTAAAAATCGGCCTTCCGTTCGGGTGAATGCCATTGGGCGGTACCTGCCACGCCGGCCGTCACAGCCACGGCCTGGAGCCTTTCCTTCATATGCCCGCCGGGAGCCGGGGTGAAGACCTTGTCGAACTCATAGAGGGCGGCACTTTCCTGTTGGTGGGAAAGATTCAACTGCACATTGGCCAGCAAAGACGGTAATAAGGCCGGGCGGAGGATTTTCTGGTCGTCAGCGATGGGGTTGGTCACTTCCTGGAAGTTCTTGGCGGGGTGCCCTTCCGCCAGCCGCAATTTCTGATGAAAGTTCGGAGGTAGGAAGGAGGAATTCACGGCCTCGTAAAAACCGGCCTGGTGCAGGATGGTGCGGATTTCCTTTTCGAAGGGAATCGCGGTGTCTTCGGGATAAAGGTTCGAGGGAATGCTGGGCGGTGTGATGGGCACCTTGTCATAGCCAGTCAATCGTGCCATTTCTTCAATCAAGTCGATCTCGCGGTTGATGTCGAGACGGTAAGAGGGGGATTGGACCATCCAGGTCTTCGATTCGACGGCGCCTTCGACCCGGCATTCCAAACTTTTTAAAATTTCAAACTGGGTTTTGGCCGGAAGGTCGAAACCCAGAAGGGCAATGGCCCTTTGGGGACGGTAAGTGACCTTGGGCGGCTCAAATGTTTTGGTGGAAACCGTGCCGATGCCCTTGGCCAATCGGCCTCCGGCCACTTCCAGGATCAAGGCCGCAGCCCTCTCCAGGGCAATCTTGACTCCCTGTGGGTCCACACCCCGCTCGAAACGGTAGGATGAATCGGTCGAGATGGACAACTGGCGGGCGGTTTTGCGCACGACGCCGGGAAGGAAAAGGGCCGACTCCAAAAGGATGTTTTGAGTCTTATCCGTCACCTGGGAATTGCTGCCGCCCATAACGCCGGCCAGTGCCACCGGACGGTTGGCATCGGCAATGACCAGCATATTTTCCGTCAATGCCCGTTCGGTATTGTCCAATAGAGGGATCTTTTCGCCCTTGGCTGCGCGGCGGACATTGATCTTATTTCCCTGGATCTGGTTGAGGTCGAAAGCGTGAAGCGGCTGGCCGGTTTCCAAAAGAACGAAGTTGGTGACATCCACGATGTTGTTGATGGACCTTTGTCCGAGGCGCTCCAAGGCCTGGGCCAGCCATTTGGGGGAGGGACCGACTTTGACCCCCTCGATGGCCCGGCAGGTATATAGATGGCAGAGTTCCTTGGCTTGGATATCCAATGCGACCAGCTTGGAAAGGTCTGTTGGGCTTTCCGGGAGTTCCTTCGGTTTGGGGTATTGAACCGGCTGATGGTAGAGGGCTCCTAATTCCCGGGCTACACCCCAATGGCTTAAAAGGTCGGCGCGGTTGGGGGTGATTTCCAGTTCGAAAAGAGTATCGGGAAGGCCCATATACTTCAGGAAATCCTCCCCTAGGGGCGCGTCCGACGGGAGGATAAGAATACCTTCGGCGTCTTCCGCCAGGCCCAATTCCTTGGCCGAGCAAAGCATTCCGAAAGACTCAACGCCGCGGATTTTGGCGGCCTTGATCTCGAAATTGCCGGGAAGCACGGCGCCGACCTTAGCCAGGGGCACCTTCTGGCCGGGGGCGATGTTCTTGGCCCCGCAGACCACCTGGAAGGTTTCGGAGCCGGTGGACACCTTGGTCAAGGAAAGACGGTCTGCCTGGGGATGTTTCTCCACTGAAAGCAGTTCAGCCACCACCACCTGGGTAATGTCTTTCCCCGCGTGGCGGACATTCTCCACGGCGACGCCGGCATGGGTCAGGCGGTTAAGTACCTTGTCAGCAGGTTCGGTGAGATTGATATATTGCTTGAGCCAGTTGAAGGAAACGAGCATGGCGGTCCAGTTGTCGGGGATGAAAGCCGGAATTTCAGGCAAATTTCAAGAAGTTTAGAGGAGGGGTCCTGGGCTGTCAATCAAAAGGGGCCATTTTATAGGTGATTTTGTATGCTTCGTCTTATACAGTGACACTCCACATTTTCTTTTGAAAGGGCGGTGATGGGATTGGCGTTGTTCGAATTGGACGTCAAGTCTCTGGAGAGAAAGTTTACCGAAGTGAGGGATCATCTTTGACCCCGCTCAAGTCAAGCGGGACATAGAGCGGCTCGAAGCACAGACCACCCAACCCAACTTCTGGGATAACCCCAAAGCCGCACAGGAAGTCACGTCCCAACTGGCCCGGTTGAAAGACACCATGGCCCTGGTACAGGACTTTGAAAAGCAATACCACGACCTCCTGGCCTACCACGAACTGCTCAAGGAAGAGCATGACACCCACCTGCTCACTGAAATGGAGCAGGGTTACAAGAAGTTCGAGTTGGATTTCCGCAACTTCGAGCTCAAGCGCAACTTCACGGGCAAATACGACTTCAACAACGCCTATGTTTCCATCCACCCGGGGGCGGGCGGAACCGAAAGCCAGGATTGGGCCTCCATGCTCCTTCGCATGTACCTGCGCTGGATGGAATCCAAAGGTTATGAAGTGGAAACCCTGGACTACCAAGTGGCGGAAGAAGCAGGCATCAAGTCGGTCTCCCTCTTTGTCAAAGGCCCCTGGGCCTATGGGTTCCTCAAGGTCGAAAAAGGTGTGCACCGCCTGGTGCGTATTTCACCCTTTGACGCCAACAAGCGCCGCCATACCTCCTTTTCCTCGGTGGACGTCATGCCGGAAGTGGATGACGTCGAGTTCGAGCTGCGGTGGGACGAAATCAAGTTCGACACCTTCCGCTCGGGTGGAAAAGGCGGACAGAACGTTAATAAGGTCGAAACGGCCGTGCGCTTGACCCATATTCCGACCGGTCTCATTGTGTCCTGCCAAACACAGCGATCCCAATTGCAAAACAAGGAACAGGCCTTGAAGATGTTGAAGGCCAAGTTGTTCCAGCATTACCAGGACCTGCACGACGAGGAAATGTCCAAGGTGGCAGGGGCTAAGAAGAAAATCGAGTGGGGAAGCCAGATCCGTTCCTACGTGTTCCAACCCTACCAGATGGTCAAAGACCACCGCACGGAAGTTGAAACCGCCCAGATCAACGATGTCATGGATGGGGATTTGGATCCCTTTATTGAGGCTGCTTTGAAGGCAAAATTGGTGGACTAGGCGGGCTCCTAGGGGCTGTTATACTGAGCCCTCATTTTTTTATAGAACGGGAAAACCATGGCCGAACAGAACGAATTCCTCAAAGTCCGCCTCGAAAAGCTCAAGGCGCTCAAGGAAAAGGGGATCAATCCCTATCCCTCGGCGGCCTTTGAAATCACCCACCATTCCAAGGATGTCCTGGAAAAACACCAGGGCTTACAAGCCGGGGAACACCGGGAAGACGAAAAGGTTTCCATGGCCGGCCGCCTCATGACCATCCGGGACATGGGGAAGAGCTGCTTTGCCCATGTCCAGGACGCCCAAGGGCGAATCCAGGTTTACGTCCGCAAGGACTCGGTGGGCGAGAAGGCTTACGAGGTTTTCAAGTTGCTTGATTTGGGCGACATCATCGGTATCAAAGGGTTTCCATTTAAGACCAAGACGGGCGAAGTGAGTGTCCACGTCCAATCCTTCGAAGTCCTTTCCAAATCCCTCCATCCCTTGCCGGAAAAATGGCACGGCTTGACCGATGTGGAGGCCCGTTACCGCAATCGTTATGTGGACCTGATCGTGAACGAGGACGTCCGCAAGACCTTTGAAACCCGTTCACGGGTAGTGGCAGCCATCCGCCAATACCTCGACAAGAATAGTTTTCTCGAAGTGGAAACGCCCATGATGCACCCCATCCCCGGCGGTGCGGCCGCCAAGCCTTTCGTCACCCACCACAATGCCTTGGATATGCAGCTCTTCTTAAGGATTGCCCCGGAGCTTTACTTGAAGCGGCTTCTGGTGGGCGGTTTTGAGCGGGTTTACGAGATCAACCGCAATTTCCGAAACGAAGGCATCAGCATCAAGCACAACCCTGAATTCACCATGCTCGAGGCCTATCAAGCCTATGGCAATAACGACTCGGTGATGGCGCTCACCGAACAGCTTTTATCTGAGGCCGCCAAGGCCGCGGGCCAAGGCAATAAGATCATGGTGGGAGAGACGGAACTGGATTTCACGCCTCCCTTCAAACGGCTGCCTCTTCTGAACGCCCTCAAGGAGATTGGCGGGATCGATTACGACTCAGTGAGCGTGGACGACCTAAAAAAACGCATCAAGACCACTGACGCCCAAGTGAAACACATGGATTCGCTCTCCAAGGCGGAGTTGGCTTATCTGCTATTTGGGGAATTGGTCGAAGGAAAGCTGATACAGCCCACTTTCATCACCGATTTCCCGGTCGAGGTCTCGCCTTTGGCCAAGGCCAGAGTTGATAAACCTGAATTAACCGAGCGATTCGAGCTCTTTTGCCTGGGGCGTGAGATCGCCAACGGCTTTTCCGAATTAAACGACCCGGTGGACCAACGCCGCCGCTTCGAGAAACAGGTGGAACTGCGCAAGGCGGGCGACGAGGAAGGGATGTACCTGGACGAGGACTTCATCCTGGCCCTTTCCTACGGCATGCCCCCGGCGGGCGGGGTGGGTATCGGCATCGACCGGCTGCTCATGCTCCTCTCCAACAGCCCCTCCATCCGCGACGTCATTCTTTTCCCCTTGATGCGTCCCCGGGATGACGAAGAGAAGATGATTTTTGAGTAGGCCATGAATTACCCCTTTGAAATCTTCCTGGGCCTGCGCTACCTGCGCTCCAAGCGAAAACGCAGGGCCATTTCGGTCCTGACCTGGCTTTCCATCATCTGCGTGGCCATCGGCGTCACCACCTTGAACGTCGTGCTGCCGGTCATGAACGGCTTTGACGAGGATTTAAAGTCCAAAATCGTGGGTTTGAACGCCCACATCAACATCACCGGTTATATGAACCATCCCATCCCGGATTATGACCAGGTGGTCCAGGCCGTCCGGAAGATGGACCACGTCATCGCGGCGGGGCCCTATGTTTCCGGACAGGTTTTGGCCCGTTCCCGGGAACGCTCCACGGGCGTGCAGATCTGGGGCATCGACCCCAACGCCCCCCAAGCCGTGGCCGACTTGGACAAGTACCTTTGGGAGGTCAAGACCACGGCGTTGAATCCGCCTACCCCCGAAGGTGCGGGCCGGGAAGAAAGGATCTTCCTGGGCGCGGAATTGGCCCACCGGCTCCAGGTCGGCCCGGGCGATGACCTCATCCTTTTCATGCCCATCCTCCAGCCCACGCCGCTGGGCATGATGCCCCGAAGCATGAAATTCCAGGTCGTGGGGCTTTTATCCACCGGCATGTACGATTACGACTCCTACAACGGCTACGTGACCATCCCCATGGCCCAAAAGATGTACCAATTGGGCGATACGGCCACGGGCGTGGCGGTCAAACTGGACAACGTGGACCTGGCGCCCCAGGTGGCCAAGGCCATCCGGGACAAGTTCAACGGAAAATACCTGGTGCAGGACTGGCTGGACATGAACCACAACCTTTTCGTGGCCCTGCACATGGAAAAGATCGTGATGGGGATCATCCTTTCCTTGATCGTCCTGGTGGCGGCCATCAGCATCGTGAGTTCCATGACCATGGTGGTCATCGATAAGACCAAGGAAATCGGGATTTTGAAGGCCATGGGCAGCACCAATAAGAGCATCATGTCCATCTTTGTCTTCCAGGGAATGCTGATCTGCGGTACGGGCATCCTTCTTGGCATCCTCTTCGGGTTCATCCTTTGCGAAATCATCGCCATCTACCCCATCCATATCCCCGGCGGGGGATCGGTTTATTACATCGACCGCCTTCCGGTGAAGGTCGAGCCCTGGATTTGTTACCTGGTCGTGCCCGTGGTCTCCATCGGCCTTTGTTTCCTGGCAGCCCTTTATCCGGCGCGCCAGGCGGCCAAGATGGAACCCGTGGAAGCCATCCGCTACAGCTGAGGAAAAACGTGGAAATTATCCGGATCGAAAAAGTGACCAAGGTCTTCCATATGGATGGAGAAGACGTGCGCGCGCTGCGCGACGTCAGTTTCACCCTGGATGCGGGGGACATCACCGTCATTCTGGGCCCTTCGGGTTCGGGCAAAAGCACGCTTTTAACCCTGATGGGAGGCCTTAGCAGCCCCTCCGAAGGCAGGGTCCTATGCAAGGGAAAGTCCCTTTATGACATGCCGGGGGAAGAACTGGCCCTCTGGCGCAACAAGCTTTTCGGTTTTGTGTTCCAATCCCACCACTTGATGCCGGAATTGACCGCGTTGGAGAATGTGATCCTGGCCGGCCAGATCGCCCGGCGGGAATTCGGCATATGCCAGGAAAGGGCGGCGGCCTTGCTTTACCACGTGGGTTTGAAAGACCGTATGAACCATAAGCCCGGCGAACTTTCGGGCGGGGAACAGCAAAGGGTGGCCGTCTGCCGGGCCTTGATGAACGAACCGGAGATCATCCTGGCCGATGAACCGACGGGCAACCTGGACGTCAAAACGGCCGAGGGTATTCATGATGTTTTATGGGAGCTCTGCCAGAAGGAGGGCAGGACTTTGATCGTGGTGACCCACCACGAACCCCTGGCCAAAAGGGCGGACCACATCCTCACCCTTCATGCGGGACAAGTAACGAAAAAGAAAAGCTGAGGGATCCATGCTTTGCCAAAGATGCGGCCAACGACAAGCGACGGTTTTTTTCTCCCAGACCGTGGGCAACCAAACCACCCAGGCCCATTTATGCGAGGTTTGCGCCCAAGAGCAGACGCAAGCCTACGGTGGACTCAACCCAATCGCCTTCAACCCCTTTGCGGCCCTCTCGGATTTCCTTAATAGTTTCATGAATTGGAACGAGGGCGCGATTGCCGAAGTGAATTCGGGCAGGGCCGGTTCGGTGGCGGTCGATCCCCAGGCCCAGTGCCCCTATTGCGGCTACCAGCTTTCCACCTTCCGCCAAAACGGCCGTTTGGGATGCACCAAGTGTTACGAATCCTTTAAAACGGCCTTGGAGCCGCTGCTTTCCAGCATCCATGGGAATGTCCGGCATGTGGAGGAGACGGCGCCGACCCAGCCTGCATCACACTCCGTCGAGAAAAGATCCCAACGTCCTGAGGTTGCGGAAATGCGAAAGAAAATCGATGAGGCCATCAAAGCCGAGAAATACGAAGAGGCCGCCCGCTTGCGGGACGAAATCAGAAAATTGGGGAATCCCTAATGGCCTTTGAGGATCTCCTTACCTCCACCGACGACTGGTTCTTGAAGCCGGGACCTTCCTGCGAAGTGGTGGTCTCGAGCCGTTTGCGGTTTGCC
>Ga0070734_10002967_pt1 | contig 19011 bp, 20 predicted proteins | sample Coa_R1_8_FD_66444 | JGI IMG/M metagenome (GOLD analysis project Ga0070734, IMG submission 66444) | Surface soil microbial communities from Centralia Pennsylvania, which are recovering from an underground coalmine fire - Coalmine... | ecosystem: Environmental > Terrestrial > Soil > Unclassified ... | reverse complement strand
TAAGCCGACTTCACGTTCCCTGGCGAGTTGGGCCAAGGCTCCGAGGTCGTCTCGCTTCCGGGTGCGTTCCAGGTTGGGTAAGCCCTGGGCCGTAATACCGAGGGGGTCCGAGATTGCCAGGCCAATGCGTTTCCGGCCAAGGTCTAGGGCCAAAATGCGGGGCTTTCCAGCGCTCAAATCAATTTCATTATAGACGCCGTCATGCTACAGTTTTGAACAAGGGTCTTTTCGTACCGTGGCGACGGTCACCAAGCCTTTCAGCAGCACACACAAGGCCGTGCAGGATGCGCGGCGCCTCTCGCTGCCGCTCATTGCCGGCGGCGTGGTGATCGCGGCTTTGTACTTCGGGCGGATGCTGTTTATCACGTTTCTGGCCGCCGTAATCATCGCGTTCATTCTGGAACCTTTCGTGGCGCTGCTGGTGCGCGTGCGCCTGCCGCGGAGCCTGGCGGCGTTCGTGGTCTGCACGCTGGCGCTGCTGGGGCTGTATGTCGTCGGGATGGGCGCCTATTCGCAATTGGCCGACATTTACGACGAATTACCGCGGTACAGCCAACGCATCGGCGATATCGTCGATTCGGTTCAGCAGAAGCTTTCGCAGATGGAGGAGCGCACGTACCAGATGGTGGTGCCGGCGCGCCAGCGCCAGCAACAGCAGCAGGATGATCGCGCGCGCACGCAACAGGTCCAGGAGCAATCGAGGAAACGCCGCAAAACGGTCGAGCCGCCGCCTCCGTTGATTCCGCAGCCGCCCGCGATCCAGGAAGTGCGTATCCACGAGGACCGCACCGCGATCGCGGATTACCTCTACTCACGGCTGAATTCGTTTTACGAAATCCTGTTGATGGTCTCGTTTGTTCCGTTCCTGGTCTACTTCATGCTGAGCTGGCGCGATCACCTCAATCGCAGCTTTCTGCAATTCTTCCAGGGCGAGGGCCGGATGGTGGCCGCGCGCAGCCTGGAAGGCATCGCGGGCATGGTGCGCGCGTTTGTGGTGGGAAATTTTCTGCTCGGGATTCTGCTGGCCGTGCTGAGTTCGGCGATTTTCTGGGTAATCCGCCTGCCCTTTCCCCTGCTGGTTGGACCGCTCAGCGGATTCCTCAGCCTGGTTCCGTATATCGGTCTGCCGCTGGCCCTGGTCCCCCCGCTGTTCGCCGCCCTGGCCGTCAACCGCTTTCCCATATACGTTGCGGTCGTCGTGGGGGTGGCGCTGCTTCACCTGGTGGCGATGAACGTGTTCTATCCGAAGGTGGTCGGCTCGCGCGTTCACCTCAATCCACTGGTGGTAACGGTCTCGCTGATGCTCTGGGGATTTCTCTGGGACGCCCCCGGGCTTCTGCTCGCGATCCCCCTCACGGCCGGGCTGAAAGCCGTTTGCGACAACGTGCAGGGCTTGCGCGCATTTGGCAAATTTCTCGGCGACTAATCCCCGGCCCGAGCCACCTGATAGACTCAGGGTTCGAACCAATGGCAGCCGTTCCCGAATCGGCCAAGCTGTTCATGGCAGGTCTGATCGACCGCGCGCGGCGGCGCCGGCGAACGATCGTATTTCCCGAGGGATCCGATGCTCGCGTGCAGGAAGCCGCGGTCCGGCTGGCGCGCGACGGCGTGGTGAATCCCGTGTTGATCGGCGCCAAGCCGAAGAACCCAGCCGCGGGCCTCACCTTCGTCGATCCGGCGCACGCGCCGACGGCGGAAAAATATAGCGCGCTTTATTACGAGCGCCGCCGCTCGAAAGGGATCGCGCAAGTCGAAGCCGCGGAGATCGCACGCCGTCCGCTGTATTTCGCGGCTTTAATGGTCGCGGCGGGCGACGCCGATGGGAGCGTGGGCGGCGCGGCGAACACCACCGCGGAAACGGTACGCGCGGCGTTGCACTGTATCGGGCCCGATCCGCGGGTCCACTTGGTTTCGAGCGTTTTTGTGATGGCGCTGCAAGACCGCGCCCAAGGGCATAACGGCCTGATGGCGTTTGCGGATTGCGCCGTAGTGATTGATCCTAGCCCCGTCGAGCTGGCCGAGATCACAATCGCGACCGCTCACAGCGCGCGGATTTTGCTCGGCACGGAACCGGTGGTGGCGCTGCTGAGCTTTTCCACCAAGGGAAGCGGCAAGCATCCGCAGGTGGATGCGGTGGTAGAAGCGCTGCGCGTGGTGCGCGCGCGCGCGCCGGAGATTCTCGTAGATGGCGAACTGCAGGCCGATGCCGCGGTGTCGGATCTGGTCGGCAGATCCAAGGCGCCGGGCTCGCGGGTGGCCGGCCGCGCCAATACCTTAGTTTTCCCCAACCTGGTTTCGGCCAATATCGCTTACAAGCTGCTGGAGCGGCTGGGGGGGGCCGCCGCCATCGGTCCCTTTCTGCAGGGCCTGGCCAAGCCGGCCAATGATTTGTCGCGCGGCTGCTCCACCGAAGACATCTATAACGTCGCCGTGGTCACCGCCCTGCAGTCCGACTCCGCCTGATCATGTTGCCGTTCCGGCTGATCTATCATCCGCAGTACAACATGAACCTCGGCGCGCACGTGTTCCCTGCGCACAAGTACCGGCTGTTGCGGGACCGGATGCTGCGAACCGGTTTTGCGAGAGAAGAAGATTTTGTCGCGCCCGAGCCGGCGACCGATGACGACATTCTGTTGGTCCATGAGCCCGCGTGGGTGGACAAACTGCGTCATGGGACGCTGAGCTATCAGGAAATTTTGAAACTGGAGATTCCGTACTCGCAGCATACGGTGGAAGCGTTCTGGGCCTCCACCGGAGGCACGATTCTCGCCGCGCGTCACGCCATGGCTTGCGGGCTCGGCTTCAACATCGGAGGCGGCTTTCATCACGCCTTTGCCGGGCACGGCGAAGGCTTTTGCGCGGTAAACGACGTCGCGATTGCGATTCGGCGCTTGCAAAAGGACGGTGCCATCGCGCGCGCGATGATCGTCGACTGCGACGTGCACCATGGCAACGGCACCGCGGCCGTGTTCGCGGACGATCCGTCGGTCTTTACTCTCTCCATCCATCAGGCGAACAACTATCCCAGTGAAAAGCCGCTCTCGAAGCTGGATATCCATTTGCCGGATGGCACCGGCGATCGCGAGTATCTGGAAAGGTTGCAGAACGGGTTCTCGGCTGGCCTGGCGATGTTCCAACCGGAACTGCTGATGTACCTGGCCGGCGCGGATCCATTTTGCGAGGACCAACTCGGCGGCCTGTCGCTGACGTTTGAAGGACTGATGGCGAGGGATCGGCTGGTGCTCGGCCGCGCCGTGCGCGGCAAGATTCCGGTGGCCGTGGTGCTGGCCGGCGGTTATGCGATGAGCGTGGAGGATACGATCACGATCCATGCCAATACGGCGCGCATCGCGAAGGAAGTCGCGACTGAGTAACGCCGGCGGGTCAGGCCTTATCGCGGGCGATCGCGCCGATCGTGCCGCGTACCGCCGCGAGGTAATCGGCGGGCGCCAACAGGATCTGCGTTCCCCGTACGCCCGCCGAGACGGCGATCACATCAAATAATTCGAGCGTCTCATCGACAAACACCGGATAGTCCCGCTTGCAGGCCAGCGCGGTTACGCCGCCGCGGATATACCCGGTGAGCGGCTGCACTTCCTTGAGCGGCACGAGTTCGGTTTTGCGGTCGCCCGTCACGCGCGCCAGCGCTTTCTCATCCAGCTCCGTGTTGGCCGGCACGACGGCGAGACAGACTCCGTTCCGGTCGCCGCGCGCCACCAGGGTCTTGAACACCTGTTCCGGCGGCAGTCCGATTTTTCGTGCCACCGTTTCGGCGTCGAGCGCCTCAGGGTCGACCGTATAGTCCCGCAATTGGTAGCGCACTCCGAGCCGGTCCAGGGCGCGCACGGCGTTGGTTTTCACTGAAACCAGCGTAGCTCGGGGTGCGGTGAACGCGAACACTGCACGAGGCGAGTTTCCCGAGCATACTGGAAGGAGATGCCGGAACCAGAACCAGCAGCCGTCCCCGCCGCAGCCGTTGCCATTGTCCATGCCCGCGGACCGGAAGAATCGGTGCTGCTCATTCGGCGCGCCGAGCGCGAGAGTGATCCGTGGTCGGGCCATTGGTCTTTCCCGGGCGGGCGGCGCGATCCTGGAGACGCGGACTTGCTGGATACGGCGCTGCGCGAGCTGGACGAGGAGTGCGGAATCCGGCTCGAGCGGGCGCAGATGGAAGCAGCTTTGCCGCCCACCAATGCGGGGCGCCGTTTGGGCCGGGCCGTGCTCGTGGCGCCCTTTCTGTTTCGCGTGGATGGAATCCTGCCGACGACGCCGGATCCGCAGGAAGCGGCGGAAGCGCTGTGGATTCCGCTCGGCGTGCTTCGCGATCCGACCCGCCACGGCTTGCGTCCGGTGCCGCGGCTGCCTCGCGAAATGGCGTTTCCGGCGATCGAGCTCAATGGAACGCCGCTCTGGGGGTTCACTTACCGCGTGATGACGGAATGGCTCGGCCTGCATGCGCACCGTCCTTCGCCCGAAGAAGCGGGATTTGAATCCGCTTGTGTGTTGCTGAATTACCTGCTGGCGCGGGGGTTGAAGCTGGCGCACGAGTGGATTGACCAGGACGAAAGTCAGCGGCCGCTCCGGAAGGTGGCTGAAGTAGCCGGCCATATTCCGGTCGAAGAGGTGTTGGAACACTTTGCGGCGCCGCGAGCGGCTTTTCCCGCCATGCACCTTCTGGAGGTTCGGCCGCACCAGGTTCGCGTCGTAGGACTCGCGCAGGAGGAGTACCTGATCCGGGCGGTCTAAGCCGCTACCACTCGACGGGCTTGCCGGGCTCCAGCGCCCAAACCTCGGCGTTCGAACCCGCGAGCAGCTTTTTCAATTCGTCGGGCCGTCCGGTGAGCGGAGGAAAAGTGCCAAAGTGCATCGGGATCACTTTTTTGGGCTGGAGCAGCCGGCACGCCGCCGCGGCCTCGCGCGGGCTCATCGTGAACAGGTCGCCAATCGGCAGGAATGCCAGCTCCGGGTGGTAGAGCTGCTGGATGAGCTGCATATCGGAGAAGACGTTCGTGTCGCCCGCAAAGTAGAGCACGCGGCCATCGGCAAAGCGCATGACGAATCCGGCCGCCTCGCCGCCATAAATAATCTTGCCGTCATCGAGGATTCCGCAGCTATGGACGGCGTGAGTCATCGTCAAAGTGACATCGCCCAGCTTTTGAGAGCCGCCCTTATTCATGGGCCGTGTGTTTTTTACGCCTTTCGATTCCAGCCAGTGACAGGTCTCGTAGATCGCCGCCACTTCCGGATTGAATTTCGCTGCCAGCGGCACCGCGTCGTGAATGTGGTCGAAGTGGCCGTGTGTAATGCAGATCGTATCGACGCGCGGAAGTTCAAAGCCCGCGGGGTAAGCGGGGTTGCCGTCGGTCCAGGGATCCATCAAGACCACCTGACTCGAGGGCAATCGGAATCGGAAGGTGCCGTGTCCCAACCAAGTGATTTCCATACGAGCGATTCTATCCTGGATTCTCAGGTGCGATGACTTGCGGGCGCACTCCGCCGACAAACCCCTGTGAAGAAGGTCCCAGTAGTTTAATGGATCGCGAGGCTTATACTGTCTATAACCGCGGTATCGAAGACAATTTCATCACAATCCCCCAAACTTACTAGAAAGAGCCTCCGGTGGGATTGTAACAATTTGGGTTCTGCCCGGACAAAGTATGCGCTGCGAATTTCATTTCCGTTCTCAAAGATTGCGCGCAACGGCGCTTCCGCCCAGGCTGTTTTTGTCGGCATTTTCGCGGCTGCGGAACAGAACAAAATGGCCGGGTCATTCCAACCGCCGCGAGCCGTAAAAATTAAGTCACACTGACTGGAAATCAGCGCAATATCGCAGAAATTGAACCTTGACACTCGTCAATCGATATGGAATCATTCAGACTTCGTATTTAAAAATGAAGGAGGGAGAATGTCCCCCGCTCCCGGCCTGAGGTTCGCTCCGTACGAACGTCGGCAAAACAAGCGCTTCCCGATCACCGCTCAATCTCAGTACATCCTGGGTGGAAACCGAGCAAAGGCGACAACGTTAGACATCAGCAGTGGCGGCGTGTTCTTAAAAGCCGAGAAGAGTCTTCCGGTTGGCAAGCAGATCCAGGTTTTGATCGACTGGCCGGCTCTCCTCGACCAGCGCTGTCCGCTCCGGCTAGTCATTACCGGTAGAGTATTAAGGAGTGACTCGGCTGGAACCGCTGTAGGAATAATCCGGTACGAGTTCAGGATTCGCCCGAAGAGCGCCGCACCGTTCGCTGCCTGACTTACAATCTGCTCACTACCTATGTCCTCGCCGACAGTGCTGGTCTTGGATGGCGAGTTGGGTTTTGTTTTCGCCCTATCGATGGAGCTGAGCAAGCGGCATATCTCGGTCTTTCCGGCGCGAACGGCACGCGAAGCGCGCTCCACTATTACACGATTCCGGCTGCGGCCCGACACCCTGGTCGTTAACTGCAGCAGTCCGGGAGCGTGCGCGCTGGCGCAAGACTTGGCGACGCAACACAAGGGCATTCGGGTGGTCGCGATCACGTCGGCGCGCTTCCAGTGCAAGCAGTGCGCGGATCGAATTGCAGCCAGTTTACGCGATTCCGAAGACGCATCGCCGCTGGGAATTCCGCATTGCGCGGATATAATTGAAGCGCTGGTCAAGCAATCGCGCCAGGCAGGCGGCAGTTAGCCGACAAATCGGCCTGGTTGGCGGAACTCTCAGCTACAGCAAATCGGCCGTGCTGAAAAAGAACTGCAGCTCGGCCCGCGCGGTTTCGGGCGCGTCCGATCCATGGATGCAGTTGCGCTCGATATTGGCGGCGAAGCGCTTGCGGATGGTCCCGTCGGCGGCTTTGGCCGGGTCGGTGGCGCCCATCACCTCGCGCAGGCCGGCGATGGCGTTTTCGCGCTCGAGTGCCATGACGATAATGGGGCCCTCGGTCATGAACTTGACCAAACCTTCAAAGAAGGGCCGCGCCTGGTGCACCGCGTAAAAGCCGCGAGCTTGAGAGGCGGTCAGCCGTGTCATGCGCAGGGCCAGAATTTTGAATCCGGCCTTTTGAATCATGGCGAGAATCTCGCCGGCTTGCCCGGCAGCGACGGCATCGGGTTTAATTGCAGAAAACGTGCGTTCCACGCTCATAATCGAGTTTTAACTTTTTCTCCTAGTTCGGCCGGCGAGGCGCAGACGGTGATGCCGGCGTCTTGCATGGCCTGAATCTTGTCGGAAGCCTTGCCGGAGCCACCGGAAATGATCGCTCCCGCATGTCCCATTCGGCGGCCCGGCGGGGCAGTCTGGCCGGCGATAAAGCCGATTACCGGCTTCCTGACGTTCGCCTTCACATACGCAGCCGCGGTCTCTTCCGCGTTACCGCCAATTTCGCCAATCATAATGACGGCCTTGGTATCGGGATCCTCGTTAAATAACTGCAGCGCGTCGACGAAATTGGTGCCGATGATCGGGTCGCCGCCGATGCCGATACAGGTGGATTGGCCGATTCCCAGTCTGCTCAACTGGCCTACCGCCTCGTAAGTCAGGGTGCCCGAGCGGGAGACGACGCCGACGTTCCCTTCCTTGTGAATATGAGCCGGCATGATTCCGATCTTGCACTTGCCCGGCGAAATGATGCCGGGGCAATTGGGACCGATCAGGCGGGTCTTTTTGCCCTGGAGGAACTCCCAAGCCTTAACCATGTCGAGGGCCGGAATCCCCTCGGTAATGCAGACCACCAAGGCGAGGCCGGCATCCGCGGCTTCCATAATCGCATCGGCCGCGAAGGGCGGCGGAACGAAAATCACGGACGCATTGGCGCCGGTCTCTTTCACGGCCCGGGCCACGGTATCGAACACGGGCAGGTCCAGGTGCCGGCTGCCGCCCTTTCCGGGCGTGACTCCGCCCACCACCTTGGTTCCGTAGGCGATAGCCTGCTGCGCGTGGAAGGTGCCTTCTTTTCCGGTGAAGCCTTGAACGATCAGTCGGGTATTTCGGTCAGCCAGTACGCTCATCGGTTTCCTGCCAGCTTGACCACCTTTTCGGCGGCGTCGCGCATATCCTCTCCGACGGTAAAATTAAAGCCGGATTCGAGCAGAATCTTGCGTCCCTGCTCGACGTTGGTGCCTTCCATGCGCACGACGATCGGGACTTTGATGTTCAGGTCGCGGGCCGCCGCTACCACGCCGGTGGCCAGCGTGTCGCAGCGCAGAATGCCTCCGAAAATATTGATCAGCACCGCTTTCACATTTTTGTCCGAGAGCAGGATGCGGAACGCGTTTTTCACCTGCTCGGCATTGGCTCCGCCGCCGACATCCAGAAAGTTGGCGGGGCTGCCGCCCGCGTATTTAATGATGTCCATGGTGGCCATGGCGAGTCCGGCGCCGTTGACCATGCAGCCTACGGTGCCATCGAGCTTGATGTAGTTCAGGCTGTGCTTGGAGGCTTCCACTTCGAGCGGGTCTTCTTCGTTGATATCCCGCAGTTCGAGCAACTCTTTGTGGCGATACAGCGCGTTGTCGTCGAAGTTGATCTTCGCGTCGAGCGCGTAGACCTTGCCGTCATTGGTGAGGATGAACGGGTTGATTTCGGCAAGGGAAGCGTCAGTGGCGATATAGGCTTTGGCGAGCGCGGCCATGGCGGCCGATGCGGCGCTCACACTGGCGGCCGGGACGCCCATTCCGAAGGCGAGCTTTCGGCATTGATAGCCCGCCAGCCCGAGGCCCGGCTCGAATGCTTCTTTCAGAATCAAGTGAGGAGTCTTGGCGGCGACCTCTTCGATTTCCATGCCGCCGGCGGCGGAAGCCATGAAAACGGGCTTGCCTTGCACGCGATCGAGCACAATGCCTAGATACAGCTCGCGTTCAATGGGCAGCGTCTCTTCGACCAGGAGGCGCTGGACGACACGGCCTTCGGGGCCGGTCTGATGGGTGACCAGAGTCATGCCGAGCATTTTGCCGGCGATCGCCGCCGCATCGGCCGCGTCCTTCGCCACCTTGACGCCTCCGCCTTTGCCTCGTCCGCCGGCATGGATCTGCGCCTTTACGACGACGCTGCCGCCGATTTTCCTGGCGGCCACCTCCGCCTCTTGAACTGTAAATGCGACCTCCCCGCGGGGCACGGGCACGTGGTACTGAGCCAGGATGGCTTTTGCCTGATACTCGTGAATTTTCATGGAAAATCTGCTTGTGCTAGGATGACGGACAAGCCGAACGTTCCACTATAACATGTCCCTTCTCCCGTACCTTGAACGGGTGGCCGAGCGCGAAAATCTTTCATCAGCCGATGCGTTGGCGGCGATGGAAACCATTCTCTCGGGCCGGGCCAGCCAACCCCAGATCGCCGCTTTTCTGGTTGCGCTGCGCATGAAAGGGGAGACGGTGGATGAGCTGGTGGGCTTCGCGCGCGCCATGCGCCGTATGGCGCCCCCAGTCAATCTGAACCTTCCCGGCGAGAGGCTGCTCGATACCTGCGGCACCGGCGGTGACAGTTCCGGCACCTTCAACATTTCGACGGTCGCGGCATTGGTGGTTGCCGGCGCCGGTGTGCGCGTGGCCAAGCATGGCAATCGCTCGATTTCGAGCCAGTGCGGCAGCGCGGATCTGCTCGAGTCGATGGGAATCCGCGTGGCAGTCACCGCGGAACAGGCCGCGCGCGCCATCCACGAAATCGGGATCGGGTTTTTCTTCGCGCCGGCTATGCACACCGCTATGAAGCATGCGCATCCGGTGCGCCTCGAATTAAAGATGCGAACTGTCTTTAATTTATTGGGACCGCTGACCAACCCCGCAGGGGCCAGTGCACAAGTGGCGGGCGCGCCCTCACTGCGAGCCGCCGAGTTGATCGCAGGCGCCCTTGCCGCTTTGGAAATCGAGCACGGGTTCGTGGTTCACGGCTCTGACGGGTTGGACGAAATCACCACGACAGGGCCTTCTCTGATGTTCGAAATCCGCGCTGGGCGCGTCGAGAAGCGCAGCGTGCGTCCCGACGATTTCGGCGTGCCGGTCGCTTCGCCGGATGCGCTACGCGGCGGTGACAGAGAGAAGAATCGTGCGATTGCGCAGGAAGTTCTGAGCGGCAAGCCCGGCGCCGCGCGGGATATCGTGCTGGTGAACGCCAGCGCCGGCATCGTCGCCGCCGGGAAGGCATCTTCGTTTGTGGATGCGATGCGGCTGGCGGCCGATTCCATCGATAGCGGCGCGGCTTGCGCCAAAGCCGAGGCGCTGGCGCGATTCACGGCCGCGAACGAGTAACTACTGCTGCGAAAGTTGAAAGGCGACGGTCAGCGAACAGTTGGATGGCGCGAACCACTGCGACTGATAGATCGGCGATGCGACAGGATCGAAAATCAATCCTGCCGTGCTCGAATTGCCAAGATTTAGTATCGCTCCCGCTTTGACACCCGCGGCCGCCGCCACGTTTTGCGCCTGCGCTTGCGCATCTTTCAGCAGGTCGGCGTCCGGGCAGGTTTGGGACTGCGCCAGCTGCGCCGAAACCTGCGGCGTCGCCGCTGATAGGGACAGGGTCAGGGCCGATCCGGCCTTTGTGAGCGCCTGTTCCGCCGAGGATATCTGGGAAATGGTGTCCGCAAATTTCGCGAGCGGCGCGGCGAGCGTAAAATTCCATTGCAGCTGCGACTGCGGCTTTGGGGGTGCGGCGCCCTGCGCAAGGTAAATGGTCGAAGTATACAGGCCGGTGAAAGTGACGCCGGAAAGGCCCGCCTGCTGCAGCGCGGCAGTGACATCGTCCAAGCCCGATGACGGGCTGGACGTCACGCTCAGTGAGATTACAATCTGGTCTGGCTGTACCGAGAGAGGCCGCGTGGCGGTGATCGTGATTGAACCCGGTTCGGATTGCATCAGTTGCGTTCCCAACAGAAAGCGTACCGTCAGGGAGCAGGCGGTTGGAGCCGAGGGAGATGTCGCCGTGGTAAGCGACAGGATCATTCCGGGTGTCAGACCCGCGGCGTTGGTCAATTGTTGAGCCTGCGTGCGAGCGCTACTCACCAGATCGCTTAGTTTGCAGTTAGTGGTTTGCTGCGCCGAGACCGCCGTGCCTTGCACCGCGAAGGTCAGCGACAGCCCGCTATTGTTCTGCGGCAAGCCCTGGGCCAGAGCGGCGAAAGCAGCGGTGGTGTCTTTGAGCTTGGCGAGAGGCACCAGCGTTTGAAAGGTCCACTGGAAGGAAGGCTGGGGCGGCGTGGCGGTTCGGGCCGCCGGGAGAAGGGAAGTCAATCGCACAAAGTTCGCTGCTGTGATCCCGCTACCCTGCAACGCGGTCACAATATCGTTCAGGGCTTTGTCGCTGCCCGAGGCGACGGACACGTCAAAATACGCTTCGTCCGGCTGCAAAGCGGCACTTTCGGTAGCGGTCACCGTTACCGAGTTCGCGCTCACTTGCCCCAAGACGACCCCCGGTATCAGCAGGAACGCAGTTTGAGCCCAGCGGGGCATACGCGCTATAGAAGCTGAAACGAAACTGTCGTCGCGCATGTGACCCCCTGCGCATTCGGATAAACCGAAATTCCTCCGAGCAGAACACTCGCATAGCCTGCCCCGTTGATGACGGAGAAATTGCCCAACCGGTTGACGAATGCCGGCGTCGCCGCCACACCTCCGTTGCTCAGACTGAGAATGGCTCCGGCTGATACGCCCGCCGCCGTAGCCAGACTCTGTGCCTGTGCCCGCGCGTCTTTCACCAGATCCTGATCGGGGCACGAAGTGGAATTAACCAGGCCTGTCGAGACTTGCGTCACCAATTGTGTAGCAGTAAGGCTCAATGGCGGTGATGCTTTGGGCAGCGCCTGCTGCGCGGCGAGGAGCGCGGAAATGGTGTCCTTCCATTTGCTGACCGGCGCCGTAAAGGTGAAAGACCATTGCAGCTGATTTTGCGGCGCCTGGCCGTTCACCAAAAGTGGCTGGGTGGTGTAAAGGCTGTTCAGGACTACTCCGGAAATACCCGCCTGCTGCAGCGCGGCGGTGATGTCATCCACGCTGGTGTTTACGCCTGAAGTCACATTCAAACCAACCGAAATCTGGTCGGGCTGCAGAGTCAAAGTCCGCGACGCGGTGATCGTGATCGAATTCGGCAGGGGCGGCACCAGCACTGTTCCGATCGCGAATCGTACGGTCAGGTAGCACGGCGCAAGCGTCGAGGTCGAGAGCGCCAGGATCATCCCGGGCATCAGGCCGGCCGCGCTGGTCAATTGTTGGGCTTGGGTGCGCGCGTTCGCGATCAGGTCCGCGACGCTGCAGGTGGGTGTTTGCGACGAGGAAACCTGAGTGCCTTGCGCCGAGAACGTGAGCGAGAGACCGCTATTGTCAGCCGAAATCGACTGCGCCAGTGCGGCCAATGCGGCCGAAGTATCTTTGACCTTTGTGATGGCTATCGGCAGTTGAAAGTTCCACTCGAGTTGCGGTTGCGGCTTGGCCGTTTGCGAGATCGGCACAGGCGATGGGAAACCCAGCCAGGCGAAATTGCTTGCGTTGATTCCGACGCTCTGCACGGCAGCGACGATGTCGTCCAGGCCTTTGTCCGGGCCGGAGTTGACGGTCACGGCCAAGATCACCACATCGGGTTGCACGCTGGCGCTTTGCGTTGCGGTGACGGTGACGGAATTCGTGGCGATTTGACTGAGCAGCGGTTGTGCGATTAACAACCACGCGGTAAACCAGCCCACGCGAGACATATGGAAAGAGTATAACCCGCTCATGGGATAATGCGGGCCGGAGGGCTCGATGTTACAAGCCGTCTGGCCGGAACTGCCGCTCGCGCGGTGGAAAGATACGTACGCCACGCTTCATATGTGGACCCAGGTGGTCGGGAAGGTGCGGCTCGCTTTGAGCCCGCCGGTCAACCACTGGTGGCAGGTACCGCTTTACGTCAGCGCTCGGGGACTTTCGACCTCAACCATCCCATACGGCTCTCGCATCTTCGACATGGAGTTCGATTTTCTTCAGCACCGGCTGGTAATCCGGGTGAGCGACGGACAAGCCAAAACGATCGGCCTGTATCCGCGCTCGGTGGCCGACTTTTATCAGGAGTTCATGAAGACCCTGGCGGGGCTGGAAATCGAAGTCAAAATCTGGAAGATGCCGGTCGAGATTTCCGAACCGATCCCCTTCGACCGCGACGAGCAGCACGCCGCCTATGACGCCGACTATGTGAGCCGCTTCTGGCGCATACTGGTGCAGGCCGATTCGATTCTCAAGGAATTTCGCGGCCGCTATGCCGGTAAATGCAGCCCAGTACATTTCTTCTGGGGCAGTTTTGATTTGGCCGTCACGCGTTTTTCCGGCCGGCCTGCCCCGGAGCGCACCGGCGTCGACGCCATGACTCGCGAAGCTTATTCGCACGAGTGTTCGAGCGCCGGGTTTTGGCCGGGTGGCGGCGCTGTGGAAGGAGCCGCATTCTATTCGTACACCGTTCCCGAACCGGAAGGCTTCGCCGCTGCGCGCGTGGAACCTCCGTCGGCGTTTTACCATTCGGATCTTCACGAATTTATCGTGATGTATGACGACGTACGAACACTCGCAGCGCCGCGCGCCGCGCTGCTCCAATTTTTCGAAAGCACCTACCAGGCCGGTGCTACGCTGGGGCAGTGGGATCGCGCGGCTCTGGAACGGGGCGCCGCCGGTTAACGGAGGCAGAGATGGCCACAGCTCAATGCAGGCATTTGGATCAGATCCGGATTCGCGAGACGCCGAAACACGTTTGCGAGGATTGCGTCAAGACGGGCGATAGCTGGGTTCACCTGCGGCTCTGCCTGGAATGCGGGCATGTGGGCTGCTGCGACTCATCGAAGAACAAACATGCCACTAAACATTTCCACGCTACGCGCCACCCGCTCATTCGCTCGATTGAAGAGGGCGAGGGGTGGATCTGGTGCTACGTGGATAACCTGTCGCCGGGCGACATCGAGTAGGTTTGTTCCGCGGCATGCCGCGGGGCATCCGCTTATCCGATGCCTGAGTAGCGCTTGAAGATCTGCGGCAGGTTCTGCGAAAAGGCCGACCGCGCCATCACCATGTCGCAACCGGCGACCTGCGCGTTCTGCTTCAGCTCCGCCTGCACGTGAGACAGATATCCGATGAGGTTGATGCCCTTGGTTTCGGGCGAAGATTTCAGCTTCGAGATGAGCGCCAGCGGCTCCGCGCTGTCGAAATTGAGGTCGAAGATAATCAGCGCCGGCTTCTCATGATGAGCCTTCTCCAGCACCTGGCCGCCGTCTTTGACGAATTCCAGCGCCAGGCTGGCTCGTTTCGCTGCTTCAGTCAGCTTCACCGAGAAAAACAGATCGCTGACCACCGCCAGGATTCTTTTCGATCCCTGATTCTGCATACCGATGTAACTTATCGCTTCGCGAAATCCTTGATTCTGAGACTAGGAGGAGGGAAGCAATGATTCTACCATGGAACCTATGGATGTCCACTCTTACTCCCGGCCCGATCTGGTTCGGGTACGCCATCTCGATTTGGAATTCGACGTGCGCTTTGATCGAAAGATATTGGACGGCTCGGTCACCTTGCATTTCGATCCGGCCAGTCATCCCGAGCTCGTGCTGGACACCCGGGATCTGGAGATCGAAGCGGTGGAGAATGCCGCGGGATTCGAGTTGGGGGCGCGCGATCCGATCCTCGGCTCTCCGCTAACGATTCGATTGACACCCGGATGCACCTGGGTTCGCGTGAAGTATGCAACGACGCCCGGCGCTTCCGGCCTGCAGTGGCTCGATCCGCCGCAGACCGCAGGCAAGCAGCATGCGTTTTTGTACACGCAGTCGCAGGCGATCCACGCGCGCAGCTGGATTCCGCTGCAGGACAGTCCCGCGGTGCGCGTTACCTTTCAGGGCCGTGTCCGGACGCCACCCGGCTTGCAGGGCGTCATGGCGGCCGAGCGCGCCGGAGAACATTTCAAAATGCAGCGGCCGGTTCCCTCTTACCTGATCGCGCTCGCCGCCGGCGCCCTGGAATTTCGCGCTCTGGGGGAGCGTTCGGGCGTTTTTGCGGAGCCCGCTCTCGTCGATGCCGCGGCACGAGAGTTTGCCGACACCGAAGCCATGATCCGCGCCGTTGAGGAAATGTACGGGCCGTACCGCTGGGGACGCTACGACCTGCTCGTGCTTCCTCCCAGCTTTCCGTTCGGCGGCATGGAAAATCCGTGCCTGACCTTCGCCACTCCCACGATTCTCGCCGGCGATAAGAGCCTGGTCGCGCTGGTTGCCCACGAGTTGGCGCACTCGTGGTCGGGAAACCTGGTAACCAACGCCACCTGGAGCGATTTTTGGCTCAATGAAGGGTTCACCGTTTATCTCGAGCGGAGAATTCTGGAAAAAGTTTATGGGCGTGAGCGTGAGGAGATGGAAGCCGTCCTGGGGCGGCGGGAGCTCGACCGCGAAATGGCGTCTTTGCCGGAATCCGATCGCGTCCTGCACATCGAACTCACGGGCCGCGACCCCGACGACGGCTGCACGCTGGTCCCCTATGAAAAAGGCGCCCTTTTGTTGCGCACGATCGAGCGCGAAGCGGGCCGCGCCCGCTTCGATCAGTTCCTCCGCTCTTACTTCGAACATTTCGCGTTTCAGAGCATCACGACGGCCGATTTCCTGGATTACCTGCGCCGTGAGCTGCACACGAACGTGGCGTTGGATGAGTGGATCTTCCGCCCGGGCATCCCGCCCGGAGCCGCGGAGCCCGAGTCGGACGTTTTTCATCGCGTAGAGGCCGAGGCCAATCGATGGCGGCAAGGACGCGAAATCGATACCAGCGCCTGGAGCACTCAGCCGTGGCTGCATTTCCTGCGCACGCTGGCCAACCCCGATATGGAGCGTTTGGATCGCGAGTTTCATCTGAATGACTCCGGCAACTCAGAAATCCTCCATCAATGGCTGCTGATGGCCGTGCGCGCGGAGTATCGGCCGGCGTTGCCGCGGCTGGAGCAGTTCCTCGCTTCTGTCGGCCGCCGTAAGTTTCTCAAGCCGCTCTATACCGAGCTCATGAAGACGCCCGAGGGCCGCGAGCGCGCGCGCCGCATTTACGCGGCGGCACGCTCCGGCTATCATCCCATCGCGCAGGCCACACTCGATGCCATTGTCGGCGTGGGATAGACGAAGGGTGCCATACTGGCGTTTTGATGGCGAAAGTTCTCATTGCGGGGGGAGGATTGGCCGGGATGTCGGCAGCCGCCGCTTTGGGAGGAGCCGGCTTCGATGTGGAACTCTTCGAATCGCGTCCGTTCCTGGGCGGCCGCGCCACTTCCTATCCGGTGCCGGCCTCGCCCGATGAGCCGGCTGAAACCATCGACAACTGCCAGCACATTCTGCTTCGCTGCTGCGTCAACCTGCTCGATTTCTACGGGCGGCTGGGTATCCGCGACCGGATCCGGTTCTATCGCGAGTTCTATTTCATCGAACCGGACGGCCGCATTTCGGTTCTGCGGCGCGGCAAGCTGCCGGCGCCGTTCCATTTCACCGGCTCATTTCTAAGAATGGCCTGCCTTAGCGGAGCGGACAAGGCCTGTATCGCGCGCGCGCTGGCCGCGCTGCGGCGCGAGCGCACGCGTCGTACGGATCTGGACCGCATCAGTATGCTCGATTGGCTGCTGCAAAAGCGCCAAACGCCCCGCGCCATTGATCGCTTCTGGCGGCAGGTGTTGGTGAGCGCGGTCAATGAGGACCTCGAACACATGGCTGCCTGCCACGGCTTTCAAGTCTTCTGGCTCGGATTTCTCTCGCGCGCGGATTCGTACGAAATGGGCGTGCCTTCGGTGCCGCTCGCGGCCCTCTACGCGGCCGAAGCCTGGCAGCGGATCGGCTCGGTTCGGATCGAGACGCGTTGCCCGGTGGAACGAATCACCGCCGAGGGCTTCACCATCGGGGGCCGGGTGCATGCGGCGGAATACTATATTTGCGCGCTGCCATTCGAACGGCTGGAAGCGGTCGGGCTTGCCTCCCCTCCGTTGACGCATTCGCCGATTACGGGCATACATCTTTGGTTCGATCGCGAGATTACCACCTTGCCGCACGCCACGCTTCTGGACCGCACCGTCCAATGGATGTTCAACAAAGATGGCGGCCGCTATTTGCAGTTAGTGGTGAGCGCTTCGCGGGATCTGACGAATCTGTCGCGAAACGAAATCGTGGAGATTGCCGTCGGAGACCTGCGGCTGTTTTTCCCGCGAGTGCGTGAAGCGTGCCTCCTCAAGGCGCATGTGGTCAAGGAGCAGCGCGCCACATTTTCGGGAGCGCCGGAGACGGAGTGCCTGCGTCCGCAGCCGGCGTCCGCGCTGCGCAACGTTTTTCTTGCAGGAGACTGGACGCGAACGGGTTGGCCCGCCACCATGGAGGGTGCGGTCCGCAGCGGCTACCGGGCCGCCGAAGCGATTGCCTCCGCGGCGGGCAGGCCGGCGCGCTTCCTGTTGCCCGACTTGGACTGACGCTATTGCGGAGTCTTTTTCACCAGCCGAATTTCAAAAAGCTTGGGCCAGAGCTTTCCGGTGACAAACAGCCGGTCGCCAACTGCGTCGTAGGCGATTCCATTCAGCACATCGACCTGTTGGACCCGGTCCGCGCGGCTCAAAATGCCGGTCAGATCGATCCAGCCGACGACGTTTCCGGAATCCGGGTCAATGCGCGCGATCCGGTCGGTCTGGTAAACGTTGGCGAAGATTTCACCTTTGACCCATTCAAGCTCGTTCAGCTCTTTCACGGGAGTGCCTTGATTGGTCACCGTGATGCGGCCGAGTTCGCGAAGGCTCTCCGGATCCCAAAAGCGTAATTGAGGCGTGCCATCGCTCATGATGATCCGCTTGCCGTCGTGGGTGAGCCCCCATCCTTCTCCGGGATAGCGAAACTGGCTCTTCGGGTCGAATGTGTTTAAATCGTAAACAAAGCCGGTCTGCGATTGCCAGGAGATTTCGATGAGGCGGTCCTTCCAGTTGACGATACCCTCGCCGAAATATTGTTCCGGCACATCGCGTTTTTGGAGCACTTCGCCGGTTTCGAGTTTGACCTTGCGAATCGAGGAGCGGCCATACAAGCCCGTCCCCTCGTAGAGCAATCCGCCCAGATAAAACAACCCCTGTGTATAAGCGGAGGGGTCGTGCGGATAGGTGTGGACGATCTCGTATCCGTATTCCGGCACCCCATCGGCTTGCGAAACAGAGCCGCAGGAACACGCCAATAAAAAGAAGACGACAACCACCAGAATTCGCATAACGGTTAATGTTCAGCGTACCGCGAAATTCTGTTTCACGTGGCACAAGCCGCTTCTTCATGGTCATCTTGATGAAAACCGGAACGACTGATAACTTCGGATAACACTTGTTGACTTGACATAGAGTATGATTTTCGTCTTCACCACTAACAACTATTCAGGCCCGATCCAAACGTGATACAAGTTCTAGTACGTTGAATGGCGTGACCGGCGGGTCACGAGACCAGGTAAGGTTTCCGATTCGACAGGAGAAAACGAACCTCAATTCAAGGAGCAGATCAATGAACTTCGTGAGAACGTTTTGGCAGGAAGAGCAAGGGCAGGACTTGATCGAATACACGTTGTTAATGGCTTTCGTGGCTTTGGCTTCGGCGGCCCTGTTTATCGGCGCGGGTGGCAGCATCAAAGGCATCTGGACGGTAACCAACAGCCAGCTGGCCGCTGCCAGCACATCAGCCAGCTAGCAGCCTCGTCGCTTATCAACTTGGGGCGGTATGCCGCATCTCACGACTAGCCGCCCTTTTATTTTTCCAGGCATCTGAGATCCTCCCCAGCCCTTCCGACTCCCGGTTCCTTCCTCCAGCTAACTCAGTAGTGTTCTTATGGTTGTGTGCAGATTCCGGTACGAGCGCGATAACTTCCGATACTATGTGTCTTTCTCACCTGTAGGTACTGGTCTCGGTGAAAATAACATGGTAAAAAAGCTTGAACGTGACATAGGTCGGAGTTGGGTAGAACACCAAGTCCAATGACAAACAACCACCAAGGAGCGATCACGATGGCGTATTTAAGAAACTTTTGGCAAGAAGAGCAAGGGCAGGACCTGATTGAGTA
>Ga0070734_10002966_pt1 | contig 19013 bp, 15 predicted proteins | sample Coa_R1_8_FD_66444 | JGI IMG/M metagenome (GOLD analysis project Ga0070734, IMG submission 66444) | Surface soil microbial communities from Centralia Pennsylvania, which are recovering from an underground coalmine fire - Coalmine... | ecosystem: Environmental > Terrestrial > Soil > Unclassified ... | reverse complement strand
CCGGCGGCTATGGGATGCTGATCGGTCCGTACAGTACCGAAGAAGAGCGCGAAGATTTCCGCGCACGCGTTCTGGCCGATCCGCGGAACTACATCGCTCAGCCGACGCTCGCGCTTTCCCGCGCTCCTTGTTTTATCGATGGAAAAGCCGAGCCTCGCCACGTCGATCTCCGCCCCTACATTCTTTATGGCGACCAGGTGCGGATCGTTCCCGGCGGATTGACGCGCGTGGCATTGAAAAAAGGATCGCTCGTGGTGAACTCGTCGCAAGGTGGCGGCAGCAAAGACACTTGGGTATTGCATTGATCGGATTCGCCTGATGCTTTCCCGCGTTGCAGACAATCTCTATTGGATGAGCCGCTATCTCGAGCGCGCCGAACACGCCGCTCGCATCGACGGCGTGCATCTGAACCTGATGCTGGAGCACGAACCGGCATCGCAAGATCGCCGCTGGCAGCGCGTGCTCGCCGCGCTGGGTTCCACCGACGCCGTGGAAGGTGATGTCTTTGCCGCCGCCCAGGCGTTTGCGCTCCAAGAAATCGTGTCTTCCATCGGCCACGCGCGAGAAAACGCGCGCCAGGTCCGCGAGCAGATCAGCTCCGAGATGTGGGAGCAGTTGAATCGCCTCTATCACGAGTCCCGCCGCTTGAGCGCCCCGGATGTTTGGGGAACGCAGCCGCACGAACTCTTGCTGACCGCAACGCAGAGCGTCCACCTGTTTCAAGGCATCACGGATTCCACCATGTCGCACGGCGAGGGCTGGCAGTTCATCCAAATGGGCCGATTCATGGAACGCGCGCAGGCGACGGCGCGGCTCATCGATCTCCACTTCGCCGAATTCTTTCGCACCACATCGGAAAGCATGAACGCGTCCGAGCACATGGAGTGGATCGGATTGCTGCGCAGTTGCACGGCGTTCGAAGCCTACTGCCGTGTCTATACCGCCGACCTGCGGCCGGAACGCGTCGCCGAATTCTTATTGCTGAACGCGGAGTTTCCGCACTCGATCCGATTCGCGGTGGATCATTTAAGACGGTCGCTCGGCGCCGTGCATGAATCCACCGGACGCAAGCCGGATCGCCTGGACAAATTGGCCGGACGTCTGACGGCCGCGCTCAGCTACACACCGCTCGAAGAGATCATGAGTAATCTCCACGAGTTTTCGCAGACCATCCGGCGGCTTTGCCTCAACATCAACACCGGGATTTATCAGGTCTACATCACCTATCCGATCGAGGCGGCGCTCGAAAGCTGACATGTTCTATTCCATCCGGCATCTTACCCGCTTCCGCTATTCGGCGCCCGTGAGCGAAAGCACCATGGAGCTGCGCATGCAGCCGCGTTCGGAAGGTTTGCAGCGCTGCTTGAGTTTTCAGGTGACCATCACGCCGCGCACGCGCGTGCAGCACTATCGCGATTACCTGGGCAATCTGGTGCATCATTTCGATGTTCCCAGCGCGCACCGGAATTTGACCATTGTGGCCGAAGCGACTGTAGATGTCGCGCCGCCGCCTGCTTTGCCGGAGCGATTGGGAGAGGACGCCTGGCAGAAGTTGGACGCGCAGCTTGCGAGCGGTGATTTTTGGGAGATGCTCACGCCCAGCCAGTTCGCTCACTGGAGCGAATCCATGACGGGGTTCGCCGAGGAATTGGGTCTGCCCGCGGCCGCCGAAGCGCGACGCCATGATCCGCTGCGGTTGGTAGCGGAAACCAACTCCGCCATCTTCGGCGCAATCGCCTATGTGCCGAAGAGCACGCGTGTGGATTCGCCGGTCGATGACGCGCTCTGTAAGCGGCAAGGCGTTTGCCAGGATTATTCGCACATCATGCTGGCGCTGGTGCGGCGCATGGGAATTCCCTGCCGTTACGTGAGCGGATATCTCTTCCACAAAGACGGCGGCCAGGTTCGATCCACCGAGGGCGCGACGCATGCTTGGGTGGAAGCCTACCTGCCTGGAATCGGCTGGGTTGGTTTCGATCCCACTAACAACATCACGGCGGGCGAGAATCACGTGCGGACTGGTGTCGGCCGCGATTACGCTGACGTTCCGCCCACCCGCGGAGTTTTTAAAGGTGAGGCCGCGAGCGAGTTGACCGTTGCGGTGCGAGTTTCGCCGTCGGATAAACCGCCGCCACCGGAAACGGAGATGGCATCGGAGGATTGGTCGGAGGTGCTGCATCAGAATCCGTCGGACTCGGAACGCGAAGCGGCCGAGCAGCAACAGCAGTAGCGCACGCACTCGTGCGTGCCGCGTTCACACTCGTGTGAACGCCTTGGATATGGTTCTTCCTTATTTTGTGTTCGCAAAAGTCTCATAGTGGGGCGGACCCCCAGGTCCGCAGCCGACGCCCTCGTCGGCTTCAAACGGCGGGTCCTGGCGGACGCGCGCGTTTTCGACGGTGCGAACACGGCGCGCACGAGTGCGTGCGCTACCGCCGGTGGTAGAATCTTCAGTGCGTTTATGAACCTCGAAGGCATTCACGTCCTGCTGGTCGAGGATAATCCGGGCGATGCCAGGCTGTTTCAGGAATTAGTCCGGGACACCGGCGCGGGTCATCTCAAGTTGGATCATGTGACCCACCTATCCAAAGCGCTTGACCGTCTGAGCAACGCCAAGTTCGACGTCATGCTGCTCGACCTGTCCCTTCCCGACGAACAGGGCCTTACCACTCTCACCCGCGCCCATGCGCACGCACCGAGCGTTCCCATCGTTGTTCTCACGGGACTGGATGACGAAGCGCTGGCCGTAAAAGCCGTCCGAGCCGGCGCGCAGGATTATCTGGTGAAAGGTCGCGTGGATGGCGACCTCTTGGTCCGAGCCATGCGCTACGCCACTGAGCGCGCCCGCGGCGTGGAAGCGCTCGAGCGCCGAGAAGAGCACTATCGGTCATTGATCGAGAATTCGCTCGATCTGGTGAGCATTCTGAATTTCGATGGCACCATCCGCTACGCCAGCCCGTCGCACGAGCGGATTCTGGGTTATCCGCTGGAAGATCTCGTCGGCAAGAACGTCTTCGCGTTTATCCACCCGGACGATCTCGCTGCAGCTCGCGCCGCGCTCAACCCCGCCAACGCATCCGCGTCCATCGAGTGCCGCTTCCGCCACAAAGACCAATCGTGGCGCGTGCTCGAAGCGTTTGGAAGGAATTTATCGCATCTTCCCGGTGTGTGCGGATTGGTGATCAACTCACGCGACATCACCGATCGCAAACGTCTGGAAGAACAGCTCCACCATTCGCAGCGTCTGGAGGCGGTGGGCCGTTTGGCGGGCGGCGTGGCGCACGATTTCAACAATCTGCTGATGGTAATCACCGGTTATTCGGAAATGCTCTTGGAAAGCATGCTCCCCGGCGACCCGGCGCGCGACGACATGGAGCAAGTGGCGAAAGCCGCGCGCCGTGCAACTGATCTCACGCACCAGTTGTTGGCCTTCAGCCGCCGGCAGGTCGCGCGTCCCATGCTCATCAATCTCAATGCGCTGGTTGAAGACATGAACCGCATGCTGCGGCGCGTGCTCGGCGAGGCCATCGAGCTGGTGACCAACTCCGCGCTGGACCTCGATACCGTGCGCGTGGATCCAGGCCAAATGGAGCAGGTGATCCTCAACATTGCAGTCAATGCCCGGGATGCCATGCCGAACGGCGGCACGCTCAAAATCGAAACAACGAATACTTCCGTAGGGGAAGGAATGGAAGCGCAGCGTCTCTCGCTGCCCGCCGGTAAATATGCCGTACTATCGCTCGCCGATACCGGCATTGGCATGGACGCACGCGTGCTTGCGCGCGTGTTTGAACCGTTCTTCACCACCAAAGACCACGGCACCGGGCTCGGGCTCTCCACCAGTTACGGCATCGTCAAGCAAAATGGCGGCGAGATTTGCGCGGATTCGAAACCCGGCGCGGGAACCACTTTTCGAATTTATTTACCCGTTGTGGAGCAAGCAGCCGATGAGTTGAGTGTACATGCTCAGAGTCCGGTGCTGCGCGGTACGGAAAGTATTTTGTTGGTGGAAGATGAAGATGGAGTGCGGCATGTGGTGGAAACCATGCTGAAACGGCACGGTTACCAGGTGCTATCGTCGTCTTCCCCATCCGATGCGCTGACGCTTGCAGAACGCATGGATGGTGCGATCGACCTGCTAATTACCGATGTTGTGATGCCGGGCATGAGCGGAAGAAAAATGGCGGAAGCCATGTTGCGAGACCGCCCCAAGATGCGAGTGCTCTACGTTTCCGGTTATGGCGAATCTATCGATTCGGGCGAAGCGTTCCTGCAAAAGCCTTTCACCACCGACGAACTCGCACTGAAGATTCGCGAGGTTCTTCGCGGCCGCGAGTAGCCAGGTGTTTCTCGAAGGATGACGTTCGATTTTTACTCTTTCCGGTTCGTCTTCTCGGCCATCGATCCCATTCTGTTTCCTGAGGGACAACCGGGCAATATTTTGCGCGGCGCTTTTGGGAATGTTTTTCGTGGGGTAATTTGTGCGGACGATTGTCCCGGAGCCCGTGCATGTCCGTCGCGCGAATCCTGCGATTATGCGCGTATATTTGAGCCTTCCGTTTCCGGTAACGGGCCCAGCGGACTTCGCGACCGTCCGCGTCCCTTTGTTTTTCGCGCTGCCTATCTGGATGGAAGAAAAGTTCAGCCCGGCGAACGTTTCTGGTTTGACGTTCACTTGTTCGAGACGCGGAATCCCCCGCTCGAATCCTTTGCTTCGGCATTCGCGCGGCTCGCCAAGGATGGTTTGGGTCCGCTGCGCGGCCGGGCCGACTTAGTATCGGTGGAACAACGCCCCGTCTCGATTTCGTTGGATGGAAATCCGCAGGACGTGCGCTGCGCGCGCGTGGAATTTGTAACTCCCACCGAATTGAAAAGCGCCGATCGCTTAGCTGATCGGCCGGAATTCGGTGTCCTTTTCGCCCGTGCGCGCGACCGCGTAAGCGCGCTTCGAACTCTGTATGGCGCAGGACCGCTCGAAATCGATTTCCGGGCCATGGGAGAACGAGCCGCAGCCATCCGGACCACCCGGTGCGATTTGCGCCGGGTGCAAGCCGAGAGGCGCAGTAGCCGGACCGGGAAGGTCCACAGCATCGGCGGCTTTGTAGGACTGAGCGAGTATGAAGGACCGCTTGGCGAGTTTCTGCCTTACCTCGACGCCGCGCAATGGACGGGCATCGGTCGACACTGTGTCTGGGGCAATGGCGAGCTTCGGTTGGAAATCCCGCCGGACTGCTAAAGTGATGATTCGGCGTGCCTTATATTCGTATCCTCGGCGGCACGGCGCGAATCTAAGGTATTGAGAGCAACCAAGATTAAGAATAAGTAGGGATTGTCTTTTACAGATGTAATTGGTAGATTATATGAATAAGCAAGGTTCGGAGGTTGAGGGTTTTCTCTTCCCATTCAGCAAAAGGAGTCGTTTGAGACGATCGTTCGCAGGTCTTCTTGCAGGAGTTGTGTGGATTGGTGTTAGCGCTGTTTCGGCGCTCGCAAATCCTTCTAAACCACCGGTTCCCGAGGATGAGATGGTGAACCGTTACATCGATGCCACCCAGCAGCAGAAGACAGCGCTGCGTGGTGGAACCATGGAAGTGGACATCGATGCCGCTGTTCCCAGCATGAAAACGCATGGGAAACTGCACGCGTTGAAAAGCATTTCGAAGTTGGGCAAAATCACCTATCATGCGCTGGGCTTCAGTGGCGACAACAGCGTTAAAACCGAAGTGATCGCGCGCTATCTCAAAGCGGAAGTGGATGCCGCCCAGGGCGACCAGAACTTTTCCATTACGCAAACGAACTACAAGTTCAAATACAAAGGGATGGAAGCGCGCAACGGGCGCGACGTTTACGTGTTGCACGTAACTCCACGGCAAAAAAGAGCCGGTTTGTTCAAGGGCGAACTCTGGCTGGATGCGGAAACCTATCTGCCCGTTCGCGAGCAGGGATCGTTTGTGAAGACGCCCTCCATGTTCCTGAAGAAGATGCAGTTCGTTCGCGACTATGACATTCAGAACGGCGTCGCGGTTCCGCAGCGCATGGAAAGCAAAGCCGATGTACGGTTCATCGGATCTGTCGAGTTGAACGTCGACTACTTCAAATTCTCCAAGGAAGAGCCGGACACGGTAGCGGGCGCGGTCAGCGATCCGCAACAGTGAGCCTGGATTTTGTAAAAACTGCAGACAGAAAACCAGCGGATGGCCTTTCGCGCCGCCATATCTAGCTGCTATTGTTAAGGAAAGGCATCCCAAGGATCCATGCGAACTTTATTCCTGAATCCACCTTCCTTTGAAGGTTTTGACGGCGGCGCGGGCTCGCGCTGGCCGGCTTCCCGCGAAATTGAATCGTATTGGTATCCGGTGTGGCTTTGCTATCCGGCGGGCATGCTCGCCGATAGTAAAGTGGTCGACGCGCCTCCTCACAAAATCACCATCGACCAAACGGTTGCGATGGCGAACGATTTCGAACTGATGGTGCTGTTCACCTCGAGCCCCGGCTTTCACGTCGATGTGAAGATCGCCGAGATGATGAAGGATGTCAACCCGAAGATGCAAGTGGCGTTTGTCGGGCCGCCCGTGACCATCGAGCCGGAAAAATCCTTGCGGGCTTCGCGCGCCATCGATTTCGTGGTGCGCCGGGAATTCGATCATCAGATCGCCAATTACGCCAAAGGAACGCCGCTGTCGGAATTGCCGGGTGTCAGCTACTGGAAAGATGGATCGGTGGTGAATAATCCGGAAGGCGGCGTGATCGAGAATCTCGACGAACTTCCTTGGGTGACGAAGGTCTACAAGCGCGATCTGGATTTCCGCCGCTACAACGTTCCGTTCCTCCTGAATCCTTACATTTCGTTCTACACCACGCGCGGCTGTCCTGCGATGTGCACATTCTGCCTCTGGCCTCAGACGCATTCCGGGCATCGCTGGCGCCTGCGCTCTTCCGACGATGTCGCCGCCGAGTGTAAATCCGCGCTCGAGCAGTTCCCTGGATTGAAGGAAATTTTCTTCGATGACGACACCTTCAACTATCGCAAGGCGCGCGCCATCGAGCTTTCGAAGAAACTGGGTCCGCTGAACTTCACCTGGAGCTGCACGTCGCGCGTCACCACCGATTACGAAACGCTCAAGGCCATGAAGGACGCCGGTTGCAGGCTGCTTATCGTCGGCTACGAATCGGGCGACGAGCAAATCCTGCGCAATATCAAGAAGGGCGCAACGGTGGACATGGCGCTGCGCTTCACCGAAAACTGCCATAAGCTGGGATTGGTGATCCACGGCGATTTCATCGTTGGATTGCCGGGAGAAACGCGCGAAACGCTCCGCAAGAGCATCGATTTTGCGAAGAAGCTGGATGTCGAGACCATCCAGGTTTCGCTTGGCCATGCTTATCCGGGCACGGAATTCTACGCGCACGCTACAGCCAATGGGCTGGTCAACATCGACGGCATGGCGGATGCCGGCGGCCACCAACTGCCGAACGCGGTGTATCCGGGCTTCGATCGCGGCGAGCTGATGGAATGGGTGGAGCGCTTCTACAACGAATATTATTTCCGCCCGAAAGCCGCCTGGCGCGTCGTCACCAAGGCCATCAAGAACAACGATCTTCCTCGGCTGTACAAAGAGGCTCGCGAATATCTCTCGGTAAGCTCGAAGCGCAAGCAGTACATCAAGGAACAAAAATCCTCCACCGCCCTGCAGGGCGCGGGGGAAAGCGCATCGTAGAATGGCAGCCGGCCGGATGGTCGCCGAGCAAGCCAAGACCTCGCTTCCGGTGCGGCGTCTCGATTTCAAAACCAAGCTGTTAACTCTGGTCGTGGTTCTGGCCAACGTTCTCGGGAATTTTTCGCTCTCCTGGGGGATGAAGCATCAGCCGGCGAAGCTGGTGGATTCTCCACTCGTCTATATCCAAACCATCTTCAGTCCCTGGGTGTTGCTCGGAACGACGCTCTTGATCGTGTGGCTGCTCGCTCGCATGACGCTGCTGAGCTGGGCCGATCTGAGCTACGTGCTGCCTGTGACGTCCATCGGTTACGTGTTCAACGCATTCCTCGGGAAATATTTTTTCGCCGAACAGATCACCTGGCAGCGCTGGCTGGGCACGCTGGCCATCATGATCGGGATGATTCTTGTCGGATTGACTACGCCCAACACCACCGCATGCGCTCCCGAGGGCCGGCGATGAAGTGGGTGATGGTCGGGATCATCGTGGGTTCTACCGTATTCGCGGACCTGCTGCAGAGCGACGAGATGAAGCGCAACGTGGTTGCGGTGGAAGATCTGCGTCCGGGACGAATCGGGCGATTGCTCGGCGGATTGGCGCGGCGCGGTCCACTGGTTCTCGCTGTGTTCTTCATGGCCATTTCGTTTTTCGCCTTCATGAAGCTGCTTTCGATCGCCGATCTGAGCTTCGCCGTTCCAGTAAGCGCCGCGAGCGTAGTGCTGGAGACGGTGCTGGCGCGCTGGCTGCTTAAGGAAAAAGTGAACCCTCTGCGCTGGGCCGGCGCCTTCTGCGTCGCATGCGGCGTGGCGCTGCTGGCTGTCTAGGTGGCGTCCGCGCTTTGGTGGGTCATCGGCGGAATCGCCGCCGGCTACCAGCTTTTCGCCATCGCGGCCTGCCTCTGGCATCTCCGCCGTGCGGCAAACCTCCGGCTTGCTAATAACGGAGTCTCAATCCTAAAACCAGTCCGAGGCTCCGACCCAGGTTTCTATTCCGCAATTCGCACCCAAGCATCACAAGACCATGCCCAATTCGAAATCCTCTTCGGCGTCCGCGACCCTGACGACTCCGCCATTCCTGAAATCCAGCGCCTGATCGCGGAATTTCCCGCGGTTGCCATTCGCCTGATTCATTGCACGACCGACGCGCCGAATCGTAAGGTCGGCGTGCTCATCGATCTTGCTCGCGAAGCGCGTTACCCGGTCTTGGTGGTTAGCGACAGCGACATCTCGGTTCCATCGGGTTATCTCGGCGATGTCACCGCGCCGCTGGCTGACCCCGCGGTCGGATTAGTCACGTGCCTCTATCGAGCGGAAGCCGATAGCCTGCAAGGGCGTTTCGAAGCGCTGGCCATCGCGACAGACTTTGCGCCGAGTACATTGGTAGCGCCGTTCGTCGGCATCTCGGAATTCGGATTGGGATCAACCCTCGCATTCCGCCGCGACGATTTGCAACGCATCGGCGGATTCCGCGCGATCGCCGATTACCTGGCCGACGATTATCAACTGGGCCGCAAGCTGCACTCGCTCGGATTACGCAATCTCATCTCGCACGTGGTGGTAAGCACGCGGATTTCGCCGGGCTCCTGGAGCGCGGCCTGGAAGCACCAGGTCCGTTGGGCGCGGACCATTCGGTTATCGCGCGGCGCCTATGTCGGACTGCCGGTCACTTACGCGACTTTTTGGGCAGTGCTGGCAGGCGCGTTCGGACATTGGCAGGTCGCGCTGGTTCTGCTCGCCGCGCGATTCGCCATGGCCATCACCGCTGGATGGTTCGTCCTGCGCAGTCCCGATGTCTTGAAGCATTTCTATCTGATCCCGTTTCGCGATTTGTGGGGTGTCGGAATTTGGGCCGCCGGCCTTTTCGGCGATACGGTTGAGTGGCGAGGACGGCGTCTCAAGCTCACAGCCGACGGAAAAATCATCGAATAACCCGCAGCGTATCTTCCGGGCTCCGTCCAGGTAATAGTAGATGAGAGCGAAGTGAAGATCGAAGACGCGTTCGACCAGTACCATCAGGCGGTCTTCGATTTTGTCTACCGTCTCACTCGTGACACGGATCTGGCGGAGGACATTACACAGGAATGTTTCCTCGCCTTGGTTCGGGCCCCCAATCGATTCCAGCCGGATCGGGGAACCATCAAAACATACCTGTTCGCCATCGCACGGAACCTGGCGCTCAAGCAGTATCGGGATCAGCGTGCCAACGAGCCGGTAGGCGAAAGCGTGGACGTCAGCGCCGATCCTCGTTCGGCGCTGGAAATTTCTTTCGCCGTCGCGAACGCTATCGCCGGATTACCACACCTGCAACGGGAAGCGTTGGTCCTGTTCCAGTACGAGGGTTTAACGCTCGATGAGCTTGCGCAAGTAGTTGGGACCGACGTGGGCACCGTGAAATCCCGTCTGCATCGCGCGAGCGAGCGGTTGAAAAAAGAATTGGCCGTATTTCGAAAAGTTGGAGGTGTTCATGGAACCGTTTGAGAAGGAGGAGTTGACCGAGACCGATCTGGACCAGCTCTTGGAAAGCTGGACTGCGCCCCAGGCTCCGGCACAGCTTCGCGCCGCGATTTTCTCCAAAGCAAGCGTGCCTTGGTGGAAACAGCTTTGGATCGGGTCTATCCGTCTCCCAATTCCGATCGCCAGCGTATTGCTCGCCGCCCTTACGGCCGTCGTATGGCGCGGCATAGATTCGCCTCCGTCCCAAATCGTAATCAGACGCGAGCGAGTGGAAGTCCCGGTGGTCCAGGAGCGAGTCGTCACCAAAGTGGTCACGAAGTACCTGGACCGGAAAGAACCATCCGGTTTCGATATTCACGGACTCAGGCCGGTGGCGGAACTCCGGCCCAGAATCATAAGGAGCGGAAATGAGAAAAACTAGCTGGTTTCTATTCATCGGCGCTTGTACGGCTCTCTCCCAGGAACCGCTGGCGAGGCCGGGGCAGTTATTTTACTTCGGCTATTCCGGCAGCAACAAGGTTGAGATTCAAATCGCAGTAATAGTCAGACCCGAAGGCTTCTCAGAACAAATTAGTGCGGGCGGAATTACAAGTGCGCGAGAGGCGGACGGAGCTTCACACTACATAATCGATCAAGCCCACCGTCAATACTTCGGCTACGATGTTTCGGCGGAGAACACTTCCACTGCGGGTGAATACCGCCTCACCATTTCTCCACTCACCTGGACACCGTCCAAAGAGCAGGGCCAGTTGAGTCCGGTTCTTTTGCCGAAATACCCGGCGCCGCAGATTCTGCGGGAGAGCGACACGATGGAGCTCGTAGTGCTTTCCAGCCCGGACGGAAAGCAGCAAGTCGTGGATTACATTCAGGTCCGTCATAAACCGGACCCCCCGGAGCCGGCTGCCCTCTCAAGCAAATCGGCCGCAAAGGACTACGTTCCCGATGATGGTCCGATCAAGTTCAACTTCGATTCCTACGCAATCTGGGTCAACGGCGCGAAGTATTCAGGCTCTACTGATTCCTATTGGCAATCCGGCGCGACGCTCTGGTTTTATTTTCCCGGCGAGGGGCGTTATCTTTTTTCACTGATTCCGCAGGAGGGCTTTAGCAAGGCTGGCGAAATTCGCGATAATGCGATTGCGTTTGAAGCAGGTGGACGCCAGATCGAAATAATAACGACGAAACTGATCGTTGGCGATTCCTCGGGCGCCTGGAACCTTTATTCTTTCCATGACCCAGTGTTTCAGGCGGAGAATGCCAGTTCGTTGCAATTTGGCGTGGGCCGCCTGAAAAATCTGCTGCCGAAGCGCTAGCGCCTGCGACAGCCCGGTCACTCGGCGTGGAGTGTCGGAATTTGGGCCGCCGGCATTTTCGGCGATACGGTTGAGTGGCGCGGGAGGCATTTGAAACTGGACGGAGAACGGAAAATCGAGACGAAGCAGTAAAATACACGAAGTTCTTGCGACACCGAGGCTGCTTTCAAGAACCTAACAATCACCAGGCCGCCGATGAGAATACCTCGGTCTTGGAAGCTGGCCGGATGCCGGAGAACCAAATGCGGACGGGTGACGAGTACCAACGCGCCCCCAAGCGCTGGAAGAAGACCGGTACATTCCCCATCGATGCTGCGCCATGATTCAGCCGGGATGAAGTGCATGAGCGCCGACGCTGCCAGCCACGAAACTGATCGTTTGCGATTCTTCAGGCGAAGAATGCTCCGAGCGCTAGCCCTTACGACAGCCCTGTCACCGGCACCGCGTCGGTTGTCTGCTCCAGCAATCGATACAACTCCTCGGCGTGGATTGGCTTCGAGATGTACCCGTCCATGCCGGCCGCGAGACACTTTTCTTCGTCGCCCTTCATGGCGCGCGCGGTCATGGCGAGAATCCGGGTGCGCCGCCCGAGTTCTTCTTCCCTGCGCCGGATCGCCGCCGTGGCTTCGAACCCGTCCATCTCCGGCATCTGCACGTCCATCAATACGAGATCGAACTGATCGGATTGCATCAGGTCCACGGCTTCCCGGCCGTTTTGCGCAACCACAACGCGATGGCCGCGCCGCTCGAGCAACCGTACTGCCAAAATCTGATTCACGTGGTTATCTTCGGCCAACAGAATCCGCCGGCTGGCTGCGGCTCTGGCTTCGCGCAGCGCGTGCTGAGTCACCACCGCGGGACCCGGCAATCCCGCCATCCGCCGTCCAAAAGCCGCGCACGTCGCTTCCTTTAATTCGGATTGGCGCACCGGCTTGGTCAAGTAAGCCGCGATGTCCATCTCGCGGCACTTTTGCACGTCGCCGCGCTGGCCGCTCGACGTCAACATGATCAGCACCAGCGAGTTGAAATTCGGATTCAGCTTCACTTTCGCCGCCAACTGGAATCCGTCGGTTTCCGGCATCTGTCCGTCGGTGATCATCAGATCGAACGGGCAACCGAGCTTTCGATACTCGTCCAGCGCCACCAGCGCGCCGCGCGCGCCGTCTACCGTGACCACTTCCAAGCCCCACCCGCGCAGGATATCGTCCAAAATGCGTCGATTCGTCGCGTTGTCGTCCACCACCAGCGCGCGCTTGCCGGCTAATTGCACGCTTTCTCCGTTGTCGGGAACCGCCGCGGCGGATGCTAGGCCTACCAATGCCGTGAAGTGGAAATCGCTGCCTTTGCCGGGCTCGCTGTGCACCGAGATTTCGCCGCCCATCATGTGCACCAGGCGTCCGGATACGGTTAGCCCCAGCCCCGTCCCGCCGTACTTTCTGGTGGTGGACGAGTCCGCCTGGCAGAACGGATCGAAAATCAGTTTCAGCTTTTCCTGTGCGATACCGATACCGGTGTCGCGAACCACGAAGTGCAGCATCACCTTGCCGCCCGACGGCGGCTCCGGCGCATCCACTTCCAACACCACTTCGCCCTTTTCGGTAAACTTCAGCGCGTTGCCGATGAGGTTGTTCAAGACTTGCCGCAGCCGCGTCGGGTCGCCCTCGCAAATAGTCGGCACGCTGGATCTCACATCGCAAGCCAGTTCCAGATCTTTCTGATGAGCGGGAAGTGCGAATGACCGCATGACTTCGTCGATAAAATCACGCAGGTTGAAGGCCGTCTCGTCGAGTTCCAGCCGGCCGGCTTCGATCTTCGAGAAATCCAAAACGTCGTTGATTACGGTGAGCAAAGCTTCGGCCGACGTGCGCACGATATGGATGTTCTCGCGCTGCTCCGGCGTCAAATCCGTGTCGAGAATCAGCTCGGTCATGCCGAGGATGCCGTTCATCGGTGTGCGCACTTCGTGGCTCATGTTGGCCAGGAATTCGCTCTTGGCCCGATTGGCGGCTTCCGCCGCGTCTTTTGCCAGACTGAGTTTTCCTTCCACACGCTGGCGCGCCGCGGCGGATGCCAGAACCGTGGCCATGGCCTGCAGGAAGTTCATGTCCTCGCTGGTGAACTGCCGCGGAGTCTGCGAGCCCGCGCTGAGCACGCCCCATGCCTGGAGGTCGCCCGCGATGGTAACGCTCGCCGCGCTGATCACGCCGGATTCCAGGAAACTCCAGCCCTGGAACCGTTGGTCGGTCCGGAAATCTTCCACCACCACTGGGCCTTCCGCTTGCAGCGTGTAGGATTCCTGCGATCCCTCCGCCGGCGCCCGGCGCCCTGGTTGATTGGCTCCGCCGCCGGCTCCCGCCCGCGTCAGGAACCATTTGCCATCTTCACTCAATTCCAGAATGTTGCAGCGATCCACGCCGAGCGTCCGCATCACCAGAACGCTGGCCGTTTCAAGCACCGAATCGAGCTTCGTTTCTGTCAGCGCCGATTGTCCCAGCACGGCCACGGCGGCTTGCTGTTCGGAACGAACGCGCAGGGCCTGTTCCGCGCGCACACGATCCGTCACATCGCGGAAGCCCCAAACCCGGCCTTCCGTACGTCCGCCCACGCGTCGGGGTTCGGAGTGACGTTCGAATACGCGTCCATCTTTGAACTCGACCACATCATCGGTCTGCTCGCCTGGAGATTTGGCCAGCGATTCCATCTGCGCCGTGAACTGCTCCGGATGCTTGAGCTGATCCATCACGTGCTCCAGCCGCTTTTGCGAACTCCCCGCGCGCAATACGTCCTCCGGAATGCGCCACATTTCAGCGAATTTCTGATTCCACAGAACGGTTTGACCGTCCGCGTCGAGCACTAAAATTCCGTCGGCGGTAGACTCCAAAGTCGTCCGGATAATTTCCGTCTGGCTTTGCACGCGACGTCTCAAAATTCCGACCCAAGCCAGCGCGCCTAGAATCGCGAAAGCCAAAACGGAGACGATGGTCGCCGCACGCTCCGGCGACAGCCACGGTGGGGTTTGAAGTACGACGATATCCTGCCCGGACCGGAATCGGATGTTGAACGATACCGGATTGCCCAAAGCGTCGGAATCCACCAGACAGATGCCGGTAAGGCGGATCCGACTGCCATGTTGCAGCGTCTTCATGTCCGCGTTTTGCGATTTACTTTTTGAGATCGCCGTGAACATGCCCTGCGCATCCCGCAGCACCAGGTCCGTCTCACCCGGCAATTGCGCGACGCCTTCCACCTGGCCTTCCATCCGCACCAGCGCGGAATCATAGGTTCCGCTCAACGCATCGGCATAACTGATCAGCGGTGGAATCCGAGTGGGAATGCTACCCAACTGCCGGATGGTTGGCTCCTCAAGAGCCGGTCGATTGTCCAGCACGCCGGGAAAGCCAGCCACGTCCACCACTTCTCCGGGCTTCAAGGAATTGGTGTCGCCGCCTCCGACGTAAATGCTCCCGGTCGGGTCCTGGACGAAAAATCCACTGTCCCCCATCACCGCGGTCACTGTACCCCGGACATGGGCGCGGCGTGTCGATGCACCTTTGTAGCTGAAGCGCTGCAGGTTCTCGATGGACTCGATTTTGCCGTCAAACGGTCCTGCAGCCGGTTTTTCGAGGATCTGAATATCGGAAAGCGAAGAAATATGCAGCAGCGGGCTCAGAATCTGGTTCTTGCGATTGAAAACCGAAGCGGCCACGCCGCGAAACCGGATGCGCGCCTCTACCAGGTCCGTCGGAGCCTTATTATCGGGAGGCGGCGGAAGCAGTGCGAGCGCGCGGCCACCGTCCACGGCTAATTTCAGGCGAAGATAGCCGCCGGCGGGAGCAGGAGCAGTATCAAGAGACACAGCCCGGACAATCGCCTCGATTTCTACCCAGGTACTATCCTCTACCGCAGAGGCCAATTGCTCATAGGAAGGATGAACTGGCGTGGGCAACGCACCTTTTCCCAGTACATGCCAGCGCGGCTCGGCGATATCGGGCGCGAAATCGGCCTGAGTGGTGACACCTTCCAATTCCAGCAAGTCTCCCCTTTGCGGATTAGGCAGACCCGGGGTCCAGTGGATCCAAATGCCGCCCGTAGCGTCTTGAAAGAAGAAGTCCGGGCCGATGTTGTCGAAGTAGGTGACGACGCCGCGCAGTTGGACCGGAAATCCCTGGCGCGCTTCGTAGACGCTAAGCTTCCTGATTTCAGACACTTGCTTAAGGACAGGAAGGGCTTTGAGCGGGGTGGCCAGACAACCGAGCACAAGTACGGCAAATGCCGTTCCCTGGTGCAATCTGGATGTGACCCGAGGCACGTTTAATATATCGGCACTACCTGAAATGAGAGTTATGGTACGAAAGTCTTGTCCTTGCTATGGGTCGGAGTAACAATCGGGCTGCGGCCGATTGGCGTCGGCTTACGAAATCCTCACCCCATCTTTATGCCTTCCTTATCCCTTTGCCGCTAGGCTCGGGGTGTGGGATTCGAAGTCGGCGTGCTGTTTTCATCCGCGCCGGAGACATTGCGTGCGCTGAAGATGGCCGACGGACTCGCCGCCGAACTCGGCGCGCGGATCAGCTTGATTTACGTCCAAGTGGTTCCCTATCCACTGCCGCTGGAGCACTCTCCCGTCGACAGCCAGATTCTCTCACAGCGTCTTCGCGATCTTGCGGATCAGGCCGGCGCACCGGTCGAGATTCAAATCTTTTTCGGCCGCGATGTGCTCGATACTCTGCACGCCTCGCTCGGTCCGGACACCGTTTTGATCGCCGGGTGCGAACATCCCGGATGGTTTTCAAGCGAGCAAAAGCTGATCAAGCGGCTGCTCAAACAGGGCCATCCGGTCATCCTGGCCGAGCAACCGAAGGTTTTGAAGCACCCTCTCATGGGAAAACTTCGGGCATTTCGAAGCTTGCCGGCTTAGCGAATCCGCGCGGGGTCGAAGGTGTATACTCCCTGCATGCGATTCCGCAATATTTTTATTCTCGCCGCGTTTCTTGTCGCCAACGTGAGTGCAGAGTCCGTCTACGTTCGAGTCAGCCAAGTTGGATATGAAACCGGCAAAGGACCTTTCCGCGCTTATCTGATGTCGAAGCAGGGGACCTCGGCGACCAACTTCAAAGTGGTGAATTCGGCCGGCCAGACACTGGCTGCATCCCCCGTTGGCGCTCTACTGGGTACTTGGGTGAACAGCGCCACGCTCACCTACAACATCTACGCACTGGATTTCACCGTTCCCGGCGGCGATACTTACACCATTTCGATTCCCGGACATCCATCGGCTACTTCGCCCGCGTTCGCCGTGAACGCTCCTTCTGTGCTTTATCCGGGGCTGCTGTTAAATACGAAATTCTTTTATCAGACGCAGCGCGACGGACCGAACTACATCGCGAACGCATTGCGCAGCGCGCCCGGCCACCTCAACGATCAGAACGCATCCGTCTATTTGACGCCTCCTCTCGACAGCAACGACTCCATTACTACAATGGGAACCCCGCTGACTGCCACGGGCAAAGTGATCGATGCGTCCGGCGGCTGGTGGGATGCGGGCGATTACATGAAATATGTCGAGACCATCAGTTATACAGTCGCGCTGCAGGAGATCGGAGTGCGCGATTTTCCGAATCAGATGGGCCCGAACGCGCCGCATTATCCGCCCGCCCCGCCGGCTTCGGTATCGTACTCGGGAAACGCGGCGGGTCCACCGGCGAACACGGATTTTTCGGCAGAAGCCGAGTTCGGCATCCGGTTTCTGCTGAAGATGTGGGACGACAAATCCAGCACGCTTTACTACCAGGTCGGCAATAGCCAGGATTGGAACAACTTCAGCTACTTGAGTGACTACGACATCTGGCGCCTGCCGCAGGCGGACGACAACTTCGACGGTTGCAGCTCGGACGCGACGTTCATCTGCCATCGGCCGGTGTTTGTCGCGGGACCTGCGGGATCGCCCGTGAGTCCGAATCTGGCGGGACGAATGGCGGCGGCATTCGCAGTCTGTTATCAGTTGAACCGGACCACGAAACCGGATCTCGCGAATCAATGCTTGAAAAGCGCCGAAGATATTTTCGCGCTTGCGGATACTTCTTTCGCAGAACCGGCTCCATCGGTGGACGGAGGCACCTGCACCAACGGCTGCCTGCTCACGATTATGCCGTTCGATGGATACGGCGAAACCGTTTGGTCCGATGACATGGAGTTGGGCGCGACGGAGCTGTATCTGGCGCTGCAATGCGCGGGCAAGCCGGCCAACCTACCGGCGGGATTGCCGCAAACCAATCCGAACTTCTATCTGAAACAGGCGGCGCAGTTCGCGCAGAACTACATCAACCACGTTTACAATATCGGCGCGGCCGATACTTTGAATCTCTACGACGTGAGCGGCCTTGCGCATTTCGAACTCTTTCGCGCGATCAAGCTGGCCGGGAATCCGAGCGGCTTGGCGATTGGGCAGACCGCGATCAAGAACCAGTTCTTGAAGCAGGTGGGCGATGCGATCACGCACGCCGGAAGCGATCCTTGGGGATTCGGCGTGTCTTGGAACGGCGACACCACGGCGCATGGCGCCGGAATCTCGGTGATGGCGAGCCAGGCGCATTACCTGACGAACTACGCGCATTACGACAATTATTCGCAGCGCTGGCTCGCGAATATTTTGGGCGCGAACGCCTGGGGATCGTCGTTCATCGTGGGCGATGGTTCCACTTTCCCGAATTGCATCCAGCACCAGGCGGCGAATCTCGCAGGCGCGCTGAATGGAACTTCCGGCGGAACTCCGGTATTGTGGGGCGCGGTATCGGAGGGCCCGGCATTCGGGGCAACATCGGGAGCGCTGGATGGAATGCTCAAATGTCCGCCCGACGGCGGCAACGCGTTCAAGATTTTCGACGATCCATCGATTCCCGCGATTTATAAGGACAACGTGCAATCGTACAGCACCACAGAGCCGGCCATCGATCTGACGGCGACATCGTTTCTGATGTGGAGCTGGCGGATGGCGGGGAGTCCGAACGGGTGGCTGCAGTAGCGATCGTGACTTCGACAAGATACCTGCGTCAGCGCTGCGGGGCAACTTCTTGTGCAGCACCGCCATCCACCAGCGCCCGCAATTGCTTTCCGATGTCTGTCAACGTGGCCGACTGCGCTGCCAGTTCTTCTGCCGCGGCCGCCGTTTGCTCGGCCGACGCCGCTGTGGTCTGGCCGGACTGTTCCATTTGCGTGATTGCGTTGCCGATCTGATCCAGGCCCCGAGCCTGCTCCTGGCTGCCCACATTCACTTCGTCCACGAGCGTCTTAACCTGGGCAGCTTCCCCAGTAATGCCGCGGATCGCTCCCGCCACTCGGTCCACCTGGGACTTTCCGCCATCGGACTTTGCAATCGACTCCTCAATCAGCGCGGCGGTATCTTTGGCTGCCTGCGCGCAGCGCTGCGACAGGTTGCGTACTTCGTCCGCCACCACCGCGAAACCCAACCCAGCTTCGCCCGCGCGCGCTGCTTCCACGGCAGCGTTGAGCGCCAGGATGTTGGTCTGAAACG
>Ga0070734_10002965_pt1 | contig 19014 bp, 22 predicted proteins | sample Coa_R1_8_FD_66444 | JGI IMG/M metagenome (GOLD analysis project Ga0070734, IMG submission 66444) | Surface soil microbial communities from Centralia Pennsylvania, which are recovering from an underground coalmine fire - Coalmine... | ecosystem: Environmental > Terrestrial > Soil > Unclassified ... | reverse complement strand
AGCGTACCGACCGTTCACGCGCCGAGCCTCGGGTGCTCACCAGCGGAAAACCCTAGTGCGGTCTCTCGGCCCGCTGCCACAACGTGCCTGGGTGATGGGACCGGACCCGACGGTCAGGAACGGTCATGCGCCGCCGTCGACGGGCCGCAGGGGGAGGCCGAGGAAGAACAAGTCGTCAAGTCGGGCGGCGATCGAGACGAGACGGCGCTTCGCCACGAGACGGCGCATCTTGTAAAAACCGGGGGGGCGCAGGCGCTATCGGCAGCGGGGTCCTCCCCCAAGCCGCTTATCTGCGGGGGATACCAATCGCGGGTCTATTGGGCCCTGAGCCAGCCCTCGCCCAAGGGCGGCTGGGTCGTGCAGAAACATGACGAGGTCAAGGCATCGACCAAGTGCGATGGCAAGATCGATTCCGCTTGTAACAACCAGGGCGGCTTGTAAGGCCAAGGAGGCCAAACGCGTGTCTGTTCCAGGCGCGAAACGGCTGATTATCTGTGCGAACGACGCTGGTGCTCTCGCTGAGCGGCGACGTCACTGCGTGTTCGAGCTGTTCCGCCAGCACGTCAGAGCAGGTCTCCCCGTCGCAGAGTTGCTGTCATGGGGACCGGTCTCCAACTGGTTTGACGAGCACAGCCTGTTCGACGCCGCGAAGTACTCGGCCGTCCCGGTGGCGCGTGTGCCCGGCCAGGCGTTCTTCATGCTCAAACCGAATCTGCCCGGTGCCAGCGACGCCGCGATTTACTTGCGCGTGTCCCCGGGGATCCGCACAGACCAGTTGCTCGCGCTAATCTCCGGCGATACTAGAGATCCGAAGTTGAAGGAACTGAGGATCGTCGAGGTGGAGTTCAGCGAACCGAAATGAGCGGTCGCAGGAGCGGGGCGTGATTTGAACACGCGACCTTCAGGTTATGAGCCCCACGACCGACCGTCGGATCTGGGGACACGAGCCCACTCAAAACGGGGTGGCACTCCCGGCCCACTCCCTCATTCCTCCCTCACGCGCGGGAGAAGGGGTTCGAACCCTCGACGTCCACCTTGCGAACTTCAGAATTCTTCAATGATTTCGCTTAGTGCCGGAGACGAGACTTGAACTCGTAAGCCCTTGCGGGCGGCGGATTTTGAGTCCGCTGCGTATACCGTTTCGCCACTCCGGCGGCGTGTCGGGAAGATACCGCACGTGGGGCGCGGTGACGATGGGCTCGTGGACCATCCGCCTGATGGGTCGTAGGATCTTGGTGTGTCGGAAGTGGCGGGGGACGAGCCGAGCCTGGCGGCGAGCCTCAGGGTGGCGCCGACGTCGGACGAGCGGTTGGCGGAGCTCGAGGCCGAGCGGGAGCGGGAGCAGGCGGCCGTCCGGGACCTCGAGACCAAGCTGGCCGAGGTGGCGACCAGCCGCTCGCTGCTGAACGAGCAGGCGCGGTTCCGGCGGGCGGTCCTGACCACGTACGTGCTGGCCGTCCTCGGGCTGGTGTTCGGGTTCCTCACGCTGGTGGGAGGTATCTGTTGAGCGGGCGGTACCGCGACGCGCAGGCGCTGGCCTCCGCGCGCGAGCTGGTGGTCGAGCGGCGGATCGCGGCGGTCGAGGGCGATCTGGCGGCGCTGCGGAGGCACCGCGAGCTGCTCGGCGCCGAGCTCGCGCGGCAGACGCACCGGCGGCCGTCGCCCGAGCTCAAGGGGCTGCTGGCCGGTCTGGCGCTGGCCGTGAGCACGCTGATGGCGCTGGGGGTCGGGCTCGCGCTCCTTTAGGGAGCCGCCGCCGAGAGCGCGAGAGCGACCTCTGCAGTAGGTTTCCGGGTATGGACGCCGCTGGAATCGAAGCGCTCGCCGCCCGGGCGAACATCGTCGACGTGATCACGGAGCTGTTCGTCGCCACCGATCAGCGCGACTGGGCCGCGGTGAAGCGCTGCTTCGCCGACCAGGTGCTGTTCGACATGTCGTCACTGGGGGCCGGGCCACCTGCGCGCCGGACGCCCGACGAGATCGCCGCCGGGTGGGCGGAGGGGCTGAGCGCGCTGGCGGCCATCCACCATCAGGCCGGCAACTACCGCGTCACCATCCACGAGGCCCGCGCCACCGCGAATTGCTACGGCATCGCCTACCACTACCGGAAGACCGCCTCGGGCCGGAACACCCGCGTCTTCGTGGGCAGCTACGCCTTCATCCTCGAACGCGGCGGCGCGCTCGGCTGGCGCATCTCGACGTTCCGCTTCGACCTCAAGTTCATCGATGGCAACGCGGATCTCGAGGGCGACGGGTAGGTAGAAGCTAGGGGCCGACGTCGCCACGCTGGTAGCGGGCCAGGTCCTCGATCGTCCCGCGCGGCTGCGTGAAGATGACCGTCTCGCCGATGGCGAAGCCGATTCCGCCGTTCAGCGCCCCCGACAGCCAGTGGTGGTAGCCGAAGCCCAGAAAGAAGAAGGCGCCGGCGTTGATGGCCGCGTTCGCCGCGTGCGACCACCAGCCGGAGAGCAGGCGCTCGTTGCGGGCGTCCTGCACCAGGCGGTGCTCGGCGTCGGCCAGCAGCGCGCAGACCTCGGTGTCGGTGCCGGGGGGGGTGAGCACCAGCTTGGCGCGCAGCTCGCGGCTGTTGGCGATCACGTCGGGCGGCGCCACCAGGAACGGGATCACCCCGCCCGCGGCCAGCACGGCGCCGGTGTAGTAGTCGACGCGGTTCTCCGGCGCCACGAACGGGACCGCCGCCAGGCTGCCCACGCCGCTGGCGCCGATGCCTACCGCCCACCCGTAGTTCCACCAGCTCATGCGGTGGGCCTCGCGGGCGAGGCGCCGATCGATCCACTCGAGGCGCACCCGACCGTCGGTGGCGGCGAGCGCCGCGCCCGCGTCGGGCGGCGCCGGACAGCGGGTCTCGTCGGCGCGCGCGGGCGCCGGCGAGAGCAACGTCAACGTCGCAATCAGGCTGAATGCGAGGGACCGACCTCTTGCGAGCGCGCCCGCGCGATTCACGTTCTCCACTATGCCAACCAAGAGCACGGTTCGTAAGGCAAAGCGCGACCTTTCCGCGGGGAAGCGCCCGTCCACGGCGGCGGGCGAGTTCGTGCGCGAGGAGATGGAGCACATTCGCCGGGGGAAGCACGGCGCGCGCTCGTCGAAGCAGGCGATCGCCATCGGGCTGTCCAAGGCGCGGCGGTCGGGCGTGCCGCTCAAGCCGCCCGCGCGCGGGCGGACCTCGGCGCGGACGCGCCAAGCGGCGACGCTCGCCTACGAGACGGGCCAGGGGCGGCGGAAGCCGCGGGCCCCCTCGGCGCGGCGCGGGCGCCAGACGGAACGCGCGCTCCAGCGCGAGGGGCAGACGGCGGCCTCGCGGCGTTCGCTGGCCGCGCAGGCGCGCGGGGCCGCGGGGCGACGCACCCGCGCCTCGCGCTCGGCGGCCGCCCGGCAGGCCGCGGCGACGAAGGGGACGCGCGGCCGCTCGATGGCCGCCAAGCGGGCCGCCGCCACCCGCAAGCGCACCCGCGGCTGAGCCGTCGCGCTTAGTCGCGCACCAGCCCCAAGGCGCCCTCGAGCTCGCCGCGAGCGTGGGCGTCGCCCTTGCGGGCCGCGACCTCGATACCGCGCGCGAACGCCTCGCGCGCGGCCGCCCGGTCTCCGAGCGCCAGGCACGTGTTCCCCGCGTGCAGGTACGTCGCGACGTAGTCGGCGTGATCGCGCATCAGGACCGTGAACTCCTCGCGCGCCTCGGCAAAGCGGTTGCCGTTCTTGTACTCGATCGCCAGCGCGTAGCGCGGGAACGCCTCGTTCGGGTGGCCCGCGATGTAGGCCCGCAACGCCTCGACGCGCGACACGGGCACTAGACCGGACGCAGCCGACGTTGGGGGCCCGGGACCTCGCCCGCCAGGGGCACGATCCGGTTCTGCGCGTCGACGTGGACGACCGTCGGCTTCCAGGCGCGCGCCTCGTCCTCGCTCTCGACCTCGGCGAACGTCGCGATGATGACGATGTCACCCGGTCGAGCCAGGTGCGCCGCGGCGCCGTTGACGCAGATGACGCCCGAGCCCTCCGGCCCCTCGAGCGCGTACGTCTCGAGGCGCGAGCCGTTGGTCCGGTTCCAGATGTGGACCTTCTCGTAGGGGAGAATGTCCGCGGCGCGCAACAGCGAAGCGTCGATCGTCACCGACCCTTCGTAGTCGAGGTCGGCTTGCGTGACGGTGGCGCGGTGAATCTTCGACTTGAAGAGGGTCCTGCGCATTTTTCTACCTCCGTCCAGGCCACGAAGGGTCCCGGCGTGGTTTCTCAAGAATACGAAGCGCGGCGGCACAAGTCAAAGCGGCGCCCCGGCTGGCTCTGGTGAAAGCGCGGCCGAGGCAAGTCCGTGGTTGACGGTCGAGGCCCGATCCCGCACGCTGACCAAGGCGTGAAACCGCGCAGTTTTCTCCACGTGCTCGGGATCGACCTCGGCGGCGGCAAGGGGAAGAAGACCGCGCTCGCCACGCTTCGGGTCGACGGCGAGACCGCGACGGTGGTCGACATCGCCCCGCGCAACGGCGCCCTGCCCTTCTACGATGCAGCGCTCATCGAGACGATTCGCCAGTACGGCGACGAGACGCTCGTCTGCGTCGACGCGCCGCTGACGCTCCCGCCCTGCCTGCGCTGCTCGGTGGCACTCTGTCCGGGACAGGACGCCTGCGTCGACCCCGCGGTGATCGAGATGCGCGCGCTCGCGGCCGAGGCGGCGCCGAACGATCGCGACACCCGGCGCGGCAAGCCGCCGATCACGCCTTACACCCAACGGGCGACCGAAGTTCACCTGTCGCGGCGGCTGGGGATCGTGGCGCGGGAGGGGCTGGGGCAGGGGACCGGACCGCTCGCCGCGCGCGCCGCGCACCTCCTGCGCGCGCTCGCCGATCGGTTTCGCCTCAACGAGAACATCATCGAGGCGTATCCGAAGGCGACGCTCGCGCTGCTCGGGCTCGGCACCCCGTTCAAGAAGCACCTGCGCGAGCGGGAGACGCGCGCCCGCATCCTGGAGGCCCTGGCCGGCGAGCTCCGCTTCGGCCCAGGCGTCTGGCGCGAGCGCTGCATTCAGAGCGACCACCTGTTCGAGGCGGTGATCTGCGCCTTCACCGGCTTTCTGTGGGCGCGCGACGGCTGGGCGTTGCCGCCCGCCGCCGAGCCGCGCGACGACGACGCCCGCCTGCGCGACGGCTGGATCTGGACCCCGCCGCCCGCCGCCGCGGAAAAAGGCGAGTCCAAAACCGCCGCGAAAGCCTAGCGCGCGCCGATCGCGGGGCCGATGTCGTCGTCCTCGTCGTCGTCGTCGTCGAGGTGCGAGCGGCGCCCGCCAGCGGCGGCGCCGAGCAGCGAGCTGGGACCGCGATCGCGCAGGAACTCCAGGAAGGCCAGCGCGGGCGGGAGCTCGGCGGCCGGAATCTCGTCGAGCAGCTCACGCGCCTGCCGACGCAGGATCTCTCCCGGCGCCTCGCTGGTCGCCACCGCGCGCGGCAGCTCGGCGGGCTCGGCCGGCTGGGCCACGTGCCCCCAGGGCGGGACGTTGGCCACCTCGATCTTCATGTGATCGAGCCAGGTCTGGATGTGGAAGTGCAACAGCTCCGACCGGTAGGCGAACCAGCGCTCGCGCTCGGCCGGGAACGCCAGCAGGACGTCCTTGAACCTGCGAAACGCCCCCTTGCCGTCGATAGCGATCAGCAGCCGCTCGCGCAGGGCCTCGTCGGAGACCGAGGAGACGAACCGCTCCATCCAGCGGTACTGCTCGCGGGACGACGCAGGGTCGACCCGCAGGTAGCGCTCCGGGTTGGCGGCCACACGCGCCCGCCGGGCTCCGGCGTCTGGCTCGCCTTCCACGATGGAGAGCAGGTCGCCATTCTCCAGATCGAGGAAGCTCTCCTGGTCCGGAGAGTTACGCTCGAAGGCGATCTCCAGATCACTCCAATTCACGGTAATCGGCATCGGTCCGCACTTTCTGCCAGCCCCTCCTCCCCAGAAGGAAGCACGGCAATAAATATGGGAAAAGTCTACGAGTCCCTGCAGGGTCTTGCAACCCAGCCGTTCGATTTATCGACGAACCCGCGGGCCGGATGGCACGCGCTTTGACGTGGCTTTGACTTATGGGTGGACGAGGGTCTAGACTGCCGCGCTTTCGCAAAACAGCTCTCGGAGGTCGTGCCTTGGCTCGCGTCACCGTCGAAGATTGTCTGGAGAAGGTCAACAACCGGTTCGCCCTGGTCGTGCTCGGGGCCGAGCGCGCGCGTCAGCTCGCCAATGGCGGCCGACCGCTGGTCGCTTGCAACAACAAGCCTGCCGTCACCGCCCTGCGCGAGATCGCCCAGGCGAAGGTCCGCTTCAACGAGTCGGTCGAGGGAACCGTCCGCCACTTCATCGACGAGGTGAAGGCGCGCGGTCTCCGCAACGAACGCGGCGCCAACCGATAGAGACGGGAAACCCGGAGAGGGTTCCCGCGCTCTCCCGCTACACCTTGGCCGCGATCGCGACCTTGAGGTAGTTCCCCTCGGGGAACCCGGGGTGGACCGGAAAGTCGGGCGGCAGCCCGACCCGCTCGACGATGCGCAGGTCGGCTCCGGCCGCGGCGCCACCCTCGGCGAGCGCCCGGTCGACCTCGGCCTGCGAGACCTTGGTCGAGTTGGTGGCGAACACCAGCAGCCCGCCCGGCGCCAGCACCAGCGCGCACCCGGCCGCCAGCCGCGCCAGATCGCGCGCCACCTGGAACTGGCCGGCCGGCCCCTGCGAGAAGGTCGGCGGATCGCACACCACGATGTCGAACAGCCGCTTGCGGTCGGCGAAGCGGTCCAGCGTCTTGATCGTGTCGTTGGTGATCATCTCCAGTCGGGCCGGATCGAGCCCGGAGAGCTCGTAGTTCCGGCGGGCGCGGGCGTGGGCTTTGGCGGCCAGGTCGACCGCCACCACCTCGGCGGCGCCGGCCTTGGCCGCGTGGACCGAGAACGCGCCGGTGTACGAGAACAGGTTCAGCAGCCGGCGCCCGGCCGCGCGCGCGGCGACCGCCGCCCAGCCGAGCCGCATGTCGGGGAACAGACCGACCCCCAGCGGCGCGGTCACGTCGACGCCGAACTTGCACGGGCCGTCGGAGACCACCAGCTCGACCGGCGCCTCTTCACCGCGCGCACGCGCCGCCGGCTCGGGGGGCGCCGTCCCGCCCAGCGGCCGCAGCCGACGCTGTTCATAGATCCCGCGCGGCGCCAGGGCCGACTCGATCGCGCCGTACAGCTCGTCGCGCCAGCCGAGCGCCCCGGCCGACAACCAGACGACGACCACGAAGTCGCCGTAGCGGTCGACGGTCACGCCGGGCAGCCCCTCGCTCTCGCCCGAGAACACGCGCATCGCCTCGGGGAGCCCGCCGCCGTAGAGCCGCCGGCGCAGCTCGACCGCCCGCGCGAACCGGGAGGCGATCACGCCCCGGCCGGGCTCGACCTTCTCGTCCGGATCGCGCGTCAGCACGCGCACGCAGATCGCGTGGTCGCGGTCGACGTACCCGCGGCCGACGAATTCCCGGTTTCCGGCGATGAGGTCGATCACCGCGCCGGTCTCCTCGGAGATCCCGCGCGGCCCCATCGCCTCGCGGAAGACCCACGGATGACCCGCGTGCACGCGCGTCGCGACGTCGCCGGGGACCCGATACTCCCCCACACGCACCCTGACGCCTGGCGCGACGGGCGAGCCGGCGCCTGGGCCGGGTCGAGACGGTCGAGCTTGACGCGGCGGCTTTCTCACGACGCGGCACCGGCCAGACCGTGGCAGAGGCTGGCGGTACGGCCGTATAGACTGCAGGTTTCCACCGCGCGGCACCATAGAGATGCCAGGTTCCCCTGTCAAAGGGTTCAGTGTAGGCTTGAGTGCTTGATTTCCGGACTGAAACCGGCAAGGCTCCGGTGAAAGGATCCACTCGGCATGACCTCCAAGCCCCCTTTCGGATTCGGAATGGCCGCGAGCGGACACCCGGACGCTGATCCGGATGTCGAGGACCTCTCCGATCAGATCGACGTCGATCCGTCCCAGGACGTGACCGTCGAGGCCTCGGAGGAGGCGACGTTGGAGGTGGCCGAGTCGGAAGACGAGCACGCCAACACCCTGACGCCGCCGCCGGTGGGCATGCAGGAGCTCCCGCAACCGAGCCGGCGCGCGCCGACCCTCATGGGCCTGGCGCTGCCGTCGCTCCCGCTGCCCGGCGTGACCGCCGCCGCCCCGCCGCACGTCGCGGACGAGACCGACGACGACGACGAGGTCACCGTGATGGCGCGCCCGTCGGTCACCGACGACGAGGAAGAGCCCACGAAGATCGAGCCGGCCGAGACCGCGCTGCACGCGGCGGCCAGCAAGGACGACGACGAGGTCACCACGGCGCTGTCGGCGCAGGCGAGCGTCGAGCGCGAGCGCGCGCTGCGCAAGTCGCACCCGCCGTCGCTCGACATGCCGCTCGCCTCGCACGGCTACGGCAGCGACGACTCCGCGGAGTTCGAAGACCCCGAGGACGACGACGGCATCAAGATCGGCGGCGAGACGCCGGGGATCGCCGTCGACGACGACGCCATCTCCACCAGCAGCTACACCGCCGACTCCGCCGACACCGAGGAGCCGTCGTCCGAGCTGGAGGCCGTGCTGGCGCCGCGCCGCCCGACCGCGACGCTGGGCTCGCTCAGCTCGCTCGGATCGTCGTCGCCGTTCAGCGGCTCGCCGATCGGCTCGCCGGTGCTGGGCCGCCCCGACAGCTTCGGATCGCCGCGCCTGCCGACGCCCAGCCCGGGCTTCGGTGGCCTGTCGCTGCCGAGCCCCGCCGCACCCGCGCCGACCGCCTCGCCGTTCTCGGCGCGCCTGGCGCCGGCCGGCTCGCCTTACGGCGCGCGGAGCGCTTCGCCGGCCGCGCTGCCCGCGCTGCAGATCCCCGCGCCGTCCGGCGTGGCGGCCACCACGGCCGGGACCACCGGCGGCTTCCTGCTGCGGAAGGCGCCGCTGCCGATCGTCGGCGTGGTCGCCTACGTGGCGGCGGCGTTCATCTTCGGCGTGGTCGTCGGGGCGAAGTTCCTCGGCGCCCGCGGCGCCGGCAACACCACGGTCGCCGCCCAGTCGGCGCCCGCCGCTGCGCCGGTGGTGATCCAGCCGGTCGCGCCGGCTCCGCCCGCCCCGCCCGCGGCGACGACGGCCGCCGCGACCCCGCCGCCCGCGCCCGCCGCGGCAGCCGCACCCACGCCGCCCGCACCTGCCGCCGCCGCGGCGCCCACGCCGCCGGCCGCCGCCGCCGCGGTGGCCGAGGAGACCCCGCCCGCCGCCGCCAAGCCGGCCCCGAAGCCGGCCGTCAAGCGCGTCGCGCGCCCCGCCGCCCATAAGGTGGTGGCGTCCGCCGACGACCTGCCGATCGCCAAGCCGGCCAAGGCCGCGCCCGCCCCGAAGGCCGCCAAGCCTGCCAAGTCGGGCGGCAAGGCCAAGGCCTGGGTCGATCCCTTCGCCGAATAGGCGAGGGCGACGCGAGCGAGCGGCGACTGCATCCACGCGGCGCCGCTTGACTTCGCACCACCGGTCGATAAAGGTATCGCGTTCGTCTGCGGGATTAACTCAGTTGGTAGAGTGTCAGCTTCCCAAGCTGAATGTCGTCGGTTCGAACCCGATATCCCGCTCAAGAAAAGCCAGGCAGTCGCGGTCGGTTGCAGCTCTCTCGCTCCTGACCCTCCCGTAGCGCCGACCTCGTTTCCCACCACTCGGCGCCTTCCCACCACTTCGGGACGCGCTGGAGGCAACGCCGCGTAGATCGCGGTAGCCCGCCAGCGAGACGACCTTCCCGAGCGCCGCTTCCACAACGCCTTCCCGTTCTTGCTCACGCCGATGGGCAACGGTCCGACTCCGCCGCAGGCGCACGGGTCGCGCACACCGGCGACAAGAGCCACGGGCACAAGTAGGCGCGGCACGCGGGGGACATCCCGAACCCATCTCTCGATGAGTTGCATTCTCCGTGGGCCCCCGCGATCATTGTGGCGTGCGTGAGCGGGTCTGCGGCGGAGCGATCGCGCTTCTGATCTGCCTTTCAGCCTCGGGGGCGCGGGCGCAGCAACCGGCGGCCCCCGGGAAGAACGTCCTCGAACGCGCGGGCCTCGATCTCTCTGCGCGGGTCGCGCTCGCCCTGCCGTTCGGCGACATCATGGCGGGCGACCCGCTCGGCGCCTGGCTCTCGAGCGAGCTTCCGGTGGTCATCGAGTTCGGGCTCCGGGTGAACAAGAACCTCGCGGTCGCGATGAATCTCGAGTTGGGGCCGACGTTCACCAAGTACAACTGCGGCGGCTGTGACACCACCGAAGGGATCCAGCTCAACCTGGAAGCGATCTTCACCGCACGCGCGGGCCTGGCGATCGACCCGTGGCTCGGCCTCGGGACCGGCCTCGAGTCGGTGTCCTTCTCTCCGGGGGACCAGGCCAACGGTTGGAACTACGCGCTCATCGAGGCCGGCGGCGAGTTCAGGGTAGGTGACCATAGCGCCCTAGGACCGTTCATCGGCCTCTCGATCGGCGAATACACCTCGGTGACGGCGCCCGAGACATACTTCACGAGCCGGGCGCTGCACGAGTGGTTTCGGTTCGGCATGCGGGGGACGATCAACAACTGATCGACGCGCGTGCTGGCCAGCGGAAAGGGGACGGTCAGGCGTCTCGATCAGCGCTCAGGAAGTGGTGGCCGGGCGGGAGCTGCTCCGCGCACTCGGCCAGCGGAGTAAGAGGCTCGGTGGCCGCGCACGCCTCCAGCGCATCCGTTGGGACGGCGACGAGATAGAAATGTCGCCGTCCGAGAACGACGTCGCATTTCTCCGTCTCGGCTTTCGAGTCCGTCACGACCGCCAGGTCCGGAACAGAAATCAGGTACGACTCGAACTGAGCGACGATTCCGCCGCGGAGGAGGAGGGGCTCGTGTATCCGCGCGTACTCCTCGTAGTCGAGCCCAGGGTATTCGTAGTCGGGATTGATGAAGAACGTGCTCACCTCTCGCACGAGTCGGACTCTGTCTCCCCTCCTGAACAAGCTGCGCCGGTTCGACAGCCTAGCGCTCTTCACGTGGAAGTTCTGCCGCGATTGTGCTCCAGGTCCGCGACGAGCGCTCTCGCCCCTGACCCTCCGCTAGCGCCATCTGCGTCGGGCGTCGGCCACGACCGCGTGCACGAATCGCAGCTTCCAGACCGCCGGTTCGGGCAGCACGAACGGATACGGATCGGGGAGGCCCATGCTTCGGTTGAGGCTGTTGAGCGCCAGCGTCAGCGAGACCCAGGCGGTCACGAGGCCCTGGAAGTCATCCGAGTCGACGCGCGGAACGACGACGTTGGGTCCTGGCGCGCCTTCGACCGGCCTGGCCCTGACGGCGATCCCGAAGCTGGCCGCCGTCTCCAGCGTGTCGATCATGTGGAGGTAGTGAGCCCAGGTCTCGGCCCAGTCCTCCCAGGGGTGCATCGAGGCGTAGGCGCTCACGAAGCGCGCCGGCCAATCGGTCGGTGGTCCTTGCTCGTAGTGGCGCTTGCTCGCGAGGGCGTAGTCCGCGCCCGGGTCACCGAAGAGGTCGCGGAACTCGCCCGCCCGGCTCGACCCGTCGACGAGACGCGACCAGAAGTAGTGCCCGCTCTCGTGGCGGAAATGACCGAGCACGGTTCGGTACGGCTCGCCGAGCGCCTCCCGCGTCCTTTCGCGCGCGGTCCCGTCCGCCTCGACGACATTGATCGTGATGAGCCCGTCGCTATGGCCGGTGAGGACCTTGTCGGCGCCCGGCTCGTCGCTCTTGAAGCTGAATCTCAGCCCGCCGTCGCGGTCGGGCTGTCGCTCGTCGAGAGGCAGCCCCAGATCCATGAGCGTGTAGAGCAGCCGGCGCTTGCCGCGCTCCAGCCTCAACCACGCGTCTTTCGCGCCAGGCTCGGCCAGGTTCGGGATGAGAACGTTCATCCGGCACGACAGACAGAACCGCTGGTCGTCCCGCGCTGCGACCGCCCAGTTGCACGCCTGATGATCGATTTGGTTGCCGCACGGGCGATAACGATCGGCCCCGCCGACACCGACGGCCACCAGGGTCGCCGACGGAGGGGGACCCTCCAGGTCGACGACCGACAGCAACCTGCGATCGGGAAGGAACACCACGGCGCGGCCGCACCGCGTGCACTGGCTATTCTCGAAGTAGAGCGTCTGGCCGCAAGCGGCGCAGGTGAAGGTCCTCACGGGAACACACCATCCACCGGACTCGCCGGACCCGGAAGGGGATTCGTCACGGCCGTCCCTGCAACGGGCGGTGAGATGGCTCGGGCAATTGCTTCCAGCAGGGTATCGATGCTGAAAGGTTTCGGGACCAAGTCGACGTGGCCCATCCGCTGGCGGAGCGAGTCTTCCCCGATTCTGGAGGCGCTGAGCACGATGACCGGGATGTTTCGGAGGGTCCGGTCAGCCAGCTGGTCTCGCCGAAAGTCCCACCCGGTTCGGTCGGGCATCATGAGGTCGAGAAGGATGACCGTGGGCGTCAGGCCTCCACGCAGCTGCGCGAGCCCTTCGTCCGCGCTCTCGGCGCCGACGACTGTGAATCCCTCCTCCTCGAGGCACTCCACCGTCGCCGCGCGAATGTCCTCGTCGTCCTCGATCAGCAACACGATCCGGCCAGGCCGGGAGGGAGGTGCAGCGGACACTCAGGTGCTCCGCCGCGCCGACGAGCCGCGCGCGAAATGGAGCGCCACGCTGAACAGGGCCAACGCCAGGAGGAGGTGAATCGCCGCGGAACCGACGTGGAAGAGCGTGCACCCCAGGAGCCAGACGACGGCTATCGCGATTGCCAGGGTCAGGAACATGGTCACCTCCCGATGCGGCGGACGCAATCAGGAGTTGGACACACAGGACCCGTCGTCACACCCCACGCTCCCCCCGACCCGCTTTCCAGCGAAAGCCACCGCCGCCCGACGCGTGGCTGCCCGTTTGCACCCACCGCGGGGGTGAGGCGAGAGCCCTGTGTGTCCTTCCCCAATCTTCCATGCGGATTACGTCTTCACCGTTACGCTCCCGGTTACAATCCCCGTGCCAGTCGGGAATTCACTGAACCGCGGATTCTGCGCAACGGCCCCGGTCAGGTCGGGGTGAAATCGTAACGCCGGCGCAAAGCTCGTTACGAGAGCAACTCATCCGCAGGCGAGAGCGGCGCGCCCTCCATCTCCGCGACGCCGTACTGGCGAAGCTTCTCCCACAAGTTCTTGCGGGAGATCCCGAGCGAGCTGGCGGTGACGGCCCGTTTCCCGTCACAGTCGGCCAGAGCGCGCAGGAGATAGCTTCGCTCGAAGGCTCGCATCGCCTCGCCGAGCGGCAGCATCGTCTCTGCGTTCGAGGGGGCGCGGCGCCCTTGCGTGCCCTTGATGGCAGAAGGGAGGTGCTCGAAGTCGATCCGGCCGCCGCCCGAGAGCAGGACCGCGTGCTCGATGGCGTGCATCAGCTCGCGAACGTTTCCGGGGAAGGCGTACCCCTCCAGCGCGTTCCAGGCACGCCAGGTCAGCCCGGTGGTGGCCGACTTGGGGTTCGAGAAGCGGTGGACGAAGTGCTTCACCAGGACGGGCAGGTCGCCGGTCCGCTCGCGAAGCGGCGGAATGGCGAGCTCGATGGTGTTGATCCGATAGTAGAGATCCTCGCGGAACCTCCCCTCGGCGATCTCTTTGCGCAGATCCCGGTGAGTCGCGGCCACGATCCGGACGTCGACGTTGATCGTGCGATCGCTCCCCAGCGGCTCGATCGTCCCCTCCTGCAACACGCGCAAGAGCTTGACCTGCGCCGCCTGAGAGAGCTCCGCCACCTCGTCCAGGAACAGCGTTCCCCCGTCGGCGGCCTGGAAGCGCCCCACGCGACGACCGGTGGCGCCCGTGAAGGCACCCCGCTCGTGGCCAAAGAGCTCGGATTCGAGGAGCGTGTCCGGGAACGCCGCGCAATTGACCGCCACGAAGGCTTGGTTGACGCGCGTGCTTCTGTCGTGGAGCGCTCGGGCCACCAGCTCCTTGCCCGTTCCGCTCTCGCCGATGATGACCACCGACGCATCGCTGGGTCCGACGGCGGCCAGGCGCTTCATCAGCCGCTGGATCTCGGGCGAGTGGCCGATGAGCTCGCTCCCCCCCGTGGTCGCGGCGAGCTTGGCCCGGGCGTCCGTCAGGTCTCGGTGCAGCTCGCGATAGGTCTCGAGTCGCGTCATCTGGATGCCGAGCTCGTCGAGCCGCACCGGTTTCGTCAGATAGTCGAACGCGCCCTCCTTGAGGACGGAGATCGCCGCCGGGATATCCGCGTGCCCGGTCATGACGATCGTCTCCGTCGCCGGCGCGCGCTCGCGCAGCCGTCGCATGAGCGTGAGGCCATCCATCTTGGGGAGGCGAACGTCGGTCAGGACCACGTCGTAGTCGCTCTCGGCGGTCATGGACAGCGCCTGGGCGCCGTCCGCCGCGCAGGCCACGTCGTGTCCTTCTTCCTTCAACTCTTCCGCGATCAGCTCGCACAGATCGGGCTCGTCATCGACAACCAGCACTTTCAGCATTTGTCGTACGCCAAAGTAGGGATCCTTCTGAGGCTGTCTAGGGCCGAGCCCGGACGAACGGGCCGGGCGCCGAGGAACGTCACAATCGTCGCACGATCTCGGACGCCATCCCCTCGATGGTCGCCTCGCCGTCGGACTGGCCGCCCTCGACCACCGCGCGGGGCATCCCGTACACGACGCACGAGCTCTCCGCCTCCGTGAGGACGCGGCCGCCGGCGCGACGAACGAGGTCGGCGCCCACCAGGCCGTCCGTACCCATTCCCGTGAGGATCACGCCCAGCGTCGCCCGGCCGAGCGCCGCCGCGCTCTCCAGCAACACGTCGACCGACGGGCGGAACGGTGCGTCGGCGGGTTGCAGATCGAGACGCGTCCGGAGCGCCCCGCCCTCGTCCGCGATCCGAAGATGGAGGCCGCCGCGCGCGATGGCGACCGACCCTGGTTCGAGCAGGGCCCCCTCCGAGGCCTCGAAGACCCGTAGCGGGCACATCTCGTCGAGGCGCCGCGCCAGCGTTTCGGTGTAACCAGCGGGGATGTGCAGGGCCACCGCGACGGCGGCCGGAAGATCCCGGGGAAGCGCGGGCAAGAGCCGCGTCAGCGCGGCGGGCCCGCCGGTGGAGGTGCCGATCGCCACCAGCCGGACGGCGCTGGTGTGGGGCGTTGGGGAGGCGGCCGGAACGGCGGGACCGGCGGGACGTGGTCGGGCGGAGGCCGCGCCGACGACCTTCTCGACGAGCTCGCGGGAGAGCTCGTACAGCCGCTCGGTCGCCAGCGCGGTCGGCTTGTGCACGAGATCGACGGCGCCACGTTGCAGGGCCTCGATGCCGAGCGCGCTGTCGGCGTCGGAGATGCTCACCACCACGACCCGCGGACCGCCCGGCGGCAAGGCGCGCAGCACGCCCAGACCGTCGAGGTTCGGCATGACCAGGTCCAAGGTGAGCACGTCGGGCGCGAGCTCCGCGATCTTCTCGAGCGCCTCGAGACCGTCGTGCGCCACGCCCACCACCTCGAGGAGCGCGCTTCTGGAGAGCGCCTCGCGCAACACCTTGCGGGCGAAGGCCGAATCGTCCACCACCAGGACCCGAATCGGCCGGCCGTCAGCGCTCACGCGGGTCTCCGGTAGAGAAAGTTGCCGGCGTGCTCTTCGCAGACGAGCGGCCCACCGAAGCGCAGCAACGACTCGGAGATCCCGACGAAGAGCGCCCCTTCCGGCCTGAGCCTCCGGTGGAGCTGGTCCACCACGCGCCGGATGGTCGCCTCGCTGAAATAGATGAGGACGTTGCGGCAGAGAATCACGTCGAAGGTCCCGAGCGCCGCCACGGCAGCGTCATCGAGCAGATTCACCCGGTGCCAGGCGATGGCCTGGGTGAGCGAGGGGCGGACCCGGAAACCTTGCGGCGTCTCGTCCAGCCAGGACCGCGCGAAGGCGGGCATCTGCTGGCGGAGCGCGCGCCGCGACAGCTGCCCCGACCGAGCGCGCTGGAGCGCGCCGAGGCTGATGTCGCTCGCCACCAGCTCCACGTCCTGAGCGATCCCGTGCGCGGCCAGCAGCATGGCCACGGTGTGGGGCTCCTCGCCGGTGGAGCTCGCCGCGCACCAGACGCGCGGCCGCGCCCCGGCCGCCACCCTGGGCGCGAGGAGCTGGGAGACCATCATCTCGAGCGGGCCGAGCTCGCGGAAGAGGTAGGTCTCGCCGACCACCAGCGACTCCACGAGCGCGTCGAGCTCTTCGGCGCCCCGGGGGTCGTATCGAAGGAAGTAGTAGTAGTCGAGCATCGAGTCGAACCCCGCCTCGGCGGCGCGCTCGCCGACCTTGTCGGCGAACAGCGACATCCGCGAGACGTCAAACTGCAGGCCGGCGTGCTCGGCGACGAGACCGCTCAGGATCGAGAACACCGGGAGTGAAAGCGACGCCAATCGACGACTCGCTCACCGCGTGAGAAGCAGCGCGCAGACCTTGCGGACCTCGGGATCGCGGTCGTTGGCCGCGGCGGCCCTCAGGGCGCCCAGCGCCTCCGGGTGACCGAGCCCCGCCAGCGTGGTGGCGGCCGCCTTGCGCGCCCGGCTGTTGGAGCTGGTCATGGCGCCGATCAGCGCGGCGGTGGCGTCGGGGCGGCCGAGGCGCGCCAGCGCCGACGCGAGCCCGCTCGCCTGTTCGTCATCGGCCTCCTCGAGCGCCGCCGCCAACCCGGGCACGCGCCCCTCGATGTGCAGCGACAGCGCGGCGACGATCTGATCTCCAACGGGGGAGCTCCGCAGGAGCTGGGCCAGGGCCACCGTGGTGGCCTGGCCCGGCCGCGTGGAGAGGAGGCCGATCGCCACCGTCCGGATCGCGTCGTCGCGGTCGGCCGCGCACTCGAGGAGCGCCTTCAGCGCCTCCGGCGCGCGAAACCCGGACAGCGCCGACAGCGCGACCACACGCGTCGCCGGCTCGGACGCCGCGACCGCCTGCAGGATGACGGGCAGCGACTCGGCGCGGTGCGCGACCCCCAGCCCGACCAACGCCGCGCGCCGGACGTCGGGCTCGCCGTCCCGGGCGGCCGATTCGAGCGCCGTCAGCGCCGCGTCGCTGCTGAGAAAGGAGAGCGCCTCGACGGCGGCCACCCTCACCTGCCCGGCCGGGTCGACCAGGAGCTCGCCGATCGCCTGGGCCGCCGGCTCGAACGCCAGCTTGCCGAGCGACTGGCAGGCGTAATAGCGGACCCACGGATCAGGATCGCCGAGCCCCTTGATGAGGTAGGCGCTGACGCGCAGATCGCCGACGCACTGACCGAGCGCGCGGAAGGCCGCGGCCCGCGTCCGGGGAGCCGACGTCTTGGTGGCCGCCAGCAGCGCCTCCAGCGCGCGGGGATCGTCGAAGAAGGGAAGTCCCTGGATCGCCGCCTCGCGCACCCGCTCGTCGCTGTCCAGCAGCGCGTCGAACAGGGTGTCGAGCGCGAGCGGGAACGCGAAGTAGGCGAGGATCCGCAGCGCGGACCGCCGAACCCGCGCGGTCGGCGCTCGGGCCGCCGCGAGGGCCAGGTCCTGGGTCTCTCGCCCGCCGAGCGCCTGAATGGTGCCCATCGCCGCGAACGCCACGCGCGAGTTGGCGTCGGCGAGCAAGGGAAAGAGATCGGCCGTCGCGGTCGTGGCCCCCATGCGTCCCAGGGTCTCGCAGGCCTGGGCGCGCACGTCGGGATCCGCATCGCGCAGGCAGTCGACCACCAGGGCCGTGGCAGCCGGCTGCGAGATGAGCGGCAGCAGGACTCGGCGCGTGCCGCCGTCGCGGATCTCCTTCAGGATCTGCGCCTCGGCGTCGGGGCCCAGTCGCCGCAAGGCCGCCGAGGCCGCCGCGGCCACCTCGGGAGGGCCGTTCAGCAAGGCGAGCAGCGCCGGCGCCGCCGAGGCGTCGGCCAGGGTTCCGATCACGAAGCAGAGCGCGATCTGTTCGCCCGGATCTCCCTCGGACAGGGCGCGAACCACGTGCCGCACGACCGCTGGATCGCCGGCTTGCCGGATCGCCTCCTCGATGCGGTCGCCGCTCCCGAAGTGCTCCGCGCTCCGCTGGCGCAGATCGCAGAGCGCGAGCGCCGCGACGCGGACGGTCGCCCCGACGCCTCGACCGAGCAGGCGCATGAGCGGCGCGACAGCGGCCCGGTCGCCGCTGCGCCCGAGCGCCCGCGCCGCCTCCCCGGCGTAGTGCGGTTCCTCGAGGAGCTCGGTGAGCGGAAGAACGGCCCGCGGGTCGCCGCTGCGCCCGAGCACGTCGATGGCGGGAAACGTCCGGAAGAAGTTTCCGCTCCCGATCGACTCCACCAGCGCGTCGACCGCGACGCGGCCTCCGATCCGGCCCAGCGCCTCGATCGCCGACACCGCGACGTTGTCGTCCGGATGGAGGATCAGCTGCACGAGCGTCGGCAAGCCGGCGATCGATCGCCGCCGCCCCAGGATCTGCGCCACGTCGGCCGCCACCGGCGCCGACGCCTGGCGGGCCAGGTCGGCGAGCTGCTGGTCCGGGTCGCCGGTCGACGCGACCAGGGCGTCGACGGTGGCGGCGATGCGCGCTTCGCTGTCGCGGCGCGAGGCCAGCGCCTGGCAGAGCGGCGCCACGGCCGACTGCCCGGCGCCGGCCAGCCCCCCCACCACCGCGCGACGCACGCTCCAGCTCGGATCGTCGAGCAGGTCGAGGAGCGGGGCGACGCCCCCGGAGTGCTCGGCCACCAGCCGATCGATCCGCTCCAACCGGCGGACCTCGTCGCCGGAGAAGACGAGGTGATCCGTCTCCATCATGCGGTCTCTGTCGCTCTCGCCGGCTCGCCGTCGCGGGCCTGCAGCGCCGTCAAGGCCGAGGTGACCATCTCGACGGCGTCCGCCTGGCGCTCGTTGGCCACCCGGATCCGGCCGATGCCGGCGGCCAGGGCTCCCACGTCGACGGCGACCACCGACGCCGTCTTCACCTGCTGCGCCACCGCCGCCACGATGGCCCGGGCGTTGCCGCGGATGTCGGCCACGGCTTTCGACACC
>Ga0070734_10002964_pt1 | contig 19015 bp, 20 predicted proteins | sample Coa_R1_8_FD_66444 | JGI IMG/M metagenome (GOLD analysis project Ga0070734, IMG submission 66444) | Surface soil microbial communities from Centralia Pennsylvania, which are recovering from an underground coalmine fire - Coalmine... | ecosystem: Environmental > Terrestrial > Soil > Unclassified ... | reverse complement strand
CGATAGGTTCGCGTCATCCATCACAGCCCAGATCCAAACGGCGTTCTCGCCAGTGGCATCAGGACCTGTATCAACTTCCCATTTTCTTACAGGAGCAGGGAGGTTCGCAAGCCGGTTCAATACATCTTTTATATGTGCTGCAGTCATGCTACTATTATACCGGATTTGGGAAGCCAACATGCGTGGGCCACAAACATTGCCGTTTGTGGCCCATTTCTTGTTGAGAGGTGCGGATTGCGGCTTGAAGGCGGACGGCAGTGGATTGCCGGTTTGCTCCATATGTGTCATGAAAATCGAATGCGAATCGGGCTAGATCTTCTGTTCGTGCCGGTTGCTGGCTGGGATTGCGTCTTCCAGAGCGCGGGCGCTCTCCAGAGAGCGGTTGCGATAGGCACTCGCTTCGAGCGAGGCCGGGCCGCCGTTACTCTTCCGCCCCGAATCCAGGACGTGATCCACCAGGCCGTACTCCTGCGCTTCATAGGCGGACATGTAGTAGTCGCGATCCATATCGCGGCGCAACCGCTCCTTCTCCTTGCCGGTGGCTCGCTCGTAGATCCGGAGGACAGCCTCGTACATGCGATGCATCTCCTCAAGGTGGATCCGGGCGTCGGACATGCTGCCCTGGTAGCCGCCGCTGGCCTGGTGGATCATGATCCGGGCATGAGGCAGCGCATAGCGCTTGCCCGGCGTGCCGCCTGCAAGGAGGAGAGAACCCATGGAGGCGGCCATGCCCACACAGACCGTGGCGATGTCGCAGCGGATGTGGGTCATCACGTCGTACATCGCCAATCCCGCCGAGACCACGCCGCCGGGGCTGTTGATATAGATGTCGATGTCGGCATCAGGGTCCTCTTTCTCCAGGAACAGCAGCTCCGCGATGACCAGGTTGGCGATCTGGTCGTCCACCTGGTCGCCGATGAAGATGACGCGATCCTTGAGCAGGCGCGAGTAGATGTCGTAGGCGCGCTCACCGCGCGGCGACTGCTCCACAACCATTGGGATGACGCCGCGCACCATCTGCGGCGCGTTTGCTTGCGCCGGGGCTATCGTATGCATCGGGAGACCTCCTGACCGTTCTTTGTAGTACCCTGAAGAGGGACAATACAGATCGAGCGCGTGACGCAATTCAGCGGCGGCGATGTAATATCGAGCAGGATCCGACCTACCTGCATCCGGAACGGCGATTTCCGGGCGGAGGGCGATGTGCGCCGTTTGCGGACCCCGCTCCGCCTTCCGGAACCGCCCGTTTGCAGGCAGGAACTCAGACGGTTTACGATGGAGACGCCGCTCTCGAAAGCGCTGGAGGTCTCCAGGCCGATGTGCTCCAGGCGCAGGCAGGTGCCTGCCTCCACCGGCACCAGCGTCCATGTGACCAACGTGGGAACGTCCTCCCCTTCCGCCTGCCAGGTATAAGCGAGGCGGCTGGGTGCTTCGAGTTCCACCACCTGGCAACGCACCTTGCGGCGTTTGCCTTCCGGGGAACGGTGTATCAGGCGGAAGCGATGCCCCAATAGAGGCTTAAAGGTGTTGGGCAGCAGCCACTGGGTTAGTGCCTGTGGGTCTGTGAGCGCCTGCCATACGCGCTCGGGGGAGTGGGGATAGAACCTCTCCAGGCTCACCGTTCGCATAAGATTGTGCGCCTCTTGCAGCTTCATATAGTCTCCTCTCTCTCCGCTTCTGGCTCGCATTGCGGCTCCAACGAAGGCTCTGATACCGGATCGGTCGCGGTCCGGTCCAGGTAATCTCCCAGGGCGGTCAGCTTCTCATTCCAGAACGGCTCATAGAGCCGGACCCACTCCGCCACGGTTTGCAGCGGCGCGGCGTTCAAGCGGTAGATACGCTCGCGCCCCTCCTTACGGACGAGGACGAGCCCGACTTCACGCAGGATACGGATATGCTGTGAGATGGCCGACAGCGTCACATCGAACTGCTCCGCCAGGGCCATGACCGGCTGCTCGCCGGCCCCCAGGCGCTGCAGAATGGCGCGGCGCGTAGGATCGGCGATGGCGGCAAAAACATCGTGGGTGGCTTGGTGTCGGCTCATGCCCTATTATACTTTAGTGAATGCTTAAATGTCAAGAGGGCAGTCACGGGGCAGGGCGCAGCGTAGGGGCGCTCAGGGCGCAGCAAGCAGCGCCCCTACAGAAGGAGAATACCGTCCTGGAGTCGTAATGATTGCCAGATCCATTCACCGAATGCCTGATGAGGGAGGTTTTCGATCTTGTTGTCGTTGATATGCCTGTTGCTCACCGGGACCCCCACAGATCCCTCGCCAACGGAGGACTTTCAGGTCCATGTCCGGAGGGCGTTGGCGACCCTCGATAGAATTCAGAAATTGCAGGAGAATATCCAGGCAAACCAGAGCTATCCCAACAGGGATCGCAGACAAGAAGAGGTGGCTTCGTCGCACTGGGCCTATGCCGTCTGTGTGCAATTGCAGCAGCATGCTTTGATACCGGGTTACAGGGACATATCCTTTACCGGAAAGTCTCTTTTAACGCGGGGCGAATTTTCCGCTGTGACCAGGCGCGCTCTGGATATGTACTTGGAAGCTACTTCAGATTATAGGGGAGATGGAGAATATATGTTCCCTCCGCCGATGACCCTGGCGCAGATGGATCTTGTTTCCCGGCTGTTTACGGAGTTCCGTTCCGAACTCGCGTACATGGGTACGGATACGAAGAGGGTGCAGGTTCTGCTTGTGGAGCGCCGAAGGAAGCGGATTGCGACTGCGGATGAGCGCTTTGTCATGGCAGCCAGGCATGGAAATCTGCCCCTCCTGAAATCAGAACTCGATGCTGGTATCGTTGCGGACAGTCCTGTATTTGAGGGCATGAATGCGCTGCAGGCCGCCGTGTATGAGGACGATGAAGCCACGGTAAGTCTGTTGCTCGAAAGAGGTGCGAACCCGAGGAATGGACTGAAGATGGCAAGGGCTCGCCTACTCAAGGTGTTAAAGATTCTTCAGGAGGCCATCGCGAAAGAGCATCACACGCCATGAAGATGATAACGATGAAAACGATCCTGGCCCTGCTGCCCACGCTGTTTTGGTTGGGGATGACTGCGGGAGTTGCGGCAGCGCAGCCGGAAGAGGCGGCGATCCTCTATGTCGCGCCGAATGGGAATGACGCCTGGTCGGGCGCCAAGCCGGCTGCGAATGGCGCGAAGACGGATGGCCCGCTGGCGACGCTGGAGGGAGCGCGAAATACCATTCGCGTGTGGAAGACGCGGCTGGGCGAACCGCGCCCGATCCGCGTCCTTTTCGCAAGTGGAACCTATCCCCTGACAAAGCCGATTGTCTTCGACCCCGGTGACGGCGGCACGGAGCAGTTCCCCATCTCCTACGAAGCCGCGCCCGGAGCCAGGCCGGTCTTCGAGGCCGGGAGGCGAATAGCAGGATTTCAGCGGCAGGCAAACGGCGTCTGGACGGCGGCCGTGCCGGAGGTGGCGCGGGGCCAATTCTATTTTGAACAGCTCTACGTCAATGGCAAGCGCGCGACCCGGGCGCGCCTGCCCAAGAAGTTCACCTACTTCATGCGCGGGAAGTACGAGAATGACCGGGACCCACTGACGGGTAAGGAGACCTCGCTGGCCGGGCGCGCCTTTGTGGCGGATCCGAGGGACTTCGCGCCTCTGCTCAATGTACCAAAGGAGCGCCTCCAGGACGTGGTGTTTGTGGCCTATCACTCCTGGGAGGTATCGCGCCATCGGATCGCCGCGCTGGATGCGCAGGCCCACGCGATCATCGCGACCGGGCCAGGAGCGCCCTGGGCCTTTATGCAGTGGGGAGACAATCAGCGGTATCATCTGGAGAACTTTCGAGCGGCGCTGACGGACCCCGGCGAGTGGTTTCTGGATCGCGACGGCACCCTCTCCTATATCCCTCTGCCGGGCGAAGACATGACCCATGCGGAGGTCTATGCCCCGGTGGGCGAACAGTTCCTCCGCTTCGAAGGCACGGCGACACGGAGAGTGGAGTATCTCACGCTGAAGGGGCTCACGTTCCGACACAGCGGCTATACCCTGCCGCCGGGCGGACAGGGGGACGGGCAGGCGGCGGCGGGCGTCCCCGCCGTCCTGATGGCCGATTATGCCCGGCATCTTACCATCCAGGACTGTGAGATCGCGCATGTCGGGCTCTACGGAGTGTGGTTCCGCAAGGGCTGCACCGAGTGCCGCCTGGAGCGGACCCTGCTGGAGGATCTGGGCGCAGGCGGCGTGCGGATCGGGGAGGGATGGGAGGATGACAACCCCTCCGAAACGGATCAAACCGGCCATATCGTGGTGGACAACAATATCATCCACAGCGGCGGGCGGCTGTTCCCCGGCTGCATCGGCGTCTGGATCGGGCACAGCGGCGACAATCAGGTCACCCACAACGATATCAGCGACCTCTACTATACGGGCATCTCCGTCGGTTGGCGCTGGGGCTACGCGCCGAGCGTCGCCAAGCGCAACAAGATCGAGTTCAACCATATCCACCATATCGGCCAGGGCGTGCTGAGCGACATGGGCGGCGTCTATACGCTGGGACCATCCGAGGGCACCACCGTCAGCAACAACGTCATCCACGATGTCTACTCCTACGACCGCTATGGCCGTGGCGGCTGGGGCCTCTACAACGACGAGGGTTCGACGGGCATCACTCTGGAGAACAACCTGGTCTACCATGTGAAGACCGGGATGTATCACCAGCACTATGGCAAAGAGAACGTGCTGCGCAACAACATCTTCGCCTTCAGCATGGATGGGCAGCTTCAGCGCTCCCGCGTGGAGGACCATCTCTCGTTCACCCTGACGCACAATATCATCCTCTGGGAGACGAGCCCGCTCCTGGCAGGTTCCTGGGACGATGCCAACGTGAGGCTGGATCATAACCTCTACTGGAACCTGGCCGGCAATCCGGTGGACTTCGGGGGCAAGACGCTGGAGCAGTGGCAGGCGACGGGCAAGGATCGGGGCTCCCTGATCGCAGACCCCGGTTTTGTGGACCCCAAACACGGGGACTTCCATCTGAAACCCGATTCGCCCGCCCTGGATCTGGGGTTCCAACCCTTCGACTACAGCCAGGCGGGCGTCTACGGCGCGCCCGCCTGGGTGAAGCGCGCCCATAGCTATGTCTATGCCCCGGTAGAGTTCGCCCCGCCTCCTCCCCCGCTGCCTCCTCTGGCCCTGCACCTGGACTTCGAGCATACGCGGGTCGGCGCGCCCTGCCCGAATGCGCAGAACAATGTCGAAGGCAAGGGCGATTCGATTGCGGTGACGGAAGAGACCGCCTTCACCGGCAAACGCAGCCTCAAAATCACCGATGCGCCCGGCCTGCAGTTTGTGTTCGACCCCCACCTCGTCTTTTTGCCCAATCATGTGCAGGGCATCACCACGCTCAAGTTTGCGATGCGTGTGGATCCCGGCGCCATCGTGGACCACGAATGGCGGGACTGGAGCGGGCAACCCTACAAGGTCGGTCCGTCACTTACGGTGCGCGACGGCGGCGTATGGGTCGGGGGGAGAGAGTTGGTCAAGATCCCGGTGGGCCAGTGGGTAGAGTATACAGTCCGCGCGGGGGTCGGGCCACAGCAGAATGGCGTGTGGGCGCTGGAGGTCCACGTCCCCGGCGACCCCCTACGCCGCTTTACCGACCTGCCTCTGGGCAGCGCCGACTTCCACAACGTGACCTGGATCGGCTTCGTCAGCGAGGCTACCGACCGGACCGTCTTCTTCCTGGACGACATCGATCTGAGTCCCGGCAAGCCCTGATGGCTCGGTTTCGTATCCCAATCCGCGCCGCCTGCCCCAGGGCGGGTACATGGAGTCCGGCGACCAGGGCGCTAACAACCGCAACAATCGCGGTTCGCATCTGCTTCATCTTCTATCTCTCCTTTTGGGGGCGACGAAGGAGCGGTGCAGGGAAATCCGCGTAAGGTTAGCGGATTTGGGCTGCACCGAAGGTGCGATCTATTAAGGCGGGGGGTTGAGGGGCAAGCTTCCCGGTATGCACCGGGTTTGGTTCGGGGTTCTTAACATCATACCCTCTCCCAGCTTAACCGCCCTGTACAGGATTTATGAGAGCGAGATCACGGGCTGCCAGCGGATGGCTTCTCTTTGTTCTTGCTCTGATCGGATTGGGAGGCTTGCGCGGGCGGGCCGTTTTTGCTATACTGGCGACATGGAAACACGCACCTGGAAAGTTGCCGGGGTCAACTTCGACCATATGCACATGGGCGACCTACTCCGCCTCGTCCATGAACACCCCCACGCCGAGATCGTCGGACTCGCCGACGCGACGCCCTCCCGAATGGAGACAGCGGGGAACAACTTCGGGATCCCGCCGGAACGCCGCTATCTGGACTTTCGGCTCTGTATCGAGGAGACCCGGCCCGACATTGTGCTGCTCTGCCCGAAGACGGGAGAGCATGGCGACTATGTGGAGTGGGTCGCGCCCTATGGCGTCCATGTCCTCGTCGAGAAGCCGATGGCCGCCTCCCTGGCCGATGCCGACCGGATGATCGCCGCCATGCAGGCGACAGGCAAGACCCTGGTCATCAACTGGCCCCTGGCCTGGTATCCCCCGCACGTCACCACCCAGCGCCTGATCGAGGAGGGCGTCATCGGGGAGGTGCGCGAAGTCCACTACTACGACGGCAACCGGGGACCGCTGCGCCATGTCGCCGACAAGCAGGAGATCAGCGCGGAAGAGGCTGCACGGCAGAAGTCCCAATCCTGGTGGTACCAGAAGGAGGCGGGAGGCGGCTCACTGTTGGACTATCTGGGCTACGGCGTCACACTGGGAACCTGGTTCCACGGCGGACGCGCCCCTATCGAAGTAACTTCCGTGGTGGACGAGACGCCGGGACTGGAGGTGGACGAGCATAGCGTCACCATCGCCCGCTACGATGTCGGCCTCTCCAAGTTCGAGACCCGCTGGGGCGCCTTCACCGACCCCTGGACCCTCCAGCCGCAGCCGAAGTGCGGCTTTGTCGTCGTCGGCACGGCGGGGACCATCAGCAGCTACGACTACGAGCCCATCATCCACCTCCAGACGCACGACCACCCGGAGACGCACGAATTTCCCGTGGATCGGCTACAGCCGCCGTATGAGAACCCGGTGCAGTACCTGATCCACTGCCTGACAACCGGCGAAGCGGTGAAGGGGCCGCTCGATCCGGCGCTCTGCCGCATCGGGCAACAGATTGTGGACACCGCCGTTCAGAGCGCACAACAGAAACGCACACTGCCGTTGTTGGGATAGAAAGGATTTTTCTCGTGGCCGAGAAAACGAAAGTCACCGAAACCGACTACAGCCTGAACAGAAAAGCGTCCGAGGCGCCGATGCCCGCGCCGGATCTGCCCTACCAGCCGCGCGACCCGAAAGACTATCGCCCGAACATCGGGATGATCGCCTGCGGCGGCATCACCGAAACGCACCTCAAAGCCTACACGAAGGCGGGCTATAACATCGTTGCGCTCTGCGACCTGATCGAAGAGCGGGCAAAGAAGCGGCAGGCGCAGTTCTACCCGAAGGCATTTGTGACGACGGATTATCGCAAGGTGCTCGAGCGCGACGACATCGAGGTCGTGGACATCGCCACACACCCGCAGGATCGGCTGCCCTTAATCGAAGCCGCGCTCAAGGCCGGGAAGCACGTCCTCAGCCAGAAGCCGTTTGTGCTGGACCTGGATCAGGGCGAACGGCTGGTAAAGCTGGCGGAGGCGCAGGGCGTCAAGCTGGCAGTCAACCAGAATGGGCGCTGGTCTCCCCACTTCAGCTATATTCGGCAGGCGGTCCGGAGCGGCCTCATCGGGGATATTCTCAGCCTCCACATGGGCGTCCACTGGGACCATACCTGGACGGCCGGCACGCCCTTCGAGGACATCTACGACCTGATCTTCTACGACTTCTCTATCCACTGGTTCGACATCGCCAGCCACCTGCTGGGCGACCGCAAGGTGCAGCGGGTGCAGGCGTCGCGCAGCCGGGCGCTGAACCAGACGGCGCGGCCTCCCATGCTGGCGCAGGCCCTCCTGGAGTTCGAGGGCGGGCAGGGGTCGCTCGTCTTCGATGCGCACCTCCGCTACGGCAGCCAGGACCACACCTACATTGGGGGCACGAAGGGAACGCTCACCAGCATCGGCCCCAGCCTGAGCCAGCAGACCGTCACGCTCTATACCCAGAACGGCATCGCCACCCCGAAGCTGGAAGGCAACTGGTTCCCGGACGGGTTTCATGGCACGATGGGTGAACTGCTCTGCGCCATCGCCGAGAAGCGGGAGCCGGTCAATAGCGCCCGCGAGAACCTGAATAGCCTGGCGCTCTGCTTCGCCGCCATCGCCGCCGCGACCGAGGGCGTGGCGAAGGCGCCGGGCGAGGTGCGCCGTCTGCCAAAAGGCTCCGCGCCGGGAGCCGACGCGCTATGAGCCGCCCCTACGCCATCGGCATCGACGTGGGCGGCACGAACATCAAAACGGTCGCAGTCACCTCTGCGGGAGAGCGGTTGTTCCAGTCCCAGCAGCCCACGGCGGAGAACGAGACCGCCTGGGCCGAGCGCATTCGGGAGCAGATCGCGCAGATCGAGGCGCAGCAGGGCGAGCCGGCGACCTGGATCGGGCTGGCCGCGCCGGGACTGGCTGCGCCGGATGGGCGCAGCATTGCCTGGATGCAGGGGCGTATGGCCTCGGTACAGGGGCTGGACTGGACCAGCTACCTGCAATCCTCGCGCACTATCCCCGTCCTCAACGACGCGCACGCCGCCCTGCTGGGCGAGGCATGGCTGGGCGCAGCGGCGGGCTGTCAGAATGTGGTGCTGCTCACGCTGGGCACTGGGGTGGGAGGCGGGGCCATCGTAAACGGCCATCTGTTGCGCGGGCATATCGGGCGGGCCGGGCACCTGGGGCATATCAGCCTGGATGCCGCTGGCAGCCCCGACATCGTGGGCGCGCCGGGCAGCCTGGAGGATGCGGTCGGGGACTGCACCATTCTGGAGCGGAGCGGAGGACGCTTCGCTTCGACGGAGCAACTGGTGGCGGCCCATCGGGCCGGAGACGCGGAGGCCACCGCGCTTTGGCAGCGCACCCTGCAGGCGCTGGCAGCGGGACTGGTCTCGCTCATCAATGTGCTCGATCCGGAAGTGGTCATCCTGGGCGGCGGCATGGCGAAGGCGGACGATGCGCTCTTTCTTCCCCTGCAGGCGTACCTCGACCGCTGGGAGTGGCGTCCGACCGGCAGCAGGGTCCGCCTCGTCGCCGCTACGCTCGGGGAGTTCGCCGGCGCCTTCGGCGCGGCTGTGAACGCTCGTAGAACGAGTTCGGCTGCTTTAGGGTAAACCGAGTTGGACCTTAATGGCCTGTTCGACTTGCCGCATATCCGCTGCTGACAGACTTCCCTCTTGATTGCTCAACCGTTGCTTGCTTACCGTCGTCAATTGGTCAGCCATCGCTTTGCGCAGTTGACCGTTGAGAGTGATGTATGCTTCGCTAGGGTAGAGCCTGCCCGTATTGCTGGTAATTGGAACAACCTGAACGCGGTTTAGGGATTGATTGGACGCATCATTACTAACGATAATAGCCGGACGCTCCTTCTGCATTTCGCCCCCGACGGCCGGGCCGAAGCGTACCCACCAGACATCACCGCGCTGCATCGGCTACATCCTCCAGCGTCGCCTCCGACCATTCCAAGGCTTCGGCTTCTCGATCTTCCTCAGCAGCCATCTCCCGGTATGCTTCAGCTATATCCGCTGGAACAACATGAGGACGCACCATCGATTCGATAAACTGGCTGATGCGTCGTCGTCCAATGACTTTATGGAGGCCCGCATATACTTGTTCGTCCAAAGTGACGGTCAGCTTCTTCTGCATAATGGCTCCTATACGTGTTCTATACGTGTATTATGGCACAGAAAAGAGACATTGACAAGATACGCCTAACACTTCGATACGGTCTCTTAGGAATTGGAATCGATGGGGTATTACAAAAGCGGCCGAAGTGGGCGTTGGGGTTGATCTCGATGGCTTTTGCGATTTCATCTCGCGCCTGCTGCACCTCCGCGATCCGCTTGCGGTCCGCTCCGGCGCGAAACCAGCGATGCACCCGAAAGGTGCCGATGTTGGCGTAGTAGTGATACCAGTGCTCCTTCGCCTCGGCAGACTTCGGATCGGCTTGCTGCAAGATAAGGCGCTTCTTCTGCATCCAGGCGATAGCTTCATCGTCTCGGCTGAGGCGGTCACAGGCCACCCCTGCATCGTCATAATCCGCCAGCAGGGTGGGGTTCTTTGCCAATTCTGCGGTCACCCGTTTTAGCCGCATCTCATAGTAGAGCGGCGGGTTGCGCTCGAAACGCCCGGTGATGATCTGCACTACATCCGGCAGGCCCTTCGCCTCATTCGCCAGCGTGTCCATGTCCCACAGGCAGGCGAGCGCCAAACCCGGCAGCAACAACAACCCGATAAGCCAGAAGGAGCTATACACAGATCGCATCATCGGCGGTCTCCTTTAGCGATACAGACGGGCATTGCTGCGAATTGGGTTCGCGATGGGAGGAGAAGATGCTATACACAGCAACCGGGTTTCCGATGCATCCGCGCCGGCAGGGATCATTTATTCATGGCGAAGGGCCTGGATGGGATCGAGGCCCGAGGCCCGGATGGCCGGATAGATCCCGAAGAAAACGCCGATGGAGGCGGAGAAGAGAAACGCCCCGATGGAGAAGCCGATAGGCAGCGCTACGGCAAGGCCCTTCGCTCCGGTCTGCGGATCCACCATGGCGGGAATAAGCGAGGTCACCCAGCTGATGGCGTACGCGAACCCGGCTCCCAGCGCGATGCCGATGATGCCGCCCGTGCCGGAGAGTACCGCCGATTCGATGAGGAACTGCATCAGGATGTCGCGCCGCTTGGCTCCAATGGCCTTGCGGATGCCGATCTCACGGGTCCGTTCCGTCACGGAGACCAGCATGATGTTCATGATCCCGATACCGCCGACCAGCAGCGCCAACCCCGCAATGGAGCCCAACACCATCCCGAAGATCGACAGGATACGGTTGATGCTGTTCAGGATGTTCTCCTGGCTGTCCACGTGGAAACCCGGCAGATTGTCGTAGCGGCGCATGAGAAGTTGCCAGACCTGATCCATGGCATCGTTGAGTTGCGTAGCGTCTGCGGGCTGTGCCCAGATGACCCCCACGGTCTCCTTGCCCAGCATCCGCTTCTGCACGGTCGTGAGCGGAATATAGAGCGTCTTGTCCAGATCGCCCTCCAGCGAGCGCCCCTTCGCGGCCAGCACCCCGACCACCGTAAAGTTCAGCCCGCTCACCCGGATGCTCTGCCCCAGCGGCTCCTCATCGGGAAAGAGCTCCTTCCGCACCTTTTCTCCGATCACGCAGACGGAGGCCCAGCTATCCATGTCCTGCTGGGAGATAAACCGCCCATGCGCCACCTGCACATTGCGCAGGCGCTCATAGGCGGGCTGAACGCCGTTGCCCGTGACTTCGATCTGCTTGTCGCCATAAAAGGCTTTCGGAGAGCCGATGGGCATCTCTGCGGAGATCTCTTTGACCAGCTCGCACTGCTCTTCGATGGCGTGAATATCGTCCATCGTGATGCCGTCGATAGAGCGGGTCGCCTTTTTGGCCTCTTTGTCGTTCGAGTCGTAGTAGATGATGATGAGGCTGGAGCCGAGCCGATTGAACTCCGTGGTGATACGCGCCGACGCACCCTGAATGATAGCGACCATGACGATGACCGCCCCCACGCCGATAATGACGCCCAGCATGGTCAGGGCGGAGCGGAGCTTATTCACCATGATATTGGAGAAAGCCGTGTGAATACTATACAGCAGGGTCATGCGTGTGGCTCCTCGCTAATTCTGGTTATTCCGGCGATCGTTGTTGTCCGGTCCCATGTTGATGTCGATCTCTTTGCGGGGCGGGCCATTGAAGTCGTTGGGGCGCACCTTGTCCCACTCTTTCAGGCCGGACACGATTTCGATATAGTCGTCGCCGCGCAGCCCCACCGTTACCGTGCGCTCCGTCTCGGTCTCTTTTTTCTTGCCGTTCACTGTGGTCGTCGTGATGACTTTTACGGTCGCCTTGCCGTTCTTTTCGGTGACACAGTTGATCGGCAGGCGAAGCACGTTTTTACGGCGTTCGACAATGATGGTGCAGCGGGCCGTCATGCCGGGGCGCAGGCGGGTGTCGGCTTTATTAATCCGGATCTCGACCGGGAAGCGGATCACGCCGCCGCTGCTGCTGGTACTACTACTGCTGCCGCTGCTATCGGACGCCGTATCCGCCCCCGCCGAAGGGGCGACCTTGCTGACATGCCCTTCGAACTTCACGGGTTTGAGCGCCCCTGCCACCGTCTCCTTCACCGAATCCGAGGTCACCTCGGTCAACAACTCCTTCTTGACCTTGGAGATGTCCACCTCATTGACGTTGATCTTGATGATCATGACGGAGAGGTCGGCGATCTGGTATACCGGCGTTCCGGACGAGAACGAGGCGATGGCGGAGGTGATCAGTTCGCCCTCTTCCACATAGCGCTTGGTGACGATGCCATCCATCGAGGCGATCAGGCTGCAATCGTGCTGCTGGACTTTGAGGACGTCCAGTTGGTTCTTCAGTTGGGAGGCATCCGCCTGAGCCGCGGTCGCGTCGTCCTGGCGCATCAGGTCCTGGGTTTTGCTGGCGCGGGCGGAGACGAGTTGGGCCTGCGCCTGTTGCAACGCGGCCCTGGCGCTGAGGAGATCCTGCGCCTTGATCTGGGGATCCACTGCGTGGACCGCCTGCTCCAGCGCCGCCTCCTGCTGGTGGACCTGACTCTGCGCGCTGGCGACCTGGCTGCGGGCGTTGGCCTCCTCCAGCGCGTTCGCCTGCTTGATACGGTCCAGGTGCTCCTTGACATCGCGGAGGTGCGATGCCGCGACATTGTAATCGGTCTCCGCCGATTCGACGACCTGCGGCGCGACGAAGCCCTTGACGAGGAGCTGCTGCTGCCGCTTTACGTTGCGTTGGGAGTTGTCGGCCTGCGCCTTGGCCTGATCATAGGCGGCCTGGGCCGAGACCACGGCCTGGGGGTGAGTGGATTCGATCATCAGGCTCAGACTGTCCTGCTGGGCCTTCAGTGCGGATTGCGCGCTCTCCAGCCCCGCCTTCGCCGCGGCGATGCTCTGCTGGGTCAGGGTCGGTTGCACGTCCGCCTGCGCCTGCGCCTGGAGCAGGCGCGCTCTCGCGGAGGCGACGGCCTGCTCCGCCTGGGCGACCCCCGTGATGGTCTGGCTCTGCTGGTAGGTGGTCCCTTTCTGCGCGGAGGCATGCCTGGACTGTGCTGCCAGCAACTGCTGCTGCAGCGCCGCCACCTGGCCGTTGATCTCCTCGGGGTCCACCAGCGCCATCAACTGGCCGGTCTTCACCCGATCTCCCGCCTCCACCTTCAACTTCAGGACGCGCCCGCCGACCTTCGACTTCAACTCGACCTTGCGCAGCGGCTCGATGGTGCCGGTCTCGACCACCTTGATCTCCACATCGCCCCGCGTCACCGATTCGCTGCGCCCTGTCTTCTCCTCATCCCGCAGCACGAATCGGAGTCCGACGGCGACCAGTATCACGCCGATCAAAAGCGCCAGCGCGCAGCCCACCACCAGTTTCTTTCCCATGTCCCATCCCTTTACGAAAGCGTTGCTTAAAGCCGCCTTACATTCTGTTCTTTATCGTACCACGTCCCATGCCGCTTTGCACAGGGGTTCGATACTATCCTGAAGAGGCATATTGAGGCCGAATCTTCCGCTCCCTGTCGCACTACCGCCACGACTACGATTTTCGGAAGGTTGCGGTTTCAATGTGGAGGGTTCAAATCTTTTGTGGGCGAGAGAGGATTTCGCGCTTCGGAACACGAATAGAGCCCCGGTGAGCGGGATGAGTCACTGCTGCACGCCGATGTAAATCCTCGCTGTCTCCGTGGTTCCCAATGTCTTCTGGAGGACTGTATGGACATTATAGATGTGAATACCCTGTTCGGCCCGCTGCCGGCCGCCAGCGTGGACCTGGCGGTGGATGCGTTGCTGGCGCTGATGCAACACCATCAGGTAAAGGCGGCCTGCACGCTCTCCACGCTGGGCCTGCTGCTCGATCCGGCTATCGGGAATGCGGCCACCCGCGCCGCCTGCTCCGAGCATCCCGAACTGCTGCCCGTCGCGACGGTGAACCCGACGATGTTTTTCGGGGACACCGCGCCGCTGGAACGGCTGCAAACCGAGGGGTTTCGCATGGTACGCTTCTTTCCTGCCCTGCAGGGTTGGCCGCTCTCCTATGAGCCGTTTCGTGTGCTGCTGGACAGCCTGAAGGGGAGCGCCCTGCCGGTGATGGTCAATGTGGCTCAACCCGGCGACATCACGGCGCTGCTGCGCGACCTTAGCGGCTATCCGGGGGCAGTGATCCTGGAGGGTGTAGACATGACCCTGCTGGCGGAGGCGCTGGCCGCCCTGCGTAAGAACGAGAACTGGCATGTGGAGATCTCCCGCCTGCTATCGCCGGGAAGCATCAAGCTGGCAGCGGATAACGCCGGGGCGGGACGCCTGCTGTTCGGCACCGGCGCGCCCGCGCAGGCGACCGGCTCCGCGCTCAATACGTTGCGCTATGCCGGGCTGGCGCAGGACGCGCTGGAGAAGATCCTTGCGACCAATGCCCGTCGCATACTGAAACTGGGGAATTAGGGGGCCCATCCGATGCCAATCTTCGATATACACGCCTATCTGGAGGGGTATGCCATTCCGGGCATCAACCAGAACGCCGCGCAGGTGCAGCAGATCATGCAGGCGCGGGAGATCGAGCGCACCATGCTGCTCTCCGTGCGGGCCGCCCAGGCCGATCCGCTCTCCGGCAACCGCATTCTCAAAACGATGATCGAACAGGGGCAGGGGCTCTATGGCTGCCTGACGGCCCACCTGGGACGGGTGGACTCCTCACTGCAGGCGATCCGGGACCTGATGGGCGGGCGCCGCTTTGTCGGCATCCTGCTGACCGATTCCAATCCGAAAGACCCGCTGCAGCCACTGGTCGCCGACGAGATCCTGAACGCCTGCCGCCGCTATCAGAAGCCGATCTTCATTTATACTCCCAACGCCGCCTGCGTGGAGGTCGCCCTGCACCTAGCAAAGACCTACAGCATGCATAAGTTCGTCCTGCTGGGCATGGGCGGCGCGGAGTGGCGGACCGGGATCGTCGCCGCCCACCAGGCGACCAACATCTTCCTGGAGACCAGTGGGACCCTGGACCGGACCAAAATCCCGGCAGCCATCGAAGTCCTGGGGTCCCACCGGATCCTGTTCGGCAGCGGTTGTCCGAACGTGGATCCGGCGGCAGCCCTCGGCATGATCCAGGATTCGGACATCTCGCCCGCAGGGCAGCGGCTTATCCTCCATGAAAACGCCGCCAAGCTGTTCAGCCTGGACGAGATCGAAAACGCTGGTTAGCGGGGTGTGTTCATGGTAGCGTCCTGGGCGGAGGTAGTCTTCCCCTTCGCGGCAGCGCTGTCGGAATGGAAGAGGTAGCTGGACGAATTGGGATCGAGCGCGCCTCGCGGCGCCTGCGCTACCATCTCGGCAAAATTATCGAGGTCGTGCTGCAGGTTTTTTTCGAAGGTCTTGCCCGCCCCCAGCGCCTCGCCGATGTCGCCCAGCCAGCCGGCCGGCGGATCGTAGTTGACCATCACATTGACGCGGGTCTGATTGTCGCCCAGGTCGGTGAATTTGACCAGCCCGCTGTTCGCCATGCCATCGGTCGAACGCCATCCGATCTGCTTGTTCTCGATCCAGTTCTCGTTCACCGCGTCCCACTCATGGCGTCCCACAATGTCCACGACCCAGTGGCTGCGCTGATCGTCGTAGTAGGTGACTTCTTTGACATAGTGCATGAACTTGGGAAAGTCGTTGAAGTGGGAGAAGAGTTGCCAGACCTGATGGGCCGGTGCATTGATCGTGGTAGATGCGGAATGTTGTGCCATAGTTAAACTCCTTCCAGGGAATAGACGCCCTCTTGAGCGCCGACAGAGACCTGGAGCAGAGAACACAACGGTTATCCCTGGCAGAATAGCGTGCCTCAATGCTCCAGGAGGGTTTGCAAGGCATAGTACGCGAAATCCCGGAAAAGGTTCTTGCAATCGAAAATCCCTCGCGCCATTCCTATCGGCGCGAGGGATTCTATTTTACGAGCAGAGCGATTGGGCGAGATTCGGGTAGGCGGTTCCCGTAGCGATGGATCAGGCGGGCTGTTCCGCGCTGGCCCGGCGCCAGGCGCGCAGCCGTTCCAACTCGAAGGCCAACGCCGACGCGGGGATCTCGGAGGCATTCGCGATCCGCTCCAGAACGCGCGCCAGGCTCCTCTCCATATGGTCGTCCGGCGTTTCGGCATAGAGCCAGTCCATCGCCTCCGCCAGCAGATAGAGCGCCTCGTTGGCGTAGCGGGCTTTGCCCTGGGGCAGCGACCGGAAGGGCGTCTGGGCATAGAGGCGGGCCATCTGATCATAGAGCGCCTCCCAGGTATCCGACGCTCCGTCCGTCGATACCGGGCGCGGGATCACTGCGGCCTGGCGCATGGCCGTCACGCGCGCCTCACGCTCCATGAGCGCCTCCCAGTCCGCCAGGGTCGTCCCCTCGATCAATCGCACCTGAAGCGGCTGTCGGAGCTGCTCCTGCACCACGCTGGTGACGGTATGCATGGTGGCGGTCTGCTGGATATGGCTGGCACGGTTGTAATCTTCCGGCGCGAGGCCGATTACCAGCACGCCATTCTCGATCAGGATAGCCTGGGTCTTCTCGATAGCCTCCCAGAACGAGCGGTTATTGACGCGGTCTTTCAAACGGTCCACGCAGTTGGCCCACAACACTTTTAGCGAGGGGGGGGTGCTCATAGATTTGGCTCCTGGTATCGGTCACATTACAGCTCAGTGGGTTGGACGCCTGATGTGGGCGCGTCCGGCCGCTCGTTTTGCGTTTAAGGATTATACGCCGCACGCCGGATTAAGTCAAGCGGCATCCACACGGCTCCGCGCGATTCAGTACAGGCGCAGCGTCGCGCCGTTCAGCTTGGATTGATCCACCTTCGCCGCCTTCGATTTCGGCGCCGTGACCGTCGCCGGGTCGCCATCGCTGACATAGCGCTCCCCAGGATACTCCTTGAGATGGTCCAGCCACACCGTACTGGCGGAGGGTATATCCGACGCCTGAATACGCGGCAGGCGCATCGGATTGAACTTCGGCGCAGTCGGCGGGAGGGCAGGATTGGCTCCGACCAGCAATACCGCGCGATTGGCATACGCCTGGCCCTGATACGATCCGGAAGCGAGCAGGTCCTTGTTCTTCGGTGAGATGCCGTAGGGCAGCGCGATGGTGTCTATCTTCGCGTTGGGGGCCAGTTTCAATATCTTCGCTACCGCCAGCCCCAGCTCCTGCTGCACCTCCGCATCGGACATAGCACGTAAGGAGTGATGTGTTACGGTATGGTTGCCGAGCTCGCAGCCCATCGCCAGGATCGCCTGCATTTTCTTCGCTGCCATCCCCCTCTGTACGAAGCCGACGTCCGGCAGGACGAAGAAGGTTGCCCGCACGGGAAAATCCGGATGCGCGGCGGCAAAATCCTTCATAATCCCCAGCGCACAGTTGGGGTCGAGCGTGCCGTCGGGGAGGTAGCGGAACTGGCTCTCCTTGGCGTCGTCGAAGGTGAAGATGACGGGGGTGGTTCCCAGGGGCGCGTCGATGCGATTGTCGAGAAAGTGGCTTAGCAGAACGGGGCGATACCCCTCGTCGTAGAGCCTCTGCAGGTCCTTGCGGAAGTTCTCGACACTGCGCATATATTTTTTCGGGTTCTCCGTGGGGCCGATGTCGTGGTATTCCAGAATGGGCACGACGCCGGTCTCGTTGACCTTGGCTTTTTCGAGCTGGTCCGGTGCGATAAATGCGGGCTCCGGCTTATGAATGGAGGGGGCAGCCGCATCGGCGGCGGCGGGGGTGTTGGGCGTGTTGTGGTGGCCGCAGCCGGACGCGCCTACGAGGGCGGCCAACGCGGCGAGCAGAGCGAGACTTCCTTGCGTTTTCATGGGTTTCCTTCGCGACTTAAAAGGTTCCGAACAGCCGGTCGCCGAAATCGCCGAGGCCCGGCAGGATGTATTTGCGGTCATTGAGTTCGCGGTCGAGGGATGCCGCGACGATGTGGAGTTGCGGGAAGCTTTCGGCGAGGCGTGCGACCCCTTCGGGTGCGGCGACGACGCAGAGCAGCACCACCTGCGCCGCGCCGGCAGCGTAGAGAGCGTGGGTCGCCCAGGCGGCGGAGCCGCCGGTTGCCAGCATCGGGTCGAGCAGCAGCGCGGTCTTGCCCTCCAGCGGGGGCAGTTTCGCATAGTAGGAGGTCGCGATGGCGGTCTGCTCATCGCGCTCCAATCCCAGGTAGCCCACGTTGGCCGCCGGCAGCAGCTCCAGCACGGCGTCCAGCATCCCCAACCCGGCCCGCAGGATCGGGACGGCGACCAGTTCGCCGAGGATCTCCGCGCCCTCCGTCTCCTCCAGCGGGGTTCGAACGCGTATGGAGCGAGATGGCAGGGCGCGCGTCGCCTCAACGATCAGGATCTGGGTCAGGGCGCGGGTGAGCGGTCGAAACTGCTCCGGCGGCGTCGTGATGTCCCGAAGGCGGGTCAAGAGCTGCGCCGCCAGGGCGTGGTCAAGCACTGTCAGGGGCATGGCGGTTCTCTCCGATTTTCAGTGGGGCGGCGGTCGGCTGCCCCTGGGCGGTCATCAGATCGGCAATCGCCTGCATCAACGCCGCAGTCACCTCCTCACGTTTCGCCTCGGGCGGGAAGGTCATCGGCTTGCCGAACACGATTTTGAGCGGCCTGAGCCGGGGAAAACTACCGGTTTTGGGCCAGGCGGCATAGGTTCCCATGCAGGCGACGGGAACGACCGGCGCGCCGCCCCGCTGCACCAGGAGGGCGATCCCCGGCAGGGCCGGCTGCAGGTTGCCGTCGGGCGTCCGCTCCC
>Ga0070734_10002963_pt1 | contig 19015 bp, 16 predicted proteins | sample Coa_R1_8_FD_66444 | JGI IMG/M metagenome (GOLD analysis project Ga0070734, IMG submission 66444) | Surface soil microbial communities from Centralia Pennsylvania, which are recovering from an underground coalmine fire - Coalmine... | ecosystem: Environmental > Terrestrial > Soil > Unclassified ... | reverse complement strand
TCCATCGCGGCCCTCGGATACGCTTCCATGCTCCGCATGGTCTCCTATCCTCACCGCCCGCAAAGCGGACATATCACCTGCTATCTCAACCGGACATATCATGTGCTACCGACAACCCCGTTTGCAATGCTTGACCGTTTCTCCATTCGAGGGTAGCCTCCCCGTGTCGCCATTCAGCTTCGCCCAGGAGGCTATCCCATGACACTACTTGCCGCTCTCTGGCTCCCGATCATCCTTTCGGCCGTGATCATCTTCGTCGCCAGCTCCATCATGCATATGGCGCTGCCCTACCATCGCAGCGACTATGGAAAGCTGCCGGACGAAGATAAAGTTCGCGATGCCCTCCGCTCTGCCGGCCTGCAGCGCGGCCTCTACATTTTTCCTCACTCCACACACAAGGAAATGAACACTCCCGCGGCCATCGAGAAATACAATCAGGGCCCGGTAGGCATGATGACCGTCTTTCCTACGGGACGCCCCTTCCTGCCAAAATTCCTGATCCAGTGGTTCGTATACTGCTTGCTGATCGGCTTTTTCGTTGCCTATCTCGCCGCACACACCATCTCGCAGGGCACCGACTATCTCGCCGTATTCCGCGTAGTAGGCACCGCCGCATTCCTCGCCTTCAGCTTGGGACCGTTGGCGAATGTCATCTGGAAAGGCTATCCAACGAGCTTTGTACTAAAAGAAGTGATCGACGGGCTCATCTACGCCCTGCTCATGGCAGGGACCTTCGGCTGGCTCTGGCCCCGCTAAACGACGGGATTAAGAGCAAATGGGTGCCCCATTTCTCGCGCGGTTTTTGCGCGAGAAGTGGGGATTTTGATTCGCCGACACCGCTCTACGGCGTCCCCGACGGCGCTCCCGCGATCTCCCACGCAAATGCAAGGAAAGACGAAGCACTCAAATCGATGGCCGGTTCCACTGTCGAGAACGACTGCACATTGTCCTTATAGACAGCACCGTTCCCATTGAACGCCTTAAACTGATCGACTCCGTTCGGAGGGCAAGCCACCATATTCGTAAGCGTTCCGCTAGAAGCCGAAGAGTTCGGCCCCTCAACAACCGCCCCATTCAAAAACGGCGGACCATTCGGCGGAACTGGAACGAGATTCGTCACCTGATGCTGCATGCATAGCGGGAAAGTCTGTCCATCCCCGACAATGAGCGACGTCCCCCACGCATTCGCGCCGAGCACGTTCGCCTGCCAGCGGCTGCTGTACTTCGCGTATGCCGTTCCACTGGTGAGATAGTCATATTCGTTCGCCATCACGACCAGTCCGCCACCGTGCGACGTTGTATCGTAAGTATTCCACGGGAATCCGAATCCAAACGGATCCTTACCTGCCTGCGTGACCGCCTTGTCCAACTGCTTCTTCAAGTCGGCCAGTAGCGCCGCTTCCGAAGTCGCGAGCCCCTGCGGATTCCCCGCCAGCACAATCGCGCGATAAAGCTCGTAATGCGCCAATCCACTGACGTCATAAAGATTGAGCGTGTCGGCAGCATCGTTTGGTCCGGTAATGTATGCATTCGCCGCCATTGCTGCCTTGGTCAAGTAGAACATGGGGTCGGTGTGCGGCAATCCCTGCGGCAGGTTGGTCGCTCCCTGAAGCGCGAAATACAACTCGGTCGCACCCAATTCCAAATCGTCGCGCCATTCGATCTCCGGATAGAAATCAAACGGTCCAGCAGTTAGCAAATTCCCGGTCGGCGCCGTATTCGCCAGATCGAAAATATGCTCGGCCGAAAGCAGACACTGATTCGCGTACGCGGTGTTGCTCGCGACGTACACCTTGTAACAAAGCGCAAAGTCCGCAGCGAGCCGCCCCGCGATGTTCGGGCTGATCGAAGCCCCAGATCCGCCAGCAGTATTCTGAAACACCGGACGGTGGCAGATGTACTGATACGGCGGTCCACATCCCTGCCAGTTATCATCAGCCTGCGGCAACCGCCAGATGTCGTGATCGCCAGCGTACTTGCTGCCGCCCGATGCCACCGCCACCTGGTAGTACAAAGTCTGCGAGCTATCAACCCACATCTTCTGCAGCCAGTCGAGCCCGAACTGCGCCTCTGCCGTGAAGTTCGACCCCGCAGATCCGGTGCCCATCTGTCCCGGAAAATCCCGCACTCCCACCAGCATCATCGCGACCGTGTAGCTATGCGTCTCGACAAACTTCATGTAGTCACCGGCATCCCACCATCCGCCGGACGCATCGAGCACAGCCCCAGTAGCCGTCAATGGGCCAGCGTTGTCTCTCTTATTAAACGTTGGCGTGAAATACGCTTTGGCACTCTCATCGTTCAGGTGGCCGGGCGCCGTGCGTAGCGCGTTGGGGATATAGTTCGGCCCGTCCCGCTCGGACTCGTAATAGTTGAGCGAATTCGCCAAGGGTGTCCCGAACACGTTCGTGCCAGAATCGATTTTGAACGAAGGCGACGTCGCCGCGATCGGAGAGGCCACAGAGATCGTGTATGTCCCTACGGTCGCGACCGAATCGAAATCCAGCCCATAGACGGTGAACGATCCCCATGTCCCTACGCTCGATCCGACCGACGCCGAATACACCGTAGTTCCACCTGAATTCTTGACTGCAAAAGTCGCACCAGCCTCGGAGGCAGTGGCCATCAGGTAGGCGCGCTTCGAAGCGCTAGTGATATATCCAACTTGATTAACGCGGATGTAAGCGCTGGCAGCCTGCGCCTCACCAACTCCCGCGAGGACGGTTGCGGCCGCACATACAAGGCAGCCCAGGACACGCGAGGAATTTCCCCAGATATTTCGATTCCCCATATCTCCTCCCTGATGAACCGTTTTAATGAAACGGATGAATGGTGTCCCAGGTAGGAAAGTCTGTCAATAGGGCAAACGCCCGGGAAAGGCAGGTTCAAAGTTTGAACGTTTGAAAGTTTCAGAGTTTCACGGTTTCAAAGACCTGCGAGCGATGACTCTGTGGTCCCCTGTGTCCCCTGTAGTGAGAACTCTGGACTGCACCAGCAATGGTCAATCAGAGCTGACCACGCTGAACTTTGAAACTCTGAAACCTTGAAACTTTGAAACCTGTCGTTAATTCTCCTCACGTACCCGCATATTCCCAGTTCGCAGATACCGGCTGTGCCAGCCGAGCGATTCCGTCAGCAGATGCGGCGTGTGCTTTCCGTAAGAAAGCTGTTCAGATCGCGAGAGATAATCCTTCAGGAGTCCCTTGTATTCCGGCGCAGCACATTTCTCGATGACGAGCTTCGCCCGCTCTTTCGGCGACAATCCGCGCAGGTCCGCCAGACCTTGCTCAGTCACCAGCACCTGCACGTCATGCTCGGTATGATCCACGTGCGAAACCATCGGCACGATCGTCGAGATCGTACCTTTCTTCGCCGACGACGGCGCCATAAAGATCGAGAGATACCCGTTCCGCGCGAAGTCTCCTGATCCGCCAATTCCGTTCTGAATCCGCGATCCCATCACATGCGTCGAGTTGACGTTGCCATAGATGTCAGCCTCGATCATCCCGTTCATCGCGATCACTCCCAGCCGCCGGATGATCCCCGGATTATTCGAAATATCCTGCGGCCGCAGCACAATCTTCTCGCGATACATCGCCATATCGGCGTTCACTTCGTTCAAGACCTCCGGACTCAACGAGAATGCCGTCGCCGACGCCGAGGTCAGTTTGCCCGACTTGAGCAACCGGATCATCCCGTCTTGAATCACCTCCGTATACGAGGTCAGCCCCTCAAACGGGCCTTCTTCCAGTCCGAACAGAACCGCATTCGCGATGTTTCCGACGCCCGATTGCAGCGGCAGCAAATTCGCGGGCATCCGCCCCTTCTTCACTTCCCAGCTCAAGAATTCCAGCATGTGTCCCGCAATCCTCTTCGACGCATCGTCTGGCGTCTTGAATGGACTGTTGCGGTCCGGCGAATCAGTCAGCACAATACCTACGATCTTGTCGGCGGGAATGTTCAGATAAGGTGACCCGATCCTCTGTCCCGGCTTCGTCAGCGGAATCGGCGTGCGATTGGGCGGAGGCTGCAAGCCGTAGTAAATATCGTGCATCCCCTCCAGCGCCGCCGGTTGCCACGAATTGACTTCGAGGATCACGCGCTCGGCGCAATCAACCCACGTTTTGTTATTGCCAAGCGAAGAACTCGGCACGACGCGGCCGTCCTCCAAAATCGCCGCTACTTCAATCAGCGCCACATCCAGCTTGCCCAGAAATCCGTACTCAACAAACTGCGCCACATGGCTGAGATGAATGTCCATGTAATCCATCTCGCCGGCATTGATCCGCTTCCGCGTCTCCGGATCGGACTGGTAGGGCAACCGCAGCTGAATCCCGCCCGCCATCGCCAAAGCGCCATCAAGCTCCGGTCCAGTCGAGGCACCAGTAAATACGCTCACCTGAAATTTTTCCCCCCGAAAGTGCGCGTCCGCGATGCGCTTTGCCAGTTGCAGCGGCACCGCCTTCGGATATCCAGATCCCGTAAATCCGCTCATCCCAATCTGATCACCCGACTGGATCAAACTCGCCGCCGTCTCGGCGCTCATGATCTTTCGCTCTAGTTTGGAATCCAGTATTCGCGTGGCAGGCGCAGCAATCGACATAGAAGTCCCTCACAAGAATGAAGAAAAGGTACTTATCAACGGTAGTGGGGTAGATAGAGAGTGGTCTGTGATCTGGATCACAGTAGAGCGAGGTGTCCATTCTCAGCCGCGAAGCGGCGGAAGACTGCAGCCCATGCCGCAAGGCGTGGGTGTGAAAAGTGGGATGAGCACCAAGCTCCGAAGGAGCGAAAGAAACGCTACGACGCAGCCCGGTAAGGACGACACGGCCCAAACATACTTTCTTTAGCGATTGAGGTTCACTTGTTTCTTCTCACAAACAATTTATGAAACAGGATGCGTTCTTGCAGGAGCGCCGATTCTCAAGCGACTAACTGAGCGCTTTCAACAACGTTCGCTGCAACCGCCGCGCCCGTCTGCGGCGCAAAAATCGAACCAGCAACCACACGAGCACCGCCAGCAAAATCACAACGAAGCCTGCAAACAGGTAAAGCATCCGCATGGAATTCATCATGACAAACTGTCCGCTGGTCGTGTAGAAGCCATTGAAGCTGTGCACAGCCGCCGGTAACGCCAACAGATCTTCCTTCGTGACCTGCAATACATGTTCGTTCGGATGGTATTGCGATTCCCAGGGAAGCAACTCACCCGCAGCGTTCTTCTCAATATGTCCGCCAAGCACAAAACTGACCGGCCGGTCCCGGACGAAGTCGGCCACTCGTTGGGCCGTGGCCAACTCGGCTGGCGTGTCATCGATCAAAAGCCGCCCCGGGATCAGGAAGTCTCCGGAGAAGAACAGCCCAGTCTGCCGATCGTAAAACGAGACCTCCGTTTCGTTATGTCCTGGCGACGGAACCACATCAACGACGCGATCCCCGAGATCGACCTGCACGACTCCGTTCGGCCACTGCGTGAAGTGATAAAACTCCTTCACTCTTTCCAGTTCGTAACCGACGACCTGCACATTCGGCAAATTCTGGAACTGCCCATCGCCTGCCCGATGATCCAGGTGCCGGTGCGTATGCACAACCAATAAGGGCAGTTTGCCCGATCCGGCAGAAGCCAAGATATCAAGCACGGTTTTCGCAAGCGGCATCTTCTGCGGATCGGCGACGTCTCCGGTATCAATCAGCAACGCCCTGGTCGACCCAACGAGCAAATACAGGAACGGCGCTTCAAAGGTGGAACAGAGATTTTGCCGCAAAATGAACGTCTGCGGGTTGTAAGGGTGCACATGCAGGGGAGGACGCGCAACTTTGCTGCAATCCGCAGCACCTTCATCCCAGTGAACGTCCATCGATCCCTGTACCAACTGAGCGGCAGCACAGGAAATGAAGAGTAGGACAACGCAGCACGCAGAAACGCACGCTCGATTTGGGGCCCCGATCTGATTTGCAATCTTCATTTCACAACCTCCTCCGCTTGAGCCGGACCAGCATCTCGTCCAGACCGTCCGTCCACATCTCGACAGCGCGATCCACACGCTTGCGATCCCGGGTATTGCAGTAGTCCAACATGAATCCGCGCAACCCATCGAGCACAACACTTGCGAAGGCGCGCGCATCGTGCCGCTCATGGCCATCCCGACGGAGTTCTTCGGCCACCAGGTTCACCCAGTCTTCAACCGTTGCCCGCAGAAAGTCTTTGTAGAGTTTCGGCCTCCGCACGGCGATTCCATAAGCTTCGAAAAAAAGACGGAAAAGCGGTTCCGAGTCCGGCGCGCTCATGCGCTCCCATGTGAGTCGGCAAGCCTCGCCAAATGTCGCCCCCGAGATCTGCCCGAAGGTGGCAAGTTGTTGCCGCCGTATTTCGGCCAGGAGGTCGACCACCATCTTTTCCTTCGACCCGAAATAGTAGAGAAGCACCCGCGGGCTCGAACCGACGGCCTTGGCGAGAGGCCGAAGCGACAAGTCCGCCAACCCGTGCGCGATCAGGTAGCGCACAATCGCCGCGAGCAATTCCTCCGGCCGCTCTTCGTTAACCGTACGGGACACTTCGGGCAGGATACTATAAATGAAACGACCGTTTCAATTAAGATCAGGAAATAGAACTACAAGGCAAACCGCTGATCGCAGTAGAGGTTTGTTAACTAGCCTGCTTCTATGCCGCCGATCTTATTTGCAATTCAGCAGCAATCGCCGAACTGAATTCCCTTTTCTCGCCTGTCCGCCATTCTCGATATGTAAGAACGTGTAGTACACATAGAAACTCTTCCCGAGAACGCTCGGATCTTCTCCCAATCCGACAGAGGTCACATAGGGAGCAATCGTTCCCGTTCCATTTCCCGGATTGGCGTACGCCCCAAGATAGAACGCGTCACTCCACGTCAGTCCATCCACGGATTCGTAATAAGCGAAATTCGTATCGTCCGAAGTGATCATCACATATCGCCCCAAAGCGCTGTTGTAGTGCACGTCGAGATACCCGGAATACGGTTGATTCGTTGGATTAAACAAATCGGTGGAGGCCCCGCCGATCCCAGGCTGAAAGTGCCACGTCCCCTGATAGAACTTTTCAAACGCCACCGTGTGCGGATGCTTCGACCCAAATGCTGCGTCCAGCACCGACTGGACCGGCGCCCGCGCCACCGAGACCTCAGTGGTAGTCGAAGTGCCCGCCGGCCAGTCGGGAAAATAGAAGTAGAAATATTTTCGATCCGGCGACAGCACCAGTGGCCCATCTCCAATTTCGTCGAATCCGTTCAGGTTCGCTGCGTACGATTGATTCGGCCGAACGACCTCTCCCAGATCGGTCCAATGCAGTCCGTTATCCCAAGAGGCCGCAAGCCCGTGCACGGCATACAGAGCGTCATTCGGCAGCTCTGCGTGATAGCCCACAAGCAGATTCCCCGCGCCGGTCATTCCCGCTGGCACCTGGAACACAGGCCCTCCGCCCATATAGCCGTAACTGTCATAATTCGGATTCACACCGCGATCTGGATTCGGCGAGATCGACACATCCTGCGGCGGGCTCGTTCCCAGCGGATTGTCGAGCGTGCCAACGGTCGTCACCACCGATCCGTACTTGAAGTTGCCCACCCAATGTCCTTCCCACATCTGCCGCGGATGAAACGCACCGTCGCTGGTAAAGAACTCATACCCCTGCGCCGTCTTGATCACGCCCATCGCCGTATCGGGCCACGCGAAACCAAAGCCTTCCGTATTGATGAGCGGCGGTTCCGCGATGCGGCCGGCAGCATCAACTTGGTCGTGTGTATCGACGATGACCGGACCCGTTACAGTGGGCTGACAGATCGTGCCGCCCTGTGCCTCGGCAAGAGTTACGCTCAAAACCCAGCAGAACATCAGCACAAGCGCGGACGCAGGAATCCAGATGTAAGAGCGCATTTGCAATTCTCCTGTCGTTAAGCTCGAATTCGCGGCGGGACCTACGGCGTCACCACAGCGTGCACCTGAGTCTCGTTATCCGTCGCTCCATTTCCCGCCCTTCCGTAGATCACAACTATGCAATCTCCGGAATTCACCGTCAGGGGATCCTGGAAAATTGTCTCGACTCGCTTTTGCAGAGTTGCCTTGCTCGTTCCTCCCGGCGGAATCTCTTTTTCCAGAGGAACTGTTGTAAGGTGCATTGCATCGCTGGGCAACCACCCGTAGAGCGTCGACAGCAACTGCGGATTCGGGAATCCCTGGCTGTTCAGATTCTGCTCAAAGTTTGCGCACCCGCCCGGAAGAAGGTAGAAATCGTTGATCGCACCCCACTCCTTGCCGGTCGGTAACGGTCCGAAGTTGTCTGTTCCATCAAACGTGCTGTCGCTGACGTTTCCATACAGTTCTGCCAGATGACCGGCCGCTTGCATCGTAATCGGAACGCCAAATCCCATCGTGTCGTCGACGGTCGCATTCTGGCAACCCCAGTTTTGGCCAAAACAGTATTCGCCCGACAGATCAATCACGGTATTCGCCACCGGACTCGACGCCTGGTAAGTCAGGTCTAAATCGGCCGACATCGTAACTGCGCCTTGAACCAATGGTCCCCCACCAAAATACAACGCCACACATCCGGTCATAGGCAAGGGATTCGGGAAGTGAAGGTCGACGTGAAAACTCGAATTCCCTTGAGCAGGGTTCTTCAAAATGTCGGTCCAGATGATATTCGAGTTCGTAAAGTTGGTGTGATCGGCTGGACACTCGCCCTGCCAATAGAGCAGTAGCCACAGCACCTCGCTGAAATTCGGACTGTGGTTTTCCAACGAAATCGTACCCGTCAGTGCCTGTGCCTCTGCTGTAGACTTCGCTCCACCTAGCCCGTGATACATGTACAGGTACGATGGAAAATTAAGCTGTGAAGTAGTGACAGAGTGCTGAATGTGGAGCACCGAAGGGGTGAGGGTATTCTCCTGCCCCCACAAACGGCACGTTCCAAAACCACTCATAACAAGAACTGCGATGAAAAACGCGAGCCTCCGATTGCTGCTCATAAACTCCTTGTTTCGTTCCAAATCGTCGAAACTTGTTGATTACTGGCACGTCAGAGTGAGCCGTCCAACATAATTCGTCGGCCAGCCGCCAGCTCCGCCGTACGTATAGAAGAGATAAAACTGTTTGCCCAGGATGTGCGGATCTTCGCCCATCCCCACCGGCATCACGTAAGTATTCGGCTGTCCGCTGAACTGATACAGCAGCACCGGAGTCGTCCAGTGCAGTCCGTCAATCGATTCCGCGTAAGCGAACAGCACGCCTTCGTCGATGATCATCACGTACCGCTTCAAATCCGAGTTATATGCAACCTGCAGTTCGCCTGCATAAGGAGCCGTCGGATTTAAATCCGTCGAGAACCCGCCGATCCCCGGCTGCAGACGCCAATCCCCCGCATAGTATTTCTGAAACAAGGCCGCATGAGGCTTCGGCCCGAACGCTTCTGTAAACACCTCGGCGATCGGTGCACGCGCGACTGATGCCCCGGTGAGGCTGTTTCCCCAATGAGTGGTTCCATTCGCAAGCCAATCGCGAAAATAGATGTAGAAGTACTTCCCATCCGGCGACACCGCGAGCGGCGGATCTCCAATATCAAATCCGTCCAGGTCCTCGCGGTACGCCTGGTTCACGCGGACGATCTCCCCCAGATCTGTCCACGTAAGCCCGTCATCAGTCGACTTGGCCAAGGCCAGCACGGAATAAAAACTCTGCGTGCTCACGGTATTGATCTCGGCGTGATACACGAGAAGCAGATGGCCCGCTCCCGGCATACCTTCCGGAACCCGATAGACCGGCCCTCCGCCCATGTAGCCGTAACTGGGGTAATAAGGATTCACCGCCGGATCAGGATTCGGACGAATCGTCATATCAATCGGAGCATCAGTCCCCAGTGGATTGTCGAGCGTGCCCAATGTGCGGGTAATCGATCCGTATTTGTTATTGCCAAACCCTTCCCCGTGCCACAATTCGTGCGAGTGCAATCCGCCATCGCTGCCGAAGAACTCATAGCCACCGCTAGTCTTCAACACTCCGATCGGCGTATCTGGCCATGCAAAACCATCGGCGGTATCGGTCAGCGGAGGTTCGGCGATCTGTCCTGCCGCCAGCCGCTGCTTGGCACTCGCCACAACCGTAGGATCGCTGAGTACCGGATTGCACAATTGCTTAATATTCTGTGCAAACCCTGAGTTGCCGAAAAGCTGGAAAAGACTAACGCAGAGAACAGAGGAGCGGAGTCGCGATTGCGCGTACATATAAATGTCCCTCGACGGTCGCTTCTGGGGAGGACAACAGGAAGGTACAAACTGCCTCAAGTATAGCCTGCCCACAGCCAGAAGATAGCTGGAGCAGGAGGAATCTAGTGTACCGATATCAGACATTCCGAGAGAAGTCGGTGTCATAACCCTGCTTGCAGCAAGAACTAGAATGCCGGCGAGAACCCAGCCGCGAAGCGGCGAAAGAATGCAGTCCACGGCGCAAGCCGTGGGAAAAAAAGAAGTAAGACACCACCAAGCTCCGAAGGAGCGAAAGAAACGCTACGGCCAGGAGCCGGTAGCGTCCGGCGCAAGGCGAGGAGGATCAAGAAGCACCTTACTCTCTGGCCTTCATCCTGTCATAATCCAGACGTGTTAGCGGCCATTCGCCAAGACCTAACCTTCTCGCTCCGCCAACTCGTGCGCAGTCCCGGATTCGCCCTCGCTGCAATAGCGACCTTGGCCATCGGCATCGGAGCGACAACTGCCATATTCAGTCTTGTCGATGCCATCATGCTTCGCCCGCTGCCGTTTCCACAGGCCGACCGTCTCGTTGCCGTTCAGACTCTGGAATTTCCGCCTGGTGTTGCACCCACGAACGCGGCGGCGGCAAACGCAATGGGCAGTTCCTATCCCAACTTTTTCGACTGGCAGCGCCTGAACCACACATTCGAATCACTTGCCTCTTACAATCCGACTTGGCGCCTATTCAGCAAGAAAGACGGTTCCGGCGCACGTGTTCTCAGTGCCGCCCGTATCTCCGCCAATCTTTTTCCGACGCTCGGAGTCAGTCCGATACTCGGACGCAACTTCACCGCCCAGGAAGAGCAGTCCGGTCATCGCGTGGTAATTCTTAGTCACGAACTCTGGGTCTCTGATTTCAACTCCTCGCCCGATGTCGTCGGAGAAATCGTCAGAATTAGCGACGAGCCATCCACCGTCGTGGGCGTCATGCCCGCCGGTTTTCACTATTCCGTCAAAGAACCGGCCATGTTCTGGGCAACATACGCCGGCAACACCGAGGGCCAATTTCCCGCCACAGTGCGCCGAGATTGGGATGAGTTGAACGTCGTCGGCCGCCTCAAAAATGGCACCACGCTGAATCGGGCCCTGGCCGATCTGAACACAATCCAACGAAGCCTCTCCCAACAGTATTCCGAAGACCGCCTACGGTCCGCAGTGGCTGTGATGCCCCTGCTGAACGAAGCCGTCTCTGACGTACGCACGCCGCTCGTCTTCCTGTTCATCTCGGTAGCGGTCCTGCTCTTGATCGCTTGCGCTAACGTCGCAGGATTGCTGCTTGCCCGCGCGAACCGCCGGCGCCCCGAACTCGCTCTGCGGACCGCCTTGGGTGCGAGCCGCGGCTGCGTCGTCCGTCAGTTGTTGATCGAAGCCTTGCTTTTGGCAACCGCCGGAGGAACGCTCGGTATTCTAGTCTCAGTTTTCTTACTAAGGATCTCCGCTCGCTTCATTCCCGAAGATCTGCCTCGCCTCTCCAACGCCACCCTCGACTTTCGAGTGCTGGCATTTGCTGTACTCCTTTCCGCCGCCACGGCGATCGTCTTCGGGATGCTCCCCGCTTGGATCATGTCGCGCCAGGATCCGGCCCATTCGCTTCGCGAATGCGGTCTTCAGATGACCTCCGGCCGTCGTCGCAATCGGATTCATCAATTATTGGTCGTAGCGCAAACCGCTCTCGGCTTCACGATGCTCATCGGCTCTGGACTGCTCATCCGCAGCCTCGTGAACGTGCTCCACATCGAACCGGGTTTCGAAACCCATAACCGCATACAGTTCGACATCGCGCTGACCCAGGCGCGATTTCCTGATCCCACCAAAGTCGCGTTCTACAGCAAACTCCTCCCCGAACTCGCTGCTCTGCCAGGTGTCGAACGAGTCAGCGCCGCCGACCCCCTTCCCATTTTCATGGCGTGGGGGCATCTCACGAACTTCACAATCGCAAACCATCCATCCTCCTCCGACAATGTTCCCTATGCGGTAGGAACGGTGGCCCTACCTGGCTACTTTGAGACGCTTTCAATTCCACTCGTGCGTGGCCGCACCTTTTCGGCCCACGACAACGATCCAAACTCCACAGGTGTGGCGATCATCAACCAGGAATTCGCAAAGCAATATTTCCCAGGCGAAGATCCGATGGGAAAGTACTTCACACCGACCTTCGAACATACGACCGAGCCAATCGTAGCGCGCCAAATTATCGGAATTGTCGGCAATACCAGAAATGGGGACGTCTGGACACCGTACGTGCCCGAGTTCTTTCTGCCGTATGCACAGAATCCAACTCACCAGCGCCCGCACGTTGTCATGAGCGTATCCGGTGATCCGCAGAGCTACGAGGAGACGATTCGCAAAGTGGTCGCCCACGTCGATCCCGACACACCCGTCTTTGAAAACGGCACGTTCGCCGAAGCCGCAGACGGGCAGGCGGCCACATCCCGTTTCGAGGCCCTCTTGGTTTCCGGCTTTTCGGCAGTCGCTCTCTTGCTGTCGGCCCTTGGTCTCTATTCGGTGCTGTCTTACGTGGTCGGTGAGAGAATCCGCGAACTGGGTCTGCGGATGGCTTTCGGAGCCTCGCGTTCCGACATTCTGCGGCTCGTACTCACGCGCGCCGCGCTCCTCGCTCTGCTTGGCGTAGGACTTGGCATCGCCGTTTCGATTTTTACAACAAGGTTAGTCGCGGACCTGTTAATCAACGTCCCGCCACTTGATCGGACTGTATTTCTGTCGGTGACGTCGCTCTTGTTTGTTGTCTCAATGCTTGCAGCCCTAGCTCCCGGAGTCCGCGCCGCCAGCGTAGACCCGGTGCGCAGCCTTCGCGACGAATAGATTCAAGCCCCGGCTCGCATCCATTCGCTCCCGCTCACAAAGCGGCGTATTCCGTCCTTCAGATGTACCACGTTGAAGTTGATCAATAATCCAAGAGATTTGCCGCTGAGTTTCAGATACGAGATCACCTGCGCCTGATGCACCGGAGAAATCGCCGCCACAGATTTGATCTCAACGATGACAAGGCCGTGTACCAGCAAGTCAATGCGATATCCGAGATCAAGTTTCACCCCGTGGTAAACAACTGGAAGGCCAAGCTGAGCTTCACACCGATAAACCAGCACTCTGCAGTTCATAGCGAAGACACGCTCCGTATGTACTCTCCAATAATCCGGGACCTAACTCGGAGTGGACCCGCATTCCCGCAGTGATAATTGCGTGACTGACTTCCTGCGCACTGCAACGTCTTGAACTCATATGGACCATCACAGAGCGTATCGAGCCGAAGGGCCATGGCTGAAGTCACAATCTGAAAAGAAAAAACCAACCGAAACCAAATTGGGAATTTAGATTGAGAAACCATAACCACCAAGGTCACGAAGGTCCACGAAGGAAATCCATCAATCGCGAGCATTTCCTTAGTGCACCTTAGTGTCCTTAGTGGTTAATGCTTTTTCTAACCCCGCCCCCGAAACTGAATAATCCTCCGCCGATCCTCTTCGATGGCCTCCCGGCAGGCAAAAGCGATAACCACCAAGAACACGAAGGCACACGAAGGAAATCCAACGCTAGAGTTTCCCTTCGTGAACCTTAGTGTCCTTAGTGGTTAAAGCTTTTTCTAACCCCGCCCCCGAAACTGAATAATCCTCCGCCGATCCCTCTTCGACGGCCTCCCGGCAGGCAAAACCTCAAACTCCCGGGCAGCCTTTCGCTCCGCCGCAACTTTCATCCGCATCTCTTTACTGGCCTCAGTCTCGCGATACAACTTCTGTGCCTCCGATGCCGGGCCCCGGACATCGCTCACCCCCAACACCTCGACCTCGAACTCGCCGCCTTCCGTGGTGATGCGCAGCATGTCCCCGACGCGTACCTCGCGAGCCGCCTTTGCCACCTGCCCGTTCGACAAAATCCGAGCCAAATCGCAGCTCTTCTTGGCCAGCGTGCGCGTCTTGTAAAACCGCGCCGCCCATAGCCACGCATCGATCCTTATGCCGTTCATACCGCAATCCTACCCCGTGAAAGTAAGAAACACCGAGGCCTAAGGCAGGCTGGCGAATCCCGAAACGGGAATCCGCAAAGAAGGTTCGGATTTGGCCTCCGACCTGCCAATCAGAATCGTATGCAGGGACAACGAACGGCGACTGAGCTAAACCCTTTAAACGGAATATTTTACCCGTAAGTGATTGTCGCCCTTAGATTATTTAGAGATTTTTCGCTAATCGCCTGATTTCACTAGACCGAGGGGGAGGGGGGATACCCCTGGGAAAAGCGGCATCCCAATTTGAATCTCCTCCAGAACCGGTCTTACAAATTATTACTTGACCCGAATCCCCTTTGCAGCTACATTAACGAGTTCCAAGGGACCCTCGGACCTAGTACTTCCAAGGTCTTTCCGAGCAGCTTCCAGCGAAGCTAAGCCCAGAAAATCGAGCATCTTCGGGGTTCCCGTACGCATCTATCTATATTAAGAGTGAGTTTAACGCTAAATCCTTTACAACCTACTTGGAATCAGTGACTTTGGTCGGAAGCTGGGGTTTCCGGTCACCCTCCCATGGCAAAGGACGAAGGCGGAAGGCCACAAATTCATAAAGCAAGGAGATTGAAAGCACATGCGCTCTGATCGTGTGTTTGATGCTTTACAGACTCTGCGGAATCGTTATATGCTTTGCCAGCTTGCCTCCAAGGCCACGCGGAAATTCCATCGGCCCAGTACCAGAATCCAGGAAACTATGAACGGCGTGCTGGATCGGATCGCTGACTCGGAGCGGCAGGCAGTATTGTCGGAACCAGAGAACGTTGCCGAGGCACAACGGCGGGCTGCTTAACACCAGCCCCGCCCTCCTGCCTGGCGTTGTGTGTGCATCTTTCCTGAGTCCCCTTCCTTTTGAAAATCTCCCGCTGACACTACCGAATACGCTCTAGTGCACGGGTTCAGGTGAATCATGACCATTGCTGAACTAAAAGAAAAAAACATCACCGAGCTGACCAAGATCGCAAGGACCTTGGATCTGCCCGGTGCCAGCGGTATGCGCAAACAGGATTTGATCTTCAAAATCCTGCAGGCGCAGAGCGAAAAAGAGGGCCATATTTTCGCCGAGGGCGTCCTCGAGATCTTGCCCGACGGCTACGGCTTCCTTCGCTCGCCCGACTACAATTACCTCCCGGGCCCAGACGACATCTACGTCTCCCCGTCCCAGATCCGCAAATTTGACCTCAAGACCGGCGACACCATCAGCGGACAAGTGCGCCCTCCACACGAAGGTGAGAAATACTTCGCGCTCGTCAAGATCGAAGCTGTAAATTTTGAGTCTCCCGACGAAGCCCGCAACAAGATCCTCTTCGATAACCTAACGCCGCTGTATCCGCAGGAACGCCTCAAGCTTGAAACGACTCGCGAAAACTCCAGCGCCCGCGTGATGGACCTGCTTACGCCGCTAGGCAAAGGCCAACGCGGACTGATCGTTTCTCCGCCGCGCGCAGGCAAGACGATGCTCCTGCAGAACGTCGCGAATTCGATCACGACGAACCATCCTGAAGTCGTTCTGATGGTCCTGCTGATCGACGAGCGGCCAGAAGAAGTCACCGACATGCAGCGCTCGGTGAAAGGCGAAGTTATCTCCTCAACTTTTGACGAGCCGGCAGCACGTCACGTGCAAGTCGCCGAAATGGTAATCGAAAAGGCCAAGCGCCTCGTCGAGCACAAGCGCGACGTCGTCATCCTCCTCGATTCAATCACGCGCCTGGCTCGAGCCTACAACACGATCGTTCCGCCCAGCGGCAAAGTGCTCTCGGGCGGCGTCGACTCCAACGCGCTGCAGCGTCCAAAGCGCTTCTTCGGATCGGCCCGCAACATCGAAGAAGGCGGCTCGCTGACGATCATCGCCACGGCCCTGATCGACACCGGTTCCCGCATGGACGACGTGATCTTCGAAGAATTCAAAGGCACAGGCAACAGTGAAATCATCCTCGAGCGCAAACTCGTCGACAAGCGAGTCTTCCCGGCCATCGACATTCAGCGCTCTGGAACGCGTAAAGAAGAACTGCTGATTCCGAAAGAAGACCTCTCGCGCATCTGGGTATTGCGGAAAGTTCTGAACCCACTCTCCCCGGTAGAAGCCATGGAACTCCTGATCGACAAACTGGGCAAGGCCAAAAGCAACTCCGAGTTCCTAGCCAACATGAGCGCGCTGTAAACAGACAAAGAATCGATTTAGAAAGCCAGAGCCTAAGAACTCTGGCTTTTATTTTCCCTGTGCTCCCCTGTGACCCCTGTGGTGACAGGGCGTTCTGCCTGCCCGATGACATGCTCTGGTCGTATAATTTTCCTCAGTAACGCTCGCCGACTTGCTGCGAGGTCCCATTGCGATCCCAACACTACTTGGCAATCTGCTTCCTGACGATTTGTCCGTTCCTTCTTTCGGCACAGACCCAACATTCGACACCGGGCGACATCAATTCCCCGCCCATGACCGATGCCGACGAAGCTCGCGCCCGCATCACGCACGATATGGAGAAGAAGGCTGCGAAAGACCGCGTCGCTGCCTTGAAGAATGACACAGACAAACTCCTGAAGCTCTCGGTTGAACTCAAGTCTTACGTCGACAAGTCCGACGAAAACGTCCTGTCACTCGACGTCATCAAGAAAGCCGACGAGATCGAAAAGCTCGCCAAGAGCGTGAAAGAAAAAATGAAGGGCCCAAACTAGGCCCAACGTTTCTGCGCCGATTCGTATCAGGCGATGCCTTCAGGCATCGCGCAAAGCGCTCTCATTGACCCGCGCCTTTAGGCGCTGCAGGCGGTCTCAAAAGGTTGCCCGCCTCCGCGAACTTTATCTCACCAATGCCCACGAAACTCGCCCACATCCGAGGTGTTTTCACCTGCAGAACCCGCTGAACGGGATCGGAGGAAAAAAACTTATGAAACGCGCAATTGCTGGAATTCTGTTGTTGGTGGGAATGGGCGTGGCGCCGGCTCTTGCCTGGGACGGCAACGGTGGATTGCGTCGTGACATCCGCCACGACCAGGCGAAGATCGCTTACGATCGCCACGAACTGCGACGTGATCTCTACCATGGCAACTACGCGGCCGCGCGCGGCGAGCGCCGCGAAATTCGCCGCGAATCCCGCGACCTGAATCGCGACCGCCGCGAACTCTACTGGGATCGCCACTAGACCGCTTTGGATGGGCCGCGGTACCCCATTTCTCGCGCCGCCCTGCGCGAGAAGTGGGGATTTTGATCTCAGGGCATTCTTCTTGCCAAGTCTTCTCCGTTGCGACCCTATTGTCTACTCGCTCCTTCCGCGCCATAATCTCCTGCAGAACTGGGGCTCGTTCAGGGAGGTCGGTATGTACCGGTCAATATTGCTCGTCGTTGCTCTCTCCACGATTTTGGCATCTGGCATTTGCAAGGCGCAGCAGATTCATCTTCCACCCTCAGTTTCCGGGAGTCAGGGGATGGGCTCTCCTCCAGTCACTCCCAACGATCCCATCCAGCGGCAACAAGCGATGGCAGCTAACGCACAACGTCAACTTGAAATTCGCCGCGATACGGAAAAGATGGCCGAACTGACGCAGGAATTAAAAGACTATCTTGCGAAAAATGATCAGGTGATGTCCGTCGACGCGGTCAAGAAAGTCGAGCAGATCGAGAAACTAGCCCACAGCGTCAAAGGGAAGATGAAGCAGTCGTTCTAATGGCTCCTGAGTCATCTTTCTCCGATTTCTCTCCCGTGCCATGCCGCCATGAGGCAACCGTTCGCCAACTCCGGGTGTTCTTACACTCCACGTGAGGAACACTCCATGGCGCCAAGGCAAAGCTCATTGCCTCTGCTGTCTGTCGGCTTTGTCTTTCTCTTCCTCGCTGTGCCAATCGGCCATACGCAGCAGGAACCAGTGACAATCGAGCATGCGGATCTCTGGAACCACTACATCGGTCCTCCAAAAGTGATCCACGACCAGCACTGGGCGAAATTTCCATTTGGCGAGAGTGTCATTCTGGATGTCATCGTCTCGGCAGGTGGTACTGTGGAATCGGTCCACGCGGTCGAAGGACCGAAAGATCTCTTCTCCGCCGCGGAAGAGATCGAGCGAGATCGCCAGTTCAAACCCTTCGAGCAAGACGAAATTCCGGTCCGTGCCCGTATCAAAGATACTGTTCAGATCTATCCGCTCGAGCAGTGGGCTACCACGCGAATTCCATTTCCCGCGATCAAGAATTTCAGTACGCTTCGCATGTCTCTGACTCGGACTCCCTGTTTCGGGTCTTGCCGATCGTACTCGATCGAAGTTCGAGGGAATGGAGATGTGATCTATCGCGGCAGAAGCAATGTATTGATTACCGGCGAGCATCACTCGAAAATCTCCCTTCACGAAGTAGAGAATCTGCTGGACGCCTTTCGCAGCGCCGATTATCTCTCGCTCAAAGACGATTACTCGCAGAGTGTGACTGATGCCCCTGCATACTCGACCACCATCGAATTCGACGGCTTGAAGAAGTCTGTTGGCGACTACGTTGGCGCCGGCGCCGGAATGCCCGATGTAGTCACCGAGTTGGAGCAGAAGATCGACGAAATTGCGGGAACGGAAAAGTGGCTGCATGAGACCGACCAGACCTGGCCGGTCTTACTTGCGGAACATTGGAACTTTCGTGCCCAGACCGATGACAATCGGAAGCTCTTTGCCAGTGTTACCGCGCGGGGATCAGCCGGCCTGATCCAGCGATTTATTTCCGCCGGAACTCCGGCGCTCGTAATGGACAA
>Ga0070734_10002961_pt1 | contig 19025 bp, 18 predicted proteins | sample Coa_R1_8_FD_66444 | JGI IMG/M metagenome (GOLD analysis project Ga0070734, IMG submission 66444) | Surface soil microbial communities from Centralia Pennsylvania, which are recovering from an underground coalmine fire - Coalmine... | ecosystem: Environmental > Terrestrial > Soil > Unclassified ... | reverse complement strand
GTCTACGATCTGCGCTGCCGTACCGTGGATGCCAACGGCGTCGGGCAGCCGATGCCCCGCCCGCTGCCGCACTCCGGGCTGAATTCTATCGAACAGGTCACGCTGACCGTAAAATAGTCCCAACAAGAGGAGAAGAAGATCGTTATGATGAGGGTGCGAGGATTAGGTAAGGCGGGATGTGCGCTCTTACTGATGGCGCTGAGCGCGACGCTGGCGCGCGCTCAGGTGCCCGCCGATCTGGCCGATAAGAAAGACTTTTCGGCGTTGCGTGCGTCGAGTACGGACCCGAAGGGCGCCAACGGGGATATGCGCAAGGTGCCGGCGGGAGAGACGCTCACCGTGGCCGATATCAAGGGCGCAGGGCGTATCACGCACCTCTGGTTTACCATCGCCGCCCCCTCGGAGGATCACCTGCGGGAACTGGTGCTTCGGATCTACTGGGATGACGCGGTCGCGCCGGCAGTCGAGTGCCCTATAGGGGACTTCTTTGCACTGGGCCATGCTAAGTATGTGGAGTTCGCCAGCGCCGCCGTCAGCATCGGGGCGCATAAGGGCCTCAACTGCTACTGGCCCATGCCCTTCAAAAAACACGCCATGATTACGGTCACCAACGAGGGCAGCAAGCAGGTGGATGCGCTCTACTTCAACCTGGACTACCGCCTCGATAAACGCATGCCCAGAGACGTGCGCTACTTCCATACCCAGTATCGCACCTACTTCCCCGCGCCGGTCGGGAAGGATTTAACCATCTGCGATGTGAAGGGCGCGGGCCACTATGTGGGCACGTTCGTCTCGGTGATGGCGAACTCCGACGGCTGGTGGGGCGAGGGCAACGACTACTTCTTTGTGGATGGCGCGGCGAAGCCGACCATCAGCGGCACGGGCAGCGAGGACTACTTCTGCGGCGGCTGGGACTTCGGGCGATCCTTCTGGACGCCCTACTTCGGCGTCCCCTACTACGACAATGCCGAGAAGGGGGGCGAGAAGCGCGGCATCCTGAACACCTGCTACCGCTGGCATATCCAGGACCCCATTCCCTTCCAGAAGTCGCTGCTGTTCACCCTGGAGCACGGTAAGCGCGGGGGAGACCGCGACCGGAAGCCGTTTACCAACCACTACACCACGGTCGGATACTACTATATCGACCACCCCGAGGGCGATGGTCCGATCCTGCCCGACTATAAGTCGCGCGTTCCGACGCTGATCCCGCTCCCGACGGAAGAGAAGAAGCCTTGATGAGCGCGCCGGAGGCCGAGGAGGCGACGGTCAAGACGCCGGAGGATTGCCTCCGCTACGTCGAGGAGGTGGGGTTCTGCACCTGGCGCTACCGTCCGCAGACGTTCGGTATTCCTTCGCTGGAGATGGCGACTCCGTGGCGGGGCGGGGAGGTGACCAACCAGACCTGGTTCTGGAAGGACGACCTCCACATCGAGCGGAAGCTCTACTTCGGAATGCTGCTCGCGCCGGATGTGCCCGTATTCGTCTCTCTGGCGTTTCTGCCGGCTCTGATCGCGGCACAGGGAGACATCGACGCCCGCACGCTTCATGAGAAGGGCTTGTTGGCATCGAATGCGCTGCGCGTCTACGAGCATATCGAGCGGGTTGGCCCCACGGCAACCGCTGCGCTCCCCTGGCCGCCCGGCAGTCGCATGCTCTACCTGGCGACCCTGCAGCAGAAGTTCCTGCTCACCAAGTTCGATCTGACGGGGCGCACACGGGGAAACTATGGTTATCGCTGGTGTCTCTGCGAGGACGCCTTTCCCGATAGCTTCGAAGCGGCTGCCCGGATCGAAGTCCCCAGGGCGCGGGAGCAGGTGGTCGCGCACCTCAACCGCCAGGGCGCGAAGCTCACCCCGCCGCAGGTGGCGCGCCTCTTCCGCTGGCAGCCGCTCTGAGAACCTATACCGTGCATCCGAGGGTGCATTTGATAGCCCCGCTGGCTTACCTATAGGGCCTTCGGCTAACTGCCCTGTGGGCGGACAATGCATTCCCGGTCGCAGACCGGTTGGCGCGGAGCGCCCCCGAGACAGGTCGTTCACGGCCTGGACCGCAAAAGGGAGACAATTGCCGGGTGCGAGAATCGCACTTAGCGTAGGAAACCCCGTTTCGCATGTCGAATACCACTCTATTCGATTCTTTTGTTTCGGGAGGCCCTGATGAGAAATCGCGCTGCTGTTTTGTCCCTCGGTTGGGGGATGGTTCTGTTGGGATTGGCCTGCACCGCTCAGGCCGCCGAGCGTATCCGCTATGACGTGACGTCGGACGTCGCGAACAAACAGTTCGAGATAAAGATCACCGTGCCGGAGATCAAGGGGCCTAGCGTCTCTTTGCAGATCCCCACCTGGTCACCGGGCGCGTACATCATCGGGAACTTCGCCGCCTCGATTGCGGATGTCTCCGCCGCCACGCTGGATGGCCGCGCCCTGGCCCTCACCCATCCGGACAAGTTGACCTGGACCGTGGAGACGCAGGGCGCGAAGGAGATCCGAGTCACCTACCATGTCAAGAACAGCGACATCGAGGCAGTGAACGGCCAGCCGAAGCGCGCGCACATCAGCGGGCCGCGCACCTATATGTATGTGGTGAACCGGAAGACCGATCCGACCTTTCTGATGGTCAATGCATTTCCGGAGTGGAAGGTCGCCACCAGCCTCGACCCGGCGGCTCTGGAGGCGAGGCCGACCATGCATGGCTTCCTGGCGCCCAACTACGATGTGATGGCGGATGCGCCGGTCGAGATGGGCGACTATGCAGAGAAAAACTTCACGGTGAAGGGCGTGCCGCTCAAGGTGGTGCTCTACGGCGACTACTCGCAGGTGGACCAGGACAAACTGACCGGTTACTGCAAGCGGGTCGCCGAGACCGAGACCGCGTTTATGGGAGATATTCCGTTCAAGCGATATGTCTTTATGTTCCGCTCCTCGGGCAACAACGGGCGCGGCGCGGGCGGGCTGGAGCATCTGGGTTCGACCGAGATCACCCTGCGTGGCATCATTGACGACCGCGTCCGCTCCGTCATCGCCCACGAGTTTTTCCACCTCTGGAATGTGAAGCGGGCCAGGCCGCGCGTTCTCGGACCCTTCGATTATACCGGTCCCAACCATACCCGCAACCTCTGGTGGTCCGAGGGCGTCACCAGCTACTATGGCGACCTGCTCTCCCGGCGAGGCGGTCTGAACACCGATGACGAGTATCTGAACCACCTGGGTGCGACCATCGGCCAGCTCCAGAATACCCCGGCGCGCCTGAAGGTGACCGCCGACGATTCCAGCTATAAAGTGTGGGACGGCGGCGGCAGTCAGGGTTACGGCCAGCTCTCCTACTACACCAAGGGCGAACTGATCGGCCTCTGCCTCGACCTCAAGATCCGGGAAGTGACCGGCAATCGCCATAGCCTGGACGATGTGATGCATGCGCTCTATCTCCAGTGCGGGCGCGGAGAGAAGCCCGGCTTTGATGAGGACGACATCAAGAAGACGGCCAATCGGGTCGCCGGAACCGACCTCTCCAGCTTCTACGACCTGCTGGCGCGCAGCACCGAGGAGATGCCCTTCACCGAGTGCCTGGCCTATGCCGGCCTGACGCTCACCAAGAGCGAGACGCCGACTCTCACGCCCAATCCGGGGGCGGCCTTCTTCCCGGACATGCCGGCGGGCGGGCTGCGGGTCCGTTTCGTGTCTGCCGGAGGCGCGGCGGAGATGGCGGGCCTCAAGGCGGATGACCTGATCGTCACCGTGGATGGCAAGCCCGCCCTGGACCCGGACGGCACCCTGCGGCGCAACCCGCGCACCGATACGCCCTACGAACTGGTGGTCGAGCGGGATGGGCAGAAGCAGAACATCACGTTCAAAGTTGGGGTCAACCGCACCTATCCCTTTGTGCTCAAGCCGGATGCGGGCGCGACGCCCAGGCAGGTCCATCTGCGGGAGAGCTGGCTCTCCGGCAAATCGTAGCCGCTGGGGCGATGCCGCCGAGAAAAATTGACGGCCTGCGAGGAGAGCGCTCTGCCTCGTTTTCGGCCCCTATTCCAGGCGACCCTCAGCGCTTCCGCGCTGAGGGTCTAGTTTTAAGGAAAAACACCGATTCGAGACACCGTGCGGCACGTATGCGAACGTGAACCTTGACCGCTATCTCATCCGCTTTACCGGAGACCCGAAGTATGGGGACAATATGGAGCGCGTCCTCTTTAACGGGATGCTGGCGGCGCTGCCCATGCAGCCGGATGGCAAGACGTTTTACTATTCCAACTACCGGTCCGGGACGAAGAAAGCCTACTTTGGCGACGCATGGCCGTGCTGTTCCGGCACCTACGCCCAGATCACGGCGGACTACCCGCTGGACATTTACTTCCACGACGCGCGCGGCCTCTACGTGAATCTCTTTACCCCTTCGCGTGTTCACTGGCAGCAAGGGAAGCAGTCTGTCACAGTCGAGCAGACCACGACCTACCCGGAGTCGGACGCCACCACGCTGACCATCCACACCACGAAGCCGACGCGCTTTGTGCTTCATGTGCGCGTGCCCGGATGGACAGCAAAACCGGTGATAGTGAAGATCAACGACAGACCTTCCCAGGCAAAGGCCGAGCCTGGAACCTTTCTTGAGATCGAGCGAATATGGCGCGAGGGGGATATGCTCCAGGTCACTTTCCCAATGGCCTTGCGTTTCGAGCCTATCGCGCGCGAGACGCCAAACCGCCAGGCGCTTCTCTTCGGGCCGCTTCTGCTCGTGGCGCTATCGGACAAGCCGGTTTCGATGGAAGGAGAGAAAGCCACGATTGACGTTGTGAAGCAGCGGGACGCACTGCCCACGTTCCGCACCCACGAAGGCGCAATCACCTTTCTTCCGTTCTACAAAGTGAAAGACGAGAGGTACACGACCTACCTCTCCATACCATCCATTCAGTAACCGAGGCGCTATGCCCAGACTCGGAATGACGGACGTTTATGATTTCATCATTATCGGCGCAGGTTCCGGTGGGCTGATCGCCGCGAAGTTTGCTGCAACGCTCGGCGTTCGGGTCGCTCTGATTGAAAAGTCGCGCGTCGGTGGGGACTGCACCTGGACGGGTTGTGTGCCGAGCAAGGCGCTGCTCAAGGTCGCGAAGGTGGCCCACCACGCGCGAACGGCGGCGAAGTACGGCGTCCACGCGGGAGCCGTTGAAACCGATATGAAAGCCGTGCGCACCTATGTCCGAAATGCCATCCAGGAGGTCTATCAGCGCGAGCCGCCCGAAATCCTCCAAACGGAAGGGATTGATGTTCTCCTCAGCGCGGCGCAGTTTCTGGACCCTCATACCATCCGGGTGGGCGAACGGACCCTGCGGGCCGACAAGATCCTCCTCACTATCGGCGCGCATCCCATCGTCCCTGACCTGCCCGGCCTGAAAGAGACCCCTTACCAGACCTACCTGACGCTCTTCGACAATGACCGTCTGCCGCAGCGCCTGCTCGTCATCGGCGGCGGCCCTATCGGGATGGAGATGGCCCAGGCCTATCAGCGGCTCGGCGCGCAGGTGACGATATTTGCGGAGACCTTGCTGCCCAAAGACGAACCGGAGGCGCAGGTGCGAATCCACCGTGTGCTGACCAACGAGGGCGTGCAGTTTGTACAGTCTCGCGCAGAGCGTGTTCGACAGGAGGGAGGCGTCATCACCGTGCAGGCGAAAGAGGGGAGCGTGCAGGGCGACATGCTGCTTGTGGCGGTCGGACGCGCGCCCACTACGGAAGACCTCGCCCTCGACAAAGCGAACGTCGTCACCACGCCGAAAGGCATCCCCGTCAATGAGCATCTACAGACGAACGTCAAACACATCTACGCCGCAGGCGACTGTACCCCGGACGGGCATCAGTTCAGCCATTTCGCGGGCTGGCAGGCGTTCCAGGCGGTGCGCAACGCCCTGCTGCTGGGAAGCTCGCGAGGCTTCGCCGATCTGGTTCCCTGGTGTACCTTCACCGACCCGGAGGTCGCCCATGTCGGACTGACGGAGGCGGAGGCGAAACAGAGGCATGGCAGCGAGGTACGCGTACTGTTCTAGGACACCAAGCAGGAAGACCGGGCCGTCTGCGAGAACGATAAGGAGGGCTTTCTCAAGATCGTGCATCTGCCGGATGGGCGGCTATTGGGCGCGACGATGGTGGCGGAGCGGGCGGGCGAGGTCATTAACGAACTGGCTGTCGCCCTCCAGCACCATCTCAAGCTGAGCGACCTGGCCGGAACGATCCACGCCTACCCGACCTACTCGACCGACGTCCAACTGCTGGCCTCGCAGGAGGCTGTCCGGGAAGCATTCGCCTCGTTCGGCGGGAAACTGATCAAAACGCTGTCCGGCCTCCATGAAGACAAGACGCCGCGCCATCCCTGACCCTATATCGTTTGGAAGGAGAGACCATGACGCTGGAAGCGCCGCAGGCCAGGCAGGACCTGGACTATGTCTTTTACGAATTGACGCGCAGTATCTGTCCCGAATGCCGCAGAGCCATAGACGCCCATATCCTGCTGCGCGACAACAAAGTCTTCATGCGCAAACGCTGCCCGGAGCATGGCGTATTCGAGGGGCTGGTATATGGCGATGCACAAGCCTATGCGAACTCCTCGAAGTACAACAAGCCAAGTACCATCCCGCTGGCGTTCTCCACCGATATTCGCGAGGGCTGTCCCCATGACTGCGGCCTCTGCCCCGATCATCAACAGCATGTCTGCCTGGGGATCATCGAAGTCAACAGCGCCTGCAATATGGACTGCCCGCTCTGCTTCGCCAATGCCGGATATTCTGGAGGAGAAGCTGCGGGCGCTCGACCGGTTGGCGCAGACCGCCTGCAACGTCATCCTCGTGCCCGCCATCGAGCGCGATGTGAACCTGGATGAGGTCGGCGCAATCGTAAAATTCGGCATCGAGCATCCCGCCGTCCGTGGGATCAACTTCCAGCCCGCCTTCCACTCCGGACGGCATGGCGCGCATGACCTGATGCAGCGTATCACCATCCCGGATATCCTGCGCGCCATGGAGGCGCAGACCGATGGGATGTTCCGCGTCTCCGATTTCGTGCCCGTTCCCTGTTGCTTCCCCACCTGCAACTCGGTCTCGTATGCTTTCCTGGATGAGGGGCAGGTGACTCCCCTGACGCGTCTCCTCCATGTGGACGACTATCTGGACTATATCTCCAACCGGGTCATTCCCGATATCGGCGGCGAGATCAAGCGGGCGCTGGAAGGGCTCTGGTCCTCCTCGGCGGTGCCCGGTTCGGAAAAAGCGACCAGCGATTTCCTCCTCTCCTGCGCAGCGTGCGACCTGCCGCGCGATCTGGATCTGGCGATCCTGGAAAAGAAGATCTTTATGATCATGCTTCAAGACTTCATGGATCCCTGGACGTTCAGTCAGAAGAACCTGATGAAGTGCTGCAAGGAGATCCTGCTCCCCGGCGGCAAACAGGTGCCGTTCTGCGCCTACAACAACGTCGGCTATCGGGAGCAGGCCAGAACGCAGTTGGCTGGCCGGACACGCGCTCGCGCACAGGCCCGGAGGGCGGGGGAGGAATTCCATCCCGAGCCTCTCATTTTCGATTTCTCCGGCCCGTTCGATGGAGGTCAGTGATGGAGTCCGCAGAAGCGTTGAAGTCCTGCTGTGCCTCCCTCTACGAGAAAGACTGGGTGCGGCTACTGCTGGGAGATTCGTATCATCCGGGAGGGCTGGCGCTGACCGAGCGGCTGGGACAGTTACTGGAACTGCGTCCCGGAATGCGCGTGCTGGATGTGGCGGCAGGGCGCGGGGCGAGCGCCCTGCACCTGGCCCGGACGTTTGGCTGTGCAGTGATCGGGACGGATCTGAGTGCGGAGATGGTGCGGCTGGCCGCCGAAAGCGCGGCGGAGGCCGGCTTGAACGCTCTCATCACGTTTCAGCAGGGCGATGCGGAGCGGCTGCCGTTCGAAGAGGAGGCGTTCGACGTCGTCCTCTGTGAATGCGCCTTCTGTACTTTTCCCGATAAACCGACTGCTGCGCGTGAGTTCGCCCGTGTCCTGCGTCCTGGGGGAAACGTGGGGATAAGTGATCTCACGCGGGAGAGCGATCTCCCCGCCGAGTTGGAGACTCTGCTGGCCTGGGTGGCCTGCATCGCGGATGCCCGACCTCTGGAGGAGTATGCGGACCATCTCCGCAACGCAGGCTGCGACCGTATTCAGACCGAACTACATCCTGAGGCGCTGGCGCAGATGGTGAAAGAGATCCGGGGGCGATTGGTGACGGCGCAGTTGTTAGTAAGTCTCAAGAAGATGGAACTGCCGGGCGTGGATCTGGCGCAGGCGCAGGCCGTCGCGCGGGCGGCAGAGCAGGCGATCCGGGATAGGAAGCTGGGGTACGCCCTCATCGTCGGACATCGTCATACGGGATGAAGGAATTGCTTGTTTCCGGCCTTCGCGTATTGACAAACTCCTCCGCAACGTCCTATACTTGTCGAAAGAATGCGAGGAGGCGCTGTGAAGATCACACGGATCGAAACGCACGTCTGCAACGCCCGCATGCGGAACTGGATCTTTGTCAAAGTCGTTACCGACGAGCCGGGGCTGTGGGGGTGGGGCGAGGCGACGCTCGAATGGCATACCCGCTCCGTGGTCGGGGCCATTCAGGACATCGAGCCCCTGCTTATCGGCGAAGATCCCACCCGCATCGAGTACCTCTGGCAGATGATGTATCGCCAGCACTTCTGGCACGGCAACGGCGCGGTGCGGGGGACCGCCATCAGCGGCATCGACATCGCGCTCTGGGACATCCTGGGCAAGATCCACGGCGTCCCCTGCCACAAGCTCTGGGGCGGCCCTGTGCGCGACTATGTCCGCCTCTACTGCCACCTGGGCGGCGGCAAGATGGAGGATTTCTACGAGACCAGCCCGGCGGATGCGGGCCGCTTTGCCGAGCTGGCGCAGCAGGCGGTGGCGGAGGGCTTTACCGCCTTCAAGACGATGGCCGTTCCGGAGACCATGCCCATCGAGGGTCTCCGCCCGGTCAAGTACGCCGAAGCCTGCGTGCGGGCCATGCGGGAGGCCGTCGGCGACGGCATCGACATCATGGTGGACTGCCATGCCCGCCCCTCGCCCCGGATGGGAACGCTCTTTGCGAAGGCGCTGGAGCCCTATGGCCTCTACTGGTTTGAGGAGCCATGCTGGCCGGAGGCCGTGGAGGATATGGCGGAGATCCAGCGCGCCGTCAGCACGCCTATCGCCACCGGAGAGCGGCTTATCAGCCAGTACGCCGTCCGCCCGTTCCTGGAGAAGCGGGCGTGCAGCATCATGCAGACCGACATCACCCACTGTGGCGGCCTCAGCGAATCGCGCCGCATCGCCGCCCTCTGCGATGCCTACCGCGTCGCCCTCGCGCCGCACAACCCGCAGGGGCCGGTCAGCACGGCGGCCTCCCTGGAGTTGGGCTTCGCGACCCCCTCCTATATCATCTGTGAATCGGTCCATAGCGACGTGCCCTGGCGGCAGGACGTCTGTTCGGAGTGCTTCACGGTCGAGCCGCAGGGCCGTATCGTGCGCCCCGGCAGCGCGCCGGGCCTGGGGATCGAGATCAACGAGGCGGAGGTCGCCAAGCATCCGTTCCAGCAGGAGTTGCCGCAGCGCAGCTTCTACGCCGACGGCAGTGTGGGAGATTGGTGATGCTCCGGGATCTGCTCTTTGCCTCTGTCCGCGCATTGTGCCCTATAGTCCCATGCGTTCGAGACCCATTATATAAAGAGGAGTAGGATGACTCTGAACGGCCAGATCGCCCTGATCAGCGGTGGACTGGGCGACATCGGACACGCCATCGCGGTTGAGTTGGGGCGACGTGGCGCTCATATCGCCCTGTGCGACCTCCATGAGCCCGAAAAGGCCTGGGCGGTGCTGGAGGAGATCCGACAGCATGGCAGCCGGGCGCGCTATGACCGGGTGGATGTGGCGGATGCCCGCGCCGTGCGGGCCTGGGTGCAGGCGGTCGAGGGAGAGTTCGGCGTCCCCACGCTCATCATTCCGAATGCCGCCATCGTCACCTTGGCCGACGTGTTGACTGTTACACCGGAGCAGTGGAGTCGGGAGCTGCGCGTCAATCTCGACGGCGCGTTTCACCTGGCACAGGCGGGAGCGCAGCATCTGGTGCAGCACGGCAAGCCGGGGCGGATCGTTTTTGTCGGCAGTTGGGCGGCCCATGCGCCGCATCTCACCATTCCTGCCTACTGCGCCGCCAAGGCCGGGGTAAGGATGCTCTGCAAGTGCCTCGCCTTACAGCTCGCTCCGCACCATATCCTGGTCAACGAGGTTGCGCCGGGCTATGTGGATGCGGGACTGAGCGGCAAGATCTTTACGGAGTTTCCGGAACGCCGCAGCGCTGCGGTGCGTCAGGTTCCCACGCATGAATTGATTACACCGCAGGAGGTCGCCCTGCAGGTCGCACACCTGTGCGAACCGACTACGCGCCATGTTACCGGCAGCGTGCTGCTGATGGACGGCGGATTGTCGCTGCTCTCCGGCGGTATGGCGCAAGAGGAGGAGAATTGAGCCGCGATATCTACACGCCCTCCGGCTTTTCCGGGCATATCGGCGTGGCACGTGAGGATATCACGCCGCCCGTGGGCATCTATGCCCGCAACTGGGGCGCGGCGCAGCACGACGTGGCTACGGGCATTCATCGCCCGCTGACCCTGACCGCGTTGACGCTGCAGCAGACCCCGGACGGCGACCCGCTGGTCCTGATCGCCGCCGACCTGGGCTGGTGGCGCACGCTGGAGGACGAGTGGTTTGTGCGTAGCGGGGTGCTGGAAGCCTTCTCGCTCGCTCCCGCCCGCGTCATGATGAACCTCTCGCACACCCACGCCGGTCCCTCCATCTGCCGCGAGGACGCCGACAAGCCCGGCGGCGAAATGATCGCGCCGTATCTCGAAAAGCTGCGCGAAGCGGCTATCGCCGCAACCCGCCGCGCCCTGGAGAGCGCGCAGTCCACCACGCTCACCTGGATGTATGGGCGCTGCAACCTGGCGGCGGATCGGGATCTCTGTTCGCTGGAGACCGAGAAGGTCCTCTGTGGCTTCAACCCCGACCGCTCGGCGGGTGGGGCCTGGCTCGCGGACGATACGCTGCTGGTGGGGCGCGTGACGACGGAGGGCGGCGCGACGCTCGCCACCCTGGTGAACTACGCCTGCCATCCGACCACCCTCGCCTTCGAGAACTCTCTTATCTCCCCGGATTTCGTGGGCGCGATGCGGGAGTTGGTCGAGGCCCACACCGGGGATGCACCCTGCCTCTTCCTGCAGGGCGCTTCCGGCGAACTGGCGCCCCGCGACCAGTACACATCGGATACCGCTATCGCCGATGCCAACGGCAGGCAACTCGGCTACTCCGTTCTCGCCGCCCTGGAAGGAATGTTGCCTCCCTGTACCGAACTCCATTTTAAGGGCGTGGTCGAGTCGGGCGCATCGCTGGCGATCTGGAAGCGCGCTCCGTTTTCGCCCTCCAATGCGCTGGATGCGGTGTGTCATCAGGTCGAGATGCGCCTGAAGTGCCTGCCCTCCGTGGCGGAGATCGAGGCGGAACTGGCTCATACCACGGATCGTGTAGAGGCGGAGAAACTGCGGCGCAAGCGACGGGTGCGGCAGGCAGTCGGGGAGGGCACGAAGACACGCATTCCCCTCTGGATCTGGCATGTGGGCGACAGCGTCCTGATCGGCCAGCCCAACGAGGCGTACTCTCTGCTGCAGCACTGGCTGCGGGGCCGGTTTCCCGATAACGCCCTGGCGGTGATGAACGTGGTCAACGGGCACATCGGTTATCTGCCGAGGGGAACGCTGTATCTCTCCAAGTTCGATTCGTATCCCGTCACACAGACGCCCTTCGAGCAGGAGAGCCTGGAGTGGCTGATGAAGACCCTCCAGAAGCGATTACAATACTGGTTCGGCGGCGAGGAGTGGGATGTCTGACGTTGCCGGGGTCCCCGCCAAATTCCTGTAGGGGCAGGCCCCTGTGCCTGCCCATGGCGCAGCCGCCATAAGATAGGGGATTCGCCATGGAACACACGAAATCCGCAGAGGTCTTTGCCGCGAACCGGAAGCGTATTCCGGGCGGGGCAGTCTCGGTCAATCGGATGGTTGAGCCTGAGATCGCGTTTGTGCGGGGACAGGGGGCGTATCTGTGGGATGTGGACGGCAACCGCTACATAGACTACCATGCCGCGTTTGCGCCCTACCTGCTGGGCCATGCCGACCCGGACGTGGAGGGCGCGGTGCAGCGGGCCATGGCGGAGGGCTGGACCCTCTCCGGCTCCGGCACGTCGCCCTGGGAGGGGCAGGCGGCGGAGTTGCTGTGCCGCTGCGTCCCCTCGCTCGATAAGGTGCAGTTTGCGACCACGGGCAGCGAGGCGACTTACCACGCGCTCCGGCTCTCCCGTGCCTTCACCGGCAAGACCGATATCGTGGTGATGCAGGGCGGCTACAACGGCTGGCATGACGAGGTGGCCTGCAATGTGATGACGCCGCTGGAGCAGGTCGGGCCGCGTGTTTCACGAGGCGAGTATCCGTTCCTTCCCCTGACGGCGGGCATGTCTCCCGAAGCGGCGCGGCATGTCCATGTGCTGAACTTCAACGATCTGGACGCGGTAGAGTGGGCGTTCCAGAACTATCCGGTCGCCTGCCTGCTCACCGAGCCGATCCTGCAAAATATCGGCGTGGTGAAGCCCCAAATGGGCTACCTGCAGGGCATTCGCGAACTATGCGACCGGTACGGGGTGGTCATGGCGCTGGATGAGGTGAAGACCGGTTTTCGCCATGCGCTGGGCGGCTATCAGTCGCTGGCGGGAGTCCGGCCCGATCTGAGCGTCTTCGGCAAGGCCATCGCCAACGGCTATCCACTGGGCGCTATCGGCGGCAAAGCCGAGATCATGAACCTCTTCGAGGATCCCGATCCGAAGCGGCGCGTCCTGATCTCCGGGACCTACAACGGGCACCCGCTGGTGATGGCGGCGGCTATCGGGACGATGGAGAAGCTGATCCGCGAGGAGGCGACCCTCTATCCCCGATTGGACGCCATGACGGCGGAGTTGACCTCGGGGCTGGAGAGCCTCTTCCGCGATTACGGCATCACCGCGACGGTGGTGCGGCAGGGATCGGCCTTCTGCGCCTACTTCATGGACCACGCCCCGACCGACTGGCACGACATCGCCGAACACCATGACATGGCCCGCGACCTGCGCTACCGCCGCGCCCTGATCGAGCAGGGCGTCTACCAGTTCCCGCTGCCCACCAAGCAGGGCAGCGTCTCCGCCGCACACTCTCCGGAAGACATCGCCCGCACCCTGGAAGCCACCGAAACCGTCCTCAAAGCCGGAATATGATCGTCCAGCTCCGAGGATGAGAGATGTGAGCCATCCTGCATTCTGGCCGGGTACAGAACGTACCCGTCTGGAGGGCGGCTTCGCCGCCAAGCGTCCTCACGGACGCAAGATGCAGTTTTTGGACGAAAACTGAATGATCCTGTCTCGCGGAAAGCCGTGCAGGATAATCGTTTTGCTTCCCCGAATACTTTGAGGGTGCATGATGTGCGAGTTGCACTCGCACTGTATCCGTAATGACTCCATTCGGATTGAGAAAGAAGGCTTGCGTTGAATCCGACAAAATCTGTCTTGCAAAAGGTTATCGATGAATGCGCTCAGGGAGGACTGGTTGCATCATACTTTGATATGCAAAGGGCATGGGAAGGTCGAATGCGGGTGTCCTTCGATGAATTAGTCTCTTCCATTCGTCAACGTCTCCCACACGCGGCAACACGTGCTGAAGAGATGTTGCGCTATTTGAATGGCAAGTATAGTACGCGATATAATCTAGAGAGCATTCCATTCGCAACGCTTACCATTCTCGACGTCATCGAGGGGCACGGCTGGTGGAATGCTGCTCCACCGTCGATACTTGACTGTCCAGATGAAAATGCCCAATCGATCTGCAACGTCGTTGAAACCATACTCAATCAAATCGAAGCGGATGGTCATAAGCGACCCTATTCGCTACTTACGAAATACCTACATTTCTGTTTCCCCCAGTCGTTTCCGATATTTGACGCCCAATCAGCGGCATCGATTCAAATGTGGAGTTACGTCGCTTTTCAGGCGAGGGGACCAGAATGGTCCCCTTTTAAGTTTGTGAATATCAGCCATTCATCAGGATCTGGCTATCCTGGCTTGGTTCAGTTTTACCGTTATCTGTGGGGGCAGGCAACGCAAGCAGACCGACAGCGCCTCCACATGTATTCACTCGAATTAGGGAAGTCATTGGGCGGAGGTATCAGTGTGTTAGACCTCTTCGACAAGCTTCTTTGGAGGGCGAGTGGCGATCCGTTATATTTGGGGCTTATACGATTCTTGGTTGATGATGCATTCAGTGAAATGGCTGTTTGCTGATAGAGAGAGAAGGTATTCTTCGCATATTGCCGTGTCCTCGCGGACGCTTGGCCGAAGGCCCTCCAGACGGGTACGTTCTCTACCCGGCAAAAGCGAGTGTGCGACAATTATCTGTGATCTCTATAAGTAAAGGATATAACTACTGGGATTTTCAATCCCGGTCACAATGCGGGTTCCGCTTTTTCTGCCGCTGCAGAGTTCCATAGCAGAACAGCGTTCTAAGATACAGCAGAGATAGCCCTGAAGGGTTATAATGAGAGCGTTGCATGGGGGAACAGGAACAGAGAGATGGTAGCACCGCTGAAAACCGATCAAAAGCACTATACGGCGGAGGAGTATCTGGAGTTAGAGCGTGCTGCGGAGTTCAAGAGCGAGTTCTGGAACGGGCAGATCGTTGCGATGTCCGGAGGCAGCCGTGAGTATAGCACCATCATCGTCAATCTGACGGCAGAGGTGGGTACCCAACTGAAGGGAAAGCCCTGCCGCGCCTTCTCCAATGATACAAAGGTCAGAACAGGGCCTTTGACGCTATTCGTCTATCCCGACCTCTCGGTGGTCTGCGGCGAGCCGCGCTTTCATGATGAACAGGGGGATGTCCTGCTCAATCCTACGCTCGTCTTCGAGGTGCTTTCGCCTTCCACCGAGGCAGTAGATCGAGGCAAGAAGTTTGAAGGCTATCGGCGCATCGCGTCCTTTACCGATTATGTGCTGATTGCGCAGGATGAACCGTACATTGAACACTACTCCCGGCAATCGGAGACGCAATGGCTGCTCACGACGATCACGGGGCTGGATGCCAGCCTATCACTCCCGGCGATAGGCTGCACCCTGGCGCTTGCCGAAATCTATGACCGGGTGGAGTTTGCGCAACCGTCCATAAAGCCGGAACCAGAATAAGTTCAGGGCAGGGCGTCCACAGTGATCTTATCGTTAGTGTAGATGCAGATCTCCGCTGCGATCCGCATCGCCTCCGTGACGATCTCCTTGGCGCTCATCTCGGTATTTTTGAGCAGGGCTTTCGCTGCGGAGGAGGCGTACATTCCCCCCGAGCCGATAGCCGCCACGCCGTCGTCCGGCTCGACCACGTTCCCATCCCCCGACAAAATATAGAGATGCTCGCCGTCCGTGACGATCATCATGGCCTCCAGCCGGCGCATGATGCGGTCGGTGCGCCACTCCTTGGCGAATTCGATGGCAGCGCGCGTCAGGTTGCCGTTGGACTGTTCCAGCTTGCTCTCGAACTTATCCGCCAGCGATTGCGCATCCGCGACGGAGCCGGCGAATCCCGCGAGCACCTTGTTCTGATAGAGGCGGCGCACCTTGCGGGCGTTATGCTTCAAGACGGTATGCTCCAGCGTTACCTGCCCGTCGCCTGCCAGCGCGACCTGATCTGCGCGCTTGACGGCAACGATCGTTGTGGAGCGGATTTTAGGTTTGGTTTCCGAGTTTTTCATGCCTTCAGGATACCCGAAACCCCGCATTTTGACAAAACTCGCCTTCGGCCCAGGGCCGGCGCATCTTAATTATGCCCGCCCGTGAACGAGCGGGCTGCCTCGTGACGAAGCCCGGTGAACCGGGCTGGATCCCATGCCTGTTGCTGACTGCTTTGCAGCCAATCTGACGGCAGTGCAGCCGCGTTCACGCGGCTTCGTTTACGAAACAGCCAGGTCGTTTACGGCCTGGGCAGAGACGGATACACCGAGAGAAATTTAGAAGCGACGGCCCTGGACCTATTGTTATCTCCAGCGGCGAACTGCTCCGCTCGGACCTCTGACGACATCAAACCAGAAATCTTTTCCCATATCTATAGGTGGTAAGCCCATGATCGAGACGAGTTCGTTGAAGGTTGTCTCAAAAGTAGTCGGATCTTGGTATTCGCCCCGGTCAATCCAATCCACTACCTCGTTAGCTTTGTTGGTAATGCCAGGGAATCTTTGTTCTACACGCCACCAGTGATCTTCTAGCCATGCTGATTGTGTAGCGTCACCGGCCAGGTTCTGATATTGCATGTCGCCATACCATTGGATCAGGGAGGCAATCGTAGTGACCTCATCGCGGCTAAGATGGTTGAGGATTATCCTTTCATCAACAGGTTGCTTAGGCGCCAGGAATGCAAGCGGATTTAAACCGAGTTCTTGATAGGGAAAGATCATCAGTTCATGCTGAACCATATTGAGGAGGGGAAAGTAAAAATCCTCATACGGTATTGCTACTTTGGCGTCAAGGCGTGGAAAGCCCTGTTTCAAGAGTTGAGCGTGCAGAAGCTCGTGGCTCAATGATTCTACAATCCGGTCAGAATTGAGTCCGAGCGTGATATGGATGTTTTCTGGATATTTGCTGCCGTAGGTCACAAGCGTTGACTCATCTTGTTCCTGCCAAGTGCTGAGTATAAGAACATTGCCAAGGAAAGAATGAACTTCCTCAGCCAAAGCAATACACAGGGGATTGAGACGTAATATCTCTTGCATCTTAGGTAGGACTTCTTCCCGCTCGTATAGTTGTCCCTTAATGAAAAACTTGGGGTGCCCGACATACCACTCGATCTCTGTAGGCATAGTTTCTACTCCTATAATTATAATAATATACGTTCGTCTAGTAGGATTCTACGGCAAACAAAAACAGTCAGGCTAATTTCTGGCATTACCGATAGGAATTCTTCGTGCCGTTCTTTGGCATAGTTGAGCAGACACGTTCTGACAGATGCGGCCATATCGCGTGGGCGATTTGTTGTCATACCAGGCTCTCCAAATAGGGCTTTATCACGGTGGAAATCCTCGCCACGGCAGCGTAGCGCCATAGTTCATCCATAGTTGTACGGCGTTCGCGCCAGCATTCCCGCAGGGCCTCTATCGCCACATCAATGCCGATCTTATTTCGATACCGGAAACAATCCGCGACTGTTTTGGGGACATTGTACACACGAATCGTTCCATCACTTACGCGATGCTCTTCAACGCCTTCTTGCAGAGCGGCTCCAGAAAATCGGAATATTCGGAGAGGAGGATAATCCAGTTTGGGCCGATGCGCCTTGGGGTCAATCGCCATCCAGACTTCATAAGGGTTTTGCGTGCCAATCTGATGAAAGCGTAGCGCAGAGAGAAGGCAGACGACGCCATGAGGGACCCGCTTGCAAGCTTCGGCAAGCGAGAAATTCTCGGTGATTTCCGCATCTGCAAGAATATAAATTCCGCGGCCCGAACGATACACCTCACCGCGTTCATAGAGACGTTGCAGGTACTTGGCGGGAATATTAAACTCCTTGAGATCGCGGGGCCGGATCATCCCTCGCTCCTGAACCAGTTCCAGCACCCTGTTAGTGTTCTTGCTTAGCCTCAAGTGTCCTATAACCTCAATCTCTAGCCCTCACTACCGAGATTATAGGACACTAGTGAGGATTTGTCAAGCGCCGCCTTTCTGCTCGGGGACACTACCACCATGGAATAATCTGCCCTATTCGGGTTTGACCTTCCGGAACTGCTGGCGATAGAGTTTGGCGTAGAGGCCGCCGCGCGCCAGCAGGTCCTGATGGCATCCGGCTTCGACCAGGCGGCCCTTGTCCAGCACCAGGATCTTGTCGGCGCTCAGGATGGTGGAGAGGCGGTGGGCGATGATGAGCGAGGTGCGCCCCTGCTGCAGCGTCTCCAGCGCCTCCTGAATGAGGTGTTCCGAGGTGGCGTCCAGGTTGCTGGTCGCCTCGTCCAGAATGAGGAGGCGCGGGTCTTTGAGCAGGGCGCGGGCGATGGAGAGGCGCTGCCTTTCGCCCCCGGAGAGCCGGAAGGCCCGCTCCCCGACCACCGTATCGTAGCCCTCCGGCAGGGTCTGGATGAACGCGTGGATGTTGGCGGACTCCGCTGCGGCGACGATCTCCTCCTCGGTAGCGTCCGGACGGGCATAGAGGAGGTTCTCGCGGACGGTGGCGTGGAAGAGGAAGGTCTCCTGCGTGACCATGCCGATAAAGCTCCGCACGCTCTCCTGGGTCAGGTCGCGCAGATCCTGGCCGTCGAGGGTGATACGCCCCTCGGTCGGGTCGAGGAAGCGCGGCAGCAGGTAGGTGATGGTGGTCTTCCCGGCCCCGCTCGGCCCTACTAGCGCTACGCGCTCGCCCGGCAGGATCTCGAAGCTCACCTCCCGGAGGGCAAACGGCCCGGCCTCCCCCTGCGCCGGGTAGGCAAAGCCGACCTCCTCGAACCGGATATGGCCCTGGAGGGAGGTGAGCGCCCTGGCGTCCGGTCGGTCCTCCACCTCCGGCTGTTGGTCCAGGAACTGGAAGATCCGCTCGAAGACCCCCATGCCCGCCTGCACATCCACATAGACGTTGGAGAGGTTGGTGAGGGGTCGGTAGAGGTTGGTGAGGTAGGCCACAAAGGCGATGATGCTGCCGATAGTGATGCCGTGCTGGATCGCCTCCATACCGCCATAGGCGTAGATGAGGGCCGGCCCCGCGACACTGAACACGCTGAGGCAGAGGAAGAGCCAGCGCCCTGCCAGCGCCTGCTGGATATTGAGGTTCATGACCTTCCGGCTATGCCCGATGAAGACCTCGGCGTCCGCCTGCGCCTGCCCGAAGATCTTGGTGAGCATCATGCCGCCGATGTTCAGCCGCTCCTGCAGGAAC
>Ga0070734_10002959_pt1 | contig 19041 bp, 15 predicted proteins | sample Coa_R1_8_FD_66444 | JGI IMG/M metagenome (GOLD analysis project Ga0070734, IMG submission 66444) | Surface soil microbial communities from Centralia Pennsylvania, which are recovering from an underground coalmine fire - Coalmine... | ecosystem: Environmental > Terrestrial > Soil > Unclassified ... | reverse complement strand
TCGCCGAATCCGACGTGCTCGAAGGCCTGAAAGGCGGCGAAGACGTCGAAGCCGAACGCGTCTCGCGCCCGCCCGTCGTGACCGTGATGGGCCACGTCGACCATGGCAAGACATCGCTCCTCGACGCTCTGCGGAAGACCGATGTCGCGGCAGGCGAAGCCGGCGGCATCACGCAGCACATCGGCGCCTATCAGGTGCAGTTGAAGTCGGGCCAGAAGATCACCTTCCTCGATACGCCCGGCCATGCGGCGTTCACCGCCATGCGCGCCCGCGGAGCAAAGGTGACCGATCTCGTGGTTCTCGTGGTGGCCGCCGACGATGGGGTCATGCCCCAGACTGTCGAGGCGATTGCGCATGCCAAAGCGGCGGGCGTTCCTATCATCGTCGCCGTCAACAAGATCGACAAGGGCGATGCCAACCCGACGCGCGTCAAGAGCGAACTTCTGCAGCATGAGATCCAGGTCGAAGACATGGGTGGCCAGACACTGGCTGTCGAAGTCTCGGCAACCAAGGGCACCAATCTCGACAAGCTCGAGGAAGCGATTCTGCTTCAGGCCGAACTCCTCGATCTGAAGGCGAACCCAAAGCGCAGCGGCGAAGGCACGGTGATCGAAGCAAAGCTCGATCGTGGCCGCGGACCTGTCGCAACGGTTCTCGTCCAGCGAGGGACACTCAAGGTCGGCGACATCGTCGTAGCGGGCTCCGAATGGGGCAAGGTACGGCTCCTTCAGGACGATCATGGCGAAACGGTCTCCTCGGCGAGTCCGTCCATGCCGGTCGAAGTCCTCGGCCTATCGGCGCCGCCGGAAGCCGGCGACGAACTGGTCGTGGTCGATTCCGAGGCGCGCGCCCGTGAAGTCACCGAATATCGCGCACGCAAGCGGCGCGAGGCGCGTCACGCCACGAGCGGCCGGCAGACGCTCGACCAACTGCTCCAGACCCGCGAAGCCGGCGAGAAGCGCTTGCTTCCGCTCGTCATCAAGGCCGACGTGCAGGGCTCGGCCGAAGCGATTCAGTCGGCGCTTCTGAAACTTGGCACGGATGAAGTTGGCGTCCAGATCCTTCAGTCGGGCGTCGGCGCAATCACCGAGAGCGACGTAATCCTCGCGCATGCGTCGGGCGGCGCCATCATCGGCTTCAATGTGCGCGCCAATGCGCAGGCTCGCGATCGCGCCAAGCGCGAAGCCGTCGACCTGCGCTACTACAACATCATCTATAATGTCGTGGACGACATCAAAGCCGCGCTCTCGGGCATGCTTGCGCCCGAGACACGCGAACGTTTCCTCGGCAACGCCGAAATCCTCGAGGTCTTCTCGATTTCGAAGGTGGGGAAGGTTGCGGGCTGCCGGGTCACCGAAGGTGTCGTGCGCCGTGGCGCCAAGGTCCGCCTCATTCGCGATGGCGTCGTCATCCACGAAGGCGAACTGTCGACCCTCAAGCGCTTCAAGGACGAGGTGCGCGAGGTGCTGGCCGGCCAGGAATGCGGCATGTCGTTCGCGAACTATCAGGACCTGCAGAAAAAAGACGTCATCGAGTGCTTCGAGGTCGAGACGATCCAGCGGGCGCTCTGAGTGCCTGGAATGCCGATCTTCTCGCCCGGTTATCCGCCGGCGGTCTCCTGGTCATGAGCCAAAAGCCCAATGCCGCGCACGGCCCTTCGCAGCGCCAGCTGCGCGTCGGCGAAATGCTGCGCCACGCGCTCGCGGATGTGTTGCGGCGGGGTGACATCCGCGATCCGGAACTCTCCGGCGTTTCGGTGACGGTCACGCAAGTCAGTCCCTCGGCGGACATGCGCCACGCCAACGTCTTCGTCGAACCGCTGGGTGGAAAAGATGCCGCCGCCGTCGTCAAGGCGCTCAACCGCAACAAGGCCTATGTGCGCGGCGAACTTGGCCGGCAGATCAAGCTCAAATTCACGCCGGAGCTTCGCTTCGTCGAAGACACGTCGTTCGCAGAAGCGGACCGGATCGAAAGGCTCCTGAAATCGGAGCGCGTCCTGCGCGACTTAAGGGACACGCCGCCGCCATCGCGCGATTCCGATGAGTCGTAGAAAGAAGGGCTCGCCCGTTCATGGCTGGGTGATCGTCGACAAGCCATCGGGCATCACCTCGACGGACGTGGTCGGCATCGTGCGTCGCGTATTCGATGCGCGGAAGGCGGGACATGCCGGCACGCTCGACCCGATTGCGACCGGTGTTCTCGCGGTGGCACTCGGTGAAGCCACCAAGACAGTGCCCTTCGCGATGGACGCGACGAAGACCTATCGCTTCACCGCGCGCTGGGGTGAAGCGCGGGATTCGGACGATGCCGAGGGCGCGGTCATCGCCACCAGCGATGTGCGCCCCACGCGCGAGGAGATCGAGCGCGCAATTCCGAAGCTCGTCGGACGGATCGAACAGGTCCCGCCGCGCTACTCCGCGATCAAGGTGAACGGTGAGCGGGCCTATGACCTCGCACGGGACGGAGAGGTGGTCGCGCTCGAACCGAGAACGGTGGAGATCCACGAGGCGCGCCTGATCGCTGAGCCCGACGGCGATCATGCCGAGTTCGAAATGCGTTGCGGCAAAGGGGCTTACGTCAGATCCTGGGTGCGCGATTTGGGGCAGCTCCTGGGCACCCTTGCGCATGTTTCGGCGCTCAGACGGACGGCGATTGGCGGCTTTTCGGAAGCTGACGCGATAGCGCTGGAAAAGCTGAAGGGCTTTATGCATATTCCGGCCGCTTTTGAGCACTTGAGGCCCATTTCGACCGCGCTGGACGGCATCCCGGCGCTGGCCGTGACGGGTCCGGATGCGGTTCGCCTTCGTAGCGGCAATCCGATCATCGTGCGTGCGACGCAGTTCGCGCGACTGACGGAAGCCAACCCAAGCGACGATCTTCAGGGGCTCACGGTCTTTCTCTCGACCTCCGAGGGCGAGCCAGTGGCCCTGGCAGCGCTCGAGGCCGGTGAGTTAAGGCCGTTCCGTGTTTTCAACTTTGGAGCTGGATGACCGACATGTCGATTGCAACTGAACGCAAGCAGGAACTCATCAGCGAGTTCGGCACAAAACCGGGCGACACAGGTTCGCCCGAAGTCCAGGTGGCGGTGCTCTCCGAGCGCATTTCCAACCTGACCGAGCATTTCAAGACCCATGTGAAGGACAATCACTCCCGCCGTGGACTGATCAAGCTCGTCTCGCAGCGCCGGCGCCTTCTCGATTACATCCGGGCGACCGACGAGAAGCGCTATGACGCGCTCATCTCCCGATTGGGTCTGCGACGCTGAGACTCGTTTCCACAGTATCAAGAGATTGCGCCGCGCGAGGCGAAGCACGCCTTCCGCGCGCAAAACGCGTTGCGGCGGGAGGTCCCGTCTGCTGCGCGCAACAACAACCGCAAGGCAATCCGGCCCTGCGGTCCACACGAAGAAAGTGAAGTGAAGAATGTTCAATATCGCACGTGAAGAACTCGATTGGGGCGGGCGGAAACTCGTTCTCGAAAGCGGCAAGGTTGCCCGCCAGGCCGACGGCGCCGTCGTCGCGACCTATGGCGAAACCGTCGTGCTCGCGACCGTCGTCGGCGACCATTCGCCGAGGCCCGGCATCGATTTCTTTCCACTCACCGTCGATTACCAGGAGAAATACTTCGCCGCCGGCAAGATCCCGGGCGGCTATTTCAAGCGCGAAGGCCGTCCGACCGAACGCGAGACACTGGTCTCGCGCCTCATCGATCGTCCGATCCGGCCGCTATTCGTCGAAGGCTACAGGAACGAGACGCAGGTCATCGTCACGGTCTTGAGCCATGACATGGAAAACGATCCGGACATCGTGGCGCTGGTTGCGGCTTCCGCCGCGCTCACCGTCTCCGGCGTCCCGTTCATGGGGCCGATCGGCGCTGCGCGTGTCGGCTACATCAACAACGAATATGTGCTCAACACCCAGATCGACGAGATGCCGCTCTCGAAGCTCGACCTCGTCGTGGCCGGAACGGCCGATGCGGTGCTGATGGTCGAGTCCGAAGCGCAGGAGCTCTCCGAACAAGTCATGCTCGGCGCGGTGATGTTCGGGCACAAGCAGATGCAGGCAGTCATCGAGGCGATCGTCCGTCTCGCCGAGAAGGCCGCAAAGGAGCCGCGCGAATTGCCCGAAGATCCGGCGAAGGCGCGCTATGCCGACATCAAGGCCTTTGCCGCCAAGGATCTCGCGGCGGCGTTCCAGGTACCGGAAAAGCACCAGCGCCGCGACAGGATCGCCGAAGTGCGCGAGCGGGCGGCAAAGGAATTTGCCGGCGAAGGCAAGCTCGCCGACAACAAGTTCAAGGAACTCTTCCACGACGTGGAAGCAGAAGTCATGCGCTCGGCAGTGCTGGACACCAAGCGGCGCATCGACGGCCGCGACCTTAAGACGGTGCGCCCGATCCAGGCCGAAGTCGGCGTGCTGCCGCGCACGCATGGTTCCGCGCTCTTCACCCGCGGTGAGACCCAGGCGATCGTGGTGGCAACGCTTGGCACGGCCGAAGACGAGCAGTTCGTCGATTCGCTAGAAGGCACGTTCAAGCAGCACTTCATGCTGCACTACAATTTCCCGCCCTATTCGGTCGGTGAAACGGGCCGCATGACAGGGCCGAGGCGGCGCGACATCGGCCACGGCAAGCTCGCCTGGCGCGCTGTCCATCCGCTGCTGCCGGGCAAGGACGAGTTCCCCTACACGATCCGCGTCGTCTCCGAGATCACCGAGTCGAACGGTTCGTCATCGATGGCGACGGTGTGCGGATCGTCGCTGGCACTCATGGATGCGGGTGTGCCGATCAAGCGGCCGATCGCCGGCATTGCCATGGGCCTGATCAAGGAAGGCGACCGCTACGCGGTGCTCTCCGACATCTTGGGCGATGAAGATCATCTGGGGGACATGGACTTCAAGGTCGCCGGTACCGAAGAAGGCGTCACTTCGCTGCAGATGGATATCAAGATCTCCGGCATCACCGAGGAGATCATGCGCGTGGCGCTCGACCAGGCGAAGGAGGGGCGGATGCACATCCTCTCCGAGATGGCGCGCGCCATCACCCAGGCGCGCTCACAACTCGGCGAACATGCGCCGCGCATCGAGACGATGAAGATCCCGACCGACAAGATCCGTGAAGTGATCGGCTCGGGCGGAAAGGTGATCCGCGAGATCGTCGAGAAGACGAAAGCGAAGATCAACATCGAGGATGACGGCACGGTGAAGATCGCGTCTGCCGACGGCGATTCGATCCGCGCGGCGGTCAAGTGGATCAAGTCCATCGTGGCCGAACCCGAGCTCGGCGAGATCTATGACGGCAAGGTCGTCAAGGTGATGGACTTCGGCGCCTTCGTGAACTTCTTCGGACCCAAGGATGGCCTCGTGCACATTTCCGAGCTGGCCCCGAAACGGGTTGCGAAAACCTCGGACGTGGTCAAGGAAGGCGACACGGTGAAAGTGAAGCTCCTGGGCTTCGACGATCGCGGCAAGGTGCGGCTTTCGATGAAGGCGGTCGACCAGCAGACAGGCGAAGATCTCACCAAGAAGCCGCAGGCCGCGCCGGCCCCGGAGACGCAGCAGGCGAGGTAGGGGGCTAACGACGCCCCCTCCGGCAGCGCGCGTGAAGGACGCGCGCTGCCACCTCCCACCGCTTCGCGGGGGAGGAAACTGCTGGCGGCTTCATCAACGAGATTCCGAACATGCCAAAGATCGATGTTGCGTCCCTTTCCGAACGCATTGGCTCCAACTATCCCAAACCCTTCGACGAGCCTTGTGCCAGGCGCGGTCGAAAGCGCCTCGGCGATGCGGCTGGCTTGAGCGATTTCGGCGTCAATCTGCTTCGGCTTCCGCCCGGCACATGGTCGAGCCAGCGCCACTGGCACAGCCATGAGGACGAATTCGTCTATGTGCTGAAAGGCGAAGTCACGCTGGTGAGCGACGCCGGCGAGCAGATCCTTCGCGCGGGCGACTGTTGCGGATTTCCGAAAGGCTCCGCCGACGGCCACAAGCTCGTCAATGCGAGCCAGGAGGAGGTGCTTTGCCTCGAGGTCGGTTCGCGAGAGGCCGCAGACGTTTGCACGTATTCCGATATCGACATGGTGCTCGAACGGAGCGGACGGGGAATCGTGCACAAGGATGGCCGGCCGTACTGAGGCGTGCTCGCCGCTTCGCGGCGAAAGCCCCCTCCGGCCGTGCGCTATGCGCACGCCCGCCTCCCGCCGTTGCTTCGCAACGGGGGAGGAAAAAGCACGCGGAACGGACGCGCGAGCGAAGCGAGTGCGGCCGGAGGGGGCGCCGCTTTGCTTAACGCTACGCGCGGCCCGCGATTGCAGCGCGGAATCCGCCTGACGTAAGCTCGCCAGCGGGGGAGATTTCCGATCCATGGCGCTGTTGTTGCGTTTGATTGCGCTGATCCTCGTGACGCTCGCCTTGATGCTGCTCGGCGCCGATCTGGTGACGACGCTCGAAACCGGCCGCTTCACGACGCGATCGGTAGCGACGCTCTGGACCCTGTTCGACAAGACGCAGCCCCAAGCGCTTTATGTCTGGGCGGATCGCAATCTGCCGGACCTCCTTTCCGACTGGCTGAGGGTGCTCCTGTCACTCTGGGGCTGGGCGGTGACGGGTCCGGTGGGATGTCTGCTGCTGCTGATCTTCGGGAAACGGACAGAGTGAGGCGCTCGCCGCTTCGCGGCGAAAGCCCCCTCCGTCGCTGCGCTGCGCGCAGCGCCACCTCCCACCGCTTCGCGGGGGAGGAAACAGACTGCATGCGATGTTATTTTCCTCCCCCGTGAGCGGAGCGAACGGTGGGAGGTGCCGAGCGCGATGTTCATCGCGCGAGGCGGAGGGGGCGGCCGTCTACCGATGCGCGCCGGGAGTCCACAGCACGTCGCGCTCGCCGAGATCATTGGCATACCGGCTGGCGACGAAGAGATGATCGGATAGCCGGTTCACGTAGCGCATCGCGGCCGGATTGATCGCTTCGCTTCGCGAGAGCTCCACGATCAGCCGCTCGGCGCGGCGCGCGACCACGCGCGCCTGATGCAGGAACGCGGCCGCATGCGTGCCGCCGGGAAGCACGAAAGACGAGAGCGGCACCAGCTTTTCGTTCATGTGGTCGATCTCGCGCTCGAGACGTTCGACCTGGGTATCGGCGATGCGGAGCCGCTCTTTTCCTCGCGCGTCGTCTTCCGGCACGCAGAGATCGGCGCCGAGATCGAAGAGATCGTTCTGGATGCGCGCCAGCATGTCGTCGAGCGGACCCTTGGTGTGAAGCCGCGCCAGCCCGATTGCGGCGTTGGTCTCATCGACGGTCCCGTAAGCGGCGATCCGCAAGGAATCCTTGGGCACGCGCGTGCCGTCGCCGAGTGCGGTTTCGCCCTTGTCTCCCGTCTTCGTGTAGATGCGATTGAGCGTGACCATCGGCGCGAGAACTTATCATGTCACGGCCCGGCGCGCAGCGTCCGGGCACCCGGCGACCACGCGTCAGCGCGGTCAATGAACCCGCTGGGTGGCCCGCATGCGCGGGCCGTGACATCGCGCGCTTGCGCCATCGACCACCGCCGGTATGATCCGCCGCCCTAACGACAAGTCTCAAGCAAAATGCCGGTCGAAGCAGACCCGAAGACGAAATCCGCCGTTCCTCCTCCCGAGGTGATCGAGGTCGATTCGACGCGCGTCATGTGCGACGGCGGGGGCGGCGCGCTCGGTCATCCGCGCGTCTATCTCGAAATGGGCGACGAGGATTGCGTCGAATGCGGCTATTGCGACCGGCGCTTCGTGCTCCGGAAGGGAGCCGGGCGCCATTGACGAAGAGCGCCGAGAAGAAGCCGCTCAAGAAAGGCGATCATCTCTATCTCGTCGATGGCTCCGGTTACCTCTTCCGCGCCTATCACGCGCTGCCGCCGCTCTCGCGCAAATCCGACGGCCTGCCGACCGGCGCGGTCGCGGGCTATTGCAACATGCTCTGGAAGCTCCTCGAGGACATGCGCGGCGGCGAGAAGCCGACGCATCTCGCGGTCGTTTTCGATGCGGGAAAACGTACCTTCCGGAGCGACCTCTACGCCGAATACAAGGCGAACCGCCCTCCGCCGCCCGATGATCTGATCCCGCAATTCCCGCTGGTGCGCGAAGCCACGCGGGCTTTCGGCGTCTCCTGCATCGAGCAGGAAGGCTTCGAAGCCGATGACCTGATCGCGACCTATGCGCGCGTGGGCAAGCTTGCCGGTGCGCGCGTCACCATCGTTTCCTCCGACAAGGACCTGATGCAGCTCATCGTCGACGGCACCGTCGAGATGCTCGATCCTGTCAAAAACAAGCGCATCGGCTCGGCCGACGTGATGGAACGCTTCGGTGTACCACCCTCGAAGGTGGTCGAAGTCCAGGCGCTTGCCGGCGATTCAACAGACAATGTGCCGGGCGTGCGTGGCATCGGCGTCAAGACGGCCGCCGAGCTGATCAACCAGTTCGGCACGCTGGATGCGCTGCTCGAGCGCGCGGGCGAGATCAAGCAGCCGAAACGCCGCGAGACGCTGATCGAAAACGCGGCCAATGCGCGGATCTCGCTCAAGCTCGTCACCCTCGACCAGAACGTGAACTTCGCCGAAGGGCCGGAAGCCTTTGCTGCGCATGATCCCGAGCCCAACCGGCTGATCGCTTTCCTGAAGGCAATGGAATTCGCCGCCCTGATGAAACGCGTCGCCGCGCGTTTTGCCATCGAAAATCCCGAGGCGATCGCGGCGGCGTCAGAAAACGCGCGTCCTGCACCTGCATCGACCGAGGCTGTCGACTCCAGGCCCGCTGTCAGCGCCAGCTCCGCGCCTGGCGGAAGCGTCGGCGCGCTCGACCGCGCGCGCTTCGTCAAAGCAATCGATCCTGCGAAATACGAGACGCTCACCTCCGTTGCTGCATTCGAGAAATGGCTCACCCGCGCGCGAGACGCCGGCGCGCTTTCGGTTGCCTTGAGCGCCAGCGGGCCTGATCCGATGACGGCAAAGCTTTGCGGCGTCGCGCTGGCGCTGGCGCCCAACGAGGCCTCATACGTGCCGTTCGGACATGTGTCGGGCGCAGGGCTTGCGCTCGAATCTGGCGCGGGCGTAGTGCAGCTCGGCGAGAAAGACGTGCTCGCGCGGCTGAAGCCTGTTCTCGAGGATTCGTCGATCCTCAAGATCGGCGCCAATTTCAAATCCGATGTGCTGATGCTCCTGAAGCGCGGCATCCGCCTTGCGCCTTACGACGACATCGCGCTCATGTCCTACGTGCTCGACTCGGGGAAGAACGGCCATGAACTCGAGGAGCTCGCAGCCCTTCATCTCGAACACACGCCGCTCGCGCTTTCGGACGTCCTCGGGAAAGGCAAGGACAAGGTCAGTTTCGACCGCCTCGAGATCGGCAGCGCCGCGCGCTTTGCGGCCGAACGCGCCGACCTCACCTTCCGCCTCCATGCGCTGCTCAAGCCGCGGCTTGCCGCCGAAAGCAAGAAGACCGTTTACGAAACGCTGGAGCGACCGCTCATCGCCGTGCTGGCGGAGATGGAGTTCGCGGGCGTCGTGATCGACCCCGATCTCCTGAAGAAGCTTTCGAACGATTTCGCGCAGGCGATGGCGAAGCTCGAGAAGGAAGTCTTCAGGCTCGCCGGCGAGGAGTTCAATCTCGGCTCGCCGAAACAACTGGGCGATATCCTGTTCGGCAAATTCAAATTGCCGGGCGGGCGCCGCACCAAGACAGGCGCGTGGTCGACCGACGCCGACATCCTCGAAACCGTCGCCGCCGAAGGCCATCCGATCGCCAAGCACGTGCTCGACTGGCGGCTGCTGCAGAAATTGCGCGGCACTTACACCGATGCACTGCCGGCCTACATCAATGCCGAGACGAACCGCGTTCACACCTCTTATGCGCTCGCCGCCACCTCGACCGGGCGGCTCGCCTCGACCGAGCCCAATCTGCAGAACATTCCCATAAGAACCGAAGAGGGCCGGCGCATCCGCCGCGCCTTCATTGCGCCGGCGGGCACGAAGCTCATCAGCGCCGACTACAGCCAGATCGAGCTCCGCCTGCTTGCGCATATCGCGGACATCGCGGCGCTGCGCCAGGCCTTCGCCGACGGGCTCGACATCCATGCGATGACGGCCTCGGAGATGTTCGGCGTGCCGGCGAAGGACATGCCCGCGGAAATCCGCCGCCGCGCCAAGGCAATCAATTTCGGCATCATCTATGGCATCTCGGCCTTCGGGCTTGCGAACCAGCTCGGCATTCCTCGCTCCGAGGCCGACGATTACATCAAGCGCTATTTCAAGCGCTTTCCCGGCATCCGCGATTACATGGAGCGGACGAAGGACGAGGCGCGCAAGACCGGGCTCGTCACCACGCTCTTTGGGCGCGCCATGTTCATCCGCGACATCAATGCCTCCAATCCCGGTCACCGCGGCGGCGCCGAGCGCCAGGCGATCAATGCGCCGATCCAGGGGACAGCCGCCGACATCATCCGCCGCGCCATGATCCGGATTCCGGGCGCGCTGAAAGATGCGCGATCAGGAGCGAAGATGCTGCTGCAGGTGCATGACGAACTGATATTCGAGGTAGCCGATTCCGAGATCGAGGCGACCTCGAAGATCGTGAAGGCGACGATGGAGAAGGCGTCTCTGCCGGCGGTCGCGCTCAAGGTTCCGCTCACCGTCGAAGTGCGCGCCGCCGCCAACTGGGACGCCGCACATTAAGCGGACGCCCCCTCCGTCAGCGCGCGTGAAGAACGCGCGCTGACACCTCCCACCGCTTCGCGGGGGAGGAAACTGCTGGCGAGCTTCGCTCCTCTAACGGGCGCCCCCTCCGTCAGCGCACGTGAAGAACGCGCGCTGACACCTCCCACCGCTTCGCGGGGGAGGAAACTGCTGGCGAGCTTCGCTCCTCATTTTCCTCCCCCGTTGCGAAGCAACGGTGGGAGGTGCCGAGCGCGATCTTCATCGCGCGAGGCGGAGGGGGCTTTCGATCGTCGGGGATGCACCGCAGAGCGCGCAGGCCGGATCGGGTTTGAAGGTGACGGTGCGAAAGCGCGTCGAAAGCGCTTCGTAGAGCAGGAGCCTGCCCGCGAGGCTCTCGCCGACGCCGGTGATCTCCTTGATGACCTCGAGTGCCTGCAGCGTACCCATCACGCCGGCGGCAGCACCAAGTATCCCGGTCTCCGAGCAGGATTGCGTGGTACCTGGCGGCGGCGGCTCGGCGTAGAGGCAGCGATAGCAGGGATACGCGCCCGACTTATCATGCGCCTTGAACACCGAGAGCTGACCGTCGAATTCCGCTACCGCGGCGGAGACGAGCGTCTTCTTCGCGAAGAACGAGGCGTCGTTGACGAGAAAGCGGGTGGCGAAATTGTCGGAACCGTCGGCAACGAGGTCGTAACGGCCGATGAGGTCGAGCGCATTTTTCTCGTCGAGCCGGAAGGGGTGCATCTCGATCGCGACATGCGGGTTGAGCGCGAGCGCATTGTCGCGCGCGGACTCCGTCTTGCGCCGGCCGACATCTTCGGTCGTGTGCGCGATCTGGCGCTGGAGATTGGAGAGGCTGACCGTATCGTCATCGACAATGCCGATGGTGCCGACGCCGGCGGCTGCGAGGTAAAGGATCGAAGGGCTGCCGAGTCCGCCGGCCCCGACAACCAGGACGCGTGCGGCCTTCAGTTTCGCCTGGCCGGTGCCGCCGACTTCGCGGAGCACGATGTGGCGCGCGTAACGCTCGAGTTCCGCGTCGGTGAGCTTCATGGGGCGGGGTTTAGCACAGGCGGCCGCCCCCTCCGTCTCGCCGCTTCGTGGCGAAAGCCCCCTCCGCCTCGCGCGATGAACATCGCGCTCGGCACCTCCCACCGCTCCGCTTCGCTGCGCGGGGGAGGAAACAGACGGCGCGCGGCCGCTTGGCTGTGGACATCTCGCATTTGCGAAGGCTAACCATTCGACGCGGCTGCCCTCGATTTATCCCGGCCTGCGGCGTATGGCCGGGAAGTGGGCATGGTCAGAATCGTTGATGGCTTGGGCCCTTGCGGCCTATTTTGGGCTCCGTAAAGCCACTTAGGCCTCGGCGTCATCACCGGCCCGCCGGAGACAAGAACAGGCCGCGCACAGGGGTTCGACATGTCGCAGCAGGGCCTGGAGCAACAGGGCTTCCGCAATCTGAAGACCGTCCATTTCAATCTGACGGCGCCCGAGCTTTACGAACGTGCGGTCGCGCGCGGCGAAGGCTCCGTGGCGGAACACGGTCCGCTTGTCGTCATCACAGGCCAGCACACCGGGCGTTCGGCGAGCGACAAGTTCATCGTTCGCGATGCCGCGAGCGAATCCCAGGTCTGGTGGGAGAACAACAAGCCGATGTCGCCGGCGCATTTCGAGGCGCTGTTCCATTCGATGACGGCCTATGCGCAGGGCCGCGAGCTGTTCGTGAAGGATCTCTTCGGCGGCGCCGATCCGACGCACCGCGTGGCCGTGCGCTTCATCACCGAATATGCCTGGCACTCGCTTTTCGTGCACCAGCTCCTGATCCGGCCGTCATGGCATCAGCTGAAACATTTCGTACCGGAATTCACGATCATCGATCTTCCCGGCTTCCAGGCCGACCCGAAGGTGCATGGCTCGGCGACGGGCACGGTGATCGCGGTCAACTTCACCACGCGCCAGATCCTGATCGGCGGCACGTCCTATGCCGGCGAGATGAAGAAGTCGGTCTTCACGCTGCTCAATTACCTTCTGCCGCAGAAGCGCGTGATGCCGATGCATTGCTCGGCCAATGTCGGCAAGGACGGCGAGGCCGCGATTTTCTTCGGCCTCTCGGGAACCGGCAAGACCACGCTCTCGGCCGATGCCAGCCGCACGCTGATCGGCGACGACGAGCATGGCTGGGGCGAGCAGGGCGTCTTCAATTTCGAGGGCGGCTGTTATGCAAAGGTGATCCGGCTTTCGCGCGAGGCCGAGCCCGAGATCTATTCGACCACCGAGCGCTTCGGCACGGTGCTCGAGAACGTGGTGATGGACCCGAAAACGCGCAAGCTCGATCTCGACGATGCGCGCTACACCGAGAACACGCGCGCCGCCTATCCGATCGATTTCATTCCCAATGCGAGCGAGACCGGCCGCGCCGGCCATCCGAAGAACGTGATCCTGCTCACCGCGGATGCTTTCGGCGTGCTGCCGCCGATCGCCAAGCTCACGCCGAGCCAGGCGATGTATCACTTCCTTTCGGGCTTCACCGCGAAAGTGGCGGGCACGGAAAAGGGCCTCGGCAGCGAACCGCAGCCGACGTTTTCGACCTGCTTCGGTGCGCCCTTCATGCCGCGTCACCCGAGCGAGTACGGCAATCTCCTGCGCGATCTGATCGCGCAGCACCAGGCCGATTGCTGGCTCGTCAACACCGGCTGGACCGGCGGCGCGTTCGGCGTGGGCTCGCGCATGCCGATCAAGGCGACGCGCGCGCTGCTCGCCGCTGCGCTTGACGGCAGCCTCGCCGATGGCGAGATGCGCATCGATCCCCATTTCCGCTTCCGCGTGCCGGTTGCGGTCGCCGGCGTCGATTCGAAGATCCTCGATCCGCGCGCGACCTGGAAAGACAAGCGTGCCTATGATGCGCAGGCGCGCAAGCTGGTCTCGATGTTCCGGGAGAATTTCCGGAAGTTCGAAGCCCATGTCGGCGACGACGTGATCTCGGCGGCGCCGCAGCTGGCGGAAGCCGCGGAGTAATTTGGCGCCCTTTCCGCGCTAGCGCCCCCTCCGCCTCGCTCACTTCGTTCGCTCGGCACCTCCCACCGCTTCGCGGGGGAGGAAAGCCTCAGGTGCTCACTCCGTTACCTCCCAGCGCTTCGCGGGGGAGGAAACTGGTGTCTCGCTCACTTCGTTCGCTCGGCACCTCCCACCGCTTCGCGGGGGAGGAAACTGGTGGCGCGCTCACTTCGTTCGCTCGGCACCTCCCGCCGCTTCGCGGGGGAGGAAAGCCTCAGGTACTCACTCCGCTTCGCGGGGGAGGAAGGAAGGGGGCGGGATGTCGCGGTAGATGCCTTCCAGAACACCCTGCAGGTTCTCGTACACGTCGAAGTTCGCGTATCGCTGCACACGCCAGCCAAGCTCGGCCATGTAAGCGTCGCGCCGCGCATCGTAGGCACGCTCTGCATCAGAGGCGTGCGTCGCGCCGTCGAGCTCGATGACGAGCCTCGCGCGGATGCAAGCGAAATCGGCAATGTAGGGGCCGATCGGGTGCTGCCGACGAAAGGCGTAGCCGCGATGGCGCCCTTGGCGCAGTTGCGACCAGAGGATCGCTTCGGCGTTCGTGAGCGACCTGCGGAACGTCTTCGCACGCGATCGGGACTGCGCCTCGTCGTCTCGCATGATGCCGCTCCGGAGAAGAAGCATGCTGCCGGTTTGTCGCGCGGGTTTGTCGGAGACGCGGAGATTCGTAACGAAGTGTCGCGGGCGCGCTCCCTCGCCGCTCCGCGGCGAAAGCCCCCTCCGCCTCGCTCACTTCGTTCGCTCGGCACCTCCCACCGCTTCGCGGGGGAGGAAAGCCTCAGGTGCTCGCGGGGGAGGAAAATGGTGGCGCGTTCGGTGCTCATTTTTTCCTCCCCCGTTGCGAAGCAACGGTGGGAGGTGCTGAGCGCGAAACGCGCGAAGCGGAGGGGGCAATCGCCGCGAAGCGGCGAGCGTCGCTTCCGCCCCCTCCGCCTCGCTCACTCCGTTCGCTCGGCACCTCCCACCGCTTCGCGGGGGAGGAAAAGCCTTAACTGCGCCGGTAGACCCAGACGCGGGCAGGCGGGAGGTTGCGCCAGACAAAGGCGGCCATCTCGACTTCGGCGCCGGATGGCGGCGCGATCGGCGCGGTGAAGCCATAGGAGAACTGAACGAGCGGCGCACCGGGCGCGAGCCGCGCAAGCGCGCTCTCGACGAAGGCTTGCCGCCGCGGCGGCGGATGATTGAGGAGCGGCAGTCCCGAGACGATGCCGGCGAAATGGCCGTGACCGTTCACGCTCACCGATGAGAGATCGAACGCATCGCCACAGATGATCTCGGCGTCCGGAAAGCGCGCACGCAAATCGCGCGCGAAATCCTCATCGCGTTCGATCGCGACGATGCGCGAAGGCTGAATGCCACGTTCGACCAAAGCTTCGGTCACCGCGCCGGTGCCCGGCCCGAGCTCGAGCACGGCGCCGGCGCGATGGGGATCGATCTCGGCGGCAATGGCGCGCGCGAGATATTTGCTCGAGGGCGCGATCGCTCCCACCGCCAGCGGCCGGGCGAGCGCACCGCGCAAAAATCGGATCTCGGTCTTCAGGGCTTCCGCTCGATCGATGGGCATGAGATTGAAACAAGGGCGAGGCTCAACGAGTTTCGCCCGATCCCCAGAATTCCTTGAGCTTCGACAGGAACCCTTCGGATTCCGGATGTGTTCCGTCTTCGCTCGCCTTCTCGAACTCCCGCAACAATTCCTTCTGCCGTTTGTTGAGCTTGACCGGCGTCTCGACCGCGACCTCGATGTAGAGATCGCCCTTCATCCCGCCGCCGCGCATCACCGGCATGCCTTTGCCGCGCAGGCGGAACTGCCGGCCCGATTGTGTCCCCTCGGGAACATTCACCTTCGTGCGCCCACCGTCCAGTGTCGGCACTTCGAGCGAGCCGCCGAGCGCCGCGCTGATGAACGGCACCGGGCACCGGCAATAAAGATCATGACCGTCGCGCTGGAAGATCGCATGCGGCGCGAGCGCGATGAAGATGTAGAGATCGCCCGCGGGTCCGCCATTGAAGCCCGCCTGGCCTTCGCCGGAGAGGCGGATGCGCGTGCCTTCCTCGACGCCGGCGGGGATGTCGACCTTGAGCGTGCGTTCCTTCTGCACCTGGCCCGCGCCGCTGCAGGTTTTGCACGGCGTGCGCACGTAACGGCCGGTGCCGCGGCAATTGGGGCAGGTGCGTTCGATGGTGAAGAAGCCCTGCTGGGCGCGGACCTTGCCCATGCCCGAGCAGGTCGGGCACTGCTCGGCCTTGGTGCCCGGCGCCGCACCCGAGCCGCCGCAGCCTTCGCACGCGACCGCGCTCGGGACCTTGATCTCCGCGGTGCGGCCCGAGAAGGCTTCTTCGAGCGTGATGGTGAGATTGTAGCGGAGATCGGCGCCGCGATTCTGCCGGCGCGCGCGGCGGCCGCCGCCCATGAACTCGCCGAAGAGATCGTCGAAGACATCGGTAAAGGACGAGGCGAAGTCGAAACCGGACGCTCGCCCGGCGCCGTTCTCGAACGCGGCATGGCCGAAGCGGTCATAGGCCGCGCGCTTCTGGTCGTCTTTCAGGACGTCGTAGGCTTCGTTGATTTCCTTGAACTTCACTTCAGCGCTGTGATCGTTCGGATTGCGATCGGGATGCAGTTCCATCGCGAGCTTGCGAAAGGACGATTTGATCTCCGCGATCGAGGCGCCCTTCTTGCAGCCGAGGGTTTCGTAATAGCAGCGCTTCATGGGGTGGCGCGCTCGACGCGAAAAGCGGTTGTCATTCCCGGCGCGCGCGAAGTACGCGCGCTGTCACCTCCCGCTTCGCGGGGGAGGAAACAGACTGTGCGCGCGACGCTCATTTTCCTCCCCCGTTGCGAAGCAACGGTGGGAGGTGCTGAGCGCGGTACGCGCGAAGCGGAGGGGGCCTTCGCCGCGGAGCTATGAGCGGGGGGACAAGATGGATTCATGGTTTTCGCTGACAGACACCCCCTCCGCCTCGCTCACTCCGTTCGCTCGGCACCTCCCACCGCTTCGCGGGGGAGGAAAGCCTCAGGTGCTCACTCCGTTACCTCCCACCGCTTCGCGGGGGAGGAAAGCCTCAGGTGCTCACTCCGTTACCTCCCACCGCTTCGCGGGGGAGGACCGTCCCTTACGCCGCGCCCTTTTTCTTGTCTTCGTCGTCGACTTCGGAGAACTCGGCGTCGACGACATTGTCGTCTTTCTTCGCCTCTCCGCCGCCGGCGCCGGGCTGGCCTTCGCCGCTCTGCCCTTGCGCCTGCTGCGCCTTGTACATGGCTTCGCCGAGCTTCATCGAGGCCTGCGCCAGCGCCTGCGTCTTCTGCTGGATCTGATCGACGTCGTCGGTCTTCACCGCTTCTTTCAGAGACGCGAGCGCATTCTCGATCGCCGTGCGTTCCTCGCCGCCGATCTTGTCGCCGTGATCGGAGAGCGCCTTCTCGGTCGTATGCACCAGTGCATCGCCCTGGTTCTTGGCTTCTGCGAGCGCACGGCGCTTCTTGTCGTCGGCCGAATGGGCTTCGGCTTCCTTGACCATCTTCTGGATGTCGGCTTCGGAAAGACCGCCCGAGGCCTGGATCCGGATCTGCTGTTCCTTGTTGGTCGCCTTGTCCTTGGCGGTGACGCTGACGATGCCGTTGGCGTCGATGTCGAAGGTGACCTCCACCTGCGGCACGCCGCGCGGGGCCGGCGGAATGCCGACGAGATCGAACTGGCCGAGCATCTTGTTGTCCGCCGCCATCTCGCGCTCGCCCTGGAAGACGCGGATCGTGACCGCGGTCTGGTTGTCTTCCGCGGTCGAGAAGATCTGCGACTTCTTGGTCGGGATCGTGGTGTTGCGATCGATCAGGCGCGTGAACACGCCGCCCAGCGTCTCGATGCCGAGCGACAGCGGTGTCACGTCGAGAAGGAGCACGTCCTTCACTTCGCCCTTCAAAACGCCGCCCTGGATGGCCGCGCCGACGGCGACGACCTCATCCGGGTTGACGCCCTTGTGCGGCTCCTTGCCGAAGATCTGCTTGACGACTTCCTGCACCTTCGGCATGCGCGTCATGCCGCCGACGAGGATGACTTCGTCGATCTGGTTCGCCGTCACCTGCGCGTCTTTCAGCGCCTGCTTCACGGGGCCGATCGTCTTCTGGATCAGGTCGTCGACCAAAGCTTCGAGCTTCGCCCGCGTGATCTTGATGGTGAGATGCTTCGGGCCCGACGCATCGGCGGTGATGAAGGGAAGGTTCACTTCCGTCTGCATCGCGCTCGAAAGCTCGATCTTCGCCTTCTCGGCCGCATCCTTCAGGCGCTGCAGCGCGAGGCGGTCGGCCCTAAGGTCGATCCCGTTCTCTTTCTTGAATTCGTCTGCGAGGTAATTGACGAGGCGCTGGTCGAAATCCTCGCCGCCGAGGAAGGTGTCGCCATTGGTCGACTTCACTTCAAATACGCCGTCGCCGATCTCGAGCACGGAGATATCGAAGGTGCCGCCGCCCAGGTCATAGACCGCGATGGTGCCGGACTGTTTCTTGTCGAGGCCGTAGGCGAGCGCGGCCGCGGTCGGCTCGTTGATGATGCGCAGAACTTCGAGGCCGGCGATCTTGCCGGCGTCTTTCGTCGCCTGGCGCTGCGCGTCGTTGAAATAGGCGGGAACCGTGATCACGGCCTGCGTGACCTTCTCGCCGAGATGCGCCTCGGCGGTTTCCTTCATCTTCTGCAGGATGAAGGCCGAGACTTCGCTCGGCGAATAGCGCTTGTTATCGCGCCCCATCACCCAGGCATCGCCATTGTCGGCCTTGACGATCTTGTAAGGGACCATGCCCATGTCTTTCTGGGTCATGGGATCTTCGAAGCGGCGGCCGATCAGCCGCTTGATCGCGAAGAAGGTGAATTCGGGATTGGTGACCGCCTGGCGCTTGGCGGGCTGGCCGATCAGGCGCTCGCCGTCACCGGTGAAGGCCACGATCGAGGGCGTGGTGCGCGCGCCTTCCGCATTTTCGATGACCCTCGGGGCCGTTCCTTCCATGACCGCGACGCACGAGTTCGTCGTGCCGAGGTCGATTCCGATCACTTTCGCCATGTCTTGTTCCTCTTTCCAGCGGACGGCTGCCGGCCTTCGACAGAAGCGCCCTTTGGGCCGTCCCCGCTTATGGGATTAAGCACCCATGGGGCACGAATACCCATGGGCCACTCGGGGGGTATATAGGGAGGGGGTCAGGGGCTCGCAAGAACGCTGCGGTCATTGATTTTGCGGGCGGTTCGTATCGCGTTTGTTCGCCCCTCCGGCCGTGCGCTTCGCGCAAGTCCACCTCCCACCGCTTCGCGGGGGAGGAAAGC
>Ga0070734_10002958_pt1 | contig 19042 bp, 14 predicted proteins | sample Coa_R1_8_FD_66444 | JGI IMG/M metagenome (GOLD analysis project Ga0070734, IMG submission 66444) | Surface soil microbial communities from Centralia Pennsylvania, which are recovering from an underground coalmine fire - Coalmine... | ecosystem: Environmental > Terrestrial > Soil > Unclassified ... | reverse complement strand
ATGCGCCTCGACAAATCGGTTTTTTGGCGCAGGCGATTTCGATGGATTCGAGGAGTGGCGATCTCGGCGGCGGTCTGAAAATGATCGCCTAATTTACCCGACGGGCAATCAGACCTCTACTCGACCATCATTTCAACAATCGAGCAAATTTTGCCGAGATACCTAACTTGCTTCTGATCGGTCCGCTCACGCAGCCAAAGAGGAATTTTATGTGTAAAGTCTTTGGGCTCATCGAGCCTAGACTCGACGATCTTGGCGATCATGATATCTCGAAGGATGCAACGCTCCGGGTCGAACTGAGGAAAATCACGGCCGATTTCATTGTCGCGAAATGCACGGAGCCTCTGTTTGACTTCAGTCTCGTTTAGCCGCGCATCCTCGACTAATTGGCACGCCGGACTCGACGAAACGCTATTGCCCACCGCCTCTCTGCTGGTTGGACTTGTATCCTCAGAAACGAGGGCTTCGGGGGCTAGGGAAGATAAGCCACTTTCGCGGCCTATAATCGTCCATTCCGATCTCGACAGCACCGGCTTAGCAGCGAGTCTTCTAAGCTCGGACACCAATCGGTCCGTCTGTAGGTCCGCATTTGCGAACCAATCGGTGGACCAGACACGAATGATCTCCCAGCCTTTTCCTCGAAGTACCGATTCTCTCAAGCGATCACGGTCGCGCGCACTCTTTGCACTGTGAAACGCGGCGCCGTCGCACTCTACGCCAGCCAAGTAGACAGCCGAACAATCAGGATGCCGCACTCCTAAATCCACCCGATAGCCGGAGACGCCGACTTGTGGGTCGACCGTAAAGCCGCGCCCTTCTAGTCTCGAGAGGACGTCTCGCTCGAAATCGCTATCAAACTCACGTCCAGTAGCGGTCCCAACCTCAAGTCGCCGACTCTCTACGTAGCGCAAATAATCCCTGAGAACGCGAACGCCGCGCTTAGTTGTCGGAGTGGTGAGCACATCGTCTGAACCCATCGACGAGAAGAGGACTACCCGCTGTCGTGCTCGTGTAAAAAGAACGTTCAAGCGACGATGACCTTGACCGCGCGCAATCGGCCCAAAGCGCTGGGCCACTCGTTCTTGACCAACCTCTCGACCATAAGTCAACGAGATCATGATAAAATCGCGCTCGTCACCCTGAACGTTTTCCAAGTTCTTGATAAAAAACGGCTCCGGCCCTCGCGCCTTCGAACCCTTGCTGCACGCGTTCAAATAGCGCTCTATTGCCTCATCTCGACCGGACCTATTGAACTCTTCTCGAATAGCGTCCCGCTGTTCAATATTGATCGCAACAATACCGAGCGTTGGAATTTCATCCTCCGGCAAGTCCGCGTGCCGAATCATGAAGTCGATGGCAGCTTCGACGATACGTGCTACCTCCGCAGGATTGCGACTAGCCTTATAGTTGCCGTCTACGCGCACAAGGTCGATTGAGAAAGACTCCGGTTGCGCATTTGGAAACGTAACTAGATCGCCAATCGACCCATGCTTCGATGAGTAAAACTCCCGATTTGAAAAAGCGATCAAGCTTTCGCAGCGACTACGATAGTGCCATTTTAGACGGCGCGGCGTATGAAACGTCTTCAGTGACCAGTCAAGAATCGACTCGGCGTCAACATCATCCGAGTCTTCCTCAAAGTCGTCACCACCTTCATCAACTGGCGTCACTCGAGAGAAGAAATCGGATGGCGGCAACTGGTTCGGATCTCCAACGACGACGACGCTCTTGGCTCGCAATAGTCCGCCGAGCGAATCCTCTGGCTTCATCTGAGACGCTTCATCAATCACGAGCAGATCAAATTTAATATCCGCCGACGGAAGAAATTTTGCCAAGGACAACGGAGACATCATGAAGCACGGCTTCATGGCTTGCGTGGCCTTCGCCGATCGGGAAAGCAAACGCCTGATCGGAAGATGTCTTGCTTGCTTCGTGAACTCGTTTCGCAAGCATTGAAGGTCTGTCCAATCGCGCTTTGGCCCTGCTCCACTTCCAATTGGTATTCCTGTCTTAAGCAATTTGAACCGCACGGCCTCACGTTGAAGCTTTTTCAAGCTATTATCCACGCTGACAAATCTTGTGCGCTCATTCTCTAGATCCAAGCTACTCATGTTCCGAAGTGCTGGACGACCTTGCCTGATGCGAATCGCGCGATGGTTGAACGCTAACGCTTCGAACGTCTCGGCAAGCCGGCCAGCCGAAAGACCCACGTCCTCGAAAGACTTAATCAGTACTTCGGTGCCCCGCCCATGAAAGCGGGCTCGACGACGTGCAACGTCGAACCACTCCCGCAAAGATGGAAGCTCCTGCACCACAACGCCCAATCGACTAACGATCGATCTGATATCGTCATTTCTCTTCAAATCTGAGAAAATATTCAGCTGCGAGAGGCGGCCTAACGCGATTTGATAATCTTCTAACGCTCGACCGACCTCCGAGGAGATTGTCTCTAACGAATTTCGAAAGCTCGCCGCGCCCGCCGCGAACAGATGCGCGCGAATTGCTTCGCCAGGCGATGCTGCAACAATCGCCTTTGCAATTTGCGCTGACAGTAGAAAGGATCGGCAGCCTATAGGCGACAGCCATGCCTCCGAGCCGGTCGCCGCAAAGACAGGATGAGATGCAATTTTGCCGTCCAGGGCGGCGATAGCCCGCTGCCGGTCGATCTCCCGCCCAATATCGGTAAAGGGTTTCAATTGCTTCGATAGGTTCGAAGCGTGTATTCGATCAGCCGTTCCGTTGAACTTATTTACTTGAGCTTCAATCCGCTCCACCGCACTTGCGAGCGGCACGTCCTCAAGAGGCACTGGCCATGCCTCAAGCGCTTCGAGCGTCGACTTGCTCCATGGCCCATATTTACGGAGCGCATCTACAACCTTAAGGTTCGAAGAGAATAACGCTCGCCGAATATTCTCGATAAAGCCGCTGTTGCGTTCGTTCTCCCGATGAAAATGCGATCTCAAGCGGAGCACTTCCGCCAACTCTTCCAGAGGTGTCAAAAGGCCAGCCCAAGCACGGCCAACGGCGCGCGACAGAGCAGAATCAGTGAGAAAGGCGCTTTGGTCTTGCACCAACGTTATAACGTCGTCGATGTCATCTGAAGTGAGATTCCGGCGAGCCATCTTTCCTACCACACGGGCCGCGCGTCGCCGCTTTCCAATAAGGCTCATACCAATGAGCCGTAGACCACTCGCCGACGCAACATCGAATGCATCGCGCAATTCGTCCAGTGGCGGCCATCGCGCCTCGGTCGGCAGTCCTAGATAAGCCCGTAGTCTACCGTCCCGCTCCAACAAATCGAGCAGACGCCTTGCACCATCTTCGATAACTTCGTGCTCTACGGCATCAAACCAAAGATGAGGATCGAGATCTGGAGGAATCGCGTTTACGAATCTGACTATCCGAGCCATCTCACGTGCAGTCGCGACGGTCGGACCTGAGGAGGGTCGAAATGCTGTGATCAACTGCGAAAAAACATTCAAGCCATCGACGAGCAATTGTTTATGCATCGTCATTCGGCCACTAAACGCCACGATCTCCGACGGAGCAAGATTCATTATCTCGGTGTTGTCGAGCTCTCTGATTAACTCACCGATGGCGCTCAGCTTATCCGCAGGAAGCTGCACAAAAGAGCTTGCGAGGAGCACCATCCGCTCGGATGCAAGCACTGCTGCAGCTTCAATCTCCATCACTGAAAAATTGCCGAGATGAGGAAGAAAATAATCTTCATCGATCGCCGGAAGGCGAGCGATCGAATTTGTCCATGCCTCGATTTTTACTGGCGTTTCCGGTAGACCGAATCCAAGTGTTGATCGAGCCGCTGTTAGCTGCTCGCCAAGCAGCCGGCCGCTCTCGTAAGTGTCGTTGATTTTATCAGCTATGCTATCCGGATCATCATCGGCAAGCTTCTCGAAACCAGCTTTTGACCAGACCGAAGCGGCAAACCTTCCGTGTCGCGCGCTATAATCGTCGACCGCTTGCGCATACAGCTTCAACGCATCTTTCTCTTGAATGACTTCGTGCCATTCTTTGCTCAAGACGCCGCTCAAATCGATCCGCCTCACTGCCTCGAACTCCCGTGAGAGTTCACGGCGCGATGCAATTGCGGCCCAAATCAAATCAAACGGCACGCGACCTTCATGATCATCGGGTTCGTGCAATGCTGACAGATAATCACGAACACGTTTGCGAGCGCCACGCAGGCGTTGCAGCGCCTCGCCCCAGTTTGGCTCCTTCCCCTCGATTTGACCTAGGTCATACCGTTGCTTCAAGCTCTCAATGATTGGCTTTGGGTGCGCCTTGTCTGAATGCAATTCAAGGCAAAAATCGCCTAATCCAGCCGCGTCGAGGCGGTCCTTCACAACTTCGAGCGCAGCAAGCTTGTCAGCCAAGAAAAGTACTGTTTTCCCCGCATGAAGCGCGTTCGCGATGATGTTAGTAATCGTCTGTGATTTCCCAGTGCCCGGCGGCCCCTCGACGACGAGGTTTTTTCCCTTCATCACATCAACGATGGCGCTATGTTGCGAAGCGTCGGCATCATTTATGAGAATTGGAGCGACGTTCTCGACCTCCTCCGCATCAAGATCGTAGTCGGACGCGAAATGCAGGTCTCCAATACTTGCTATGTCAGAACCGCGAAGCAGCGCACCTAACAGTGGATGATCGATTGGCGGCTGGTCCCAGTTATCAGCCGACAAATCCTCGTACATAGCGAGCCTGCCGAAGGCAAAGTGGCCTAACGTAAGATTTCTATCGATCCGCCATCGACCGAGACCCTCGATCGCGGTGCGCACCTTGTTGAAGTAAGTTTCGACGCCATCGACCTCATCGTCAAAATCTGGAAGTTGTCGGGGTACGTCAGGAGAGTTTCGCAGCAGAGACTCGCGAAGACTCAAATTAATTTCCGGCGTTTCAGACGCTGCTTTGATGCTGTAAACAGCGCGGCGTCCTTGTAAGCGCTTTGCAATTTGCACAGGCAATAGCAACAAGGGCGCAAAATTCGCGACATCGCTGTCGTTCGATTCATACCAACGCAGGAAACCGAACGCTAGGAACAAAGTCGAAAGACCGGTCTCCTGTTCAGACAGTCGAGCGTCTGCAGATATCCGTGCCAATCGCGAGTCCAACTCATCAGCGAAGAACATCGACTGAAGCCGCCGAACCACACCAGCATCTTTCGGCGGAACTGGTGGCAACTCATAACTTGGATCGATGTTTTTCTGACGTGCGTGCTCTACTAAGTTAAACTCCTTTCGGCTCGGGCGCGGAGGCAACTCTAGCTGCTCGCGAATGCGATCTCGGAGCCACCGATCAAGTTGCAACAATGAAGCGTCGTCTTGCCGGGCAACACCATCGAGTGCGGCAAGCCGGGTGAGGTAATCGAGGTCAGTCGACTTGGCTTGGCCAAGCGCAACCTTGAAAATATCGGTCAGTTCATCTTCGGGAATATCGTCTGGCTCTGGTAACGGGGCGAAAGGCAATTCCCGCTGCTGCGCGGTTAGTTCAGAAAAGGCGGCTTCAAGATTTGTATGAACAATACGGAGTTGGCGCCGTGACCCCGCACGGTGCTTATAATTGAGCATAGGATTGCGGCGCGACAAATCTAGCAATTTCTTGCGCAGATCGTCATACAACTTTTGGTAGCGTTGACCTTCTACCCCGTTCGGCACTCAATACCCCGAAGACGTTGTGCTTTATTCTGCCCACAACCGGTATCGTCATCAAGCGGCCTTATACTAATTGGGAGTTAGGGCCGTACCGCCGCTACTATCCGGCGGTCCTGAAAACCGAGGTTCTAGATTTGTCTCGGGCCATGAGCTGATGCCGGAGCCACTATTGGGAATCGTGGATAGCGCTCCCTGTGAATTTCATGATTCGCTTACTTTTTTTCGGTCAGCGACCCCATGAACGAAGCGGCCGCGGATCGCCTAATGAACCGCTCACCGTGGTCCCACGCGCCAGCCAAGGAAGCGCTGGATCGGAAATGATCATCCGATTGCCGTCCTTCGGCAAGCCAAAGCCCTTCACCAGCCCAAAGATTGCGGGGATGACGATCAGCGTCAGCAGGGTCGAAGAAATCATGCCGCCGATCATCGGCACTGCGATGCGCTGCATGATTTCGGAGCCGGTGCCGCTGCTCCACATGATCGGCAGCAGGCCTGTCATGATAGCGGCCACGGTCATCATCTTCGGCCGGACGCGCTCGACCGCGCCCTCCATGATCGCCTCACGCAAGTCGTCTCGGGTCAACGCCGATCCTTCGGCAGCACGGCGTTCCCTGACCTGTGCAAGCGCGTGATTGAGATAGATCAGCATCACGACGCCGGTTTCGGCGGCGACGCCCGCGAGCGCGATGAAGCCGACCGCGACAGCCACAGAGAGGTTGAAACCGAGCCACCACATCAGCCAGAACCCGCCGACAAGGGCGAATGGCAACGACAGCATGACGATCACCGTTTCAGTGACCGACCTGAAATTGAGGTAGAGCAGCAGGACGATAATCAACAGTGTCGCCGGCACGACGATTTTCAGGCGCGCCGCGGCACGTTCGAGGTATTCATATTGGCCGCTCCAGACCACGTAATATCCCGGCGGAAACTGAATGCTGGCCTGAACGGCACGCTGCGCGTCGGCGACGTAACTGCCGAGGTCGCGATCGCGGATATCAACGTAGATGTAAGTCGCGAGCTGAGCATTCTCCGTCCGGATCGAACTCGGACCGCGCGTGAGTCGGACGGTGGCCACTTCTGCAAGTGGGACCGCCCCTCCTGCCGGCATGGGAACAAGGATGTCGCTTCCGATTTTGTTCGGATCGTCCCGGAGGTCGCGGGGGTAGCGCATGTTGACCGTAAATCGCTGCCGGCCCTCGACCGTCGTCGTGACCGCCTGCCCGCCGAGCGCGGTCGCGATCGTGTCCTGGACGTCCTGAACCATGATGCCGTAACGCGCGAGCGCGGTCCGGTCAGGCGAGATTTCCAGATAGTAACCGCCAAGGCCGCGCTCTGCGTAGGCCGACGACGTGCCGGGAACTCCCCTCAACACCTGCTCGATTTGTCTCGCCAGCTTGTCGATCTCGGCGAGGTCGGTGCCGATCACCTTGACGCCGACCGGCGTCCGGATGCCGGTCGAGAGCATGTCGATCCGCGCCTTGATCGGCATGGTCCACGCGTTCGACACGCCCGGAAATTGCAGCGCCTTGTCCATCTCGGCGATCAGGCCATCGATCGTGAGCCCCGGCCGCCATTGCTCTTTCGGTGCGAGGTTGATGATCGTCTCGAACATTTCGGGCGGCGCCGGATCGGTTGAGGTCTCGGCGCGGCCGGCCTTGCCGAATACCGAAACGACCTCGGGAAACGACTTGATGATCCGGTCCTGCGTCTGCATCAGTTCGCTCGCCTTGGTGACAGAGATGCCGGGCAGCGTGGTCGGCATGAAAAGCAGGGTGCCCTCGTTGAGGTCCGGCATGAACTCGGTGCCCAATTGGCGCGCCGGCCATATCGTGACCGCGAGCGCAGCGAGCGCGAGCAAGACGACGAGTGTTTTTGCGCGCAACACGCCGCCGATGACGGGACGGTAGATCCAGATCAGGAAGCGGTTGATCGGGTTCCTGTGCTCGGGAACGATGCGCCCTCGCACGAAGATCACCATCAGCGCCGGCACCAATGTGACCGAGAGCAGCGCGGCGGCGGCCATCGAAAAGCTCTTGGTGAAAGCCAGTGGACTGAACAGCCGCCCCTCCTGCGATTCCAGTGTGAAGATCGGCAAGAAGGAGACGGTGATGATCAACAGGCTGAAGAAAAGAGCCGGGCCAACCTCTGCCGCGGCTTCGATCAGGATCTCGATCCGCGACTTTCCGGGCTCGGCACGTTCGAGGTGCTTGTGGGCGTTCTCGATCATGACGATCGCAGCATCGACCATGGCGCCGATTGCAATCGCGATGCCGCCGAGGCTCATGATATTCGAGCCGATGCCAAACAGCTTCATCGCGGCGAATGCGATCAGGATTCCGACCGGCAACATCAGGATGGCGACCAGCGCACTGCGGACGTGCAGGAGAAATACGATGCAGACCAGCGCGACGACGATACTTTCCTCGATCAGCGTACGCTTGAGCGTGTCAACGGCGGCATAGATCAGGTTCGATCGGTCGTAAACGGGAACGATCTCGACCGATTTCGGCAGGCTCGTCGCGATCTCCTTGAATCGCTTCTTGACGCTCTCGATGACGTCGAGCGCGTTCATGCCGAAGCGCTGCAAGGCGATGCCTCCGGCGACTTCGCCCTCGCCGTTCATTTCCGTAATACCGCGCCGCTCGTCCGGCCCAAGCTCGACCCGGGAAACGTCTCTCAGCAGCACGGGCGTCCCGCCATCGTTCTTGAGGACGATATTGCCGAGGTCGTCGATGCCTTTCAGATAACCTTTGCCCCGGATGACATACTCGAATTCCGACAATTCGACCGTGCGTCCGCCGACATCGGCGTTGCTGGCGCGAATTGCGCTGCGGACCCTCTGCATCGTGATGCCGAGATCGCGCATCCGCTGCGGATCGAGCACCACGTTGTACTGTTTCACGAAGCCGCCGACGCTTGCGACCTCCGCGACGCCTTCCGCCTTGGCGAGCGCAAATTTCAGATTCCAGTCCTGGATCGTTCTTGTATCGGCGAGATTCAGTTCCCTCGACATCACGGCATACTGGTAAACCCAGCCGACGCCGGTCGCGTCGGGGCCGATCGTTGGCGTGACTCCTGATGGCAACCGTGAGGCGGCGGCGTTCAGGAATTCGAGGACGCGCGAGCGCGCCCAGTAGATGTCCGTGCCGTCCTCGAAGATGATGTAAACGAATGACACGCCGAAGAAGGAGAAGCCGCGCACGACCTTCGATCTCGGCACCGTGAGCATGGCAGTTGCCAGTGGGTAGGTGACCTGGTCCTCGATGACCTGAGGCGCCTGACCCGGATACTCGGTATAGACGATGACCTGCGTATCGGAGAGATCGGGAATGGCATCAAGCGGCAGATGGATCAAGGCATAGAGTCCGGCCGCTGCGGCAAAGCCGGTTCCGAACAACACCAGCAGGAGATTGCGCGCCGACCAGGCGATGACACGGGCAATCACGGGCGCGCCTCCTTGTCCGCTGGCTGGCCGAATTGCGAGCCCTCGTCTCCGGCAAATCCCTCGAGCGCCGCCTTCAGATTGCTCTCGGCGTCGATCAGGAAATTGGCTGATGTCACGACCGCTTCGCCTTCGGCGACGCCCTTGACGATTTCGACGTAGCCGCCGCCGCGACGGCCGGGTTTGACTTCCCTTGGTTCGAAGCGGCCATCGCCCCTATCGACAAGGACGACCTGGCGCGTACCACTGTCGAGCACCGCGCTTTCCGGGACGGCCAACACCGGCGCAGGCGTGCCCGTTTCGATTTCGGCGTCGACATACATCTCCGGCCGCAGCACCTCGTCGGGATTGGGAACTTCGATGCGGATGCGCGCGGTTCGCGTCTGGGCGTTGAGATGCGGATAGATCAGCGCCACGTTGCCGGTAAATGCCTGCCCGGAAAGAGCGCGCGGGCGGATCGTGACCTTCGTTCCGATGCCGACCTGAGGCAAATCGCGCTCGGCCACGTCGAGCAAAGCCCAGACGAGTTGATGGTCGGCGATCCTGAACAGAACGTCGCCGGGCGCAGCGCGCATGCCGTTGACGGCGTTGCGCTCGAGGATTTCGCCGTCCTGCGGCGCGAGCCAGGGAATCGAAAGCGATATTTCGCGTGTGCGTTCGAGCTCCTTGACGGCCGGCTCGGGCGTTGCGAGATTTTCCAGCCTTCGACGCGCGCCCTTCAGCTCTTTCCCCGTAGCACCTGCGTTGATTGCGGAGAGATATTCCGCAGCCGCGCTGGACAGCGCGGGACTGTACACGTTCATCAGCGGCTGCCCCTTGTGAACGTGATCGCCAGTTGTCACGTTCGCGACGCTCTCGACGAATCCCTCGAAGCGCAGCGTGACGACCGAGACGCGCCGCTCGTCCAGCTGAATGGTCCCCGGCGCCCGGATGATCGACTTGATGGGCCGTCGCACGACCGGTTCGGACTTCGCGCCCGTGCGTTGAATCTTGCCGGGTGAAAGCTTCACCGAGCCGTCGCCGGTGTCCTCATCCTCATAGACCGGAATGAAGTCCATCCCCATGGAATCCTTTTTCGGTGTTGGCGAGGTATCCGGAAGTCCCATGGGGTTGCGGTAGTATTTGATCTTTCGCTTCGGATTCGTCTCGGCCGCCTTGACGGCCGGCGTCTCGCCCGGTTCGTCGAAACTCACATCGGCGCCCGCGGGCACGCCACGCCAATCACGACCATCCGGGGTTTTCTTCGGTGTGAGCGAGTAGAGCGGCTTCCCGTCCGGGTGCTGGTAATAAATCGGCGCGCCAGCTTCGACAGCGTTCGCTGATGACACGATAGAGCTTGCGGTGAACTGCCCTGGACGCGGCATCTTGCTCGCGACCAAGGCGACACCAGCCGCTGCAAAAAGCGCAACGGCTGTGCCGAAGGAGATGGCGCGGTTCATTTTTGAGCCGTGACGACGAGTTTGCTCTCGACGGTGCCGGTCTCGCCTTGAACCTTGGCACCCAGCGATAACTGCCAGCGGCCCGCCATGCTGAAGGTGGCCTTGAAGCGGTACGTGCCGGGCTCCGTCCCCGGCATCGGAGCGACCTTCGTCACCATCTCCTGCATGCCGTCCGGCGCCATGTCGAGGCGCGTGGCGAAGATGACGGCATCGGGTACGGGTTTTCCGGTCTTCCTGTTCAGCAGCCGGATTGTGATGATCCGGTCGGCGCCAGCCTGGACGGTCGGCTCGACAAGCTGAAATTCGTAATCCCCGATATCGGCAAGTGCGAATTTCGGCGCTCCCGCCAGCGAGAGTGCGATCAGCGCAGCCACGATGGCACGCGCCCTTCTAAGAGATTTCATGATGTCATTTCCTCGAAACGTCTGATGCAGCCGCCGGAGCAGCACGCGGCGATGCGCGCAGCCGCAGTGACCGCGCGTCAACGTTCCGGCGGCAAAGCGCCGGTCAGACGATCATTCGAGGTGGATGGTCCGGAGGGTGTTCGCCTAGCCCCTCGATCGTCAGATCGTCGGGCAGAGCAAAGGCGCCGATGGAGAACGTGCGCTCGAGCAAAGTGCCGCTTCCATCGGGAGACGCCATGGTGATCGTCAGCATGCAGAGGGCGACAAACGGGCAGGATCTGCAATCCCTGGCTTTCTGGTCCTGCTGGTCCGGGCAGCACGGCATATCTGCCGCCATGGCCTGCATGTCTTGAACGGCAGCCGCCATTTGCGACGCGGCCATCACGGGCACCGACAGCGGCGCCGCGAAGAGCGCCGCCGCAACCGCGATAGCAACCAGCCAGTTGAAGGCCTTCCTGAGATCCATGGCCACTTTTCGCACACCGCGAGGAACCTCGCAAATCGCCTGGTCATCACGATTGCGCCAGATTCACCCCTTGGCTGTGCGACATCGACGATAACCATAAGTTGGCCGGCCTATGCGGCCGTTTTTTGGATCGGTCGCACGATCAACGCGCCAGCGCGGACCAACGGCGGCCCGACGAAGCACCAGACGCCGAACGGGATGTAGAGCAACGCTCTCGGTCCCCAGATAGCCGCCTCTGACAATGATCATCCGATTGCCATCAGACCGTGCGACACTGCGACCTTCGACAGCCGTTCCACGTCCTTGATACAAACAATGCCGACGCGGTCACTCCATGTCCGCGGTCGCCGGATCAGGTGTTACACTGCTTCCCCCATGAAGGAGATCCCCCGTGATGAGATGCAAAGTCGTTGCCGCGCTGGTTGCGTTGGGTTTGGCGTTGCCCGCCGTTGCGCGAGCAGAGGACCCCTCCATCTCTGAACAACTCGTCAATGCCATGAACAAGGTATTCGGGGTCCACGCCGGATTCCGGGCCAATCACGCCAAAGGCATTGTGGCCGAGGGCCATTTCAAGGCATCGCCGGAGGCCGCCGGACTGAGCCGAGCGGCGCAATTTGGCGGCGCCGCCATCCCGGTGACAGTGCGCTTCTCGGACTCGACGGGCGTACCGAACCTGCCGGATGGATCCGACAACGCCAATCCGCACGGCATGGCCGTGAAATTCCATCTGCCTGACGGCAGCGAGACCGACATCGTGATCAATTCCCTCAAGTTCTTCCCTGTCGCCACGGGCGAAGAGTTTCGCGACCTGCTGCTCGCACTCGCCGACAGCCCGCCGGACGCGGCCAAGCCGACGAAATTCGAACAGTTCGTGGCCAATCATCCTTCCGTGCCTGCCGCTTTCGGCACTGTGGCCACACCTGCCAGCTTCGCCGACGAGGAGTACTACGGCGTTGATGCATTTGTTTTCATCAACAAGGCAGGCGAGAAGCAGGCGGTCCGGTATCAGATGGCGCCCGAGAAGGTCGTCCATCTGGATAAGGCTGACGCGGCGAAACGGGCACCGGACTTCCTGATGGACGAGTTGCCGCAACGCCTGAAGCAGGGGCCGGTGACGTTTCACTTCAAGGCACAACTCGCCGCAGCGGACGATCCCACGAAAGACCCGACAAAGCCCTGGCCCGACACTCGCAAGGTGGTGGACCTCGGCGTGCTGACGATCGACAAGGCAGCGGAGAACAGTGCCGAAGCCCAGAAGAAATTGCTGTTTCTTCCGGGTCAACTCACCGATGGAATCGAGCAGTCCGATGATCCGCTGATCGGCATCCGCACCGAGGCCTATGCCGTTTCCTTCTCGCGGCGCAATCCCTGACGGCCGCGATCAAACCGATCGCGCCTCTGGCCGCGTTCCGTGGCGGTGACTGAACGGCCATCCATGCGCGCGGATAACCTTCTTCTTGCGGTCAGCGACCCCACGGGCGAAGCGGCGGCGGATCACCCATTGGGTCCGCCAGATCATCGACGTCGGGAAACAGATCGCGCGTCTTCAACCGCCTTGTGAGTTCTGTAGGCAGAAGGAAGCGTTCCATGCCCAGGAGGGCTTCTTTCGCCCACGTCATCAGGCGTCGCATTTCCGGCGAGGTCGCCTCTCCTTTCATCTCCCATTGCGCGATCCAGCCGCGCAACGCCAGCGCCTTCCGCTCGGTTTCGATGATCTTTTGCAGCAGGGCGTTCCGTTCCGTGTCCCTCGCTTGACGGGCAGCCGCAAGCCTGCGCCGGCCGGCGAGTTCCTCGATATCGCTTCGGGCGTGACGAATGTCGCTCATGAGCGCTTCCCGGTCGTTGCTGGGTGGTGAAGGGGATACTGGGCGCGAACCGGGACTTCGACAGTCCGTTTCTTGCTTTCGAACTCAATTTAATCTCATCGCATTCGATGCATTCGATTTACGAGCAAGATTCGGAGTGGCAGCCGGCGACCGCAGATCCATGCTGATCCCGTCAGGGCACAAGCACGGAGCAGTCGAGATGACGTCTTTGATCAAGTTCAGCACAATCGCCGCTTCGCGCGGAGAGGGTTTGCATCCGAAACTCCGTGACCTTTTCGAACGCGCAGCCGCACGGCCGTTTTCCGAACCATCCATTCGCGGCGACGGCATGCTTCAGGCGGGGCCTGATCCGGTGTCGGATGCGCCGGCTGCGCCACCGAACGCGATCACGGCTGTGGACATGGAGACAGGGCTTGCTTCCGTTCGGCTCATTCGAGGCAAGTAGGCGCATCCCGCCTGGGACCGGCAGGCGTCCCGAGCTGATCGCAAGTCGTTTGTCGTGGCGGACAAGGCGATCAGTTCCGATTTGGAAGCAAGAATCGGAGTGCGAATGCGACCGCGGCGACGGACGATTTAGTCACCGCAACGCGTCTGGGAGACTCTCATGAGGAGAACGCTCGCGCTGGTGCTGTTCCTGTCGGGAACAGTCGCAAGCAACGCCGCTTCTTTGCCGGAAAAGCGTCAGGTGGCGCAAAGAGAAGTGCCAACGGAGTGCGTCGCAACTTGCGCCTCCACCAACTACACTTGTGCGACGAGTTGCGGCTTGTCCGGAGCATGCGTCGCCCGATGCACTGCCGAGGCAGCCGCTTGCTCGAGCCGTTGTGACGAAAGAAAGTAGATCCCCGAAACTCGCGCGACCAAAGCCCCGGATAGCTGCTTTTGACCGTGGCAGGCTTCCACATCTGCCAGAATCCGCCGTCCTGAGAGATGCGATGTAATTGTGTAACATGACCTGCCGGCCCATATAACGGTGACGGAGGTCGGAATGGCAGGTTGCGGCGGTTGTTGCGGCAGCGATGTGAAATTCGATGGCCTTTCGCCCGACTACAAGCGGCGACTGTGGGCCGTCATCGTGCTCAACGCGGGCATGTTTGTCATTGAAACGGCCGGCGGCCATCTTGCGGAATCCAACGCGCTGCAAGCCGACGCCCTGGATTTCCTGGGCGATGCCCTGACCTACGGCATCACGCTCGCGGCGATCGGGGCGGCGGCGGCCACGCGCGCGAAAGCCGCTCTCTTCAAGGGCTTCACGCTGTCCCTGATGGGCTTGTGGGTGTTCGGATCGACCGCCTACCACGTTCTCATCTTGAACGTTCCGCGCGCCGAATTGATGGGCGCCATCGGTTTTCTTGCGCTCGCTGCAAACGTCTCAAGCGTGTTGTTATTGATGAGATACAAGGACGGCGACGCCAATGTGCGGTCCGTATGGCTGTGCTCCCGGAACGACGCCATAGGCAACGTTGCGGTGATGGCGGCTGCGGGCGCCGTATGGCTGACTGCGTCCAAATGGCCCGACCTGATCGTTGCGGCGTTGATGGCCGGACTGTTCCTGTCATCCGCGTTTCAAATTCTCCGCCAATCGGTCGCGGAGTTGCGCCGTCCGCTTGTTGCGGCCGAGTAGGCGCGTCAGGTTTGCATGAGCCGATCAGCAAAGCGATACGGCTCTCTCTAGCGTTCAGGCTTCCAGCGTGAAGCCGATACGCAAAGTGACCTGGTAATGACCGACGGATCCATTTTCGATGTGCCCCCTGGTCTGCGAAACTTCAAACCACTTCATCTCGCGGATGGTCTTTGACGCGCGCGAGATGGCGTTCTGAATGGCATCCTCGATGCTTTTTTCCGAAGATCCTACGAGTTCGAGGACCTTGTAGACGTGATCCCTTTCGGCAACGTTGGGAGACATGGGACGGCTCCATTCAATGTCGGATGGATGCAGGTTTGGAATGAACGGGGCTCAATCCCGCAAGTTCCAGCACGACCATGATTGCGCGCCATCCCCGTTCCCCGACGATCTGGGGGCGACGTCGAGCCGCGCGAAACGTCATCGACAAAGCCCAAATCGACAAAGCCCATGAGAAGATAGCGCCATGAATGGCACCGTGCGGCCTCCCGGCCGTTATCGTTCCGTCGATCGCAGTTTCAGCGGAGGTTTTTCATGGCGACCGAACAGCAGATCCGGGACTATGCGCACATGCTTTGGGAGAAGGCGGGAAAGCCGGAAGGACGCGACCTTGAATTCTGGCACGCGGCCGAAGTCGAATTGAACGCCGAGAGCGAAAGCCCCGACGCGGCGACGATCGGACAGACGGTACCGAACATCTCGCCGGAATGACGAACCTCTCTGTGCTGGTCGCGGCCGCCTGTACAGCGAGGATCGTCGACGAATGACATCTTTCGCGGAACAACCGCACGCCCTGACGATTGGTTCGCGAGAGGCCCCACATGCACGTCAGCGAAAACGATTCCCGAGCCACACTGGACAAGGCAACGGGCGCCGTTCAAGAGGCTGCCGAAGCTGTCCAGAAAACGACCGAAAGCATCGCGGACGCCATTGAGAGCAGCCGACGTCCCGGCGGCGTACTGGACCAGTTGACAAGGATGACCCGCGAGTCGCCCTTGCGTGCGCTTGCTCTGGCGTTTGTGGCCGGCTGGATTGTCGCGCGGCGGCGGTAGGCCGGCGAAGAACGCCGGCCGTGCCGACAGGTCAATGCGACGGGCAAATCAGCCTTCGTGACGAAGCGGCGGAAACTGCCGCCGCTTCGCCGAAAGCGTTTCAGCCCGGCGACCACACGGTCGGTTCGAAGCGGTAGGCCGTGCCCGACCTCACCACATGGCCGATGCCCGGGAACGGCACATGGGCGCCCGCGATGGCCAATTTGTCGGTCGCGGTCATGTCGAACACCTTTTTGCGCGTCGCGATCGCCTGGTTCGGGTCGATGTCGAACGCGATGGCCCATTCCGGATGCTCGAATTGCAGGGCGTGGGAATGGATGATGTCGCCCCAGATCAACAGCGTCTGCCCGTTGGACGTCACGCGATACATCGTGTGCCCGTTTGTGTGTCCGGGGGCCGCATGTGCGGAGATGCCGGTGATGACGTCCTGGCCGTCGGCAACGAACTTGACCTTGTCGGCCGCGATGTAGGGAGACACGTTGGCGCGCGCGCTGTCGAAGAACATCTTGCTGTCGTCCGGCGCCTTCGCCGCCCTGGCTTCGTCGAGCCAGAACTTGGTGTCGGCCTCGCTGACCACGAACTGCGCGTTCGGGAAGGCGCGCTTCTTGTCGGCGTCCATCAATCCTCCGAAATGATCCGGATGGATGTGGGTGAGCGCCACCACGTCGATCGTTGCCGGATCGACCCCGAAGGCCTTGAGATTGGCGGCAAAGCGGCCGAGCGCAGGCCCCATCAAACTGCCGGTGCCGCTGTCGATCAGCATCAGCTTGTCGCCGGTATTGATCAGGAACGCGTTGACCGGCGTTGGCGACTTGTCGTGCGGCAGCGAGCGGACGTCGAGCAGCTTGCCCGCCTCGGCGGCGTCGGCACCGATGAACATCCCGACCGGAAGTTCGATCATGCCGTCATTGAGCGCGATGACTTCGAAATTGCCGACCACGTGCCGATAGGCGCCGATGACCTGATGACCCGAAGCAGGCGCCTTTGCCCAGATCGGCCCACTCCTCAACGACAACCCTGCCGAACCCGCCAATCCTCCGATAACAAACTGACGACGCGTAAACATGATTGAATCCTCCTCCATGTCCCAAGAGTTGCTCTAAGATTTGTTCTAAGACTTGCTCTAAGATTTGCTCAAAGACCTGCTGTTCGACGGAAATGCTCGAACTCGTGCTGATCGGTTGCGCGGGAGATTTCCGCCGCAACGGCCGACACTCACCCTATTCAATGAGAAACATCCGATCCGCGCGAGCCCCCTCACCCCGAAGCGAAAACATCTTGCGGACTATACGCCAACGGATCGGCGGTGAACCACAAAATGTTAGGGATCATCGGGAAAATCGAGCACTCGCCTTCCCTTGCGCCCTGCGCGCGGGCGGGCCGGCCGTCCCGGATTGACTTCGCTGCGGCCCATCCTAGTCTTCGGAAAACGGGACGGCACGATCCCCACCGAGGAGGAACACGCTCATGAGATTGCTCACAGCTCTCTCCGTCGTCGGCCTGCTATCCGCTTCGCTCGTTTCGACCGCTCTCGCGCAGCAAGCGCCGCTCAAGATCGGCGTGCTCTCCGATTTCTCTTCGGTCTATTCGGACATCGGCGGCATGGGGAATGTCGAAGCCGCCAAGATGGCGATCGAGGATTTCGGCGGGCACATGTTCGGCAAGCCGATCGAATTGATTTCCGCCGACGTTCTCAACAAGCCCGACGTCGCAGTTTCGATCGCGCGGAGGTGGTGGGAAAGCGAAGGCGTCGACGCGATCATCGACTTGCCGACATCGGCCACGGCGCTTGCCGTGATGGAATTGTCCCGTCAGTACGAAAAAATAATGATCGTGACGGATGCGGCGAGCTCCGACATCACAGGCAAATCCTGTTCGCCCTATACCGCGCACTGGACCTACGACACCTATTCCAACGCCCACACGGTTGGCAGCGCCATCGTCACGAATGGTGGCGATACCTGGTTCTTCATCACCGCCGATTACGTGTTCGGCCATTCGATCGAACGCGACACCGGCGAGGTGGTGAAGGCCGCCGGCGGCAAGGTGCTCGGTAGCGCCAAACACCCGCTCAACACGGCAGACTTCTCGTCCTTCCTGCTCCAGGCTCAGGCTTCCAAGGCAAAGATCATCGGGCTCGCCAACGGCGGCGGGGACACCATCAACGCCATCAAGCAGGCCGGAGAATTCGGCATCGTCGCCGGCGGGCAGAATCTGGCTGCCATCGTCATGTTCATCTCCGACGTGCACAGTCTGGGACTGAAGCTCGCGCAGGGCCTGATCATTACGGAAGCCTATTATTGGGACCTTGACGACGAGACGCGCGCCTTCGGCAAGCGCTTCTTCGAGAGAATGAAGCGCATGCCGACGATGAACCAGGCTTCGACCTACAGCGCCACGCTGCACTATCTGAAATCGGTCCAGGCGGCCGGAACGAAGGACACCAAGCCCGTCATGGACAAGATGCGGAAAATGCCGGTGCACGATGCTTTCACCAAGAACGGCGTTCTGCGCGACGACGGCCGCATGGTCCACAGCATGTTCCTGTTCGAAGTCAAGAAGCCCGAGGAATCGAAGGCGCCCTGGGATTACTACAAGCTGCTGGCCGAGGTGCCGGCCGATCAGGCCTTCAGACCTCTCTCGGAGGGCGGCTGTCCGCTCATCAAGTAACACCCGAGGGCCAGGCGCCGGTTCAGGCGGCGGCCTTCGGTTCGACCAAGCGGATGACCAGCGACAGCGCGGCGACGGCCGGCGGCACGACGAAGCACCACACGCCGAAGCGCGCGTAGAGCAGCGCGGCAGCCCCGCAACCGAGCGCGAAGATGACGACATTGGTCGCCATCTGGACCAGACGCCCGGTTTGGGCTTGCCCCGCCTCGCGCGGATAGATGGCATCGGCGATGTCGAGCATCACCTGCGTCGTCGTGCCGGTCATCAGCGTCGAGGGCGGCGCGCTGCCGAGATGAACGCGATGCACGGCGTTCTGGATCGCCATCGCGGCCACCAGCACCATGCCGGTCGCGATCGCCTGCCAGGCATCGCCGTCGTGGAACGGTCCGAAGTGGATCGCCATCGCCGAGCCCGCGGCGAGCAGCAGCACCTTGATGATCAGGAGCGGCACGA
>Ga0070734_10002957_pt1 | contig 19042 bp, 10 predicted proteins | sample Coa_R1_8_FD_66444 | JGI IMG/M metagenome (GOLD analysis project Ga0070734, IMG submission 66444) | Surface soil microbial communities from Centralia Pennsylvania, which are recovering from an underground coalmine fire - Coalmine... | ecosystem: Environmental > Terrestrial > Soil > Unclassified ... | reverse complement strand
CTCAGTTTGTCTTCCGCAATCCCCAACCCCAACCCCCTAACCCCCAGTCAAGCCCGCACGTGCTCGCGCCACATCTTTGCGAACTCAATGAACGCCGCTGGTTTCCGCTGCCCCATCAGCAGCCGCAACAACTCCCACCCCGCCCAAACAAAATACACGATTGTGATCCAGAGATGAAAGTGCTCGCCCACCATGCCCCAAAACGGAGTGTCGGGCTTGATCGCGGAAAAAAGAAATTGCACCAGCCAAAGGACGAAGAGCGCCGTCGCTTCCCACCACGCGAGTTCCATGTTCACCAGGAACAGCATTCCCACCAGTTGCTGCGCGATCGTCATCCAGACTTCCACGGATTGCTGCGCGTCGAGCGGAATCGCGGCTACGGTTTTCATGCTGAAGGAGAGCACGATGGGGAGCATGGCGGCGAGCAGCGTCCACTGATTGATGTTGCTTGATACCAGGTTCATCAGAGCCATGGGCGCACGGTGCACGGTACGCGCCCAGTAGAATGTCGACAATCCTTCCGGGAACTCGGAAATAAATGGGGCAACCCATTGGACGAAGACGAACGCCGGGATGCCGACACTGGTGGAGATCGCGAAAAGGCTGCCGAGAAAAGGTTCGGCGCTCACATAGATGAGCAACCCACCGGCGGCAAACAGGCCCCCGATCAGCGCAATTCTCCGGACGCGCGGCGATCGTACAATCGCGCGCGGAATGCGCTCCAGATCGTTGATGCCTTCAGCCTCCTGCGGCGGCATTTTGCCGAGCACCAAAAGATAAGCGCCGTAGATTGCGATCAAGACGACAGCGTCGTAGATTTCGAGCTTGCCCTTGGCCGCGACAAAACTGATATAAACCAGCGGCAGCAACAGGCCCACCACTTGCACGCTTTGCTCGCCTTCCAATTGAATACGGCGCATCGGCTGCTTGTGCCGTTTGCGATAAGCGAGCGCGGCCGCGCAATAGATCATGGGCCAGCCGAGCCCGGTGAGCAAGCGCAAGGCGCCGGTGAGGCTTGCGAACAAATAGGGTACTTGTTGCTTCCAGGCGAACACCGCTTCTATCGCGAACTCGGGCAGGGTTTGCATCCACGCCAGGATGGCAAGCGCGAATCCTTGGGCGATGAAAAACTGCGCAGACTCCGCGGCCCAGGCGATGATCATCGCCGCGACCAGGATCGCGGGAGCGGCCCAAAAGATCGTGGAACGGCTGGCAGTCTGGATAGTGGGCGCTGCTACGAACAAGAACAGTGCGCCGAACAGAAACGGTTTTAGCATCAGGGGAAGCGCCGCATCCGGGATCTGGACGCCAGCAAACCACATGGTACAACGATTGTATGCCGTCTTACGTGGTGGAAACACCGGCGCGCTCATATCCCATCCTGGTGGAGCGCGGAGGCGTATCGAAGTTAAGCGAGTACATTCCCACCCGCGCCGGCACGGTGTTTCTAGTCACTACCGAAGACGTTTGGCAACTGCATGGGCGGACATTGCTCGCCGCTTTTGGGGACCGCAAACCGGAAACACTGATCTTCCCTGGAGGAGAAACGCGCAAGCGAATTGCGGAGGTGGAAGCGCTGGCCGAACAGATGGTGGAAAAGGGCGGCGATCGTTCCAGCATAGTGGTCGCAGTTGGGGGCGGCATCGTGACAGACGTAGCCGGATTCCTCGCCGCCATCTTCATGCGCGGCATCCCATTGATTCAGATTCCGACCACGCTTCTCGGCCAGGTGGACGCGGCTATCGGCGGAAAAACCGGCGTTAATCTCACGCACGGAAAGAACCTGATCGGCAGCTTTCACCAGCCGCTCGCGGTGTTGATCGATCCGGCGCTGCTCGCCACGTTGCCTGAGCGCGAATACCGCGCGGGCTTGTTCGAAATCATCAAGCACGGCGTGATTGCCGACGCGGATCTTTTTTGGATGATGCGGCGGGAGCCGCAACGCGTGCTTTCGCAAGAACACGACGTGGTGGATCGCATGATCGCCGATTCCGTTCGTCTGAAGGCTGCGGTTGTTTCGGGCGACGAAAAGGAAGAGGATCGGCGCCGAATTCTCAACTTCGGCCACACCTTCGGACACGCTTTGGAGGCCGAGACGAATTACTCGCAGTTCCTGCACGGCGAAGCAGTGGCGTGGGGGATGAAGGCTGCGGCTTTGCTGGGCGAACGTGAGAAAATGCTGTCGGCTTCCGACACACAGGAAATGATTGCGTGCATCAATTCTTACGGACCGTTTCCTTCCACCGCTGGACTCGATCCAAGCCGATTATCGGCGCGTCTGAAGAGCGACAAGAAAACTGTTAAAGGCAAAATCCACTTCGTCCTTCCGGAAAGAATTGGATCAGTCATCATCCGATCCGACATCGACGATCGATCCGTTTTGACCGCTATCGAGGAAGCGCTCCGTTGTTGACCGGAAGCACTCCTGCAGGCGCCCAAAACGAACAGCAATCCGCGCGCTGGGTCCGGGGGATGTTCGGACGCATCGCTCCTCGCTACGATTTGCTGAATCATCTGCTGTCGATGAACATCGATCGGCATTGGCGGCGGCGTACGGTGCAGCGCGTTGCAAATGTGCTGCTCCAACCGGGCGCCCGGGTCTTGGATCTCTGCTGTGGCACCGGCGACCTCACGCTCGCGCTCGAATCCGCCGCCAAGGCGATTGTGTTCGGCAGCGATTTCTCGCATCCCATGCTGGTGGCGGCAAAAGAAAAGACAGCGCAGCGCCGCGCGCGTGCGAAAATTTTCGAATCCGACGCACTCCAACTGCCTCTGCGCGACGCCTCGCTCGATCTCATCACCATCGCGTTCGGCTTCCGGAATCTGGCAAATTATCGCAACGGATTCGACGAACTTCTTCGCGTGCTGCGCCCGGGAGGAACGGCGGCAATCCTGGAATTCTCCACGCCTCCCAATCCGTGGATGGCCCGGTTTTACGGCTTTTACTCGAAGAACATCCTACCCACGATCGGCGGATGGATTTCGGGATCCAGGGATGCGTACTCGTACCTGCCCGAGTCTGTCAGAAAATTTCCGGGCGCCGAAGAACTAGCGAATCAGATGCGAGCCGCCGGATTCTCGAACGTTCGCTTTGAACGCATGACCGCCGGAATCGTCGCGCTGCACTTGGGCGACAGGCTTTGACACAGGCTCCAGCGTGGCTCCCGCCGGCCGGGTCAACTGCTTGACGGTGATGGAAGCAAGCGCGAGCGTCAGCCCGATCATGATTGCCACCGATATCCACGCGACGGCGTTGTAGGCGTGCGAATTGGTCCATTCCTTCATCAAACTCTTTTTGTTGATGAGCATCACCATGTATATCAGGATCACCGGCAGCAGCACGCCGTTGAGGACCTGCGACCACAGAATCATTTTCACCAGCGGAAAATTCGGCCAAAGAATCACGCCCGCCCCCATCACGACCAGCAATGTGAACAGCCAGTAGAATTCGGGCGCTTCGTCAAACCGCTTGTCCACTCCGGATTCGAAACCCAACCCTTCGCAAACCGTATAGACGGTAGAGAGCGGCAGGATACAGGCGGCGAAAAAGGACGCATTAAAGAGTCCCGCGCTGAACAATACGTAGGCGTATTTGCCGAATGGCTTGAGCGCGAGGGCGGCGTCGGTGGCGGTCTCGATATCTTTGGGTCCGTGCGCCCAAATCGCCGCCGCGCACGAAACGATGATGAAGAACGCAACGACGTCCGTGAGAATGCAGCCGACCACGACTTCAATGCGTGACTGAATGTACTCCTTAGCCGTGATGCCTTTTTCCACGATGGCGGATTGCAGGTAGAACTGCATCCAGGGCGCGATGGAGGTCCCGACCATGGCGATGAGCATCGTGATGTAGCCTTCGTCGAACATCACAATCGGCTTCACGCTGTAGATCGCGGCTTCTTTCCAATCCGGTTTGAGCATGAATCCGGAAATGATGTAGGTCACATACAACGTGCAGGCAACCAGAAACACCTTCTCCACGCTGCGATAACTCCCGCGCACGACGAGCAGCCAAACCGCGGCCGCGCAAATCGGGACCGTGATGTAGCGGCTGATGTTGAACACTTCGAGCGAGCTGGCGATGCCAGCGAATTCCGCGATGACGTTGGTGAAGTTGGTAAAAACGAGCGCGATCATCAGAAAGAACGTGGTCCGCAATCCGAACTCTTCGCGGATCAAGTCGGAGAGACCTTTTCCGGTCACCGCGCCCATGCGCGAACACATTTCTTGCGTGACGATCAGCAGCAGGGTGATCGGAATCAACGTCCAAAGCGGAAGGTAGCCATATTTGGCGCCGGCCTGCGAATAGGTGAGGATGCCGCCTGAATCGTTATCGACGTTGGCAGTGATCAACCCAGGGCCGATGACGGACAGAAAGATGGCGATTTGATAGCGAAATCGTTTCAGCACCAGGGTCCTCTTCGGGTCCTCTCATTTCTGCCTCAATAGGGAGATCACTTCATCGGCCGTGATCGCGCCCGCCAACTTGCCTGCTTCATCCACCACAGGCAAAGCCAGCAGGTTGTACTTGTCGAAAATTTCGGTGATGCGATCTTCTTTTTCCTCGACGTCCACGTGCAGCAGAGGTTCTGAAGCCAGATCCTTGAGCGGCGTAGCGCCGGCGGCGATGAACATTTTGGCCAGCGGGACCGAAGCCGTCAGCCGGCCTTCGGAATCGACCAGAAACAAAGTGTTCAACTTTTCCAGGATTTCTTCGTTGGCCTTCAAAGCTTCCAGCGCTTCCACGACGGTGGAGCTCTCCGCCAGCGCGACGTATTCGGTGTTCATCAATCCGCCGGCCGAGTTCTCGGGGAATTCCAGAAGCTCCTCGACTTCGGTTTTTTCTTCCGGCTCCATTTCTTCGAGGATCTCTTCGGAGGTTTGTTCTTCGAGTTCGGCCAATGCGTCGGCGGCTTCGTGCGGGGCCATTTCTTCCACGATCTCGGCCGCCTTCTCGGTTTCGAGCGATTCCAAAATGCTGGCCTGGATTTCCGGATCTACTTCGGTAAGCGCGTCGGCCGCTACTTCGCTGTCGATGGTTTCGAAAATGGCTTCGCGATCGTCGGGGCTCAAATCTTCGACGATGTCGGCAAGGTCCGCCGGATGCATCCGCTCCAGAATCGCGTTGCTGACGTTCAATCGCAGGCGCCGCTGCGGGTCGGCTTCCAAAATGCTGCAATGCTCCCAGCGCAGGGAATGCGGGGGAATCACAACTTGGATTTTGCGCACCAAACGCCGGGGGATCACGCCTTGTGCCAGCCTGCGGAACATGCTGCGCAGGCCGATGTCGACGTCATCAATATGCAGCACGTCGCCATCTTCCGTGTGCTGGATGGTGAAGGTGACGTCGGTGACCCGGACCACCTTGCGGCCCTTGCCGTCGATAATTTGCTGGTCGAGAAGATCGCGCACCAGACGCAGCATGTATTCGTCGGAATGGTAGGGCGTCAGCAATTCGTCTTTGAGATGAATGCCGTCGAGCGCGATGGATTTGACCTGGTCGTGCCGGACGATCAGCCAGGCCCAGCCGCCGCCCAGCAGAAAACGGTCTACGCGGGAAGGATGGAGCAGCGGGACGATGGCGGCGTCTTTGACGAAGCCCAATCTGCGGCCTTTAAGATCGTAGACCTTGAGGCCCAGCAGTTCGGTAAGGAAGAGGAGTTCGTCCGCCATCGAGAATCGCCCGATTCCATAAAAAAGCTACTCAATCCTTACTATGACTCAAAGCTTGCGAGGCTGGCAACAATAAAAACGTAGCGGGATAATAATGTTCCAGGATTTCTCGGAATCCCGCGCCCTGAGCCGCCATTCCAGCGGCGCCTTTCTGGCAGAGGCCGAGTTGGTGGCCTGCGACAAGACCGCGCGAATTTCGGCGGCAAAAATCGCACGGGACCGAGCGGTACGGGTAAGCTTCGGAATCAAATGCTCGGGTTTCGCCTCCGCAGGCGGCAGAGTACATTGCGGCGAATGGTTTTCCGAGATAAGCGAGCAACAGTCCGCGAGTGTCGCCGGCGGCGCGGAAAGCGGGGCTTCCAGGCTTTGGAGGTTCGCGCAGGAATTGGCAGTGCGTGGTGTCGCAGAAGTGGAAGGATGCGTGACGGCGGCCGGCGGCGGCGAAATAGGATCGTGCGATCACGGCCTGCGCTTTCAGCGCTTCGAGCGGAGTGCCAGTGGGCATTTCGGCGGCTACTACCGATGCGACGGCGATTTCGCGATCCATCGCGATCACGGGAATCAATTGGCGATCGCCGGCTACGATGGTGAGCCGGCCGTGAAATTGGCGCTCGATTTTCCCTGGGATGCTTAAGACGAAGTCAGCGTCCGAGCCGTCGAGGCCCGATACTTTCGCGGGAGCCGAAATGGTTCGGGACTGGCGTCCTTCCAAAACGACGCGGGAGTCGGCGCTGGTGATCAACAGAGCGGAAGAAACCGGCGAGACACGGAGTTCGGTGGGATGGAACAGGCTGAACACGCCGATCTGTACAATTTCGAGGGCGATTGTTCTACGTCCGGACATACGCGCGCATCTTTCCGCAGACCCAGGCCGCCTGCGCACCGGTGGCGCCGTGCACGCGTACCAGCAAGTTGAATTTCGGAGCTTCCGCCGGAAAAAGCGCAATCACATACCCGTCGTTGGCCGCTGTGCCGGTTTTCACATAGGCGCCGCGGCCCACGCCTCGGCCGGTGCCGGATTGTCCGGAGAGCGCCATTCCCGCCAGGATTTGATTCACTCCCGGTTCGGCCGATCGCGCGATTAGTTCCGAATAAGCGCGAGTGATGGCAAACGGAGAGACCTGCCAGGCGCTTCCGAGTCCAATCAACGCTCCTGCATCCGCATCGGGCGGAGGCGCGCTCAGTCCGAATTTTTCGGCGGCCTCCGCCAAATCTTGCTCGGGAACATGGCTGGCCAGTTCCAGGAAATATGCGTTGCAGGAGTTCGCCAGGCCCGATACGATCCCCATGCGCCCATGGCCTTGCGGGAGCCAGCAATTCGAGGCCGTACCCTCGCAAAAGAAAGTGGGAAAGCGGAATGCATGAGACGCGCCGTACGCGAGAGCGGTGAACGGTTTCAGCAGCGATCCAACGCGCGCCGGATCCATCGGATGATTCCATCGAGAACAGATTTCCCGGTTGTGAACGCAGCCCGTAAGGAGATAAGAAACCTTGGGATCGGCAAAGGCGCGATTCATGGCGGTCCCGATGGATTGATCGGGCAAGGATGCCGCTGCCGCGATTTCCAGGAGCGCGCGCCGCGTCAGCATCATTTGAGTTTGTAGACGACGTTCTGCGTGACGATTGCGCCGGTGTCGTGAACCGAAATTGATTCAGAGCCAAACCTTCCGAGGGTATGGCCGAGGCTGGCCAGGTTGCCCGAAAAGTAGGCTGGCTCCGCTGTATCGCCAGAAGTCTGACGGGTCAACGGGTGATCGATCAACCGGGTCATCTTGATGAAGTTCGGCAGTTCGATGGAATGCCGGTAAACAGCGGCATAGCGCGCGCCAGGTGCGGCTGAGGGGCTGGACAAACCGGCCAACATGGATTGCAGAAGTTCTTTGCTGGTGGCGATCGCGAGTACGTGTCCGCGAACCGCAAGCGCAACAGGCTGCAGACCGTCCAGTTGGAAATTGGAATTGCCGATGCTCAACAGACTTCCAAAATCCGCCGCCACAGCGTTCTGGACGGCGCTGGAATCCCAATCCGATGCTGCAAGCAGAACCACGCCCGAATCGATGCCGACGAAAACGTCATCCGGTTGCACTCGGGTGGATCCGATCTCGAGCATGGCGTTGAGTTGCACCTTTTCCAGCAGCCCGCGAAGCTCGGCGCCGGTCTCGCGCGTTCCGGTTTCGAGCGGCGGCTCATCGATTCTGGTTTCAAGTTCCGATTCGTCGCCGACGGCGCCAGAATCCAGCGCAACTACAGGTGCGTTCATCGACGCAATCGGAGTTTCCGGACGCGGCTGCAGGATCTTACGCCGCAGCAGTTCGAACGCCTTCCCCGGAGTTGGAGAGGCCCAGGCGCGATACACGCCCGCATTGGCGGGCGCCAAGCGCTGGATTTCACCGACGGCTGCTTCATTCCAATCGAGCGGGATTTCGGCGCCGCGCAGCAACACGCGGGTTTCTTGCAAGTCGCCGGAAGCGCGGCCGGCGTCGGCGATCGCGGCCGAGTACTGCCGCAGATCGGTGATGTTCTGCTGGACCCAGTACGACCGGAAATGCGGACTTTGCGTCAGTTTTTCAAGATCCATGACCATACGCAGTTCGCCTGGGCTCTTCGCTTGGTGCACGCTCTTGTCGAACCATTGTTCGGCGCCAACGGCTGCGCCGGTTTGTCCGGCGATCAAAGCGAGTGCACCGGCCAACACATCTTCGCGAGTAGCCAGCACGACATAATCCTTGGCGGCGGCGAAGGCCGCGACTCGCTTCGACGCCGGATCGGTTTTGACGTAATAATCTATGCCTGACGATTGGCGCGGCTGGTAATTTCCGCGTGTTTTCCAGAGCGCGCCACCGGCGAAACGTTCGGAGGAAAGCCGCGTGATGTAGAGGAATTCCAATTTGCCGATGTCGTAAATCGCGAGCGCGGATTGTTGGCCGGCGACGTTCGAAAGCAGGTCAAGATCGGGCGGAACGCCCGCGGCCGCAGCAAACTCCGTCTGAGCTTGTTGCAGCTTCAAATACAAACGCGAGCGCGAAAACACCTGGAAATTGTCGCTCGCAAGCCACAAACGTTTTTCATCCGAGGCGTTCCAATCGCTGAGTAACGAGCCGAAGTCTTTGGCCTCGATATAAAGCAACGGTCCGGCGGGCACCAGTCGCGCAAGATCCGGCGGCGAACCAGGCGGAGTTTGTGCGAACACCCATGCCAGCAAAATGAAGCTCAGGCAAGTAAGGCTGATTTTCGTGAATCGTTTCACTGTGCGCCTCCGAGTCTCGGGCGGACGATGTGATCCTGCTCCAGGTTTTCGGTGACCAGCGGCTGCCGCTGGCGATTGGTCCGGCGCCGTTCCAATTGCGCTTCGAGCGTTTCTAACTGCGTCTTCGATTCGGCGCCGGCGGGATCGAGTTGCCGGGCGATGCGGAAGTAGAAGATAGCGGCGTTCGGATTACCTGCTTTGGCGTATGAATCCGCTAACTCGCGCGCGATGGTTGCACGCCGCGCGGTATCCATACGCGTGACGGTACTCAGGAATTGCGTGGAGTAATACGAACTGTCAAACTGCTCAGCCTGCTGGTCCTGCTGTTCGGTGGGAACCACGATTCCACCGCGGGTGAGCAGCGGGAAGATTGCCGCGACTGCAGTTTGATATCGTTTCGCGCGATAAGCTTCGTTGAACAGCTCTAGCTTCGGCCAATCGTTCTCTGGGGCGATGGCCGCGGCGCTTTGCAGCAATCGCATTTTTGCGGCGGAGTCGGCCGATAGAGCGGCGGCGAGGCGCGCGTGATAGAAGTACGGCTTTTCGGCGCTCGACGGCGGAATGGGGGAAGGTCCGGAAAGTAAGTTCAGCTCAGCGCAGTTGGTTGCGAGTGGTGACGCCTTCGATTCGCCCAAGAACCGTGCCGCTTCCACGCGCGTTTCGTATCTGGCGTCATTCGATTCAGCAACCGTCCGTAGCATTGCAGGGTCCTTCAGCTTTCCAAGCTGGACTTTTGCTTCGAAATCCCAGGGAACGGCGCGGACACGATCAGTCAGGAACGGCAACGCTTCGGCGGTATGTCCGGTTCGAGCCAGCAACCCCGCGGCATCCGTGAGATTTTCGAACGGCTCGCCGACTACCATCGTCATCCGATGCAGAAGGGCGACCGCGCCTTTGGTGTCGCTTTGTTGGAGCCGGATTTCGGCAAGCCCCAGGAATGTTGCGGCCGAAAATTGGAACGCATCGATTTGCCGGTTGTAAACAAACTCGAGGATCTGGCGAGCCGCGGCGTCTTCGCCTTTCTGCTTCAGCTCGGTTGCGGCGCTCTGCAAGCCGTCGAGCGGCGCGTCGTCTTTGGAATAACGATCGAGCAGCGCTTTCAACGTGCCGGCCTGCGCGGCGATGCGAGCTTCGAGAATCACAACCTGTCCTGCGCGCGATTTCCGGACGTCGGCCGGGATTGCTTCGAGCGCGCGCTCAGCGGCCTGTGTTTGCTTGTGATCCACCAGATATTCCACCCACTCCAGTTCCCGATTGTGCAGTTCGGTCTCCACCCATCCGCGCGCTTCGCCGAAGGTGTTCTGGAGCTTCAGTTTCGCGTTTTGGATGAGGGCTTGATAGAGCGCCGGACGCTCGGATTCGGGAATCCAGTTTTGCTTCACGATCAGCGAAAGAAATTCCGCCGGGTCGGGCGCCGTTTTCGCGAGGTCGATGATCCAATCCACGCCAACTTTCGGATCGCCGGCTGCTTTCATCGCCGCACGCAATATCGAATCTACTTGATAGCTTCCGTTGCGATGAATATAGGTTCGAAAAACGCGATCGGCTTCGGGCCGGACCGCGTCGAATAGCTTGCATTGCCCGATGTCTTCGAGCGTGGCCGAAAGCGATCGCCAAAAGTCTTCGCGGATTCGTCCGTCTTGTTCACGCGAGAAGGCCTGAAGCGCAAGCTTGAACTCGCGCGTGGCTTCGTCCGGCTTGTTTTGTTGGAAGTAAATGAGCCCCGTGCGATCGTGCACGTCGGCGCGTTTCGGATCCAACTGCAGCGCATTCCCGAAATCGGTGAGAGCGCGATCGGGCTTGCCGGACTCACGATAAAATTCAGCAAGCGTAAAGTAGGCGTCGGCATGGCCGGGAGTGGCTTCGATGCCAGAGGGAAGGTAATCTTCCGGATCGGCCTGCTTGGTCACGGACAAGTATTCGCCGTAACGCGCACCGTAATAGAACCAAAGATCGCCTGCGAGTTGGGAGTCCCGGTCGATAGGTTTTCCGATCCGCTCTCCGATTGTCCCAGTGCCGAGCGCCTCGCTAAATGCCGTACCAACTTGAGGAGCATTGCTCGAAAAATATAGCCCCGCAAGTCCGGTATAGGCGCGGTTCCACACGGCTGGCTGTCCAGCGCCCCGCGCCACAATCGCTTCGAGAGCGCGATCCGCTGTGAAATGCTCGATCGCGTAGTTGGCGAAGTCATTGCGAACGCTTGGCGACCGATCCGACTTCAGCACCGCGTTGAAACGTTCCGGCGTTCTGCTCAAAAGTTCCGCATACCGCGTCACTGCAGCGCCGCCGAGCTGGCCTCGTTGATCCAATTGAGCAAGCAATCGCAATTCGGCGGCGGTGTCGCCGGCGAGGCGGTAATTTTCGGCAGCGCCGGACAGAAGCCCATCGCGATTCGATCCGTCGGCCGGATAGATTTTCCAGTAGGCTTCCAAGTACCGCGCGAGCTCGGCATAACGCAGGCGGCGCTGCTCGGTTTCGATCAACGGTTGCGCCGGACCGCCCGGACTGAGGGTCAGTAGTTGATTTTGCCATTCTGCCTTCAGGTCCGCGAGGCCGGCGGTTTCAGCAGCGGGAATCAGTGCCTGCAGATGTTCGGCCGTGGGTTTGCCAAGCTTACCGCGGAGGTAAGCCGCGAAGGCTTGTTTTTCTTCCGGCGTGTAATACGCCGCAACGACTGCCGCGATAGTTTCTGGATCGTTGAGTTTTTCGTAGGCGCGCCCGCGCGTCATTAATCGCGCATAGAGGCGTGCGCCCGAAGAGAAATCGGCTTCGAGATCGTCCCCCGCGGCGGCGACGCCTTTTTGGGCGAAATCGCGCGCTGGCACGACCAGGCCCCAAGACTCCAACTTTTCCGCCATCGAGAAGAATACCTCGGGACGCTCGGGCCGTCCCTCCATCAGAGCCTTGCGCAATGCGGCAACCGCATCGTCGTTGCGGCCTTGGCGCGCGCGGATTTCAGCGACCTTTTCCATCCACTGCGAGTTGTGATAATTGAGATCGTAGAGCTTCGAATAGGTGGCTGCGGCGTCATCGAAGCGAAGCAGGCGTTCTTCGAGCGAGGCGCGCGCGACGTAGAGGTCCACGCGTTCCGGCCGGACTTCCGAAGCACGCCGGTACTCCGCGATGGCGGAGGGAAAATCTTCCACCGCGGTTTGGATGCGGGCGAGAGTCATCGGCCAGCGATAATCCTTGGGTGAATCTTTTTCGGTTTTTGCGTAATAGGCGGTCAACTGCTGGACGCGGCCGTGGGTTGCGGAGTATAGAGCGGCTTCGCGCACCAGAGATTCGTCGTCGGCGTAGCGATTGACGATTTCGATGTATTGATCCATTGCTGCCGTGTAATCTTTAAGGCGCGTGAGGACGGGAATCAGGCCGCGGCGAAGTCCGGCGACTTTCTCGGTGCGATCCTGCTGAGAAATCGGAGCGCTCGCAAGCTCCTTCATTTTGGAAGTGTAGAAGTCGCGCAGCCCCGCGTCGTTGCCTTCGCGCGCGTAGGTGTCGCCGATCGCGGCGAGATAGGACGAGTTGAAAGGATCGTCTTTGGTTAGACTCGCCAGAAGCGTCCGAGCGCGCTTGAAATCTCCCGAGTCCGTGGATTTACGCGCGGCCTCGAAAGTAAATTGCTTGCGATAAGACGGCTGGCCCGCGGCGGCGGCTTCGAGTAAAACGTCGATGGCTGGTTTTTCGATTTTGTTGCGCCAATAAAAATCGACAGTTGCACGGACCACGCCCAGGATCGTGGGGTTCTCTTTGTAGAGTTCGCCGATGACTTGCTGGGCTTGAGCGATCTGGTTGCGGCCTTCATAGAACCGGACCAGGAGAATGCGCTGGTGCATTCGTTCCACAGGGTCGGTGAGAAGGGTGAGCTGACGCCGGATGGTGTGCTCCTGGACATCCTCAAACCCGTTTTGCGTGGCGGTCTGTTCGAGATAGGCAAGCAGTTCGAGAGATCCGGCTTGATCGGCGAGCGCGAGCAAAAATTGCTGCAGATCTTTGCGACGATTTTCAGCCATCAGCAGCGCGGCGCGCAGCTGGACGCCGTTGATGCTTGGACTTGCGCCGGAGACTTGGGCGATCGTGAGCTGTTCAATGGAGTCGCGGTCACGCGTGCGCTGCGCGAGATGAAGCAAGCGGGATTTCGCCTGCGCGTTTTCAGGCGTCGCCAGAGCGCCCTTGGCGTATTCGGCAAGCGCGCGCTTGTAATCGTGTTGATTTTCGTAGATGGCTCCGGCTTCGTAGGCGTAGAGATCCGGGTTCGCGAGTCTCTTACGGCCTTCGGCGAGGAGGCGCAGAGCGTCGTCATAGCGGAAGTAATCCCAGAAAACGGTGGCGGATTCCAGGTAACCGTTGGGATTGCCGGGCTGGATGCGAGCGAGGCCTTCCCATGCGGGCCTGGCGCGGGAGAAGATTTCGCGGTCGGCATAGATTTCGCCCAAGCGCGTGAGCGCCCCGTTATCGCGAGGGTTGGCGAGAGTTAGGTTTCGTTCGATAGAGGCGGCGACGCGGATGTTGTGGATGTCGCCCGGCGCGTCATAGGTGCCGAGGGAACGGAAGAGCGAAGAAGCGCGGCCGGCACGTTCCGCATCGGACGGAAAATCCGCAGCAAGCGATTGCATCACGGGTGCGGCTTCTTCGAAATGCGATTTCCAAGCGGTGGCTTCCGCGATGAACTGCTGCGTGGCGGGATTCGGGGGCGATTTTTGAATTGCCGCAAGCTCGCTGTCCAAGGTGTGCGAAGCCGAAAGATGTTCAAAGAAGCGGTCACGCAGGTCGTTCGAATAGAACCAGTATTTCCGGAGCAGCGCGCCGGATGCGGCCGCATCGGCGGTTTGGCGCTGCGAATAGGCGGTCAGAAGATTGTGAACGAAGGCGAGATCGTGCGGGAATCGTTGATGCGCGTATAAATTGACTTGCAGATAAAGGGCCGGCGCGAGCGGTTGACCGGTGGTGACTTCTCGAATGTAGGTTTCAAGTTCCGTCCCAGAAAAAATCTTGACGACATCCTGTGTGAGCTTGTCGAACTCGGCAGTCCGTTTGGTGCGGAGATACCAGCGGGCTAGTTTTTGCGTCCAGCTTTTGTCTGGAAATTGTGCGATGGCTCGGCGATAGACCTCTTCCACGTCGTTGCCCAACTTGTTTTCCTCGAGGAACGCGGTGAGGCGTTCATACAGGCCCGGGTCGTTGGGATTGCGATCGATTTCGCGGCGATAGAGCGCCAGGGCGTCGCGCAGGCGTTTCAAAGAAACCAGGCGCGAAATATAGCGATCGAGTATGCGCGCATATTCAGGCGAGCGGGCCGGACTCTGTGCCGATTGTCCGGATACCGCAGGCCCGGCAACGGCTTGGCCGATCGGAACGCCATCGGCGGCGGACGCAAGTTCCTTCAGCAGGTCGTCATAGAGCGCGAACTCTTCCTTAGGACGGTTGTTGTGCGCGTAGGCGTCCGACATCAGGATGGCGACCTGAGTTCTTTCGGCCGCTTTGGGGAACTCCGCGAGAAATTCGCGGCCGGCGCGGATCACGCCGTCGTTGTCCCCGTAGGTTGCGTATGCCTCGATCAAGCGCGCGTGGATGCGAGGGCGTTCCGCGGACGTGGGGAACCGGGAGTCGAACAAGCGCGCGAGTTCCGCAGCTTTGGCGCGGTGGAAGTAGGCCGCGCTGGCGCTGTCTTCGGTGGAGTACTGAGTTTCGGGCGCGGTGGAGTTGAACAACAGCGAGAGGATGCCGTTGAGGAATCCGGGGCCTTGATCGAGTGTGGCGATGTCGCTATACAGCGATAGATCGCCGGCGCCCAAGCGGAGAGGCTGTTCGGGGGCGGAGAGCAAAAGATTCGCGATCCCAGCGAGGGCTTTTTCCTGCGCGGCCGACGGAGCGCCGGAGACGCTGTACAAGGCGTAGTAGGCTCGCGCCGCTTCGTCGTAATTGGCGACGCCTTCAAAGAGTTGCGAGAGGGTGAGCAGATCGTCCGAGGTCCAAGGAGATTTCTGCGACTCTTTTCGGAGACGAAATTCGATGAGCGCGCGCTGCGCGGCGGCGAGATTGCCTTGCTGCTGATAGTAATAAAAGACGCGGGTGGCGGCGGATAAATCGAGCGGCCGAGCGGCTACCTGCGCGCGAGCATCCTGCAGATAGCGGCGCAGCCCGTGGGATTCTTTCAACAGATCGAAGTAACTCTTGACGAGATCGGGCGGCCAGAGCGGCTGGAAACTTTGGTCGTAGATTTTGACGGCATCGTCGAGCGCGCCCCGTTTCCACGCGATGGTAGCTGTCGCCTGTATGGGATACGTTTCGTCCGATGGAAACGCTTTGCGATACTCTGCAATTCGTTTTTCGGCTTCGTCGAATTGTCTCTTGGCCGCAAGATGGTCGAGGTATTGGCGATAGAGCGTGGGCTCGTTCGGATAGCGGGCGATCCAGTTTTTGTAGGTGGTGTCGATAAGCTCGTCTGACAGCGCCTGCTCCTGAATGACTGTGAGGATTCGCTCGAACGCTTTCCAGGATTGTTGTTGCGCGGGCGCCATGAGCCGCTCGCCGGGGGATTCGGGCGATTTCCCGATGGTTTCGAGAACCGCGATTTCGTCGGCGGAACGGATGCGCCGATGGTAGAAATCGGCGAGATCGATCGGATGCCCGGACTTTTTCCAATCGGCTTCGGCGGACTTGAAATCAAGCTGCAGTTCGTCTTCGTGAGCGCGTAGCGCGTAGAGATCCGATTGCGTGGGCGACGCTGCGATCAGCTTGGTTAACTCAGTGCGCGTTTCCCTGGGCGGGCGGCGGATTTCTAAGGCGCCGGTTGGGAGTGACACGGCGCGGAAGAAAACGGCTTCGAGCGAGCTGGCTGTGGGTATGTCTTGAATCCAGCGCGACAGTTGTGCGTAAGCGGTAACGGCGGCCAGGATGCTGAGTGCGGCAACGAGCCTAGGGAGCGACTTCAATTTGCACCTCCCGGCTGCCGATGTTGTGCGCGAAATCTTCGGCGGTTACGGTGACCGTATATTTTCCGGGCGCGACGTAGGCTGGGATCAGCATCTCGCCCGTGTTCGACGCCATTTCCGGATTCCAGCGCAGGTAGACGGGCTGCGCGCCATACATTCGCGCTGTCACGGTGCGTGTAGTTTCGGACGCGCTAACACGCAAGCGCATGGTCTCGCCTCGCCGGAACATTTGTTTGTCGAGCTTGACGCGCACCAGCGGCGGCTTGCTTGCGATGACGAAGCTTTTGGCTTCACGATAGACGTGACCAGCGCGGTCGCGCAGAATCAATCGCACGCGGTAGGATCCGTCTTCCAAATCCGAGGGAGCAAGGAAGCGAGTCTGCCAGGTGTCTTCGTCCTTTAGGAACCGGAGCGATTTGACCGGGCCGAACGGAAACAGCGCTGTGACCGAAACGATGGAGGGATCGGTCTTGACGCGCAGAACCGGATCTCCGGGACGGATCAGGCGGGGACGCAGGAGCGAGCGAGGCGCGGCCAGGAACGAGGTGTACGGCGTCACGAATTTGTATTTGCGCGCGAGGCGAATGATTTCGTCAATGCTGGCCTGATCTTCGCCTTCGCGCTCGATTTTCTCAAGCAACGCGTCAACGCGCGCTTTCGCCCACATGCGAGGCAACTCCGGATGCTTGTCGTCCTGCGCGGGGAACGCAGCGCTGGCGTGGACACCCTTGGCGGTGAAATCCACTTTGGCGATCGGACGTTTGTATTGGCCGACCCAATTCTTGACCGATCCGGGAAACGTGCTGTCTTCCAGCGGATAGACCAGGCTCGCGCTCGTTGCGGGAGCGACAGCGAGTTGCAGACCTTGCACGGGCGTCTGTCCAATTTTTGCGAGAAACGCGTTGAGCTTAAAGTCGGCGGGTTCGGTGGAACGGACCCACTCGAGCACGCCGTCGTTGCGCGCGAGCATGCGCAGCAGCGGCATGTTGGCGTCGTCGCCCACTGCATAGATATAGGTGTGAGGGCGCTCGCCGGCGGGCTTCTGCTTCCACTTCGCCGCGTACCAGGCGGCAAGTTTTCCGTTTTGGATGATGCCGCGCGTGGCTTCGCCGTCACTCAGCAAAACGATGTAAGTATCAACACCGGATTGCTTGAGCGCGGCGTCGAAGACGTTTTGCAAGTCGGTTCCGCCGCGCAATCGGCTGGCGCGCACCATGGCCAGCGCCTTTTCGATTTGATCGGGCGAAGCGGGCGCGGGGCTGGGCGCGAACGCGGCAAGTGTGGTGTTGAACAGAAGAACGTTGAATTTGTCCGCGGACTTCAGAGAGTGCAGTAATGTTTCGAGCGCTTGAAAATTGCGGTCAAGCTTCTCCCACTGCATCGAGAGCGAGTTGTCGAACAGCGCAATCACCGTTTTGGAAGGTCCGGCGGGATTTGGTTTCGCGCCGCTTGCGATCATCAAAGACGCTTCGAAGAATCCAGGTTCGCGCGTGGCGGGGGCGTGCGTCGCCGGGACGCCGGGCGTGACGTCTGCGACATCGGGCGGAAGAGGCGCGGGGTCACGATGGGTGAGAATTTCCAAATGATCGCCCGCAGCGGATTGGAGCGCATATTTCACGGCGAAATCTTCCGACAGCGCGACATTGCGCCCTTCGAAATCCGCTTTGACATGATGCGCTGACTGGTCGCGGATCTGCATTGGATACTGCTTGCTCACGATTTGGAAATCGCGCAACGCGTGTGCCGAATCGAGTTCCAGCTTGATCCAAAGATGCCCGGCGGTTTGGACGCGATAAGCATCGGGGCGAAGTGGAATGGCGAGCATGGATTCAAAGCGCTCTACCGGCAGATCCTGCTGATATTCCATTTCCAGGCGCTTCGTTCCGAACGCGTGAATGGGGACGATTTTGGCGGTGAAGACGGCGCTGCGGCTGGCTTCGTCGAGATCGCGCTCGCCTTGCTGCAGCAGACCCGGATCGATGGCCTGCGCCTTGGCCTGTTGGTAAATCTCTTCAGCGCGGCGGCGTTCCAGAATCACGCCGGGAATGCGAGTGACATCGTCCCATACAGCAAAATCCGAGACGATGGCGCCGCCGGGCAACGCGAAGATGTAGGTTCCTTCGAGCGTGGCGGCCCGGTGACTCGCAAAAATTTGACGCGTGGAAACACGGGCGTGGCCATTGTCGATGTGGATATCGATGGTCATCTCTTCAAGCGAAAGCCACGCAGGATCGGGCTGCTTCTTGTCGCCGGGGAGCAACAGGCCCGCGTCGGCGAACACGACGCGAGCCAGGAGCAGCAGAGGAAGAAGCGCTCTCATTGCGCGGCCAGATCTTTCTCGACGATCCGGACCAAGCCGCCGTCTGTACCGATGTACAAGCTGCCGTTTGATTGCGAGAGAGCCGTCACGTTGAGCGACGGGAGGCCGGCGGTCTGGAAGGTCCAGCGTCCCGAGGCGCGATTGAGAAGGGCGAGGCCTTGACCCATGGTTCCGGCGTAAACGGCGCGATCGGTGACGAGCATCGCGTTCGGATTGACGATGGCGGGCGCTTTCCAATCCGCGAAATTCGACCAGCGGCCTGCGGCGTCGAGCTTCAAAACTCCCGCGCCGTAGGTTCCTATATACCAATCGCCGCCTGCGCCCGCGATGGCGGTAATCCAGTTATGTTTAAGGCCCGAATTGGCGGTGGTGAAGCTGGCACTGACGATTCCGGAATCGAGAATGGACAGCCCGCCTAGCGTTCCGGCGAACAGCCGCGATCCGGATGCCGCGAGCGCGTACACGTGATTGTTGACAAGTCCGTGGAAAGCATAAAGGCTGGAGGTTCCCGAGGCGTCGATGGTGGTGATTCCGGCGGGCGTCGCGGCGACGATGGTGGGAGATCGGCTATCGCCGCGCAGCAGGACATCGGTGATTTGATTCGCGATCAGCCCGTCCGATTTTCCCAGAACCTGCTTTTGCTGCGAGGAGGCATCGAACAGGACCAAACCGTTGGCGGTGGCGACAGCGCTCAGCCCGCCGTCCTCGGAATGCACGATGCGGTTCACGCAAAAAATGTGCTCGTCTTCGGTGTGGATGGCGTGTTCAAAACGTGCGTCCAGGATGTCCAGGCCGCGGTCGAAGTAGCCGGCCCAGAGGCGTCCGGCGCGATCGACGTCCAGGGCGGAAATGTTGTTGTCGGCGAGA
>Ga0070734_10002956_pt1 | contig 19048 bp, 17 predicted proteins | sample Coa_R1_8_FD_66444 | JGI IMG/M metagenome (GOLD analysis project Ga0070734, IMG submission 66444) | Surface soil microbial communities from Centralia Pennsylvania, which are recovering from an underground coalmine fire - Coalmine... | ecosystem: Environmental > Terrestrial > Soil > Unclassified ... | reverse complement strand
ATGCTCTTCAAAGGCACCGAGCGGCGCTCTAGCCGCGAGCTCGCCGAGTCGATCGAGGGCCGGGGCGGCTCCCTCAACGCGTTCACCGACAAGGAGGGCACGTGCTACTACTGCCGAGTCCTGAGCGACGACGTGGCGAACGGCATCGACGTGCTGACCGACATGATGCTGCACTCGGTGTTCGATCCGGTAGAGCTTGCGCGCGAGGAGAACGTCGTGCTCGAAGAGATCAAGCGAAGTGAAGATGAGCCGAGCGACCACGTTCACGAACTCCACGTCTCGCGACGCTGGGCCGAGCATCCGCTCGGAAAGCCGGTGCTCGGAACCCCCGACTCCGTTTCCGGCTTCAAGCGGGACGATCTCAAGGCGTACCTGCAGCGCCGCTACGTCGGCGACAACGTGCTCCTCTCGGTCGCCGGGAACGTCGACCCCGAGACCGTTCACGCCGCGGCTGAGGAGACCCTCGGCAAGCTAAGCGACGGGGGCGGGGATGAAGCCCTCCCGAAGCCGTCCTCAAGCGTCGACAAGGTTTATGTGGCCAAGGACGTCGAGCAGGTTCATTTCTGCATCGGCACGGACGGGGTTTCGCTCTACGACGACGAGCTGTATACGATGGCGGTGCTCGATGCCGCCCTCGGCGGAAGCATGAGCTCAAGGCTGTTCCAGGAGATCCGCGAGAGGCGGGGCCTGGTCTATGCGGTAGGGAGCTACGCCATGAATTACACGTCGGGCGGACTCTACACCGTGTACGGGGGAACCGGACGGGAGAATTGGAACCTCGTCCAAGAGCTGGTCGCGGTCGAGTTCGAAAAGGTTCGTAAGGATGGCCTCGGAGACGAGGAGCTCGCCCGGACGAAGCGGTACTTGGCCGGAAATTTGGTGCTGGCGCTCGAGGGGATGAGCAGCCGGATGATGCGGATGAGCCGAAACGAGCTCAACCATCGGCGCGAAGTGCCTATCGAGGAGACCCTTGCCAAGATTGATGCGGTGGACGGGGCGGCGATCACAGCGCTCGCCGAGCGGCTGCTGGACCCCGACCTGGTTTCGACCACCGCAATCGGTCCAGAGGTCTAGGAATGCCGCTCCTCACCGACGCGGTTTACGCCAGCTTCCTGGGCGTTTTGAGCCGCTCCACCTCCGAGGACGAAATGCTCGCCGAGCTGGCCGGCGAACTTCGCTCGGCGTCAAAGTCCGACGGCGCCGACATCCTCATCGCGGATGGCGCCGAGGGGCTCGTGCTTCGGGCGAGCACCGAGATGCCCGAGATGAGCAATCGCTTCCGCCTTGGCAAGCTCAAAGGGCTGTCGGGCAAGGCGCTGGCTGACAACGAACCGATTTTCATCGGAAATGAAGTGGAGGGGGATCCGCAGTACGCGCGGCTCCCTGGCATTCCGGACGGCACCTACCGGAGCATCGCGGTTGTTCCGCTTCGGGACACCGACTGCCGGCCGAGCGGGGTCGTGACCTTCAAGCGTGCCACGGCCTGGAAGTTCACGCCGGCACAGCAGAAGGACCTTCTCAAGCTGGGCGATCTGACCTCGCAATGCATTCGGGCGTTCCACAACGCCTACAACGCTGGCGCTCACGTGAACCGCCTCGGCGCCCTCACCGAGGTCTCACGCACGATTTCCTCAAGCCCGTACCTCGAGGAAATCCTGCAACTGCTCGTTAACTTGACCGCGCAACGGTTTCAGTACCTCGTGTGTACGGTTCGGCTGCTCGACGAGCGCCGAGAAGAGCTGGTGCTGCGGGCAACTCAGGCTTCGGTGAAGGCTTACCAGCGCAAGCGCGCGATCAAGGTCGGCGAATCGATCGCCGGACGCGCGATTGCTGAGAACCGCCCAATCATCGTTCCCGACGTGAAGGACGACGAGGATTACATCGGCCACGACCTCGCCGAGGAGCAGGGACTGCGTTCGATGATCTGCGTCCCGTTGACGATCCAAGATCGCGCGGTGGGGGTGCTGAGCTGTTACACGGGCGACGTTCACGAGTTCCCGGAGGACGAAGTCGCCGCGCTCGAGACGTTGGCCAAGCAGGCGGCGTTCGCCATCGAGAACGCCAAGTTCCAGGTGCGGGACACCCTCATGCAGGAGATGCACCACAGGGTCAAGAACAACCTTCAGCAGGTCGCCTCGCTCATGCGACTCCAGCTTCGGCACGGGCAGTACAAGTCGCTTGAAGAGGCACTGAACGACACCCTGGCGCGGATTCTTGCAATCTCGGCTGTACACGACCTTCTGAGCCGGGAGGATCTGGACCACGTCGCCGTCAAGACCATCGGCGAATCCCTCGTGCAGCACCAGGTGAGTTCCCTGATCTCACCCGGCAAACGGATCAAGTTCGAGGTTCGCGGCGACGACGTCACCCTGAACGTGACCCAAGCGACCCAGATAGCGCTCGTGCTGAACGAGCTGATGCTCAACGCGGTCGAGCACGGGTTCAAACACACCGACGAAGGGGAGATCCACATCACGGTGGAGGAGCGGCTTGGCGAAGTCTCCCTTTGGGTGGCCAACAACGGGGACCAGCTTCCGGACGACTTCGACCTTTCCCAGGCGAACCTGGGTCTCCAAATCGTGGACAACCTCGCCCGGGCCCTGAACGGCCGGTTCAAGCTTTCTAACATCCTGGGCTGGACCGTTGCGGAAGTGAAGTTCACGCGGTTTGGGAGCGAGTGATGGCCCGCAAGCCGACGATCAGCCCCAGTCGGATCACGACCTACCTCGCCTGCCCGGTGAAGTACCGGTGGACCTACCTCGATCCGCGCGGTCGCTGGTACATGCGCTCAAAGAGCTACTACTCGTTCGGCTCCAGTCTCCACCGGGTGTTGGAGCGCTTCCATGACGAACAGGACGCCGGCGTCACCACCGTCGACGAGGCGGTCGCCGCGGTCGAGGAGAACTGGGTAGACGCCGGATACGGAAGCGCGGAGGAGATGGCGGAGGCTCTGGGCGAGGGCAAGGCGATGATCGAACGGTACGTCGAGGACGTCGTGACCCACGATCGCGGCGGCCGTAACCTGATGATAGAAAGGACGCTCAGCATGCACTTCGACCGGTTCAAGCTTGTCGGCCGCCTTGACCGGCTCGACGAGTTGCCCGACGGCACGCTGGAAATCGTCGACTACAAGACGGGGCGGCAAACCGTCACGGTCGAAGAGGTTGCCGACGATATCGCGCTCGGCTGCTATCAGCTCCTCGTGCGGGAGCTGTACCCTGATCGGCACATCGTGGCCACGATCGTGGCGCTCCGCTCGGGCGAGCGCGCCACCCACGGCATGAACGGAGCCGAGATCGGGCAGTTCCAGCACGACATCGAGGCGCTCGGCAACGAGATCCTCGAAGTGGACTATCCGGAGCTCGTGCCGGTGTCGAAGCCGCTATGCCCCCGATGCGACTTTCTACCCCTCTGCAAGCGGCATCCCGAGTTCGTGCTCACCGAAGATTGAGACTAATTGCCCGCCTTTTGCATCTGATGGCTCGAATGGCCTATGCTGGAGACGGATCGCCACCCCGGCGCCGGAGAACCCCATGAAGGACCAAACGCTTTCTCGCAGAAACGCCCTCAAGCTGGCTCGCCTCGGAGTCTTGCTCGGCGCGGGCCTCGGAATCTCGCATGTCGTGGAAGCCGAAACCGGCGGAGGACTTCGACGCCGAACCAACACGGTTGTTGTTAAGCACGTCCTCAAGCTCTACAGCAAGGTGGAGAAGGGGTACCAGCTCGAGGCGGTCATCCCGATGGAGGGGGACGTCGAGGCGGCATTCAGGGACCCCAGCGCGGTGTTCTCAGCCCGAATTACCGGAAAGGGTCATGGCCCGGACGGCCCGTACGCCAAAGCCGAGATCACGGTGAACAAGGCAAAGACTTCGATGACGCGGGTCAAGACCGCGATGAAGTTCCAAAAGCGCCAGTAGGGGGATTGCCCCCGCGTGTCCAACGTCGAGTTCGGGTTGAGGCGAAAGTCTCGCTTCTCATACCACTGCAACCGGTGCAACCGGTGCTGCCACAACAAGCGGATTCCGATCACTCCGTACGATATCGTGCGGCTGGCCCGCAAGCTCGAAATATCAACCGGTGAGTTCATCGAGCGGTTCACGGACGAGGGCATACGTCTGAAAGTCCGGATGGAGGACGCCAATGCGGCGTGCGTGTTCCTCGGCCCCTCGGGTTGTACGGTGCACTCGGATCGGCCGGCGCCCTGCCGTATTTATCCCCTGAGTTGGGCGACCCTCTACACCGGCGAGGACGTTTTCGGCTTCATGGAACCGGATCCAGAGACGGAAGGCGTGTACGGCGAGGACGGCACCGTCGGCGAGTTCGCCGACGCACAGGGCCTGGCTGACTATGGCCGAACCTCGATCCTCTACCAGCGCCTCTTTGAGGAGATTGCAGAGCGATTCGAATCAACCGAGGAGTCGCTGGCCGGCTACGAGCGAGCGGAGGGCGAGCCACACCTTCTCGACGTCGACGCCGTCGTCGCGGCTCACTGCGTCAAGCACGCGCTTCCGGCCCCAACCGGGGCTGAAGAGACCGTAGAGTTACACGTGGCGGCGCTCCGGGAGTGGATCGCCGAAATGGAGTGACCCGGTCTAGCCGGTTCCACGGATCAGTTCGATGTTAGCGCCTTCGAGGATTGCCGTCGCGGCGGCTTGAAGCTTCTTGACTTCGACGTTCGCCATTGCATCCAAAAGGATCTTCGGGTTCCAATCTTCGCCTGTCTTGAACCGCCAGTAGGTCCGCATGAAGAGCGCGTCGTCGCCGGCGGGCCGGGTGCTCTTGAAGTAGAGCGGATCGAGTCCGATCCCCCGATTGAAGAGGGCCTCGGCAGAGGCGACGGCGTGAGCCTGATCCGCCGGTGTCCAGGCCAAAACCGCCTTCTCCAGAGCTGGGCGCACCTGATTCGCGCGGTCGATGTCGGCGTCCGAGTGGGAGGTGACGACCTCCACGACGGGTTCCAACCCGTCCGGCGAGTTGCGCAGGAGCGCCTCCTGGCGGTAACTCCATCCCAATCCCTCCCGCAGCGCCTTCCAGACGGCTGAGTCCTTGCCGCCGCCGAGAGCAAAGATTGCCAGGAGGTTAGTCGGGAAGTCGGGATCTGTGGGGCGGACCGGCTTTCCGCGTAAGAGGATCGTCGTCAGCTTTCCACGCCGCTCGCCCGACGGTTTTGGAGTATCAGTGTCCGGGGCAAAGGCCGGGTTAGCGCCCACGTGCCACTCCCCGACCGCCGTCCGCCATCGTTCCGAAAGGTCGTCCCCGAGCGCAGCAGGTGCGGCGATCGTGATGTGGAGGTTCTCCGGGCGACCGATCGTCTTGTAGAGGGCGCCGATGTCCTGGACTCTGGCCTGCCGGTACTTCAACACCTCCGGCTCGAGCGCGCTCGTCCAGTAGTCTCTGCGCTGAAACAAGAGCTTTTCCACCGAGGCCGTAATCGCCTCTTCGTGCAGCTCGGAGTCATGCACGATGTTTGCCAGGATTGGGACGACGGAGGCTGAATCCGACTCGAGGACCCCGTAGCGGACGCGAAGCGCGTCGGGATAAAGATCGCATCGGACGGTTTGGCCGGAAAGCGCCGTGAAGTTGACGAGCTGTCGATGTCCGTACTCCTCCGTGTCGTCGAGAAGAACGTCGGCTAGGATTGCGAGCTCGGCTCGCTCCCGGGGGCCTGTCCTGGGCAGCCGCATAACCGCTTCCACCGTCACCACGCCCGGAAAGACCGGCGGGACGATCTCGACGTCCAGCTTCCCTGTTTGCAACGCCAGAATGGCGGCCGCGATCACGGAAGCCCCACCGCCACGTACGCATGGGAGCTCCCGAAGGAAGCAATCGCCGCCCGGAACTCGGCAGCGGAAAGGCTTGATATCGCATCGGCGACGTTTTCGAATCGGATTCGCGAATTGCGACAACCGAGATGACCCCGAACGCGCGCCGAGGCTTCGGGCGTTCCCACCTGTTGGGCAGCCCACCGTCCTCCGAGAAGCTTCGCGCGAGGCAACATTTCGTCGGCCGTCCCCTCGTCGAGGTCGTCGATGAACTTGCCAAGCATCCCGATCTGCCCCACCATTCCGACGACCACCATGCCGTTCAGAGCGCTGGGCGTGTAGGTTACGTAAGCGTCGGGCAGCGAGGCGGCAATCGCGAGGGCCGCGCACAGCCGGGCGACGCAAACGGGGTCGGAGATGGATGGAACCGGCACGCCGCGCGCCTCGCCAAACGCCTCGACCTCCTGACGTCCGGGGCCGGCCTTCGCCGAACGTACCCCTCCGGCATCGGCGGTGCCCGGTGGGAGCTTTGTCAAATAGGCGATACCCTCGGCGGTGCCCTCCTTGAGCGCAATCGGCCCGACGATGTAGAGGAGCAGGTTCGCGCTCGAAAACGTCGCGCGGCGAACAGCCTCGAGGGCGGCCGGAGTTGCCGCCTTGACCGTTGCAGGATCACCCATCGGGTCGTAGCCGTCGCCCCCGTATGCTTGCCGCCACAGCGAGGCGGTCAGGATCGCATCCTCGCTTTGGAGCACCGACTCCTGCTCGATGACGCCCGCTTCCCGGGCAATGTCCTCCGGGGTCCAGCCGCCCGTGCGCATCACCTCGCCGAGCGCGTCGAACGCGAGGGAAAGCTTCCCGGGCGGGACATCGACCTCGATATCCATCGCGTCCCGGAGTGTTCGAGCGCGCAAAAACGCGCCGGCGGTTTCAAGGCGCGCATCCAGCTTGCCGTCGACTCCCTTCACACAGAGATGCTCGAGAAGGTGGCGAAGCCCGCTCGTCTTCGATTCGTCGACCCCACGAGAAGCGGCGAAGAGGTGAACCGCCAGACTCAGAGATTGGGGCGCCGGCTCGACGATCAGGGCTGCGCCGTTCGGGATCGCCGTTCGGAGGCGCGGGGGGTCTTGGCCGACGTTCGGCGGCCCCTGCGGCGCGGCTTGGCCAAGCGCGGTCGCGAGCAGAAGGCTGAGCCAGCTCAATGGAAGTAACTCGCTCCGTTGATGTCGATGACCACCCCGCTCAAGTATGCCGCCTCGGGTCGAAGGAGAAAGGCGGACGCGGCGGCGCAATCCTCGGGGGACGCCATGCGGCGCAGAGGGATGGTGTCGAGAATCTCGGGGAGCCGGTTCTCCATGCCGTCTCGCACCATGGCGGTCTCCACCCAACCCGGCGCGATTCCGGCGACAAACACTCGGTTTGGGGCCAACTCCACGGCGAGGGCGCGCGTCAGGTTGATAAGCGCGGCCTTCGAGGCCGAGTAGAGCGATGCACCGGCTTCCCCGCGGAAACCGACCCGGCTCGCCACGTTCAGAATGCTGCCTCCCTCGCCCGACGCGAACGCTTTGGCTGCGATTCGACTCAGACGCACCGGCGCCTCCCAATTGATGCTGAAGTGGTCCGCAAGGTTGGCCTCGAACTCGTCGTCGGTGGCGTTCAGAAACGACAATGGCTTGTAAACCCCGGCGTTGTTGACCAGAGCGTCGATCGGCCCATCTTCAAGGGCGGCGCTCCAGAGGCTCGCGGCGGCGCCAGGCTCACGCAAGTTGGCACGATACACCCCAGCAGCGCCGGCGCCCAACTCCGCGGCGGTCGATTTGGCGGCGTCGGCGCTTTCGCTGCAATGCACGGCCACCCGCCAACCGTCTGCGGCGAGCCGAAGCGCTATCGCCCGGCCGATCCCTCGAGAAGAACCGGTGACGAGGACGCGGCCGGGGGGCATTCGGCTAGTTTACTGACCGCGTCCCCGATGCAGCCGACGGGTCAGCTTTGACCGTTCCAGAACTTATCGTGGTGGGCGACAGTGTCGTTGGGACCGACCAGGCTGTCGATCGTCGAGTACTTGATGTGGCCGTCCAGCCAGCCGACAATGACATGCTTCTTGTCGTAGCGGCCCCAAAGCTGGCCCTGGCTCCGAGCGTTCGGGAACGTCACGGTCGTGTCCCACTGCGACGGCGGGAAGATGCCGGCATAGCCGAAGTCCCCGGTGATCACTTGCCCCGACTGGTAGTCGACGAGATCTTTCGACGTCGATTCGGCGAACTGGACGGTTTGGGCCACGTTGGGCAGGCTCGTCTCCGAAACTCCTGAGTAGTAGAAGCCGAGACCATTGGGGTTCGCCGGATCCGGGACGAAGTTATTGAGGTAGGTCAGGTTGTAGCCGTAGCTCGGGCTCTCCCCCAGGATGTAGTAGTGAAACATGTTGTTGGGGTCGAAGCGGCCATGGGTGCCGTCGCTTAGCGATGGATCGTCGTCGGTGTCCATCAGGTCGATGTAAATCTTCTCGTTCTTGGTGTACGGCAGGAGCTGGACGTCCCAATAGTAGAAGCCGAAGGTGCTCGGAAGGTGTAGGTCCGTCGGATCGAAGTAGAACATCGGCACGGTGACGTCGTCGTTGTCGTTCGCATACATCACGCCGGCGAGGGCGATCTGCTTGACGTTGCTCACGCCGTTCGACTTCTTGGCCTGGGACTTAGCCTGAGCGAAAACCGGGAAGAGGATGGCGGCTAGGATGGCGATGATCGCGATCACGACGAGAAGCTCGATGAGGGTGAATCCGGCGGGCGTACGGGACATACCTCAAGTTTGCAAAACGGTCTAACCAGATCGCTTTGCATTTCTGATGATTGCCCCTCCACAACGCGGAATCGGTCTCGGCTACATCCCGACGCCTGCGTACCGCTTGAGGCCTGAGCGCCAGAGCAGCTTCCCCACGCCGTACATGAGCAGGATCCAGAAGAGCTGGATGCCGACCACGTGCCATGCATCGCCGGCGGTCACCCGCCCGACCAAGATGTCGCTGGGCGCGCCGACGGTGTAGTAGAACGGCATGGCCCGTGGGATCGCGCCCAGCCATCCCGGCAACAGAGCGATGGGAAACATCGTGCCCGAGAGGAGGGTCTGCGGAATGTAATAGAGCTCAAAGACCGAGTAGACCTCCTGGGTGAAGAACGCGATCGCGGACATGCCCATCACGAAGGTGAAACTCACGAGGTGACCACAGATCGCTGCCAGGAAGAAGGCGGCGGTGACGTGGAATGTGGCGCCGGCGAGGTAGTGCTTAAAGCCAAAGCCGATCACCAGAAGGAACGGGAGAAAGAGGACCGGCCGGATGCACCGCCAGGAGAGACTCCGCAAGAAGCTGAACTGATAGTACGAGATCGGGCGAAGCAGGGCGGTGGAGAATTGCCCCTCCTTGATCTCCATCGCGATCTCCCACATGATGTGGCTCGTGATGAAGCAGTTGAGCAGCAGCATTGAAAGGTAGTAGGTGACCATTTGGTTCACCGTGAACCCGCCCACGCTGCCTCCGTTGGTTCGCGCCGCGGCGATCCAGACAACGGGCAGGGTCACCGCTGTGGTCACGTCGGTGAGAACCCAAATGATCCCGGACGAGCGGTAGGCGATCCCGTCCTGAAACCAGATGCTGAAGACGGCACGCCACTTTCTCAGGGTCGCCGCGTTCACAAGATTAGGTTACTTCGCGTCGATCTTCGGGACGATGCTGAGCGAACCATCGACTTCAAGAACCGCCAGTTGGGCCTCCGAGGGGTCGCGGAGGCCATGACCCCGGAGGGCCGCCATGAGCTCCTCCTCCGTGAGGTACTGCCTCTTTAATCGCGTTCGAAGCACTCGCCCGTTGCTCAGGACGACGGTCGGGGATCCAACCAGCAGACGCCCGGCTCGCGGGCTGCGGGCCACGAACCACGTGATAGCGGCGGCGGTTAGGATCAGCGTGCCGGATGCGGCGATGCCGACGGCAAGGTCTCCCTTCCCCTCCGTCATCGCGTTCTGAACCGCGTTCGCCAACGCAACGATCATGGCCAGGTCGTAGACGTTCATTTGCGCCGCGCTCCGCTTGCCAAGAAGCCTGATCGCGACGATGAGAAAAACGAGCACGATCAACGGCTTGGCCACGAAGACGGACAGATTCACGAGATCGTGGATCATTGGATTCGCAACGCCTTGAAGCGGTGCCTGGTCCGGAGCACCGTCGAGTCAAGCGGAACCACGCTGATCGAGCCGTCGATCTCCAGGACCGCCATCCGCGCCTCCTTGAAGCTCGCCATCCCGTGCTCGCGCAGGGCCGTCTTGAGCTGCTCGAGTGTAATTCCCTCTTTGGCCATATGGCTCGGTATCGGCTCCCCGTCGTTTAGAAGCAGCAAGGGTTCACCAACGAGGGCCCGCTCGACTCGCTTGGAGCGCCGGAGAATAACGTTGAGAACCCGGTTCGCAATGAGCAAAACCGTGGAGGCGATCAGACCACCCCCGAGCGAGTTGTCGTTGTTCATCATCGCGTTCTGCACGGCGTTTCCAAGCACGATGATGAGCACGAGATCGTAGATCGTCATCTGCCCGAGCTCGCGCTTGCCGAGGAGCCGCAGGCCGCCGATCAGAAAGGCGTAGATGACCAGCGTTTTGGCGGCGATGATGAGCGAGCCCTTCAAATCGGGGTGGTCGAAAACGTGCTGGATCCACTCGTTCATCGGGTCGAGACGAGTATGTTAGATTTGCGATGCCCCCGGCGAGCTTCTTTGGACACGTAGTCCTCAGCACCCTGCTGATCTACGTGTGGCTCATTCTGATGCTCCGGTTCGTGGGACGCCGCGAGCTTGCGCTGCTGACTCCGATCGACTTGCTCCTCATCGTGCTCCTAGGGAGCGCGGTCGAAACGTCGATGGTTGGTGCGAGCACCGAGCTTCCGATCGGCATCGTCTCGGCCCTAACCCTGTTCGTGGCAAACAGGCTCATCACGGCGCTCTTCGCGCGGTTCGCCTGGTTACGGAAAGCGGTCGGCGGACAGCCGGTATTAATCGTGCACGACGGAAAGATCGTTGAGAAGCAGGCCCGTCGGCTTGGGCTGTCGGACGAGGAAATCTTGGAGGCGCTCCACGAACGGGAGCAATGCCGAATCGAGGAGTGCCGGTTTGCGGTGTTCGAGCCCGACGGGGAAATCAACGCGGTGCCCTACAGCCGGAAGGTTCTGACCACCCAGTAGCCTTCACTCTCCCGGGAAGAAGGGCTCGGGATAGTGCTCGACGATCTCCGCTTCGATGTCCGCGGCGATTCGGCGAGCGAATTCGGCGAGAAGCTCTTCCGGCTCACTCTCCGCGTGCGTTCGGAGCTTGGCGACCACCGACTCTCGTAGGTCCGGCACCCACTCGACGACGTGAAATAGTCCATGGATTGCGCTCCGCCGTCCGATCCGACTCGGGGCGGCTAGGCACTCGATGAGCACGGGCCCGCCGTAAGTTTCCGATAGGTGCCCCCCGATCACCACGCCGGCCTTGAACACGGCCCGCGCGTAGTCGTCGGTCGCGTCCCAGATTAGGGCACGCATGGCGTCGACGGCCAGACGCTCTTCGGTCGCATCCCGGCAGTAGGCAGGCAGTTCCTCGAAGAGGTCGAGCACGCACCATTGCGCGATTCGGCGGTTGCGGTGGCTCGTGTTTCGAAGCACCTCGATCAGGGCTGGCCCGAAGAGCTTCGTGCCCGCGTGCTTCTCGATTTCGATCTGCGCGTCGTCGGCGATGTCGCGGTTCTCCGCGAAGAGTAGCTTCACCAACGCAAGGGGCTCGAGCTCCTCGATATGCCCACGAAAGCGCCCGGGGAGCCCGAGAACTTCATGGATCCCAAGAGCCTTGCGGAAGTACGGCTCCGCGGCGCTCCGCATGTTGTTAAGCATCTCGGCCTCGGTTTCTCCCCGAGCCTCCAGCCAGATCTGCTCGCAACGCCCGAACACGCCGTAAGGCCCACTCGCAACCTGTACCGACAGCCGCTCGCCATGCACTTCGAGGATTGCGGAGCCCCGCCAGTCGCTTGCAAGCACGTGATACTGGTGGCTAGTGGATGGCGGCGGCCAGCGAAGTTTCTTCCGGTGGTCGGGCTTGACCGGCGGCTCGGCGGGAAAGCCGGCGAGCCAGGTACGCAGTTCCAGCGCCAGCGCGTCTGCCTCGCTTCGCTCAACCTGAATGTGCCCGAGATGCCCGGCCGGATCGCTCATACTTCGCTCCAACAGGATATCGTAAGTTTCGGGTTCCCAGAGCACAAACGAAAAGGGCTCGCGCGTTGCGCAAGCCCTTTTCAGCTTCTCTTCGCCCCGATTACTCCGACGTATCGGAAGAGTTCTCGGTCTTCTTCGGCGCCGGCTTCGGTTTCATCACCCGGCGAGCGCCGACGAACCGGCGCGAGTAGTAGCCGTCGTTGAGGGAGTTAACCTGTACGTGGCCACCGCCGCTGCTGGCGTGGATGAATTTGCCGTTGCCGACATAGATGCCGACATGGTTCACGCGCGAGCTTCGGTTCGTATGGAAGAAGACGAGATCGCCCTGCTTTAGACCGGGCTTGTCAACCTTCGCGCCAACGTGGGATTGCTCTCGAGCCGTCCGCGGAAGCCTCACCCCATGCTTGCCGTATACCTGCACGGTCAGGCCGCTGCAGTCCGTCGCCGAGCGCGACGAGCTGCCGTAGCCGTATCGGGTGCCGCGATAGCTGAAGGCGGTGCGCAGCACCGCGCTCTCACCAATCTCGCTCGCGTCTACCGCCAATTCCGGCGTGTGGCCGTGGCGTCGATAGTGCGTGGCGTAATGCGTGGTCGAGTTGGATCGCCGTCGCCGCGAGGCGTAGGTCCGCTCGTGGGACACTTCCCGCTTGACCGGGCTTAGGAAGTCGCCCCGAACCCAGGCGACGGTGCCCTTCGGGAAGCGCAGCTTGTACCAGCCGTGCTCCCGGTCGAGGACGCGAGCCCTGGTGCCCTCGTCGACGGTCGTTACCTTCTCGGCATCCGTTCCCGGGCCTCGTCGCAAGGTGACGGAATCGCCGGTGATCTTCGCATAGCGGGTCTCGATTCGATGAATGGATCGCGAGGCGACCGAACGCGGAACATTAAGCTTCTGACCGGGCTGAATCCGAGTCCACCGGACGGACGGGTTTAGTTGGCGGAGAACCTTCTGGGGAATTCCGAGCTTCGCGGAGATTGACCAGTCGTTGTCGTCCTCACGGACTGTGTAGGTGCCGCCCCCGCGGGACTCGGTCTTGCGCACTGCCGGCTTCGAGGCAAGGGTTGCGGCGTGCGAGGTCGCGCTCTTCGGAATGACGATGTGCTGGCCCGGCTGGATCGAACCCCACTTTACATCCGGGTTCGCCAGGTGCAGGCTGTGCTCCGAGACGTGTAGCCGGTGAGCGATCGCCCAGTCGAAGTCGCCGTTGCGAACGACATATCCGCCGCTCGAAACGTGTGAGGGCTTCGCGGCGGTCGCGGAATCCGTTGGTATGTTTAGCTTCAGGCCGATGCGGAGAGAGTCCGCACTCTTAAGGTCATTTGCGACGAGAATCGCCCTTTGGCGAACGTGGAACTTCGCAGCAATGCCCGACAGGGTATCCCCGTCTTTGACCGTGTAGGTGGATGCGGACGACACGGCCGTTGCGAGGCTGACAACCAGCCACGCCGCTAACTTATTGGTCAAGATCTTTCCTCCTCCCGTGCCCTTACCTGGCACTTAGTCTCAGCTGAACCCGTTGCTCTCGCAAACTCCCCATTTTTGCGGGAAGGCCCAGTGACTTGACGTGCGGATACAGTACCAGCCTGACAACATTGCTGTCAACTGCCTCGCCCGTCGTTTGAACCTGCGGAGGCGCCTTTGCCTGACAGAATTATCAGGATATTTTCAGCTCGTCCCCACGGCTGCCGTGTCCCCATTTCGTGCGACGTGGAAGGCTGTTTTAGGGTCGCGAGTACACTCCGTCCGCCCGTGGTGAGCATCGTGATCGTGAACTGGAACACGCGTGAGCTGCTCCGGGCGTGTCTCGCGTCCATCCGGCGCTTCCTATCACCGCTCGCGCCTGAGGTCATCGTAGTCGACAATTCCTCTTCGGATGAAAGCGCGGAAATGGTCCGCGCCGAGTTTCCCGACGTTAACCTGATTAATCCGGGCAAGAATCTGGGATACGCGGCGGGAAACAATCTTGGCATCGCCGCCGCCCACGGCGGGTTCATTCTCACGCTCAATCCGGATACCGAGTTCATCGACGACTCACTCGCCCGTGCGGTCGAGATCATGGATCGGGATCCCAGGGCGGCCGCCCTCGGGGCGAAGCAGATCGGCGTCGACGGAAGTATCCAACGCTCAGTTCGGGGATTCCCATCCGTCCTCGGCATCCTCGGCGACGTGACGGGGCTCGGCAAACGCTATCCCGGCTCCAAATTTGACTCGTACCGCCTTTCGGGCTTCGACTATGAGCGTGCACAAGAAGCGGCCCAGCCCATGGGGACGTTTCTCCTCTTCCGCCGGAGCGCGCTAGCCGACGTCGGCGATCCCGCCGCACCTTTCGATCCTCGCTTTCCGATCTTCTTCAACGAGGTCGACCTCTTATGCCGACTCAGCAGACATGGCTGGCACGCCCTCTACGCGCCCGACGTTCAGATTAAGCACTACGGCGGCGAGGGCACCAAGCAAGTGCGGAAGAGCATGATCTGGGAATCCCACCGCAGCCTGGTACGGTTCTTGTGGAAGCACCGCTCCGGTCCGCTCGCCGCGCTCGGTCTCTTTCCATTGGGGCTTCTCATCTACACGGCGGCGTTCGTTCGGGCCAAAGGCTATGACAGCGGGTTTAGAGCTTAGCGTCACGATCTGCAGTTGGAACACCTGCGCGGACACCCGGGCATGCCTTGACAGCCTGGGCGCCTTGCGCCAGGAGTGCGCGTTTGAAGTGATCGTCGTCGACAACGGTTCGACGGACGGGAGCGCCGACATGATTGCCGGCGAGTTCCCTTGGGTTCGTCTCATCCGGAGCGAGGTGAACCTCGGCTTCACGGGCGGCCACAATGCGTGTCTCGCCCAACGCGAAGGTCCTGACGCCCTCGTGTTGAACTCGGACACAGTCGTTCATGCAGGCGCGCTCCGCACCCTGGTCGACTACAGCCGTGCCCATCCGGAAGTGGGCATCATCGGGCCGAAGCTCCTGAATCCCAACGGATCCCTCCAATTCTCCTGCCGGAGATTCCCCAATCCGGTGGCAGCCTTGTTTCGCAACACCTTTGTGGGGCGGCTCTTTCCGAACAATCGCTGGACTCGGGACTACCTGATGGCGGATTGGACCCACGACGAGCCCCGGCAGGTTGATTGGGTTTCAGGTGCGGCGCTCTACGTTACGAAGCACGCGATCGAGACCGTCGGCGTGCTCGACGAGGCCTATTTCATGTACTGCGAGGACGTGGATTGGTGCTTTCGCGCCCATCGGGCGGGCCTCGACGTCACTTACCTACCGACGGCCGTGATTACGCACGCGATTGGAACTAGCAGCAGCAAGGCGGCAAACCGAATGATCGTGCGGTTTCACCGTTCGATGCTAAGGTTCTATCGCAAGAACATGGTGCCGACGCTTCCCCTGCCGGTCCGGCCGCTGGCGATCGCGTTCGCCGCTTCCGCCCTCTCCGGACGGGCGGGACTGTTCATCGCGAAGAACTGGCTCGACGCCCTCGTCCGTTGGGTGCGCCGATCGTGAAACAACCCGGGGGGACGGGCGCCCAGCGAATTCCGGCTTCCGTATGGCTTCTCGCGTCGACCGCGTTTCTCGCCCCGGTGATCGGGGGAAACCTGAACGTCGAAGCTGCCCAGCTCGCACCCGGAATCTGGCCCCTGCTCACGTCCCTGTTCGACGGCGTCGACACCCCGGGACTGGCTGACCTCGTCGTCGCCTTGGGCGCCTTGCTCTGCGTGATCGGGCTCGCGATGCGCCGCCGGGTCCTCCAGTTGCCGAGCAACCACGTGGCGGGAGGCGTGCTAGCTCTGGTCGGCATCATTACCGCATCGATCCTGGTTTCAAGTTTCAAGAACGTTTCCGTGGCGGCATGGTCCCACTGGCTCGCTTACGCGCTCGTCTTCTTCGCGGCTGCGTCGGCGGTGGGCCGCGTGCGCGGACCGGTGGTCGTTCTCGGGGCATTTGTCGGAGGCTGCACTCTGAGCTCGGTTCTGGCCATCCGCGAGTGGGGCTTGAATCGGGCCGTCGATCCCTCGTGGCGCGTCTTTGCGATCTGGAACAATCCGAACGCCCTCGCCGGCATCCTCGTGCTCGGTCTGGTGGTCAGCCTGGCCCTGCTCGTTACAACCGACAGTCGGCCCTCTTTAGCTTTCGGGCTCTGCTCTATCGCAATCGGCTTCGCGCTGTTCCTCACCCAATCTCGCGGGGGGCTCCTCGCCTCCGCGGTGGGCGTCGCGGTGCTCCTCATCGCGGTGGCATCGACTCGACAAGCGGGGCGAGCCATCGCCATCACCCGGCTGGGCGCAACGCTGGGAATCCTCGTGGCCCTCGTCGCGCTCGTCGCCCTGTCCAACCGTGCCGGCCAAGCCGGCCTCGGGTCGCGCCTCGCCGTGTCCAGCTCGGCAACCAGCCAGTCCACTGCATTCCGGATGAATCTTTGGAGGGGCGCGATCGGCTCGCTCTCGAAGCACCCCGTTGGAACGGGCATCGGCACCTATGCGTTCTACTCGGCCGAGAGCGGGCTCACCACCGAAACCCAGCTCGCGCACAACACGCCCCTTCAAATGGCGGTCGAGGCATCCGTACTCGCGCCTCTCGCGCTCGCGGCCGTCGTCATCCTTTGGATCTTCACGGTTCTCAGGGGTACCCGCCCCGAGCCAAATGCCGCAATCGTCCGCGCGTCGCTGGTTGCGGCGATCCTGGCCGCCTGTGTGGACGCGATGTTCGAGAGCAATCTGTATTACTTCGGCACCGGCGTCGCCGTCTTCCTCTTGCTTGGTCTGGGGCTTCAACTCGCCGCGGACGCCGTCGCGCCCGAGTTCAGCCCGCCGGTCATGCGGCGTTCGCTGACGGTCGGCGCGGCGGCGATCCTGGCCTTTCTCGCGATCTTTGCCTTCCGTGAAGTCGTCAAGTCGAACGCCCGATACGACCATGCGTCCAACCCAAACCCCGACTTCGGAACGCTCAAGGCGATTGCCGACGGCGACGGCGAGGCTCATTATCTGATCGGCCTGTACGACGGCACCCTCTCGACGGAGGGCCGGGTGGCCGAGTTCAAGCTGGCTGTACAGCTCGAACCCAGTTCGAAGCACTTCAAGCTCCTTGCCGACGCGTACGCGCACTCGAACAATCCAACCGGCGCGGATGCCGCGTACCGTGATGCGCTCTCCTTGGATCCGAATAACCTGGACCTCCTCACGCGACTGCTGAAGTTCGACCAGGGCAGCGGCCACCCGGACGACGCGATCGCAACCGCCAGGCGGCTTGTCGAGATCGAATCCAAGCCCTACTTCCGGATTCGAGCCCTATCGGAGATCGTCCCTCTGCAGACCGCCGACGCTCGGGTCTTTCTGGCGAGTCAAGGCACCGACAAACGTGACGTCGCCAGGCAGCTCATGGCGGCGACCCGGCTCTACCGGGAATTCGAGCGCACGAGCGTTCCGTACCTGCGCAAGTCGTGGCACGACTTTCCGACGGACCTTCCGATGGCGGGGGAAACCCAGGCGGGAGTAGTCGAAAAGCTTCAAACCGGCGCTTCGGTGGCCAAGAGCGCTGAGATCGCGGCCAGGAATGTGGGCCTCACCGCTGACGCGATCGAAGCCGCCGCCGCCGGGCGCGAACTTCAGGGCGCGCTCGACGAGTTCACGCGGGCGTTGGCGGGAAACAAGTAGGCCTTCACAATCTCCCGCGCGATCGGCGCGGCAACCGTTGCGCCGTGGCCCGCGCCTTCCACCAGGACGGCGATGGCGATCTTGGGATGATCGAGGGGGGCGAAACCCACGAACCAGCTATGGGTCTGCTCGTCCTTCGAGTGTTCGGCCGAGCCGGTCTTACCGGCCCAGTCGAGTCCGGGAATCTCGGCGACCTCCGCGGTCCCACCCGGCCCGACCACCATGTGAAGTCCCTCGATGAGCGTCGACCAGAAGCTGTCGGGCGCATCCACCCGGTGAGTCACCTCGGGCGAAACCGTAACCATGTCGGCCTTTGCGGTTCCCTTTGCGTGCACGAGATGCGGCCGGTACATCACGCCGCGGTTGGCGACCATCGCCACCACGTCCGCCATTTGAAGCGGTGAAACCGCCACGTATCCTTGCCCAACCGCGGTATTCGCGGTATCGCCCTCGAACCATTTCCCGAGCTCATGCTTCGCCTTATACTCTGGGTCCGGAACCACCCCGGACCTGACATCGTTGCGGACGTCCAAGCCGGCCGGCTCTCCCAGCCCCATCTCCCGCGCGGCTTTGGCTAGCGCATCGATCTTGACCCGCGTGCCCATCGTGCAGAAGTAGGTGTTGCATGACAGCTTCAGGGCCTTCAAGTACGAGGTTTGACCGTGGTGCCCGAGGCATTTGAGCCTCGCCTTTTTCATGTGGAAGGCGCCGTCGCAATACACAGTCGTGCTCGTATTGAAGATTCCGCTTTCCTGCATCGCGAGCGATGTGATGATCTTGAACGTCGATCCGGGCGCGTACGTCGGGGTGATGCAGCGGTTGATGAACGGATGGTTATCGTCCTCCGTCAGCTCGGCGTAGTCGATCTTGCTGATCCCGTGCTCGAACTTCTTGAGATCGTAGGTGGGGGTGCTCGCGAGGCACAGCACTTCACCGGTCGAGGGATCGATGGCGACGACGGCGCCGCGAACGACCGGATTCGGATTGTTCTTGAGTTTAGCGGTCGCCAGAAGGTTCGCGGCGAGCGATTGAAGGTTCGAGTCGACGCTCAATTCGAGCTTGGTTCCCGGCGTCGGGCTGTCGCGCCATCCCACGACGCGGACGGGATGCTTTTTGGCGTCGACCTCGATCTCCTTGGTCCCGGCCTTTCCCATCAGGTCCGGCTCGTAGAACCACTCGAGTCCATCCTTTCCCACGTACTCGGGCGGAGTTCGCCCCAGCTTCGCGAACCGATCGTCGTCATCCTTGGTCCGTCCCCAGACGCGCCCCAACAGGTGCGTGAAGTCGGTCGTGTTCGTGTCGTACCGCATCGGCCGCATCTCGATCCCGATGCCCGGGAGATCGCTCCCCTCCTCGGCAATGCGCGCGCCCATCGCCTCGGAGGCCCCGACGAAGATGGGGGCCGGAAGCCGACGG
>Ga0070734_10002955_pt1 | contig 19057 bp, 20 predicted proteins | sample Coa_R1_8_FD_66444 | JGI IMG/M metagenome (GOLD analysis project Ga0070734, IMG submission 66444) | Surface soil microbial communities from Centralia Pennsylvania, which are recovering from an underground coalmine fire - Coalmine... | ecosystem: Environmental > Terrestrial > Soil > Unclassified ... | reverse complement strand
AGCTCGTGAGTCATGGGCACGTCAAGGTGAACGGCAAGCGCGTCACAGTCGCAAGTTATCAGGTGAAGGTCGGCGATACCGTGGAATTGACGCAGAAGGCGCGCGACATGGCGCTCGTAATCGAGGCTGCTAAGAGTGCCGAGCGTGACGTTCCGGACTACATTGACGTCGATCACGGCAAGATGACGGCCAAGTTCCTGCGCAATCCCAAGCTCGCCGATGTTCCCTATGCGGCGAAGATGGAGCCGCATCTTATCGTCGAGTTCTACTCGCGCTGAGTCCGGGCGGACATCGAGTCCGGCGGATGTGGGGTCCCGCAGAGCTCGTTTCCAACTTTCACTGGATCATCGAAGGCGAGGCGGCGCGCTCCTCGCAGGGCGCGGGCGTCTTTCTCGGCAGCATCCTCGAGAGCCACGGCATTCGCGCGCTGGTCAACCTGCGGGGTGTCCACCCGCAATGCCGTTGGTGGCGCAAGGATGAAGAGTTGTGCGCGCGCCTAGGCATCGCGCGCTTCGACGCGATGCTCGATTCACGCAAACTGCCGACCCGAAGAATGCTGGCCGCATTGATCGATGCGTATGAGCATGCCCCGAGACCGCTGCTGATCAAGTGCGCGGGCGGTCAGGATCGCACCAGCCTTGGCGCGGCCATCTACGTCCTGCACCGCAAAGACTGGGCGGCGCGCGAAGAGGCAATGGCGCAGTTGGGACGTGCATACCGGCATTTTCCGAAGCGCGGGCAGGAATGGCTGGCCGCCTTTCCCGCCTACGCCGAAGAGCACGCGGGCGGACGGCCGATAGCGCAGTGGATCCGCGAGGCCTACGACCCGGCAGATTTTGCGGGCTGGCTCGACAGAAACGGATTGGCCAGGGGTTTTGGCGGGATTGTCTCATGGCCTTGGATGAAAAGCGCAACCGCCCTGTCCCGCCGGCGGCTGGAAAGTAATATCGGACGATAGCGGACTCGTTCTCCTTCGGGGAAAGGCCCTTTTGGACATCGTGCAAAAGCCAGAAACTTTTGTGATCAACCTCGATCGGCGGCCCGACCGCATGCGGCGCATGCATGCGCAGTTGAGCGGCCTCGGAATTCCGTACAAACGGATCGCGGCAGTCGACGCGCGCACGGTGCCGGACGAAGAAGTCGCCAGTCATTTCGCAGCTAAGGGCCTCTTCGGCCGGGTGCCAAAGGGCGACCAATGCTGCACGCTAAGCCACGTGCAGTTCTACCGCGACTTGCTCGCGACCGGAGCGCGCTACGGGCTCGTCCTCGAGGACGACGTCGAACTCCGTCCACAGGCGCGGGATCTTTTGAGCGATCTTTCCTGGCTGCCTTCGGAGGTAAGCCTATTGAAGGTCGAAGCCATCGTTCCGGTCGTGCTGGCCGGAAAGCTCGCGCCCGTCGGCGGCGGCTTCTCGGTTGCGCCGTTGAAGTCCAAACATTCCGGAACTGGGGCCTACATCATCGAGCGCTCGCTCGCCGCATGGATACTCGAAACTGTCAAAATCTGGCCGATCACCATCGACCATATGCTCTTCAACCCGCACGTCTCACCGATATTCAAGGCTGCGCGGCCCTATCAACTCATTCCAGCCATCGCCACGCAGCCAAACGCCAAGGAGGACACCGACATCGACGAGTGGAGGCGTGCGCAAAGAAGGCCGGGCATGAGATCCTGGAAACGCTCGTTCAAGCGCGGCTTCAGTGATATCGCGGCTTTTCCGAAGCAGCTTTTCGATGTGGCAATAGGACGATCGCGGCTCGTACGCATAGCCGTCATCAGGTCGTGAGGTGATCGCTCGCGCGCCGGGCGGTATTCTCGATCATTCTGCGGATCGAGGCAGCGCATGACGTATATTCTTTACGGGGACAAGCGTTCGGGCGCGTTTTGCGTGGAATGTGCACTCGCGGAAGCGGGCGCGGCTTACGAATTCAACGAAGTGTCGCTCGATCGCAATGAGCAGAGATCGACGGAATATCTGACGCTCAATCCCAGCGGCAAGGTTCCGGCGCTCGGATTGCCGGAAGGACCGGTCATTCCCGAATCGCTCTCGCTGCTCTTGACGATCGCCGACCGTTATCCCGAGGCCAACCTTCTCCCGCCCTCGCGCTCGGTCGCCCGCGCGCAATGCCTGCGCTGGCTCGCCTTCATGGCGAGCGAGATCTATCCGATGATCGAGATCGTCGACTATCCGGACCGCTTCGCGGCCGAAAAGCCGGAGATGCTCAAGGCGCGAGCGGTCAGCCGGGCACGCGAACGGATGCTCGTGATCGAGAAAGTGATTGCCGCGCCGTGGTTTCTTTCATCGGGCTTTTCGCTCGCCGATATCTACGCGGTGATGTTTGGACGCTGGATCGCCGCCGATTGGCGCGAGAAGAATCTGCCCAAGATCATCGCCCCTCACCGAGATGGTTCAAAGGCGTCCCAGGATCGCGCCGGTTTGGGCAAGACATTTCGGGTAATCGAGGCTCGCGCCCTTTAATCCTGCTCCGCATTGTCCAAAGCAGATGTCATTCCGGAGCAGTAGCGCGAGATCAGCGAGCGCGAATGATTCACTCAGCGCGCCGACGCGCGCTGTATGGGTTTCCTTCCCCTCGCGCGTTCGGCGCTCGGCCGGGATTACACTTAAAAATGGAACGCGCAGATCGTGATCTAATACATCGCTTCGCCGGCGCGCTTCTTGCGGAAGCGCATGATCGCGCTGTGCCAAAGTGCCGTGACGTTCTCTTCGAGGATCGTGAAGCCGGCGCGGTCGACCATCCGGCGCATGCGGTCGGGGTTGTTGCGCGAAAATCCCGACTGCCGGCGCGCCGCTTTCTTTCGCATGTCGGAGTATTGAATCACGATGTTTCCCGAAGGTTTCACGACCGTGTGCAGCGCCTTGAGATAGGCCTCGATGATCCAGGCATCGAGATGTACGAACACGCCAAACGAAAAGGCGAAATCGATCGAATCGGGCGCCACGCCGGGCAGGTCGGTGCCCGAATTGAGAATCGGAACGAGATTGGGCTCCGAAAAGTTCTTGGCCAGTTCGTCGAGCAGCTCGCGGTGTTTGTCGACGACCATCACCTCCCGAAACCCCAGCAGATATCGGGTCCAGCGCCCGCCCCCCGGCCCTATTTCGAGTGCACGCTGAGTGGCATCGACATAAGGAAGAATGAACTGGTCGCGCACGAGCTTGAGCGACCAGTCTTGCTCGGGATCGCCCCACTCGAGTCCATAGATGCTCTTGTCATCCGGCTTTCGCCGGCGCGATGAGGAGGCGAGCATCTTCAGGTGGATTTTGCTTTTGAGACCGGGCACCGCGTGATCGCTCCTCTCGAATCGAAATGCTGCAGATCGGAGATCAACATGCAAGCGGTCCGTTCGAACGAGGGTGAACGGATGGCGACCGGGTCTCAACGGGTCGCGACGCTCGACACGGCTGAGCCCAAAGCCCTATAGACGCGCATGGGCCGACGTTTTCCCATTGCATGACAATGCACCGCGATGTCCATCGAGTCCTTCTCGGAATCGAGAAGAAATTCGCCGATTTGCGCGGCAAAGGCGTCTATTCCGGATTTTCCGACCGCCACCACTGCATTTTCATTCACATCCCGAAGACGGCCGGCTCGGCCGTTGCGTCCAGCCTGTTCGGCGAGCGCTCGCGACATGATCCCTGGTACGTCTATCAGATGGTGAATGCTCGGAAGTTCGCGAGCTATTTCAAATTCGCATTCGTGCGCAATCCCTGGGACCGCGTGGTATCGAGTTTCGAATATCTTCACGCCGGCGGAAACGACCCGGAAGACAGGGCCTGGGCGGAAAAACATCTGGCCGGCTATCCAGATTTTGCGACCTTCGTGCGCGGTTGGTTGACACTGCAAAACGCGCGGACATGGATGCACTTCATTCCCCAGACCGACTATATTTTCGATCCCGCCGACAAGCTGATGGTCGACTTTCTCGGCCGGTACGAAAATTTGAGCGAAGATTTTCGCGATCTCGCCGACCGGTTCAAACCGGCGGCCCGGCTCGAGACGGTGAACGAAAGCCGGCACGCGCCGTTCGCGACCTATTACGATGCCGAAACGGCCGAAATCGTGCGACGGGTGTACGCGCGTGACGTAGAACTCCTCGGCTATGCCGGGTCGGCGCCCGGAGCACACTCGCGTTGACCCAGCCGCCAGCTGCCTCTGTCGAAACGATCACCGCAGACCTTCATTGGGCTGCGGAAGGCGCGCGCACGCGCCTCGATTTATGGACGCGAATCGTGCAGCGGACCCGCCCTGCCAAAGTGCTCGAAATCGGCGTGTGGAAAGGCGAATTCGCGGCACACATTCTCGTGCACTGCGATTCGATCGCGGAATACGCAATGCTCGATTCGTGGCGCAATCTCGCGGGCTGGGACAAGCCCTGGAATGTTCCGGACGAAACCTTTGAAGACATCTACCGCGAGGCCCTGTCCAAAACCGCCTTTGCGGCTGAAAGGCGCAAGATCCATCGCGGTACGACGACCGAAGTCATCGGAGAGATCGCCGATGAGAGCCAGGACCTCGTCTATATCGATGGGGACCACACGCTGCGCGGCATTGTCATCGATCTCGTCAACGCGCTGCCGAAGGTAAAGCGCGGCGGCTTTCTCGCAGGCGACGACTTCGTACCCAGTCTCTGGCGCCACGGCGGCAAATACGAGCCGACGCTTGTGTTTCCGACCGCGGCCTATTTTGCGGAAGCGGTCGGCGCGACCTTCTTCGCTCTTCCGTTCGATCAATTTCTGATGGTTAGGCCCGCAGGCAAGCCCGTCTGGTCGTTTGTCGATTTGACGGGAAGGAACCTGGTTTTGAGTCTCAAACGCCAGCTCGGCGTTGGCCGGGCAATCGCGAACCTGTTCGGATTGAAGTAACGGGGCCTCTTCCTTACGCGAAATCGCTGCGCGCTTCGACCTCTCCACAAAGGAGGGGTCGGGGTTTTAAGCGTTCTCGAGCACGACGCCGCGTTCGGCGAAATAGGGCGCCAGCTCGTCGGCTTCGTACATTTCGCGAATGATGTCGCAACCGCCGACGAATTCGCCTTTGACGTAGAGCTGGGGAATCGTCGGCCAGTTGGAAAATTCCTTGATCCCCTGGCGGATCTCGGGATCCTTGAGGACATCGATGGCTTTGAACTTGACGCCCAGGTTCGACAGGATCTGCACGACTGCCGCCGAGAACCCGCATTGCGGGAATACGGGCGTCCCTTTCATGAAGAGAACGACATCATTGGATCCGACGTCGGTGGCGATGCGGTCTTGAGCACTGGGCATGGCAATCTCGCGCGTACGCGCGCCTCATCCGGCGATATCAGGCTCTTGGAGATAGGCTTGGCATCCGGACCCGTCAAGCGGAAGACGTCCTTGGTGCGGTTTTGAGCGAAAGCGCGTGCAATTCGCCGCCCATCCGCCCTTTCAGGGCTGCATAGACCATCTGGTGCTGCTGGATCCGGCTCTTTCCATTGAACGAGGACGACGTGATCTCCGCGGCGAAGTGGTCATTGTCGCCGGCGAGATCGGTGATGACCACCGTCGCGTCGGGAAAGGCGTCTTTGATCAGCCGTTCGATTTCCGATGCCTGCATGGCCATGGTTTCACACTCAGTTTGTAGGAGGGATTTCCTCTCCGCGCATCATGGCGGGGAGAGTCTCTTCATGGGCGCGGCGCAACTCCGAGACTGAAACCGCGCCCGCACCCGCCAGGCTCAGTTTGGACGTGCCGGTTTTCCCGATGACGGCGGCGCGAACGCCGCGTTCTCGCGCGTCAGAAAGCAACCACGCCGATTCTGTCCCGGGAACAGCGAGAAGATAGCGGCCCTGGTCTTCTCCGAAACACCAGCCTACGGCATTCGTGCCTTTTTGTGGTTCGATCTCGGCTCCCAGATTTCCCGCGATTGCCATTTCGGCGACGGCAACGAGGAGGCCTCCGTCCGAGAGGTCGTGGACCGTATCCACGCGACCAAATTCGATGAGATGGCGGACGAAGTCCCCATTGTGCTTTTCCTGCGCGAGATCAACAGGCGGCGCCGTGCCTTCTTCGCGATGTTCGATCTCGCGCAAGTAGATGGACTGGCCGAGATGGCCATCGCTTTCTCCAATGAGGATGATGGCATCCCCCTCGCGCTTGAACGCGATTGTGGCCATGCGATGCACGTCTTTCACGAGGCCAACCGCACCGATTGCAGGTGTTGGCAAGATCGCTTCGCCATTGGTCTCGTTGTAGAGAGAGCAGTTGCCAGAGATCACCGGGAAATCGAGTGCGCGGCACGCTTCGCCGATACCTTCGATCGCGGCGACGATCTCGCCCATGATCTCTGGCTTTTCCGGATTGCCGAAATTCAGGTTGTCCGTGATTGCCAGCGGCCAGGCGCCGACCGCAGTCAGGTTGCGCCAGGCTTCAGCGACCGCCTGTTTCGCTCCGTTGTAGGGGTCAGCTTTGCAGTATCGCGGCGTCACGTCCGTCGTGATCGCAAGCCCCTTATTCCAGCCATGCACGCGCACGACCGCGGCGTCGCCCCCCGGGCGCTGGACAGTGTCGGCCATCACGGTGTGATCGTATTGTTCCCAGATCCAGCGCCGCGAGCACATATCCGGGCTCGACAAGATCACCTTGAGTGAATCGAGGATTGACCCTTCTCGCCCCTCGGACGCGATTTGCGCCGAATATGGCCGCGGCCGCACGAACGGCCTTTCGTACAGTGGCGCTTCATCGGAAAGCGCGGCCACAGGCAGATCTGCCACCGTTTTTCCCTGGTGCTTCACGACCAGGCGGCGTGTGTCGGTCGTCCTTCCGATCACGGCAAAGTCGAGTTCCCATTTCCGGAAAATGCGTTCGGCTTCGGCTTCCCGCCCGGGTTTCAGGACCGCGAGCATGCGTTCCTGGCTTTCCGAGAGCATCATGTCGTAGGCGGTCATGGCGGCTTCGCGCTGTGGCACGCGGTCGAGATCGAGCTCGATCCCGCTCCCGCCCTTGTCCGCCATTTCCGCGGAAGAAGACGTCAGCCCTGCGGCGCCCATATCCTGGATCGCGATGATGGCATCGGTCGCCATCAGTTCGAGGCAGGCTTCGAGAAGCAGCTTCTCGGTGAAGGGGTCTCCGACCTGGACGGTCGGGCGCTTCTCTTCGGAATCCTGGTTGAATTCGGCGCTCGCCATCGTCGCGCCGTGAATGCCGTCGCGCCCGGTCTTCGAACCAATATAGACGACCGGATTTCCCGCGCCCTTCGCAGCCGATTTGAATATCCGATCGGCGCGCGCAAGCCCGACGCACATCGCGTTCACGAGGATGTTGCCATTGTAGGAGCGGTGGAAATTGACCTCGCCGCCGACCGTCGGCACGCCCATGCAATTGCCATAGCCGCCAATGCCGGCGACGACCCCCGAGACAAGGTGCCTGGTCTTCGCGTGGCCCGGCTCACCGAAGCGAAGCGCGTTCATCATCGCAACCGGGCGTGCGCCCATGGTGAAAACGTCGCGCATGATGCCGCCCACCCCGGTCGCGGCGCCCTGATAGGGCTCGATGAAGCTCGGGTGATTGTGGCTTTCCATCTTGAAGACGGCGGCGTGCCCGTCGCCGATATCGATCACGCCGGCGTTCTCGCCCGGGCCCTGCAGAACCCAGGGCGCCGTCGTGGGTAATTTGCGCAGATGAATGCGTGTGGATTTGTAGGAGCAATGCTCGCTCCACATCACCGAGAAAATTCCAAGCTCGACGAGATTGGGCTCTCGGTTAAGCAGGCGCTTGATGCGTCCATATTCCTCTGCGGAAAGCCCGTGCTCACGCACGATCTCCGGCGTGATCTCGGCCGCGTGCTTCACGAGAGCGTTTCGACCAGGCTCGCGAACAGCGCCTTTCCGTCGGTCCCGCCAAGAAGCGGGTCGATCACGCGTTCGGGATGGGGCATCAGGCCAAGGACGTTTCGCTTCTCGTTGATAATCCCTGCGATATTGCGTGCCGAGCCGTTCGGGTTTTCTCCTTCGGCATAGCGGAAGAGCACGCGGCCCTCGCCCTCGAGCCGATCGAGCGTCTCTTCCTCGGCGAAATAGTTTCCGTCTCCGTGCGCAACCGGGAAGACCACGCGCTGGCCGTGCTCGTATTTGCGGGTGAACGCAGACTGCGTCTCGTTCACTTCCAGCGCCACGGACCGGCAGACAAATTTCAGATCGGCATTGCGCATCAGCGCGCCAGGCAAAAGGCTGGCCTCCGTGAGCACCTGAAATCCGTTGCAGATGCCGAGGACGCAGGCGCCCTTTTCCGCCCTTTCCTTCACATCGCGCATGATGGGCGACAGGCTCGCCATGGCTCCGCAGCGGAGGTAGTCGCCGTAGGCAAACCCGCCTGGAAGAACGATCAGATCGACGTCGGGGAGCTCGGTTTCCGCATGCCAGACCATGTGCGGCTTCCGGCCGGTCGTTCGTTCGAGTGCCGTCGCGGCGTCGCGGTCGCAATTCGATGCGGGAAAGACGATGACGGCGGCTTTCATGGTCGGATGTCGATCTCGTACTTTTCGATCACGGTATTTGCGAGAAGCTTCTCGCACATTTGCTTCAGGCTCGTGCGAGCGGCGTCTTCGTTCTTCTCGTCGAGTTCGATATCGATCACTTTGCCTTGACGCACCTCCTTGATTCCGGGGAAGCCCAGACCGGCCAGCGCGTGGCCGATGGCCTTGCCTTGGGGATCAAGAACGCCAGTCTTGAGCGTAACAAAGACACGCGCCTTCATCGGTTCGCCTCTTAAGCGGGGCGGGGTGCGTCACTTCACCAGAACCGGGCCCTTGCTTTCGCCTTGCACCGATTCGGGCATGATTCCCAAGCGCTTTGCGACTTCCGAGTAAGCCTCCACGACGCCTCCCAAATCGCGCCGGAAGCGATCCTTGTCGAGCTTGTTGTTGGTCGCCGAGTCCCAGAGCCGGCAGGAATCGGGACTGATCTCGTCGGCGAGAACGATGCGCATGTAATCGTTTTCCCAGAGCCGCCCGAACTCGACCTTGAAATCCACGAGCTTGATTCCAACCCCCAAAAACAGCCCGCTCAGAAAGTCGTTGATCCGGATCGCGAGGTTGACCATGTCATCGAGATCCTGCGGTGTCGCCCAGCCGAAGGCGGTGATGTGCTCTTCGCTGACCCAGGGATCGTGAAGCTTGTCGTCCTTCAGGTAGTATTCGATGATCGAGCGCGGAAGCGTCGTGCCTTCCTCGATGCCGAGCCGCTTCGATAGCGATCCCGCCGCGATATTGCGGACCACGACTTCGAGCGGAATGATTTCCACTTCCTTGATCAGCTGCTCGCGCATGTTGAGACGGCGCACGAAATGCGTCGGCACGCCGATCGCGTTCAGCTGAGTCATCAGATATTCGCTGATGCGATTGTTGAGGACGCCCTTGCCCTCGATCGTCGCCTTCTTCGTGGCGTCGAAGGCTGTGGTGTCATCCTTGAAATACTGGATGAACGTCCCCGGCTCGGGGCCCTCATAAAGGATTTTGGCCTTGCCTTCGTAAATCATGCGGCGACGCTTCATGATTTGGGGTCCCGCCTGAAACGCGTCACGGGGTCTTTTCCGGGACCCCGTGGGACCCGCAAAATAGCCCTCGAGGACCGTTCCGGCAACGTTTGCCGCAGGCCTGAGACGCGGAGCCGCTGTGCAAGCGGCAAAAGGCCGATATCGCTGCCGCATCTCCTCGCGCAATATGTTTCGACGGGAGAACGCGAAATGAGCGAATCGTTCAATGACAGGCGCAAGGCGCTTGAGGAGAAATGGGCCCACGACAAGGAGACCCGCTTCAAGGTGCTGGCGCGGCGCGACAGGCTGCTCGGCGAATGGGCGGCCGGCGAACTCGGCCTCACCGGCCACGAGATGCAGGTGTATGCCAAATCGATCGTGGAAGCGGATTTGTCGCGCCACGGTGACGACGACGTTCTGAAGAAGATCCGTGAGGATTTCGCGGCGAGGAAGATTGCGCATTCCGATCACGTGATCCGCAGCCAGATGGAGAAACTGCTCACGATCGCCGGCGAGCAGGTGAGTGGCGAATCGCGGAAAACGTGAGCCTTGGGAGGCGGCGCCGCCATGCGTGGTGCCGCAATTTGGGCGAGAGGGGCTGGTTATGTGCTGGTGGCGGTTCAACATCGTCGTCTTGATGCTCTGCCTGTTGCAGGGCCGGGCTCTCGCCGATGAAGCGGGCTGGCAGTTCTACGGAGGCGACCAAGGCGGAAAACGCTATTCAGCGGCGCGGCAGATCACGCCCGCGAACGTGACGCGACTCGGGATTGCCTGGACCTATTCCACGCGCGATCTCACGACCAAGGGCGATGCCATCCGGAATGCGTCTTTCGAGGATACGCCGATACTCGCGGAAGGCCGGCTCTATGTCTGTTCGCCTTTCAGCGAAGTGAGCGCGATCGATCCCGGCACGGGCCGGGAGCTCTGGCGTTTCGATCCGCACGTCGATCCAACCATAAACTATCCCAATGATTTTATTTGCCGTGGCGTCGCCTTCTGGCGCCAACCGAATGCCAATGGTCTCTGCGCCGCGCGAATCTATCTTGCGACCATTGATCGCCGGCTGATCGCGCTCGACGCGGCGAGCGGCAAGCCCTGTCCGGGATTCGGCAACCGTGGAACGGTGACCATCGGCCTCGAGCTTGCGCCGGGAGCGTTGTCGATGGCGTACGCGACGCCGGCCAAGGACAGTGATGTCCGGCGTGTTCTTTCTCTTCCCGCGAACACAAAGGTTCCGAAATGGTGGCAAGTCCAGCTCGCGCACGCGAACGATGGCCGTGTCATTGGCTGGTTTCGGAAAGGCTCGATCGAGTCGACGTCGGCACCGCTCGTCAGCAATGGCGTGGTGGTCGTCGGCTCGTCGATCGACGACAACCAGCGCGTCGATGAATTGCGTGGGACGGTACACGCTTATGATGCCCTGACCGGCGCACCAAAATGGAGCTGGGATCCTCTCGGTGAGCAACGCACACCTTTCCGCGGAGGGGCGGCCAATGTGTGGGCGCCGATCTCCGCCGATGATGAGAGAGGCCTCGTCTTCCTGCCTGTGACGAGCGCGAGTCCGGATTTCTGGGGCGGATTTCGCAAAGGGGACGGCCATTATGCGAACTCCGTCACGGCTCTCGATATCAATACAGGCAAGGTCGTCTGGTCGTTTCAGACCACGCATCACGATCTCTGGGACTATGACGTTCCGGCGCAGCCGACGTTCGGCATGGTCACTTACAAGGGCGTGATGGCGCCTGCGATCATCCAGCCGACCAAACAGGGCTTTATCTTCACGCTGAGAAGCGAGACCGGCGTTCCGCTCATCCCGGTCGTGGAACGAAAGGTGCCGCAGGGCGGAGCATTCGGCGAAGCCGTCTGGCCGACGCAGCCGTTTCCGGTCGCGCCGAAGCCGCTGGCGCCGATTTCCATTCATCCGGACGATGCCTACGGGCTTACGCTCTGGGACCGCGGCGCCTGCCGCAAGATCATGCAGAAGGTCCGCGTCGGCTCGATCTATACGCCGCCATCCACACAAGGGACGATTCTCTACCCGTTCACGGGCGGCGGCACGAATTGGGGCGGCCTCGCATTCGATCCCGTCCACGATGTTGTTTACGTGAACACATCAAGCGCCATGCATCTCGTGACACTGATCGCGCGCAAGGAATTCGCGACTGTGCGGGAAAAATTCCTCGACAAGGAAGTCTCTCCCAATCTCGGCGCGCCGTATGGCATGATGCGCGAGACGGTTCTCTCGCCAATCGGCATGCCCTGCAATCCTCCGCCATGGGGACAGCTGCATGCCGTCGACATGCATAGCGGGCACGTATTGTGGTCGGTGCCACTCGGCACGACCGAGGACATGGTTCCATTTTCCGAGTACCTGCTTGGCAAGACAGGAACTCCGGCTTTAGGTGCGCCCATCGCGACCGCTTCAGGACTCGTGTTCATCGGCGCGGCGATGGACAATTATCTGCGCGCGTTCGACGCCAGGACCGGCGCCGAACTCTGGCGAGGACGGCTGCCGGCGGGCGGTCAGGCGACGCCGATGACCTATCTCTGGAAGGGCCGGCAATATGTCGTGATCGCGGCTGGCGGTCACTCTAAGCTCAACACCAAACGCGGTGACGAATTGGTCGCATTCGCGCTGGCCAGCGGATGACGGAGCTGATCGGGCTTGGTGCAGCATTCTGCACCACCGTCGCCTTTCTGCCACAGGTCATCCGGGCATGGCGGACGCGCTCCACGTCCGATCTCTCGCTCGCGATGTTCCTGATATTCACCGTCGGGATCTTTCTGTGGCTGGTCTATGGGCTCCTGCTCCAGGATGCGCCGCTCGTGCTCGCAAACGGGATCACTTTTGTGCTCTCGGGCACGATTCTCTATCTGAAGCTGCGCTACGGCTAGGTCGGCGCACCGCCGCGGATCGATTGTCGGATGTCGATGGCGAAGAAGAGCAGCCACCCCAATGCGACGGCGTTGGAAAGATAAGGCCCGACGACAGCCGGTGCCGGAAGGCTTGCGATTGTTGCGACAAGACCTGCCCCGCACATGATCACGGCAATGTAGCGCAGCGCGTCCTTGAGGAGCGGCACGGCAAGGAAGGCCGCGATTCCGAGGCCAATCCACTTCGTTTCCGTTGCGGGGACGAGAAGCGCGATCCAGCTCGCATGATCAGGATCGGCGCTAAGGTGAAAGAGCGCAAAATTTTCGATGTGATCGGCAATGCAGGCGATGATGACGAGGACAATTGCGGTATTTGCAAGCGGCCTCGAGATTGGCCTTTGCGCGAGAAAGAAGAAGACGAGAAACGCGCCATACACCTGGATGAACAGCAGCGAATCGACGGTGTTGATCCGGTCCATTTGCTGCGCGATGAGGGTCCGGCAGGCGCTCGGCGCATTTCCGAATATTGCGTGGAGACCGGCGACGGAGCGCACGAGTTCGAAGGCAATGATCGGCACATAGCGTGGCTGCAAATTCCCGCAAACGGGGGGCGCAGGCTGCGTGATGCTGTAGACGGTAAGTCCGAGAACGATCAGCCCGAACGCGAGGCTGATGCGGTACGCAGTCCGCGGTGACATTTGACTCCCCCTTCAAGCAGGCCCGGCCGGCAACCGGCTATCTCGTATTCATGCCGCGGTGAATACGCGCTGGAAAATCGTGTCCACTTCCTTCAGGTGATAACCGAGGTCGAATAATGCTTCGAGTTCGCGATCCGAAAGCGCTCGCATGACGTCCTTGTCCGCCTTCAGTAGCGCAAGCAGCGCGCCTTCATTTTTCCAGGCGCGCAAGGCGTTGCGCTGCACATATGAATAGGCGTCTTCGCGGCTGACTCCCTTTTGCGTCAGCGCCAGCAGAACGCGCCCGCTGAAAACGAGCCCGTTGAGGCTTTCGAGATTGCGCTTCATCCGTTCGGGGTAGACGAGCAGCTTCTCCACGACACCAGCAGCACGGGCAAGCGCAAAATCCAGGGTGATGGTTGCATCCGGTCCAATGAAGCGTTCCACCGAGGAATGCGAGATGTCGCGCTCGTGCCAGAGCGCCACATCTTCGAGTGCCGGGAGTGCCCAGGCACGCACCATGCGCGCAAGCCCGGTGAGGTTCTCGCTCAGGACCGGATTGCGCTTGTGCGGCATGGCCGAGGAGCCCTTCTGCCCCTCGGAGAAGAACTCCGAAGCTTCGAGCACTTCGGTGCGCTGGAGATGCCGGATTTCGGTCGCCAGGCGTTCGAGCGAAGATGCGATCACGGCAAGCGTGGCGAAGTAGGCCGCATGGCGGTCGCGCGGAATGATTTGGCTGGAGACCGGCTCCGGCGTCAGTCCGAGTTTTTCGGCGACATAGGCTTCGACCCGCGGACTGACATTGGCAAAAGTTCCGACGGCGCCGGAGATGGCGCAGGTCGAGATTTCCTCTCTGGCCGACAACAGTCTCTTCTTCGCGCGCGCGAATTCGGCGTAGAAGCCGGCGAGTTTCACACCGAACGTTGTAGGCTCGGCGTGAATTCCGTGGCTGCGGCCGATCGTGACCGAATGCTTGTGCTCCAGAGCGCGCTTCTTGAGCGCGGCGAGAAGAACATCAAGGTCCTCGAGCAGGATGTCGGTTGCGCGCTGGAGCTGGACCGCGAGGCAAGTGTCGAGAACATCCGAGGATGTCATTCCCTGATGCACAAAGCGGGCTTCGGGACCCACGATCTCGGCGAGATGGGTGAGAAACGCGATGGTTTCGTGGCGAGTCTCGCGCTCGATCTCTTCAATTCGGGCGACGTTGAATTTGGCGTCGCGGCCCTTCTCCCAGACCTTCGCAGCAGCGTCCTTTGGGATTACCCCGAGTTCCGCGAGAGCGTCGGCCGCATGCGCCTCGATCTCGAAATGAATGCGGTATTTGGTTTCGTCGGACCAGATCGCCGACATGGCGGGCCGTGCGTAGCGCGGAATCAAGCCGAGAGACCTCCCAGCGCAAGATATTTGATTTCGAGAAAATCCTCGATGCCGTATTTCGAGCCCTCGCGGCCGATGCCGCTTTCCTTCATTCCGCCAAAGGGAGCCACTTCGGTAGAGATAATCCCTTCGTTGATGCCGATTATGCCGTATTCGAGCGCCTCGGCCACGCGGACGACCCGTGCCAGATTGCTGGCATAGAAATAGGCGGCAAGGCCGTACTCTGTGTTGTTTGCCAGAGCGATGGCTTCTTCCTCGTCTCTGAAACGATAAAGCGCGACCACGGGCCCGAAAATCTCTTCGCGCGAGCAGGCGCAGGCGCTGGTCACGCCGCTGAGGATCGTCGGCTCGAAGAACGTTCCGCCAAGAGCGTGCCGCTTTCCGCCGAGAATCACCTGCGCATCTTTGGACAGGGCATCTGCGATGAGTCGCTCGACCTTCGCCACCGCCTCGTCGTTGATCAGCGGCCCCTGCACAACGCCTTCTTCGAAGCCATTACCAACCTTCAGCGTCCGCGTGCGTTCGCGAAGCTTCTCGAGGAAGGCGTCGTAGACGCGGTCCTGGACCAGGAAACGGTTGGCGCAAACGCAAGTCTGCCCCATGTTCCGGAATTTCGAGAGCATCGCCCCATCGGCGGCAAGATCGAGATCGGCATCGTCGAAGACGATGAACGGCGCGTTTCCCCCAAGCTCGAGGGAGATTTTCTTCACTGTTGTCGCGCATTGGGCCATCAGAAGCTTTCCGACCTCGGTCGAACCGGTGAAGGTGAATTTCCGGACGCGCGGGTTGGATGTCAGTTCACGGCCGATTTCGGCGGGGCGGTTGCTGGTGATGACGTTGAACACGCCCTTCGGGATGCCTGCCCGCGCCGCGAGCTCCGCAAGCGCGAGTGCCGAAAGGGGTGTCTCTTCCGAAGGCTTGATGACGACGGTGCAGCCGGCGGCAAGCGCTGGGGCGACTTTGCGCGTGATCATCGCATTGGGAAAATTCCAGGGCGTGATCGCAGCGACGACGCCGATCGGCTCCTTGAGGACGAGAAGACGCCGGCCCGACTGCGTGGCTGGAATCACATCGCCGTAGACGCGCTTTGATTCCTCCGCGAACCACTCGATGAACGAAGCGCCATACGCGACTTCACCGCGTGTCTCGCCGAGCGGCTTTCCCTGCTCGGCCGTCATCAGCCGGGCCAGGTCCTCCTGATTTGCCATGATGAACTCGAACCAGCGCCGCAGGATTTGCGCGCGCTCCTTGGCCGTTCGCGTCCGCCAACCCGAAAACGCGCGGGATGCAGCCTCGACAGCGTCGCGCGCATCTTCGGCAGCGAGATCGGCGACCGTAGACAAACTGGTTCCGGTGGCCGGATCGCGCACATCGAACCGTGCGCCAGCCTGGCCTTCGCGCCACTCGCCATCGATATAGCTGCGATCTTTCAGCAGAGAGACATCGTTGAGCTTCAACATCGTGACCACCGATCAGTCGGCGTGCCTTACACCACGTTTCCGTGATCTGCGAGCCCCCGTGCTGTTCCTTCCATTGCTGAGTTGCTCGCGATCAGTGGTGCGGGCAGAGACGCCTGCGCGAGGGAAGTGAGGGAATTTTCATCCGGCGCCCGAAGGAGTTCATGCAACGGCCCGCGTGCCATGACGCGCCCCTGCTTGAATACGAGGGCATCCTCGGAAAGCGCCTGCGCGACGCTCAGATCGGACGTAATCACGAGAAATGCGGAGCCTTCCTGTTCACGGAAGTCGGCGAGGAGGTCGCGGATAATCGTTTGTGCGAACGCATCCAGCCCGCGCAGCGGCTCGTCGATGATCGTCAGCACCGGGGTGGTGACGATCGCTCTTGCCACCTGGAGGCGCCGCTTGTCGAACACGGACAGACTTTCGACCTTCAGACGATGCAGCTGTGGCGAAAGGCCTACGCGCTTGAGCGCGATCTCACGATGTTCCGCAACCGCCTCGCGCGGCAGCTTGAGGTGCGCACGCAAAGGTTCGTCCACGGTGTCACGAACGCTCATCCTTTGATCGAGTGCGTCGTCGCTGCCCGCGATTAGGGCGAATCGACGCCTCATCCGTGCCCGCATGGATTCCGAAAGAATTCCAATGTCGACCGAATCGATCACAACCTGGCCCGGGCGGACCGGCTCGATGCCAAGGATGGTTCTCACGAGCTTTCGTCGGCCTGAGCCTTCTTCACCAATGAGCGCGAGTGAGGCGCCGCGCTTCAATTCGAGATTGAAGCGGTCGGTGCCTTTTCTTCCCTTCGAACCTTCAAAGCCGACAGCGTGGACCCTCAGTAGCATCTCCCCGCGTGCAAACCGGCGCGGCGGCGGCTCGACCGTGACGACCGGCAGGGCACGGAAAAGCGTCCGCGTATAGGCGTGCGCTCTTTCCGACGTCAGGCGCTCAACCGGTCCTTCTTCGACGATGGCTCCGTGCCGGATGACGATGATACGTCCGCTCGCCCAAATCGCCGCGTCGAGCGCGCGTGCATTATAGAGAAGGGCCGCATTCAGCTTCCCGCATTGATCGAGCAGCGCCGCTGTCAGGACGTGGGAATCCTTCGGCGACAGGCCACGCACCGGATCATCCGCGAGGACGAGTTCGGGAGATTGGGCGATGGTCGCAGCCAAGAGGCCCCAGGCCAGCGTCGCCGGCGCGACTCGATCCGGATATTCCAGGAGAGAGGCAAACGCCGGCGCCCCACTGAGTTTTGAAAGCGCATTGCGGAGTTCTTCGCGGGCTGCGGAGCGCGGAATCGAGAATTTTCGCGCAACAATGCGCTCGAGCTGCGGCGCGATCTGCCGAGAGGTGCTCAGCGGAGACGAATAGGCGGATGGCAGGAAGGCCAGGCGAAGACGTTCCCTCTGCTCCTGTCCTCGGTAGCTAATCGAGCCGGAGGTATGTTCCTCAGGGTCTGAAGCGCCTGCGATGGCGCGGAGCAGAGCGTCGCCGCCACCTGATTCCTCGCCCAGCAGGACGGCAATTTCGCTGGCATCGAGAGAAAGTGAAACGTCAACGACAACGGGATCTTGCCGCAAGCCGCGTCTGATTGTGAGCCGTTCGACCCGGATGAGCGGTGCTGCGTCGCTCATGCGCGTTCGCCTTCATCTAGCCCTGCTGCCAATCGTGCAAAGAGGATAATCATTACGAGTACCGCAACGGGGAATGCAACTGTCCACCAGGCTGTGAACAGGAGCGGCCGCGCCGCGCCGATCATTAATCCCAGATCCCTGTCGGGCGGGCTGGCGCCGAATCCAAGAAAGCTCGCTGTCGAGAGAATGATGGCCACGGCCGCTATGGCCCGCGCTATCGATTGAGACAGGGTGTCGCGAAATTCATAGGAAAGGTCGCGCCGCAGAAGCGATGCGCGCGAGATTCCCGTAATGCGTGCGAATTCGGCATGCGCCGAGTGGTCGGTGCGGCGGATGCGATCGAAGGCGCGCACAAAGGCGAGCGGAGATGCCGCGATGCCGGCCGCGAACGGCGCCATGGCTTTAGCGGTCAGGCCGACAAGCAGGATTGCAAGCAGGAGCGGCGGGATGGATATCAGAACGCCGGCAACGTAGCGCGCAACCGCGCCGATGCTCCTTGGCCCACGCGCCGCGGCAAAGCCAGAAAGGCTGCCGAACGTCGCTGCTAAAATCGTTGCAGCTGCGGCGTGATTAAATGTGACTCCGCCGGCGTGGATCACCTCACTGAGCACGTCACGGCCAAGGTCATCGGTCCCGAACGGAAAGCCGGGAGATGGCGGAGCCATGGCCGGGCCAAGGCCCTCCGCGCCGGCGGGCGCGCGCGAGAGAAAATCGCCGAGCGCTGCGGCCATCCCGACGAGTATGAGACCGCACCAGCCGACCCAACGTAAAATCGCCGGCACGCGCAAGCGCGAGCGGTCTGCTGTGCCGTCGATGGCGCTCATAGCGAAGGCGTTCGAGACAAGGCGTGCGCGCCGAGTCTGGCGAGGCATGCCGTTGTCATTGTCAGTACGGAACAGACAAGCAGGACGAGCGCCGCCGAATCCCAGTCGCTGAGCGCAACCGACTTGATGAACAGGACGCCGGCACCGGGAACATGAAATACCCATTCGGCAACAGCTGTGGCTCCAATCAGGGCAAGCAGAAATTCCCCGGCTTGCTCGAGGACGATGGCGAACAGTTGCGGGGCGACGAAGGCGCGCTCAATTTCGGATCCGGAAAGGCCGAGGCGCCGCAAGCCGAGACGAAACGGCTTGTGGGCCAATTCTTGAGCCGCGCTCCGCAACAGGAACTGCAGATCAACTGCACCGACGAGCCCGACAATCAGGATGGGAAGGAGCAGATGACGAAAATCTCCGCGCGTTGCCGGCGCAAGAGTCGGATTCCAACCGAGCCATCTTGTTGCGGCATATTCGACCCCTATTGCCGCGCAGAACACCGGCACTGCAGCAATCAGTTGCATAAGAGGTGCGGTTGCGAGGCGGATGTGTAATCCACCCAGCAGCAGGCCCAGGGCCGAACCGATCGCGATTGCCAGCACCGCACCTGAAACCAGGATTACCAAAGTATGCGGCAGACTCTGCGCGAGTTCGACGATTGCCGGCCGACCGCTTACCGCGTTCGCGCCAAAGGTGAAATGCATGAACGAC